>WNGH01000344.1_pt1 | contig 38701 bp, 28 predicted proteins | sample 5400631 | NCBI WGS metagenome assembly WNGH01 (sample SAMN13153373, study PRJNA577476) | soil metagenome | isolation source: 115 cm soil or saprolite under Garry oak tree replicate 1 | place: USA:California | collected 2016-06-15 | reverse complement strand
TGGCCGTCAGGGTCACGCCGGGACTGATCCCCATCTCCCCGCGGATGTTGCGGACCGCCGTCACGGCGTCCATGACGGCGCCCATCTCGCGCTCCGCGGTCAGGTTGTGCTGCTTCCTCCCGGCCTTCGGATAGGGCGCGACAACGATCGACTCGCCCTTGTGGGGCAGCCGCTGCCAGATCTCCTCCGTGATGAACGGCATGAACGGGTGAAGCAGGCGCACGGTCGCCTCGAGCACCTCGACCAGCGTGTGCTGGGTCCTGAGGCGCTCGGCGGGGTCCTCGGCACGGTAGAGGGAGAGCTTCGCGATCTCCAGGTACCAGTCGCAGTACTCGTGCCACACGAACTGGTATACGGCCGACGCGGCATCGTTGAACCGGTAGCGACGGAGCGCCGCTCGCACCGAGCCGACCGTCGCGGCGAGCCGGCTCTGGATCCAACGGTCGGCGAGCACCGGCTCGACCTTCCGGGCCTTCGCCGCGTCGTAGCCGTCGAGGTTCGACAGCACCAGGCGTGCTGCGTTCCAGAGCTTGTTGGCAAAATTCCGGTACCCCTCGATCCGCTCGTCGCTGACCCGGACGTCGCGCCCGAGCCCGGCGAGCGCCGCCAGCGTGAACCGGAAGGCGTCTGTGCCGTACTTGTCCATCACCTCCAGCGGGTCGGCGACGTTGCCCTTCGACTTCGACATCTTCTGACCCTCGGCGTCACGGACGAGGGCGTGGATGTACACGTCGTGGAAGGGCACCGCCTGCGTGAAATGCAGGCCCAGCATCGCCATGCGGGCGACCCAGAAGAAGAGGATGTCGAACCCGGTGACGAGCACCGAGGTCGGATAGTACGCACGCAGCTCCGGCGTGTCGTCGGGCCATCCCATGGTCGAGAACGGCCAGAGGCCCGACGAGAACCACGTATCGAGCACGTCAGGATCCTGGCGCACGGGACCCCCGCAGGTCGGGCACTTCGGGAGGTCCGTCCGAGAGACGTGGACCGACGCGCATCGGTCGCAGTGCCAGGCGGGAATCCGGTGACCCCACCAGAGCTGGCGTGAGATGCACCATGGACGGATGTTCTCCATCCAGTGGTAGTAGGTCTTCGTCCAGCTCCTCGGGGCGATCTTGATCCGGCCGTCGCGCACCGCCTTGATCGCAGGCTCTGCGAGCGGCTTCGTGCGCACCCACCACTGTTTGGACACGAGCGGCTCGACGACGGTCTTGCACCGATAGCAGACGCCCACGGTGTGGCGGTAGGGCTCGATCCGCTCGATCAGGCCGAGCGCCTTCAGGTCCTCGACGATGCGCGTCCGGCACTCGAAGCGGTCGAGCCCGGCGTAGCGGCCGGCGGCCGTCGTCATCCTGCCGTCGAACCCGATGACGGTGCGGATCGGCAGGCCGTGGCGCTTGCCGATCTCGAAGTCGACCGGATCGTGGCCCGGTGTGACCTTGATGACCCCCGTGCCGAACTTGGGATCCACGGCCTCGTCGGCGACGACCCGGACCGCGATCGTCCCATCGACCGACGGGATCTCGAGCGTCTTGCCGACGTACTGGGCATAGCGCTTGTCCTTGGGGTGCACGGCGAGACCCGTGTCGCCGAGCTTCGTCTCCGGGCGCACCGTGCCGAGCGTCAACGGCCCGTACTTGATGTAGACGAACTCGGCGTCGCGCTCCTCCCGCTCGACTTCGAGGTCGGAGAGGACGGTCTGGCAGCGCGGGCACCAGTTGACGATGTAGTCGTCGCGGTAGATCAGGCCTTCTTCCCACAGGCGGACGAACGCCTCGCGCACGGCCCGCGACAGGCCCGGGTCCATCGTGAAGCGCTCGCGCGACCAGTCGCACGAGGCGCCGAGGCGCTTGAGCTGGCGGATGATTGCGCCGCCCGTCTCCTCTTTCCACTGCCAGGCGCGATCCAGGAAAGCCTCCCGGCCGATGTCCTGCCGCGTCTTTCCCTCGGCGGCGAGTTGGCGCTCGAGGACCACGTGAACGGCGATGCCCGCGTGGTCGGTCCCCGGGAGCCACAGCGTGTTGAAGCCGTCCATGCGCTTCATCCGCACGAGCACGTCCTGGAGCGTCATGTCGAGCGCGTGGCCCCAGTGCAGCGACCCGGTCACGTTCGGCGGTGGCATGACGATCGAGAACGGCTTCCCGGGTTTCGCGGGATCGCCTCGGAAGTAGCCGTGCTCCTCCCACAGGGGATACCAGCGCTTCTCGACGTCCGACGGCTCGTAGCGGTCGGCGATCGGCGCCTCGGGCTGGCTCATGGCAGCACCTGCGTCGCGCGGGTGAGGCGCCAGCCGCGCGCCGTCCGCTGGAACACGAGCTCCCAGGGCGCGCGCGCCTCTGACGCCGCGACCGACACCGTGCGCGGGATCTGGCCGCCGTCCGGCGCGTCGCATGCGGACTCTGCCCGGAGCGTCGCCGGCAGGCGTCGCCTCAGCGTCGCGTCGGGCACGAGCTCCGCCAGCGTCGCCTGATCGCCGCCGCCGAGCGCCTCGAACAGGCGCCAGACGGTGGCGTGGAGCTCGCGGTGCCAGGGCTGATGGTACGTACGGCTCGTCCGCGCGAAGACGCCCGTGTCGGGGACCAGCCGGTACAGGTCTTCGGCCTCGGTCCGCGCTTCGCATCCGGGCGTCCAGCCGGGATAGCGCAGCTCATAGCGCACGCGGATCTCCTTCGGGCGAACCGAGTAGGACCGTGCGAGCAGCCCGTCGGGGAAGAGCTCCGCCGTGGACCACACCACGCGGACCCCGTCGCCCACCTGGCGGGCGAGCTCGAGGCGGAGCGCGCGCGTGCCGCGTCCGGATGGCGCGCCCTCCCACGCGGCGACGAACTGCGGCGCCTCGCCCGGCGCGGAGGCCGCGCGATGGACGACGGGACGGCCCTCGCGGTGGAGCGTCCCGAGCAGCGCGGCCTCGCCGTGGAGGCGCCCATAGACACGGACCGTGTTCACGTCCGTCGCGTCGGCGAGCTGGAAAGCGCCGACGACCAGGTGGTCGACACCCACCACGCCGAGCGTCGTGCCGCCCCACACACCGCCGAAGGCGTCGAGACGATCCTGCAGGAATCCCGGCGACGCGTACGGCCCGCCGCTCGTGAGGCTCTCCACGATCTCCTCGTCCAGCAGCGCGTACATCTCGCGGTAGGCGTCGGCCGTCAGCTCGGCGCCCGTCTGGACGCGGCCCTGCCAGACGAGCGCGAGCTCGCGGAACCGGTCGAGCCGGTCGGGCACACCCGAGGCGCCGAAGACGGCGTCGCCGAGGCCGGCGAGCGCTGCGAGGACGAGCGCGACCGCCAGGAGCTGCGAGAGTCGGTGCACGTCGCTATGGTACAACAGAGCCGTGAGGTTCCTCGTCCTCGATCGGTACATCGTGCGCGAGCTCATCCCGCCGCTCGCGCTCGGCACCGCCCTCTTCACGTTCTTCCTCATCATCGACCGGATCTACCACCTGGCCGACCTGGCCGTCACGAAGGGCGTGCCGCTCCACCTTGTCGTTCAACTCCTCGTCTTCATGCTCCCCTCCTTCCTCGCCCACACCCTGCCTATGGCGCTGCTGGTCGCGATCCTCCTGGCCGGCGGCCGCCTGGCCGGCGACCTCGAGATCATCGCGCTCAAAGCGGCGGGCGTGAGCGCGCTCCGGCTCTTCCGGCCGGTGCTCGCGGTCGCGCTGACCATCACCGCAGTCACGGCCGGCCTCACGCTCGTCGCGAACCCGCTCGCCAATCGCGAGTTCCAGCGTCAGCTCTTCAAGATCCTCCAGTCGCGTGCGGTGTCGAGCCTCCAGGAGCGTGTCTTCAACAATACCTTCGGAGACGTGATCATCTACGTCGAGGACGTGAGCGCGTCGCAAGTCGCCCTGCGCGGGCTCCTGGTCTCCGACGAGCGCGATCCCAAGCTCTCCCGCATCATCACGGCGCGCGAGGGGCGGCTCTTGACCGACGAGGTCAGCCAGAGGATCACGCTCCGCCTGCTGAACGGCGCCGTGAGCGAGGCCGACGTGATGCCGGCGGACCCCCCCAAAGGCCTGTCGAAGGACGTGACCTCGGGCGGCGCGGCGAGCGCGGCCCGCTACCGTTACACCCTGTTCGGCCTGTACGACCTGAGCCTGGCGGTGGACTCCCCGCTCAAGGGCGCGCCGCGCGTCGAAAAGCCGGAGAAGGACCTGACCCTCGGCGCGCTCGTGACGCGGATCGCCGAGCTCAGGGCCGACCGGCACGCGCGCGCGCCCTACCTGATCGAGCTCCACAAGCGCTTCGCGCTCCCGCTCGCCGCGGTGGTCTTCACGCTCGTCGCCTTCCCGCTCGCGATCCGCTCGCACCGCGGCGGCCGTTCCGTCGCCCTGGCGGGGAGCCTCGCGATCCTCCTCACCTACTACTTCGTCATGACGTCGCTCGAGGGCGTCGCGCTCCGGCTGCAGATCCCCGCGGGCATCGCCATCTGGACGCCGAACGTGCTCTTCACGCTCGTCGGCGTGGTGCTCCTCGTCGCGACGGCGCGCGAGTGGCACCTGCCCGCGCGGCCGCTCCTCTGGCGAGTGCTCGAAGCGCTCGCCGCCCTGGCGCCTCGCCAGCAGGAGCGCCGCGGGCAGCTCCACGCGCCTCACCCGACGCGTGACTCGACGCACATCATCGACCGCTACCTCGTCCGCGAGTACCTGACCTTCATGGGGATCGGGCTCGCCGTGGCGGCCGTCCTGTTCGTGGTCATCGACCTCCTGCAGACGCTCGACCGGTACCTCCGGATCAAGCCGCCGCTCCTCTACGTCGTCGAGCACTTCGCCTACCGCCTGCCGGCGGCGCTTCACGACGGACTCCCGGTCATCGTGCTGGTCGCGACGATCTTCCTCTACCTGACGCTCTCGCGGCACCACGAGCTGACCGCGCTGAAGGCGGCAGGCGTGAGTCTCTACCGCGTGAGCCTGCCAATCCTCGGCCTCGGGATCGGTATAGCGGTCGGCGCCGGGCTCTTCCAGGAGCTGGCGCTGCCCGTGCTGAACGAGCGCGGTGACGAGGTGGACAACGTGAAGATCCGCGGTCAGGCGCCCCGCCATCTCAAGTCCCGGCTCCGCTTATGGGTGCGCAGCTCGGACAGCCGCTTCTACCGGGTGGAGCTCCTGCACCCGGGGACCAACGACCTCTACGGCGTCACGATCCTCGAGGTGGATCGCGAGTTCCGCCTGGTCAACCGCCTCGACGCGCGGCGCGCTCACTGGACCCCCGCGGGCTGGGAGCTCAGCGAGGGCGCATTCCGCGAGATCGGTCCCGACGGGCAAGTGCAGACGGTGCCGTTCGTGTGGACCGCGCTCGACATCAAGGAGGAGATCGACGACTTCATCCGGATCCAGAAGCCGGTGACCTCGATGAGCTACCGCGAGCTCAAGGACTACGTGGCGCAGCTCGAGGGGGCGGGCTTCCAGGTCCGAAAGTATCTCGTCGAGCTATACTCGAAGCTCTCGTTTCCGCTCGTGAACCTGGTCATGGTCCTCGTGGCGATTCCCTTTGCGCTCCAGTCGCCGCGCGGGGGGCGGCTCTTCGGCATCGGCCTCGCGATCGCGATCATGGCCGGCTACCTCGTCGTCCACTACGTCGCGCTCGCGTTCGCCCGCGCCGATCTCCTGCCGCCGCTCCTCGCCGCGTGGACCGCGAACATCATCTTCCTCGGGATCGGCGTCTCGCTCCTCCTCCGCGCCCGCACGTAGCTCCTCTCGCCGGTCGTGTCCGGGCAAGGCGGGCAGCCTTCCTCGACCACGCTAGCAACCGACCCCATGAGCCCGTTTCCCTTGCGTCGCACCCGGCGACGCGCAGAAGCCACGGGTCTCGGAAGGCAGCCCGCCCCGCCCTGCGCCTGTGCGAGAGGGGCTACGAGCCTCGCGCGGAGGCCGGCGGGACTCGGGCTCGCACCGTGTCGGACTGACCGCGATTCGAGCGCCGGCTCCGCCGGCGCACTCGATGCTGGGGGAGGTTTCGGAGGGGGCCGTAACGTCCGCCCCCTCCGACGTGCTAGCGGGAGGCTTCGCTGAGGGCGCGCAGCGTCTCTTCCAGGCGCTTCTGCTCGGTTCCGTAGGCCGCCCAGTCCCCGCGCCGCAGCGCGTCCTGGGCACGGTTCCAGATCTCCCACGCCCGCTGCCCGAGCTGACGCGTCGCCGCCGCGTCGAGCGCCGTCGGGGGCGGCGCCCCCGCAGCGCGCGCCGGGCTCGGGGCGTGGCCGCCGAAGATGCGGGCGAGCGACTGCTGGAGCGTCGGCTCCATCGCGATCTGGTTGCCGTAGGCGACGATCACGCGCCGGAGCTCGGGCAGCGCCCCCTGCTCCGACGCGGCGAGGTAGAGCGGCTGGACATAGATCAGCGACTGATCGATCGGGATCGCCAGGAGCGATCCGCGGATCACCGTGGAGCCGCGCTGGTTCCAGAGCGAGAGCTGCTGTGAGATCACGGGGTCCTGGTCGATCCGCGCGTCGATCTGGCGCGGGCCGAAGACCAGCTTCTGCTTGGGGAAGTCGTAGACGAGCAGCTTGCCGTAGTTCGGCGGGTCCGAGCGCGCGGCGAGCCAGGCGATCATGTTGTCGCGGCGGCTCGGGTTGTAGAGCGTGAGGAGGATGAACTCCTCCTTCTTCTCCCCCGGCAGCCGCATGATCGTGTAGTAGGGCTCCATCTCGCGCTCGCGTCCGTCGACCGTTCGCCGCGGGACCGTCCACAGGTCCTCCTTGTTGTAGAAGACTTGCGGGTCCCCCATGTGGTACGTGGCGTACTTGCGCGCCTGGATGGCGAAGAAGTCCTCGGGGTAGCGGATGTGCGCGCGCAGATCCGCGGGCATCGCGTCGAACGGCTGGAGGAGCCCGGGGAATGCGCGGGCGTAGGCTCGCACGATCGGGTCCGTCGCGTCGGCGAGGTAGAACCTCACGGCCCCATGGTAGGCGTCGATCGTCGCCTTCACGGAGTTCCGGACGTAGTTGCCCACGCCGGGGACCGGGTCCGAGTAGGGGTACCGCGTCGTCGTCGTGTAGCCGTCGAGCATCCACACGAGACGCCCGTCGTCGGTGACGACCATGTACGGGTCGCGGTCGAACTTGAAGAACGGCGTGATCTGGCGCACCCGCTCGACGACCGCGCGATAGATCATGATCCGGCTCTCGGCCGTGAGGTCGTTGGAGAGGAGGATCTTGATCTCGCCGAAGCGGATCGCGAAGAGGAGCTTTCGAACAAAGGACCCGATGGGGATTCCGCCTGTGCCGGCGTAGGTCGTGTAGACGTTCTGGTCGCCCGACGGGTAGTTCAGCTCCTGCTGCCGCGTGCGGACCAGCGCGTACTCGTTCGACACTTCGCCGAAATAGATCTCGGGCCGTGTAATCGCCGGGAAGCCTCCCGTCGACTGCGGCGGGATGTCCTTCACCAGGAACTCGGGCAGCCCCTCTGGCGTGATCCGGTTGACGGGTCCGACGACGACGCCGTAGCCGTGGGTGAAGGTCAGGTGCTCGTTGATCCAGATCCGCGACTGGAGGTGCGCGTAGGAGAGCTCGCGGGTCGAGAGCATGAGCTGCTTGTACTCGCCCTTGATCGTGTACCGGTCGTTGTCGACGTCCACGAACTTGTAGTAGGTCCGGATCTCCTGGAGCTGGCCGAAGGTCCGCAGCAGCGGGCGGTGATCCCAGAGCCGGATGTTCTCGATCGTCGGGGCGTTGCGCTCGAGCGCCCGGGCGTCGAGGGTTTCGTCGGCGGGGAAGCTCTGCTCCACGATCCGGTCGAGCCCGTACGCCTGGCGCGTCATCCGGATGTTGTGCTCGATGAACGGCCGCTCGGCGACGAGCTCGTTCGGTGTCACACTGAACCGCTGCAGCAGCGCGGGGTAGATGCCGAGGGCGATCACCCAGACCAGACCGAGCACGATCAGGCCGCCCGCCACGAGGCGAAGGCCCGGGCGCGCGATCTGCGCGAGACACGCCACGGCGGCGACGGCGCCCACCACCGTGAGCACGCCGAGCGCGGGTAGCGACGCGTGGATGTCGGTGTACGAGGCGCCGAACACGATCCCGCGGGGCGAGAAGACCAGCTCGAACCGGTCGAGCCAGAAGCCCACGGCCGTGAGTGCCAACGCCAGCGCCCCGAGCGCCAGGAGGTGCGTCCGGGCGCCGGCCGCGAGGCGCGGACCGCGCGTCGTGAGGACCAGGCTCCGCTGCAGGACGTAGACGGCGAGCGTCAGGATGATCGTGCTCACGACCAGCGTGATCGCCCAGCCGTACAGGAGCCGCCAGAACGGCAGGACGAAGACGAAGAACGAGAGGTCGCGACCGAACAGCGGGTCCGTCCTGCCGAACTCGAGGGCGTTGAAGTACCTCAACAGCGTTTCCCAGTGGACGGTCGCGCGCAGCCCCGCGACGAGTGAGATCGCGAAGAGCACGACCGGCAGGAAGCGCCGGATCAGCGGCTCGATCACGACCCGCCCCGGCAGGCCCAGCTGGTCCTCGAGCTCCCAGATCACGTCGGGCGCGGCGGTCCGCGCCGCGAAGGTCAGGTTGACGTAGAGGAAGACGAGGACGGCGAGCGCCAGGCCTAGGAAGAGCGACCCGCGCAATGCGAGCGTCTTGGTGAAGACCTCGGTGTAGCCGACCTCCTGGAACCAGAGCCAGTCGGTGTAGAGCGGGACGAGCTGCGCCACGACGCCGAGCGCCAGGAACAGGAGCAGCAGTAAGACGACGGGCTGGCCGCGGTTCATGGCGCCCCGGTGCGGACGCTTACGTGCCGTGAGTCCAGGACGCGAGGTACTCGCGCTGCGCGGGCGTCAGCGCGTCGATCTCCACGCCCATCGACGCGAGCTTGAGCCGGGCAATCTCGAGATCGATCTCGCGGGGCACTCCGTACACCCTCTTTGCCAGGCTCCGGCCGTGTGTGACCATATGCTCGGCGGCCAGGGCCTGGTTGGCGAAGCTCATGTCCATCACGGCCGCCGGGTGTCCCTCGGCCGCCGCGAGGTTGATGAGCCGGCCCTCGCCGAGGACAAAGAGCCGCCGCCCGTTCTGGAGCGTGTACTCCTCGACGAACGGTCGGACGCGCCGGTGGCTCTTCGCCATCCCGCCCAGTGTCGCCAGGTCGAGCTCCACGTTGAAATGGCCAGCGTTGGCCAGGATTGCGCCGTCTTTCAGGCGACCGAAGTGATCGCTCGACATGACCGCCGTATTGCCTGTCACGGTCACGAAGACATCGCCGACCTCCGCCGCCTTCGCCATCGGCATCACCGGGAACCCGTCCAGGACGGCCTCGAGCGCCCGAAGAGGCTCGACCTCGGTGACGATCACGTGGGCGCCCATGCCCTTGGCGCGCGCGGCCACGCCCCTGCCGCACATCCCGTAGCCGGCGACGACTACGGTGCGCCCGGCGAGGAGGATGTTGGTCGCGCGCAGGATGCCGTCGATCGTCGACTGGCCCGTCCCGTAGCGGTTGTCGAAGAGGTGCTTGGTGTCGGCGTCGTTGACGGCGATGACGGGGAACGCGAGGACCCCTTCGCGCTCCATGGCGCGCAGGCGGACCACGCCGGTGGTCGTCTCTTCCGTGCCACCGATGACGTCGCCGAGGAGGTCCCGGCGGGCGCCGTGGAGCTGGGAGATCAGGTCGGCGCCGTCGTCCATGGTCACCTGCGGGCGCGTCGCCAGCACCGCCTCGATGTGCCGGTAGTAGCGCGCGTGGTCCTCGCCCTTGTGCGCATACACGGCAACGTCGTACTCCTTCACCAGCGCCGCCGCCGTGTCGTCCTGCGTGGAGAGCGGGTTGGAGGCGCACAACGCGAGCAACGCACCACCCGCCCTGAGCGTCAGCATGAGCACCGCGGTCTCCGTGGTCACGTGCAGGCACGCGCCGAGGCGGATGCCCTTGAGCGGCTGCTCCCTGGCGAAGCGCTCCCTGACCTGCCGCAGGACCGGCATCGACTGCTCGGCCCACTCGATCTTGAGCCGCCCCGCGGCGGCCTGCGAGAGGTCCTTGACGTCGTGCTCGACCATCGGGCGTCGCGCGGCCGTCAGATGCCCGCGTCGTCGCGCAGGTCCTTCACGCGATCGATCCGTTCCCAGGTGAACGTGGACTCCGACCGGCCGAAATGCCCGTAGGCGGCCGTCTTCTTGTAGATGGGCCGGCGCAGGTTCAGGTACTTGATGATGCCGGCCGGGGTGAAATCGAAGTGGCGACGGATCAGCTTCTCGAGGATGGCGTTCGGCACCTTACCCGTCCCGAACGTCTCGACCATGATCGAGACGGGCTCGGCGACACCGATCGCGTAGGCGAGCTGCACCTGCGCCCGCTCGGCGAGGCCTGCCGCGACGATGTTCTTGGCCACGTGCCGCGCCATGTAGCACGCCGACCGGTCGACCTTCGTCGGGTCCTTCCCCGAGAACGCGCCGCCGCCGTGCGGGCACGACCCGCCGTAGGTGTCGACGATGATCTTCCGCCCGGTGAGCCCGGTGTCACCCATGGGCCCGCCGGTCACGAACCGGCCCGTCGGGTTCACGTGGAAGACGCACGTCTTCGGGTCGAGGAGCTCGGACGGGATGGTGGGAACGATCACGTGCTCGACCACGTCCCGGCGGATCCGCTCGATGGCGACGTCGGGGCTGTGCTGGGACGAGATGACGACCGTCTCGACGGCGCGCGGCTTGCCGTCGACGTAGCGGACCGTGACCTGCGACTTGCCGTCGGGCCGCACGTAGTCGAGGAGGCCTTGTTTCCTGACCTCGCTCAGGCGCATCACCAGCTTGTGAGCGAGCATGATCGGCATCGGCATCAACTCCGGCGTCTCGGTGCACGCGTAGCCGAACATCAACCCCTGGTCGCCCGCACCGAGCGCGTCGACGCCCATCGCGATGTCCGACGACTGCTCGTCGATCGCGGCGATCACGCCGCACGTCTCGTGGTCGAAGCCGAACTTGGCACGGGTGTAGCCGACGTCGCGGATCGTGTCGCGTGCGATGCGGGGGATGTCCACGTAGCAGGAGGTCGTGATCTCGCCCGCCACGACGACGAGGCCGGTCGTCAGCAGGCACTCGCACGCCACCCGGCCTTTCGGGTCCTGGCCGATGATTGCGTCCAGGACCGCGTCCGAGATCTGGTCGGCGATCTTGTCGGGGTGACCTTCGGTCACCGACTCCGACGTGAACAGGTATTCCTCACGCGCCATCGCATCCTCCACCGTCAAAGCGTTGTGCCACTGTAACACGCCGGCTCCGTGCGCCTCAACAGGGCCGCGCGCCGAGCCTCACGCGAGCCGGCGCTTCACCTCGTCGAGCAGCGGCACGGGCCACGGGTCCACCCCCCGCGCGATCGCTGCGTAGTAGCTCACCCACATTCCGACGTACGCGAGGGCCAGGAGCCGCGCCGCCCGCCCCGTCCCGCGCGCCCAGCACTCGCTGACGCCCCCCGCCGCCGGGCCGATCAGGTCGTGGAGCACGGCGAAGCGTCGCGCGATCTCACGCGGTTCGCCCTCTTCGCGAAGGAGCACGAGGTGCCGGTCGCGCGCGGCCGGGCCACGCCACGCCTCGATCTCGTTGTGGGTCATCTCGGGCAGGGCTCCCGCCACCGCCAGGAGCTTCGCGTTCTCCTCCAGGTCGGTCTTCCAGCGGTAGGCGACCGCTCCCGTTGCCGGTCCTCCGTAGACCGCCGGCAGTCGGTCGCCGATCGCCAGCGCGAGGCGCTTGGCCTCGTTCTGCGCCGTCGCCCGCGTCGGCCCAAGCTCGCGCGCCAGGGACTCGAGGCGAGCCACCGCCTCCGCGAGCTCCGCGTGCGTCGCGACGGCCAGGTCAACCTCGGTGAGGATCCGCGCCAGGGCGAAGAAGAGATAGCCGAGCGCCATGCGCGGCATGAGCCCGCCGGGCAGGCGCAGGTGCGGGAGCCGGCGCGACTTCGCCAGCTCCGCGAGGCGCCCGCCGGCGCTGAGCGTCACGACGGGGATCTCGCGCTCGAGCGCCGCGTCCGCGGCCGACAAGACCTCTGCCGTCTCGCCGGAGTACGACACGGTGACGACGAGGGCGTGCTTGCCCGCGGCTGCCGGGAGGCCGTAGCCCCGGTGGACGAGGATCGGGACGTCAAGCTGCTCCAGGCAAGAGGCCGCGAGGAGATCGGCCCCCGCCGCCGATCCCCCCATCCCGGCGATGATGACCAGCGACGGACGCTCTCGTGGAACCGGCGGCTCGCAGCGAAGTGCCTGCGCCTCGCGGCACTGGGCCGGAAAGGCGGCGAGGATCTCCGCCACACGGTGAGGGTCGGCCCGCTGGAAGGCGCGCGGGTCGTCGAGGGTCATGACCGCTCCAGCGTGATCGAGGCGCTGAGCTCACGGGGCTCGCCGGTGCGCAGCTCGACCGGCCAGACGATAAGAAGCGCCGTCCCCTGGTAGATCCGCTCGAAGCCGGCCTCGGACACCGACACGGTCTGGACCGGCCCCCACGCGAGCTCGGCGACGGGCGCCCACTCGAGGCGCGCCCGGACGCCGACCCATTCGTCGACCAGCGTCACACCTGCCGCGCCCCGCTCGCGTCCCGTACTGCCGAGCGACGGCTGACCTGTCGCCGTCAGATACCGCCCCGGCGCGTCGCCCGCCGTGAGCGCCACGTTGAACTGTACCGCCCACCGCCCGCTGACCCCGGTCATGCCCGCCGGCGTACCGAGGCGGTAGCGCACCTCGACGGTTGCGTCGCGGATCGTCACCGTCTTCTCGACCCGCACAGACGCGCCGGCCCCTCGCGTGAACGTGACGGCCACGCCTCCGCTCGCCGTGCTCACCGTGGACGCGAGCGCCTCGGCAGCGAGCGTGAGCGCGGCCTGCGCCCACGGCGACACGGGGTCGAGCGGTGACGTTCCGGCGTCGAACCAGCCTTCCAGCAGCGAGCCGCGGCGGACGTCGTCGTAGGCGAGCAGCGAGTCGAGCCCGGCTTCCTTGGGCGCCGGCGCGTCGTGGATGGTCCTCACCGCCGGCGCGCTGTCCTCGCGGCTCGCCCCGCGGACCTTGGCATGGTATGCCTCCGGCCGGCGCGCCAGCACGTCGGCTACGTCGAGATCGCCCGCGAGGTAGCCCAGCTCGGTGATCGCGCCGCCGAGCGCGGGGTTGAGCGTCACCGCCAGCTCCCGCGTCCTCACGTAGACCTCCTCGCGCCCGTCGCCGTTGCCGTCTTCGCGCGTCCACGCGGGCGTGGGGAGGGCGGCCGATTCGGCCAGACGGCGCTCGCACTCGAGGAGCGCGCTCTTCACGGCACGGCGGAGGTGCGGCAGGTAGCAGCCGCCGAACACGCCGTGCCAGTAGGCGTCGTTGGCCTGGCCCCGCCAGAGCGCGACCTGCGCGTCTGCGAGGTGTTTATCGTGAGGCGCCCGCGCCAGGGCCGCGCGGACGGCGCGCGACAGGCGGAGCATCTTCCAGTGGGTGTCCGCCACCTCGGGATACTTCCCGAGGAAGTTGCGCCAGAAACCGCCCCGCAAGAGGTCGGCGTGGTCGGCACCGCCGCCGAGCCGCTCGAGGTCGTGCTTGGCACGCTCGACCCTTCGCTGAGCGGCCACGGGGAGCGCCCACTCCCCCATCTCGCGGTACGAGGCCGTCGGGAGGTAGACGCGGTCCGTCGCCTCCACCCGATCCACGACGTCGGAGAGCGTCGTGAGCGCGAGCCAGTCGGTCGCGAGCAGGCGGTCGAAGAACCGGTCGAGCCACCCCTTCTCGTAGACGTGCGCGTGCGTGGCCGGCCAGACGCCGAACTTCTCGCCATCGTCCACCATCGTCACCGCCGGGACCCTGCCGCGCCGGGCGGCGAGATACTCGAGGCTCGCCTCGACTTCCGCGAACGGGATCAGATAGCGGAGCCGCTGGCTGATCGGGAAGACGCGGAGCCGGACGCCCTGGTCCTCGGTGAGGTAGTAGCCCCCGAGGGTGTCCGGATCGAGGCCGGCCAGGGCGAAGTGGCTGTCGTCCACGAGCACGTACTCGACACCGGCCTCGGCGAGGACGCGCGGCAGATGCGGCTCCCACACGCGCTCGGCGAGCCACATCCCGCGCGGGCGCACTCCGAAGTGCGTCTTGAGGAACGCGGTGAGACGCTCGATCTGGCCGAACTTGTCGTGGTCGGGCAGGACGGCGAGGATCGGCTCGTAGAACCCGCCCGTCAGCAGCTCGACCTGGCGCCGCTCCGCGAGCGCGGCGAGCAGGTCGAAGGTGCGGGGCGAGCGCTCGCGCAGCCATTCGAGGAGACTGCCCGTGCAGTGGACGGCAAGCCGGACCTCCGGCCGCGCCTGCAGCCGCTCGAGAAACGGACGGTAGGCGCGCTCCGTCGCCTCGACGAACACGTGGTCGAAGTTCCCGATCGGCTGATGGTTGTGGATCCCGAAGCAGAACGCCAGCCGGTCATGCGTCACGGGCCTCTACTCTTTCTCCAGATCACGGTGCGCGACGGTCGGTGCGTAGCCGAGCTCATCGAGGAACCCTTTGAGCTCTTCCGTGAGCGTCACCGAGCGGTGGCGGCCGCCGGTGCAGCCGATTGCGATCGTCAGGTAGGCCTTGCCCTCGCGCTCGTAGCGCGGGAGCAGGAACTTGAGAAAGTCCTTGAGGTGCTCGAGGAGCTCCCGGCCCTCCGCGTTGCCAAGGACGAACTCCCGGACCCGCGCGTCGCGTCCGTCGAACGGCCGGAGGCCCGGGACGAAGTGCGGGTTCGGCAGGAAGCGCACGTCGAAGACGAGGTCGGCGTCGAACGGGACGCCGTGCTTGAACCCGAACGACACGAGCGAGGTGGCGAGGCCCGCCCGCGTCCGCGGTGTCACGTAGTGCTCGACCAGGAGCTCCTTGAGCTGGTGGACGGTGAGCGCCGAGGTGTCGACGATCCGGTCGGCGATCTCGCGCAGGTGCGACATCGCCTTGCGCTCGGCGCGAATGCCCTCGAGGACGTTGCCCTCGGCCGCCAGCGGGTGGCGGCGGCGGCTCTCGTGGTAGCGCCGGACGAGCGCCTCCTCACTCGCCTCGAGGAAGAGAACCTCGACCCCATGGCCGCGCGCTTTGAGCTCGCGGATCGCCTCGAGCAGATGGGAGAGGTACTCCCCTTCTCTGACATCCACGCCTAGGGCCACGCGGCGGATCGTCTGCCCCGACCGGGCCGTGAGATCGGCGAAGGTCGGGATGAGCGTCGTGGGCAGATTGTCGACGCAGAAGAAGCCCATGTCCTCGAAACACTTGATCGCGTAGCTCTTGCCGGCACCGCTGAGCCCGGTGATGAAGACGAAGGACAGGCGCTCGTCCATGGGGCGGACGCTCGGACCCGCCGGCTCCCTCACCGCTTGCGCGGCTGGAGCCTGCGCTGGTGCGAGGGCACGATGCCGAGCTCCTCCCGATACTTCGCGACGGTGCGCCTGGCGATCGTGAGGCCGCGGCCTTTGAGGATCCCGGCCACCTCCTGGTCGGACAGAGGCTTGACGGCGTCCTCATTCGCCAGGAGGTCCTGGATCATCTTCTTCACGGAGACCGAGGAGACCATCTCGCCGTCGCCCGAGGCGATGCCGCTGTGGAAGAAGAACTTGAGCTCGAACAGCCCCTGGGGCGTCTCGACGTACTTGTTCGTCGTCACGCGGCTGATCGTGGATTCGTGCATGCTGATGTCTTCGCCGACGTCCCGGAGCGACAGCGGCCTGAGGTACGGCAGCCCCTTGTCCAGGAATTCGCGCTGGAACTTCACGATGGACTGGGTGACCTTGCGGAGGGTACGCTGCCGCTGGTCGACCGACTTGATCAGCCAGAGGGCGGAGCGGAGCTTCTGCTCGACGTACTGGCGGGCCTCGTCGCCCGAGCTCCGGAGCAGCGAGCGGTAGAGCGCGTTCACGCGGAGGCGCGGGATGCCCTCCTCGTTCAGCACGACCGTGTAGTCGCCGCTGACCTTGATGACGTAGACATCCGCCACGATGTAGCGCGAGTCGTTCCCGGCGAAGCGACGGCCGGGCTTGGGCTCGAGCCCCATGATCTCCTCGACCGACTCCATGATCCGGTCGGCCGGCAGCTTCAGCGCCCGCGCGATGTCCTGATAGCGGCGGCGGCTGAGGTCCTCAAAGTACCGCTCGATGATCTCGACGGACACCGGGTCGACGGGCGGGTTCGACCGGAGCTGGAGCAGGAGGCACTCCTGAATCGTGCGCGCTCCGACGCCGATCGGGTCGAACTTCTGGACCACCTCGGTCAGGACGCGCTCGACCTCCTCGGGCGTCGCGGCGCACCGCGGGGCGATCTCCCCGAGCTCCGCCCGGAGGTACCCGTCCTCGTCGAGGTTGCCGATGATCTCGGCGCCGATCCGACGGGCCGCTGGATCCTCAGTGGCGAAGCGGAGCTGCTCCTCGAGGTGATCGGCGAGCGACGAGACCGACCGGACGAAGTTCTCGAACGGGACGTCCTCGCGCTCCTCCTGTGCGACGAGGGAGCGCTCCTCCGGTTCGTCGAACAGCACGGCGATCGGGTCGAACGGCAGGTCGTCGGTCTGCCGTTCGGCGGTCGGGGGCGGATCGGTGGTGATCGGCTCCACGGTCGGCGCCGGCGTCGCCTCGGCGCTCGGCGCGACCTCGCCTCCATCCGGGGTCTCGCCGCCGTCCGCCGGCACCTCTTCCAGCAGCGGGTTCTCGAGGAGCTCTTTCTGCACGACGTCCTGAAGCTCGAGCGTGGAGAGCTGGAGGAGTTGGATCGCCTGCTGGAGCAGCGGGGTCATGACGAGCCGCTGGCTCTGCCGGAGGGAGAGGCGCGCTTCGATGGCCATCGCCGGGCACTCCCCCGCGCCTAGAGGGCAAACCGGTCGCCGAGGTAGATCTCGCGCGCGACCGGGTTGTTGACGATCTCGGCGGCGGTGCCGGAGACGAGAATTCTGCCGTCGTAGAGGATGTAGGCGCGATCGGTGATCGCGAGCGTCTCGCGCACGTTGTGGTCCGTGACGAGGATCCCGATGCCACGCTCGCGCAGCCGGCCGACGATCTCCTGGATGTCGCCGATCGCGATCGGGTCGATGCCCGTGAACGGCTCGTCGAGCAACAGGTACTGCGGCGCGGTGACGAGCGCCCGCGTGATCTCGAGCCGTCGCCGCTCGCCGCCCGAGAGCGTGTAGGCGGGATAGGGCGCCAGCGCCGTCAGGTCGAGCTCCGCGAGGAGCTCACGCGCGCGCTGCCGTCGCTCGCCGCTCGACAGCTCGAGCGTCTCGAGGATCGCCAGCAAATTCTCCTCGACGGTGAGCTTGCGGAAGACCGACGACTCCTGCGGCAGGTAGCCGATGCCCATGCGGCAGCGCTGGTACATGGGCAGACGCGAGATCTCCGCCCCCTCGAGGAAGATCCGGCCGCCGTCCGTCGGCAGGAGTCCCACCATCATGTAGAACGACGTGGTCTTGCCCGCGCCGTTCGGGCCCAGCAGGCCGACGACCTCTCCGCGCTGGATGTCGAGCGACACGTTGTCGACGACCTTCCGGCTCTTGAACCACTTCACCAGCCCCTGCGCGACGAGCCCTTCCATCCCTCAGTCCCGCCCCGTCAGTTGGCGCACGGCTCGCCGGGCTTGCGCCCTTGGTCGTGCTTCTTGCCCTCTTCGCGGGGATAGAAGACGGCCTTCACGCGTTCCTGGGTCCCGCCCTGCACCACCGAGCGGTCCTGCGAGAGGTCGATCGTGATGGTGTCGCCGCTCACGACGTTGTCGTCCTGCCAGACGCGGGCGTTGCCGAGCAGGACCACGCGCTGCTCGAGGTCGAAGTACTCGGCGCGCTTGGCCGTGGCGGTGCGGCAGTCGCGCGTGATGACGCGGACGCCGCCCGTCGAGACGGTGCGGAGCACGCGGTCGCCCTTCTCGTCGAGGTAGACCTCCATCCGGTCCGCGTACTGGACCGAGTTGTTCTGCCGGGCGACGACGTTACCGGTGAAGATGACGAGGCTCTCCTTGCCCAACCGCTCCATCCGGTCGGCGTCCACCGTGAGGGGTTGGCTCCGCTCGTCCTTCGCCTTGGCGCCGCCCGCTGAGGGCGCCTGGGCGGGGACATCCGCGGGGGTCGCGAGGGCCACGAGCCCGAGCACGATGGCCAGTGCGAGCGTGGCCCGGCACCTCATCGCCCCGGGTTCCTCGTGAACGTGGCGCGCACGCGCCCGGCCACCGTCGTCCGCTCGTCCCCCACGCGCACGTCGAGCGCGGTCCCGTTCACCACCGCGCCGTCGCGGGAGAGGCGGACGGGCGCGTCGGTCCAGAGCCGCCCCTCGGCGCCCTGCCACCGGAGCACGCTCGTCTCGAGCTGCAACCCGTCGCTGGAGGTCAGCACCACGTTCCGCCGGATCTCTACGTTGCTCGTCTGCCGGAACAGGTCCCCTTCTTCACCCACGATCGTCCACGACCGGTCCCGCTGGACGACGCTCACCGCGATCTTCTTGAGCGCCGTGCGTCCTTCCTGCTCGAAGACGAGGGCCTGCTCGGCCTTGAGCCGCCAGCGCACGCCACCCGCTACCTCCTCCAGCTCCACCTCCTTGATCCGGAGGTCGGCGCTCGAGGTCGCCGGTCCCGTGACCTCCACGCGCGCCGTGCGGCTCTTCGCGACGAGCGTGGCGGCCACGACGACTGCGAACACGGCGACGACGCCGAGGATCAGGCCCGCGAGGCGCCGTGGATCTGTCAGCCGGGGTGTGTTGGAGCTCATCAGTCACAACATGACGCGCTGATGCAATTTCGGTACCAGCGTATCACAGCCCGTAGGGCGAGAGAAGGGAAAAGCGCGGACGCTAGACGATTTTCGCTCGCAGGATGTCGTGCATGTGGATGAGGCCCACGGGCCGGCGCTCGGCGTCAATGATCACGAGGCTCGTGATCTCCCACGTTTCCATCACTTCGAGCGCCTTGGCGGCGAGATCGTCGGCACGGATCGTCTTCGGCTCGTGCGTCGCGACTTCACCCGCGCTGAGGGCGTCGATCGGCGTGCGGCGCAGGTGGAGCCGGCGCAGATCGCCGTCCGTGATGACGCCTGCGAGGCGGCCCGCGTCGTCCACGACGGTCGTCACGCCCTTCTTCTTCTGCGTCATCTCCACGATGACGTCGCGCAGGGGCGTCGCCCGGCCCACGACCGGTACGGCGTCTCCCGTGAGCATCAGGTCGGCGACGCGAACGAGCGCGCGCCAGCCGAGGGTCCCGCGCGGGTGAAGCGCCGCGTAGTCCTCGGGTCTGAGGCCGCGCAGATCGAGCAGCACCATCGCGAGGGCGTCGCCGGCGGCCAGCGCCGCGGTCGTGCTCGACGTCGGCGTCAGGTTCATCGGGCATGCCTCCTCGGGCACGCTCACGTCGAGCACCACCTCGCACTGGCGCGCGAGCGGGGAGGTCGGGTTCCCGGTGAGGAGCACGATCGGAACACCGAGCCGCTTGAGCGGCGGCAGGATCGCGAGCACCTCGTCGGTCTCACCCGAGTTCGAGAGCGCGAGGACGACGTCGCCGCGCGCCACCATGCCGATGTCGCCGTGGACGCCCTCGGCAGGGTGGAGGAAGTACGCCGGCGTCCCCGTCGAGGCGAGCGTCGCGGCAATCTTCCGTCCGACCAGCCCCGACTTGCCCATACCGGTCACGACCACGCGGCCGGCGCAGCGGCGGAGCAGCTCGACGGCGCGATCGAAGCTCTCGTCGAGCTTCGGGATCAGCCCGAGGATCGCCTCGGCCTCGAGGCGGAGGACGCGCTCGGCCAGCCGACGGAGGTCGGGCCGGGTCATGGGTGGCCTGAGACGAGGCGCGATCCGGCTCCGTTTCTCGTGGCGCTCCTCATTCCACGGCCTCCCGCGCGGCCGGCGCGAGCGCCGCGGCGATCGCGGCGACCGCGTCCAGGAGCCGCGGCAGATCGTCGATGCGCAGCATGTTCGGCCCGTCGGACAGCGGCCGCCCGTCCGGGAGCGTCCGGTCGGGATCCTCGTGCATCTCCATGAAGAGCGCGTCGATCCCGACGGCGACCGCCGCCCGGGCGAGCGCGGGGACGTACTTCCGCTCGCCTGCGGAGCGATCCCCGGCGCCGCCGGGCAGTTGAACGGAGTGAGTCGCGTCGAAGACCACGGGAAAGCCCAGCGCCCGCATATCTTGAAGTCCGCGCATGTCCACCACGAGGTTATGGTAGCCGAACGAGGTTCCGCGCTCGGTGAGGAGGATCGAGCGGTTCCCGACCGAGACGATCTTGTCCACGATGTTCTTCATGTCGCCGGGCGCCAGGAACTGCCCCTTCTTGACGTTCAGAGGCTTGCCCGTTCGCGCCACCGCGACGACCAGGTCGGTCTGGCGGCAGAGGAACGCGGGGATCTGAATGACGTCGAGCACCTCGGCCGCGGGGGCGACCTCCGACACCTGATGCACGTCCGAGAGCACCGGCACGCCGAGCGTGTCGCGCACCTTTTTCAATATGCGCAGCCCCTCGGTGAGGCCGGGCCCACGATACCCGCCGATCGAGGAGCGGTTGGCCTTGTCGTACGACGATTTATAGATGAACGGCACGCGCCGGTCGGTGGTGATCGTGACGATCCGCTCGGCCGTCACGAGCGCGTGCTTCTCGTTCTCGATCGCGCAGGGCCCGCCGATGAGCGCCAGCGGCTGGCCGCCGCCGATGTGGAGCGGGCCGATCTGGACGGTTGTCGTGGGCGGAGCGTGGCCGCCCACCGCGGTCGCGGCGTTGCGCGCATCCGGCTCGTGCCGAAGGTGGCCTGGACCAGGTGCCCGGGGCCCCCGGTCGCGCGTACGAGTGCCGGGCGACTTGCCTGGGCGTGGCGGCGTCATGCGCCCGCGTGCTCCAGCGCGGCGCGGATGAAGCCGGCGAAGAGCGGGTGCGGGTCCCAGGGCCGCGACCGGAACTCGGGGTGGAACTGCCCGGCCACGAAGTACGGGTGCTCCGGAATCTCGATGATCTCGACGAGCTGCTTCTCCGCCCAGATGCCCGAGATGCGGAGCCCGTGCTTCTCGAGCTCGTGGACGTAGTCGTTGTTGACCTCGTACCGGTGGCGGTGACGCTCCTGGATGATCCCCGCTCCGTACAGGCGCGAGGCCAAGCTTCCCTCGCCGAGCACGATCGGGTAGAGGCCGAGCCGCATCGTCCCGCCTTTGTCGGCGATCGTGCGCTGCTCGGGCAGGAGGTCGATGACGTTGTGGGCGGGGTGCGGGTCGAATTCCGTGGAGTTGGCGCCGGCCAGGCCGCAGACGTGGCGCGCGTACTCGATCACCGCGCACTGCATCCCGAGGCAGATCCCGAAGTACGGGACGCGCCGCTCCCGCGCGTAGCGGATCGCCTGGACCTTGCCCTCGATCCCCCGGTCGCCGAAGCCGCCGGGCACCAGGATGCCGTGGACGTCGGCGAAGTGGGCCTCGGCCCCCTGGCGCTCGACATGCTCGGCGTCCACCCACCGGATGTCCACCCGCGCCTCGCTGGCGATCCCGCCGTGGGCGAGCGCCTCGACCAGGCTCTTGTACGAGTCCTTCAGATCGATGTACTTGCCCACGACGGCGATCCGCGCCTCGACGCGCGGTGACTTCACGCGGCGCACGACGGCCTCCCAGCGTGCGAGATCGCACGGGCGCGGCTCGAGCCCGAGGAGCTTCGTGACGATCTCGTCGAGCCCCTCCTTGTGGAAGACCAGCGGGACCTCGTAGATGGTCTCCACGTCCTTGGCGGTGATGACCGCCGCCTCCTCGACGTCGCAGAAGAGCGCGATCTTCGATTTGATGGCCGGTGGCAGGTACCGGTCCGTGCGGCAGAGGAGGATGTCCGGCTGGATCCCGATCGCGCGTAGCTCCTTCACCGAGTGCTGCGTGGCCTTGGTCTTGAGCTCCGACGCTGCCTGGATGAACGGAACGAGCGTCACGTGCACGTAGATGACGTTCTCGCGGCCGACGTCCTTCTTGAACTGGCGGATCGCCTCGAGGAACGGCAGCCCCTCGATGTCGCCCACGGTCCCGCCGACCTCGACGATGACGACGTCCGTGTCCCGCGACACGCGACGGATGGACGCCTTGATCTCGTCGGTGATATGTGGGATCACCTGGACGGTGCGGCCCAGGTAGTCGCCGCGCCGCTCCTTCTGGATCACGGAGAAGTAGACCTTCCCCGTCGTCACGTTGTGGTCGCGCGTCACGCGGCCCGAGGTGAACCGCTCGTAGTGGCCCAGGTCGAGGTCGGCCTCGCCGCCGTCGTCGGTGACGAACACTTCGCCGTGCTGGTACGGACTCATCGTGCCCGCGTCCACGTTGATGTACGGGTCCATCTTCTGCAGCGTGACGCGGAAGCCCCGCGCTTCCAGGAGTGACCCGATCGAGGCGGCCGCGAGGCCCTTGCCCAACGACGACACGACGCCTCCGGTCACGAAGATGTATTTCGTGGCCACCTCAGCCTCCTCTCGTCACCCGGTGTCGGACCTGTGCGATCTCCATCGCGCGGTCCGTGATGCGTCCGTCAAGACGCCCGTCCCGCAACTCGGCGAGCACCCGCGCGACTGCCGGCCCGCGCGGGACCCCGAGTGCCACGACCTCGTCGCCGGAGAGCGCGACGAGCGCGCGGTCGAGCCCGAGGTACCAGTCGAGGACGGCGCGTGTGCGGCCGTCGCCCACGAGCCAGAGCCACGCGAGCACCACGGGTGCCTGCTCGCGGAGTACGCGCGCGCGGGCGCTCGGAGCGTTCGCATCGCGCAGCCGTGCGACGAGGGCGCGCCCCTCGGCGAGGGCGTGACGGAGACGCGCGAGCGGTTCGCCCGCGAACGCCAGCCGCTCGAGCGCCGCCGTCGCGATCGCCTGCGGCTGGTCACCGGTGATGGCCAGCACGCCGAGCTCGACCGGCTCGACGCCGAGGCCGCGCGCCCGCACCCACGCGAGCGCCCCGGGCAGCTCGGCGACGAGGTGCGCGGTCGAGGCGGTGAAGCGGTAACGAGGGTCCAGGAGACGGAAGGCGCCGTCCGTTCCGAGCCGCGAGAGCGTCAGCTCGGCGCGCGCCTCGGCGAGGATCCGCTCGAGCTCGGCGGCGAGCCGCTGCCCCGAGAGCGCCGCGTACGGCACGAGCCGGAGCGCGAGCGCCCGGGCCCTGGCGGTGGCCGCGTCCTGGGCGAAGCCGAAGCGCGTCGCGTAACGTGCGGCCCTGAACATGCGCGTCGGATCCTCGACGTACGACAGCGGGTGGAGCACGCGCAGGCGCCGGCGCACGAGGGCGGCGCGCCCGCCGAGGGGATCGAGCAGGCCGAAGGCGCCCGAGTGGAGCTCGATGGCCATCGCGTTGATCGTAAAGTCGCGCCGCCTCAAGTCCTGGTCGATCCCCGCCGGCATCACCCGCGGCAGCGCACCGCGGGACTCGTAGCGTTCGCTCCGCGCGGTCGTCACGTCGATCCGTCCGGTACGGGGCGCCTCGACGGACGCCGTGAGGAAGCGTCGATGCTCGCGGACGGAGCCGCCCAGCGCGCGCGCGAACTCGCGCGCCACGGCCAGACCGTCGCCCTCGACCACGACGTCGAGGTCGGCGGACGTCATCTCCGCGTCACGCCAGAGGTCGCGGACCATTCCTCCGACCAGGAATGCGCGCGCGCCCCGCGCCGCCGCGAGACGTCCGATCGACTCGAGCAGCGCCCGCGTGTCGGAGGACAGGCGGTCCGCCACACGGCGCGCCGTGGGCAGGGTCGCCGTCGTGGCGCCCCGGGCCGCGACGGCGCCCACCGGGCCCCGTCGGTCGCGCACGACCACGAGCGGCGCGCCCTCGGCGAGGAGCCGGCGCACTGTCACCTCGCCCGCCCCCGCATCCACGCACGGGAGATCGCGCGCGACGGCGGTGGACGCGAGGTCGTCGAGGCCGAGGAGGCTCGCCCGGACGAGGTCCTCCCGCAGCGCGCATCGCCCGTCCACCACGACTATCGCCGCGTCGCGCTTCCGCGCCAGGCGCAAGGCGGCGCCGATGGCGATCGGCGCGGGGGCGTGCGTCACCGCGGTGTTCACGAGGTCGACCGCCACGAGGCTCACCTGAGGGTAGGCATGGGCGCGCTTCGCCACGGTCATGCTCTCGGGTGGAATTGCCGGTACATCCGCTTGAGCGCGGCGGTCGGCAGGTGGGTGTACACCTGCGTCGTCGCGATGTCGGCGTGGCCGAGCATCGCCTGCACGGAGCGCAGGTCGGCGCCGCCCTCGAGCAGATGACTCGCGAAGGAGTGGCGCAACACATGGGGCGACACCCGGACGCGGAGGCCCGCGCGCGCCGCGGCCCGGCGGACGAGGATCCAGAGCGATTGGCGAGAGAGCCGGCCCCCGCGAGGGTTCACGAAGAGGCGGCCGCTATCGCGCCCGCGCGTGTCGCGCGGCCGCGCCCCCTTCAGGTAGCGCGTGACCCACGCGGCCGCCTCCGCGCCGACCGGCACGAGCCGCTGCTTCCGACCCTTGCCCGTACAGATGACATAACCGGCCTGGAGGTTGAGGTCCTCCAGCCTGAGGTCGAGGCACTCCGAGGCGCGCATCCCCGTCGCATAGAGGAGCTCGAGGATCGCGCGGTCGCGCACGCCGTGCGGCTCGGTCGTGTCCGGCGCTTCCACGAGCGCCGTGGCCGCGTCGCGCGACAGCGTCCGCGGCAGCGAGCGCCCGCGCCGCGGGACCTCGACGTGCTCCGTGGGATCGCGGTCGAGCGCCCCTTCACGCAGCAGGTGACGATAGAGTCCGCGCACGGCGGACATTCGGCGCGCGACGCTCGAGGGGCGGAGGCCCCGCTTCCGCAGGCCTTCCAGATAGACGACGAGGTCGTCGGGAGCGAGGTAGGGAAGCGCGCGACGCTGGCGGCGGAGGAACTCGGCGAAGTCGGTGAGATCGTGGCGGTAGGCGGCGAGAGTATTTCGGGACGCCCCCTGCTCCGTCTGCAGGGCCCCGAGATACTCAACGACCGCCGCGGTCATAGTGTGACCACGTCGAATCTTACCATGGCGCTGGAGAATCACGAAACCCGCGCGGCACGGATCGTTCGAGCGAGACGGGAACGCGAGCAGCGGGGGGCCGTGGACTCAGGCGCCGACGCCTTCCCGGGGCTCGGCGCGCGGAAACATCCGGAGGAGTGCGGTGCGCTCCGATAGGCCAAGGACCACACTGGCCCCCCAGTAGAGGGCGACACCGCCCGCGATCGCGCCCCCGAGCCACACGATGTTCACCGGGAGCGAGCGCGACGCGGGCCACAGTGCGAGGACCAGCGCGCACCACCCGATCAACGGGATCGACGCCGCGAGCGTCCGGGCGGCGCTGGCGGCGAGCGCGCGGCCGCCGAGCGGCCCGAGACGTCGCCGGGCGACGTAGAGGAGTGCCAGGAGGTTGACGTACGCGCCGACGGAGGATGCGCCGGCGAGCCCGGCGTGGCCCAGCGGTCCCATCATGAGGAGCGCGGCGAGCACGTTCGCGCCTACCGCGACGATGCCGAGGCGCACGGCCGTGCCCGACTGGCCGAGCGCGTAGAACACCTGCGCGGCGATCCGCGAGCCCGCGAAGCCGACGAGGCCGATCGCGTACCACGCGAGCGCGTCGGCGGTCGCCCCCGTCTCGGCGGGCCCGAACTTGCCTCGCTCGAAGAGCACGCGGACGATCGGCGCGCGGAGGATCACGAGCCCGATCATCGCCGGCAGGGAGGCGTACAGGGCGAGGCGGAGCGAGAAACCGAGGGTCTCGGTCAGGGCCCGCGTCTCGCCCGCGGCGGCCTGCCGGGCCATCACGGGCAGCGAGGCCGAAGCGAGGGCGATCCCGAAGATGCCGAGCGGGAACTCCATGACCCGGTCGGCGTAGTAGAGATAGGAGATCGAGCCGGGGCGCAGCAGCGAGGCGAGGAGCGTGTTGACGAAGACCATCACCTGCACCGCGGCGAGACCGAACACCGCGGGCAGGAGCAGGCGGACGAGGCGCGCGAGCGCCGGGTGACGGAACTCGGCCGCCGGCAGGACGAGGAGCCCGCACCGGCGAAGGCTCGGCAGCTGGATCACGACCTGCCCGGCCCCACCGACCATCACGCCGATCGCGAGCGACAGGATCGGCGGGTCCACGCGCGACGCGAGGAGCGGGATGGCCGCGATCATCGCCACATTCTGGACGGCGGGGCCGAGGGCGCTCGCGAAGAACCGCCCCTGCGCGTTCAATGCGCCCGTGGCGAGCGCCGCAAGTCCGACCAGCACGACGTAGGGGAACATCACGCGCGTCAGGAGCACCGCGAGCCCGGCCTGTGCCGGGTCGTCGGCGAAGCCCGGCGCGATCGCCTTCAGGATCCACGGCGCCGTCGCGATGCCGAGCAGCGCCGTTACACCGAGGGCGACGAGCGCCAGCGCGAGGACCGCGCGGAGCATCCGAAGGACCTCGGGCCACGACCGCGTCACGAAGTACTCCGAGAAGACCGGGATCATTGCCGTGGCCAAGGCACCCTCCGCGAGGAGACGGCGCAGGACGTTCGGGATCCGAAACGCGACGAAGAACGCGTCGGTCACCGGCCCGGCGCCGAATGCGAGCGCCACGACGACGTCGCGGACAAAGCCGGCCACGCGACTCAGAGCCGTCGCGCTGCCGATGGAGCCGAGTGCCTTGACGATCTGCCGTTCGGTCGAGCTCACCTTGAAATCGTCTCGCCGTTCGGGCATGATGCAGCGCGTGCGACGCGCCGCGCTGCCGGCCTCTCCGCCGCCGCGCATGGCAACGGGTCTTCGACGAAAGGAGCGTTCGCGTGGCGACCACGAAGTCGGCGGTGAAGCGCATCCGCCAAAACGAGCGACGGCGGCTCCGCAACCGGACCGTGCGGTCGCGGGTGCGCACCCTGGTCAAGGCGGCGCGCGCCGCGGACGGCCAGGCCGGATCCGCGGCGATCCTCGAGGCGATTCGCGCGCTCGACAAGGCCGTGTCGAAGGGCGTGCTTCACCGTAACACCGCGGCCCGCAAAAAGTCCGCTCTCGCCCGCCGTCTGTCCGCTCACCGCTGATCTCGGCCGGCGAGCTCTTGGAGTAGCTCCGACGCCGCGCGCGTGAGGCGTGTGCCCCCCTCCGGCCCGTACAGGCTTGCGCACGCGACGTACGCGGTCCGGTCGTAGTCCTCGGTCGTGAGGAAATAGCCCAGGTAGTCGTTCGACACGCCGGCGACGAAGGCGGACACCCCGGCGGCCTGCCCCGCCTCCTTCACCGCCCGTCCGAGCCGGGCCTGGAGCTCGCCGGGGATCGTCACCCACGCCGTGGCACCGAGCGCGCCGGCGATCAGCTCGGTCTCCCGGGGCAGCCCACGCCCGAGGGGCACCGTCAGCGCCCTCGGCACCCAGGGCCGGGTGCAGTTCCGGAGCGAGAGGGACGGTGCGGGCAGCCGCACTCGCGCGGTCCTGATCGCGAGCGAACCCACCGGAGCGGGGACCGCGCGCCCCCACGCCTCTTCGACGGCGGTGGCGAGTGTCCGGCCCTCGGCGAGCACCGCGGCCGGGCCGTGGTGCCTGGGGCTCACGTCGCCGACGGCGCCGTTCACGAAGAGCGCCGGGACCCGGAGGCGCCGCTCGAGTTCGCGCGAGGCGACGCCCATGACGTCGCCGGAGTACTTGAGGTTGCGTGGGCCGAGCATCGTTCCATGGATCGCGTAGTTCCACAGGAGCGCGATCGGCACGCCCGCGGGCGACGCGAGCCGGAGCACGACGAGCTCAGAATCCACCGGCTGGTCGAGGCGGCTCGCCGTCAGCGCGGGTCCGTCCACGCGCGCCGCACCGACGCGCGTCGGCGCTCTCCCCGTCTCGGCGCGCTGCACAGCCTCGACGACGGTGTCCGCGAACGCCCGCAGCACCTCGCCGTCGAAGCGGTCGGCCGCCAGGATCCCCATCAGCCACGAGTCGAGGAAGGCGCCGGGACCGGAGTGGGTGTGCGACGCCGAGACGACGAGCGTCCCGGGCCGTGACCCTGCGTCCTCGAGCCGCTGCCGCAGGGTGTCCACGAACGACCGGTCCACGGCGACGAGATCCACCGTCACCCACGTGAGCCTGGCCGTCGCCGTCTCGAGCACGAGCGCCCGCGCGGCGGGCGCGTCGAGCTCGCCCTCGGCCGGCTTGAACCAGAAGGCGTGCGGGTGGAGACCGAGGAGGTCCGGCACCAGCAGGCGGCGTCGGCTGCTCCCATAGCCGGCGAGCGGCGTGCCCGGCGGGACGCGCAGCGGGACCATCGCCGCGCCGGCCTGCAGGGCCTCGTGCGGAGCCCCGCGCGCCTTTGGCGGGCCGCCGGCGGCGGAGGCGACCGCGGCCCACCCGATACAGAGGATGAAAGCGACCGCGCGGACGTTCACCTCTCGGCACACAGGTCGGCGACGAGTACCGTCAGCTCCGCACGCGGCTCGCCGCTCGACTTGACCCGCCGCTCGACGTCCCAGCACCGTGCGAGCTTCTCCGCCAGGCGCGCAGCCGGATCTCCGCGGCCGAGCGTCTCGACCACCGCCGGCGGCAGTCGGAGGGCGCGCGCGATCTCCGCGGGCGACTGGCCCGCTTCCGTGAGCGTTCGCACCGTCCACGCCAATCGGAGGTCGCGCGCCAGGAGCGCCAGCATGCGCATCGGCTCCTCGGTGGTGAGCAGACGCTCGAGCGTCTTGAGGGCGAGTACGCAGTCCCGACGCTGCACCGCGCGGGTGAGCTCGAAGACGTCGGCGAGCCGGCGTTCCCCGACGATCGCGCCGACCTCGTTCACCCCGACGCTTCGATTGTCGGCGCCGCCTGCGAGCGCCGCCTTGCGGACCTCGCCGAGCAGCACTGCTCCGTCCTCCCCCACCCACTCGATGAGGAGCCTCGTGGCCTCCTCGCTGACCTGGAGCCCTTCGGCCGCGGCGCGCTGGCGAAGCCACCCTGCGAGCTCGCGGCCCTGGCGGGCCGGGAGGTCCACGATGGCTCCCGCCGGCAAGGCCTGGACGAGCCAGTGATCGGCGCGCCGGTCGCGCGAGGTGCGCAGGCCCTCGTCGGCGAGGAGCAGGAGGCGCGTCGAGGGGTTCGGGTCGCGCGCGTAGGCGCCGAGCGCCTCGGCGTGCCGTTGGCCGAGCGCCTGGGCGTGCCGGACGACGACCAGCCGCACGCCGCCCAGCAGCGGGAGCGTCATCGCCGAGGTGACGACAGCCTGGGCGTCCGTCTCGCGCCCGTCGAAGACCTCGCGGCCGAACGCGGCGCTCGCCGTGTCGGGGAAGAGGCGGTCGGCGACGAGAGCGAGCGCGTCGTCGAGGAGCTGGGCGTCCGGCCCGTGGAGCAGGAGCACCGGAGGCAGCTCCCCGCGCTCGACGAGTCGCAGGAAGCTCGTGGAGTCCAACGATCAGAAGCGGTCGATCGCGAGGCTCACGATCGCCCGCCCGATGTCTACCGCCGCCGCTTGCAGCGCGGTCTCCTCGCGGGAGATCGTCTGTGAGACCGCGCCGAACACCCGGAAATCGGACTTCTCCTGGAACCGCGGCTGCTCGAAGAGCAGCGTGTTGCTCCGCACGTCGCGCATGCGGAGGTTCATGGTGACGACGAGCCGGTACTGCTGGATGTTGGCGCGCGGGTCGAATGCGAGCGCCAGGATCTGGTAATCCACGACCTCGCCCTCGAGGATCGCGTCCGCCTGGTCCGGCTTGACGACCCGGAGGCGCCCGTTGGTCGAGAACGCCTGGACGACCGCCTGGGTGAGAATGTTCTCCACCGCCGGCTCGGACGTCCGGTTCATGAACACCGGGACGGCGACGCTCCTGATGTGACCCGGGAGGTTGCCACGGAGCGAGTAGCCGCAGCCGGCGAGGGCTACGGCCATGAGCGCCAGGGCCCGCCGCGTCACGCGCGCGTCACGATGTTGACGAGCCGGTTCGGCACGACGACGATCTTCTCCACCCGGCGCGAGGCCACCCACGGGCTCACCCGTTCATCGTTCAACGCCAGCTGGCGGAGGCGCTCCTCGGCGGCGTCCACGTCCACGAGGAGCCGCCCGCGCACCCTGCCGTCCACCTGCACGACCACCGTGACCTCCGTTTTCTTGAGCGCGTCGGGGTCGGCGGTCGGCCAACGCTGTGCGAAGACGCTCTCCCGATGGCCGAGCCGCGACCAGAGCTCCTCGGCAATGTGGGGGCAGAAGGGCCCGAGCAGCAGGGTGATCGTCTCGACCGCTTCCCGGAGCAACGCCGCGCGCTCGGCGGGCTCGACGGTTCCCGCCGAGGTTGCTTCGAACCCGTGCAGGGCGTTCACGAGCTCCATGATCGCGGCGACCGCCGTGTTGAAGTGGAACTCCCGCTCGATGTCGTCGGTCACGCGCCGGATCGTCTCGTGGATCAGCCGCCGAAACGTCCGGGCCGTGTCCGACGCCGGCGCCGCGCGGCCCGGGGTCGGCGTGCGTAGCTCGTCCAGGTGCGTGAGCGTGAAGCGCCACACGCGGTTGAGGAAGCGAAAGGCTCCTTCGATACCCTGGTCGTTCCACTCGAGGTCCTTCTCGGGAGGCGCGGCGAAGAGCTCGAAGAGCCGCCCGGTGTCCGCCCCGTACTTCTCGCGGATGTAGTCGTCGGACACCACGTTGCCTTTGGACTTCGACATCTTCGCGCCGTCCTTGATCACCATCCCCTGGGAGAGGAGCGCGGTGAACGGCTCGTCGACCTTCACGAGCCCCAGGTCGCGGAGGACCTTCGTGTAGAAGCGCGCGTAGAGGAGGTGGAGCACGGCGTGCTCGATCCCGCCGATGTACTGGTCCACGGGCATCCAGTACTCGGCCGCCGCCCGCTCGAACATGCCGCCCTCGTACCGCGGCGAGCAGTAGCGCAGGAAGTACCACGACGACTCGACGAACGTGTCCATCGTGTCCGTGTCTCGCCGCGCGCGGCCACCGCACCGGGGGCACCGGGCGTTCACGAAGCTCGCGACGTTGGCGAGCGGCGAGCCGCCCTTGCCGCTGATCTGGACGTCCCGCGGCAACTCGACGGGAAGATTCTCCTCGGCCTCGGGGACCATCCCGCACCGATCGCAGTAGAGGATGGGGATCGGCGCTCCCCAGTACCGTTGGCGGCTGATTCCCCAGTCGCGAAGGCGGTAGTTCACCTTCGCCTCGCCGAGGCCGCGCGCCACGAGCCAGTCCGTCGCCCGGCGCTTGGCTTCGGCGACCGTGAGGCCGTCGAGGAACCCGGAGTTGATCTTCACGCCGTCGCCCGTGTACGCCTGGCCGGCCCACCCGTCGGGGCGTTTGACCGTCTCGATGATCGGCAGGCCGTGCTGCGTGGCGAAGTCCCAGTCGCGCTGGTCCTCGCCCGGCACCGCCATGATCGCGCCGGTGCCGTAGCCCATGAGCACGTAGTTGGCGATGAAGAGCGGGATCTCGGCGCCGTTGAACGGGTTCACCACCCGTGCCGTCAGACGGAGGCCGCGTTTGGGCCGGTCGGCGGCGAGCCGCTCGATTTCGGACTCTCGCGACACTTCTTGCCGGAACGCCTCGACGGCCGCGCGCTCGGCGTCGCTCGCCACCAGTCGATCGACGAGCGGATGCTCCGGGGCGAGGACCGCGTACGTCATGCCGAACGCGGTATCCGGCCGCGTCGTGAACACCCGGATCTTGAGCTCCGGACGTCCCGCGACGGCGAGGTCGAACTCCGCGCCCTCGCTCTTGCCGATCCAGTTGCGCTGCATCGTCAGCACGCGCTCTGGCCACCCCGGGAGCCGGTCGCACCAGGCCAGCAGCTCCTCCGCGTACGCCGTGATCTTGAAGAACCATCCCTCGATCTCCCGCGGCATCACCTCGGAGTCGCAGCGCCAACATCGTCCGGCCTCGACCTGCTCGTTGGCGAGAACCGTCTGGCACGACGGGCACCAATTGACGGTGGAGCGCCGCCGGTACGCCAGCCCGCGCTCGAACATCTTGATGAAGATGAGCTGCTCCCACTTGTAGTACGACGGGTCGCAGGTGGCGATCTCGCGATCCCAGTCGTAGGACAGGCCCATTTTCTTGAGCTGTGCGCGCATGTAGTCGATGTTCTCGTACGTCCAGATGGCGGGATGGACGCCGTGCTCGATCGCGGCGTTCTCGGCGGGCAGACCGAAAGCATCCCAGCCCATCGGGTGGAGCACGTTGAGACCACGCATCGACTTGTAGCGGGCGAGCAGGTCGCCGATCGCGTAGTTGCGTACGTGTCCCATGTGAATGCGGCCGGAGGGGTACGGGAACATCTCGAGGCAGTAGAACTTCGGGCGACGCGGGTCCTCGGTCACGCGGAACTGCTTTCGGTCCTCCCAGATCCGCTGCCACTTGGCCTCGATCTCCTGGAACGGATATCGGTCGCTCGTCATAATTGGCCCAGAGTTTTACATACTTAGCCGACAGGAGCAAGAACCGCCGAGAGCTCCGCCGGGGCTGGCGAGCACGAGGGGTGGGGTGGAGGGCGGAATCCAAGGGTGGGGGCGGGGTCCTGAGCGGACGAGCCGCGCCCCCACCCTGGGAAGCTACTGCTTGATCCCGAGCAGCCCGAGGGCTTCGTTCGCCTCCGTGACGGAGTCCGCGTGCTTGCCTTCCTTGTGCAGCGCCTCGGCCTTGTCCAGCATGGACGCGGCCTTCTTCACCTTGTCGCTGTTGGCGTCCATCTTCGCCGCCGCGTCGCGCCCCTGCTTGATGAGCGAGGGGCACTGGAACGCCATCGCGGTGCCAGCCGTGAACGCCAGACCCACGACGACCGCGGTCGCTGCCATGAGCGTCTTCATCCGAGCGTCACCCCCCAACGTGCCCGGTTGGCTCCAACCTTACTAACCGGCCGCCCCCCGCTCAGGTTCCACGGATTCCGCCGGGTGAAAATGCTCGAAGATGCGCTGCGCGAGCTTCGGCGTCACCTTGGGGACCGCGGCGAGTTCGGCGACTGACGACTCGCGCACGCGCCGGGCCGAGCCGAGCGTCTTGAGCAGGCTCGTGCGGATCGTCGGCCCGACACCGGGGATCGTGTCCAGCACTGACTGGAGGGTCCGCTTCGACCGGAGCTTCTTGTGGTACGTGATCGCGAATCGATGAGCCTCGTCCCGGATCTTCTGGAGCGTGTGGAGCGCCGGCGACGTCGGGTCGAGCACGAGCGGGTGGAGGCTCTCGCCGACGTAGACTTCCTCCTGCTGCTTCGCGAGGGCGACGACGGGGAGGTAGTCGAGGCCGAGCTCCTGCAGGACCTTCAGCCCCACGTTGAGCTGGCCGCGGCCGCCGTCGATCAGGACCAGGTCCGGCAGCGGCGTCCCCTGCTCCAGTGCCCTCGCGAACCGCCGCGTGAGAACCTCGCCGAGCGCGGCAAAGTCGTCCGCGCCGGCCACGGTCTTGATGCGGAAGCGCTTGTAGTCCTCCTTCTTCATGCTCCCGTTCTCCCACACGACCAGGGAGCCGACCTGCTCGCTGCCCTGGACGTGAGAGATGTCGTAGCCTTCGATCCGGTTGGGCAGCCCGGGCAGGGTGAGCGCGCGACGCAGCTCCTCGAGCACGACCTGCTGGCGGTCGTCGCGGGAGAGGAGGTGATTCTGAAGCGCGATCGCCGCGTTCGCCTCCGCCATCGCGACGAACTCACGCCTCGGCCCCCGCTGGGGCACCACGATCTGGACCCGTCGGCCCGCGAGCGTGCTCAGCCACTCCGTCGTGAGCTCCGCCTCCGGCAGATCCTCGGAGACGAGGATCTCCGGCGCGGGCGCGACCGCCTTACCGTAGAACTGCCGGACGAAGGCCGAGAGGATCTCGCCGTCCGCCCAGCCCGCGACCCTGTCGAAGAAGAACGCCTCCTGGCCGACGAGCCGGCCCTTGCGGACGAAGAAGAACTCGACGCAGGCGTCGCTCCCCTGCCGCACGACGCCGATCACGTCCTGGTCCACCTCGTCCGTCGAGATGATCTTCTGGCGCTCGCGCACCTTGTTGAGGGCCTGGATCTGGTTGCGCAGCACGGCCGCGCGCTCGAACTTCGTCTCGACCGCGGCCTCCTCCATCTCCCGCGTGAGCCGGAGCGCCAGGTCCTCGTCCCGGCCCCCCAGGAACTGCGTCACCTCCCGGACGGTCTTGGCGTAGCCTTCGCGAGTCTCCCACCCCGTGCACGGTGCGTTGCACCGGTGGATCGAGTACTGGATGCAGGGGCGCTCGAGCGTGCCATCGATCGTGATCGAGCAGGTCCGCAGCGGGAAGAGCTGGCGGGTGAGCTTGAGCGTCTCGCGCATCGCCGTCGCGGGATAGAAGGGCCCGTAATATGTCGCGCCATCGTTCTGGACCCGCCGCGCGACCAGGAGGCGCGGGAACTCCTCGTTCGTGGTGAGCTTCAGGAACGGGTAGTGCTTGTCGTCGCGCAGGATGATGTTGTACCGGGGTCGGTGCTTGCGGACGAGGTTTGCCTCCAGCATCAGCGCCTCGAGCTCGTTGTCGGTCACCACGTACTCGAGGTCGCGGATCTGGCGCACGAGCGCGTCGGTCTTCGGGTCACGCGGTCGGGACTCCTGGAAGTACGAGCGCACGCGGCTCCGGAGCGAGGCGGCCTTGCCCACGTAGAGGACCTGGGCCTTGGCGTCCCGGTAGATATAGATGCCCGGGCGGTCGGGCAGCCGGGCGAGCTTTTCCTCGAGACTCACAGGAGCTCCGCTCTCCGGAGCGCCTTGATTCGGTCGCGGAGCTCGGCGGCCTGCTCGAAGTCGAGCCGCCGCGCCGCCTCCTTCATCCGTGCCTCCAGCTCGGCGATTCGCCTCGCGCGCGCCGCGGGCGACTCGAACTTCTCCTCGGCGGGCGCCTCCACCTCGACCGTGTAGTAGTCCCGCTCGTAGATCGTCTGGAGGAGCTCGCGGATCGACGACCGGATCGTCTCGGGCGTGATGCCGTGCTCCCGGTTGTAGGCGGCCTGGAGCTCGCGGCGCCGTTCCGTCTCGCGGATCGTCGCCGCCATCGAGTCCGTGACGTGATCGGCGTACATGATGACTTCGCCGTTGACGTTCCGGGCGGCGCGCCCGGCCGTCTGGATGAGCGAGGTCCCGGACCGGAGGTAGCCCTCCTTGTCGGCGTCGAGGATCGCGACCAGCGACACTTCCGGGATATCGAGCCCCTCGCGGAGGAGGTTGATGCCGATCAGCGCGTCAAACTTGCCCAGGCGCAGGTCCCGGATGATCGCCACGCGGTCGAGCGTGTCGATGTCGGAGTGCAGGTACCGCACCCGGAGCCCGACCTGCTGGTAGTATTCGGTGAGGTCCTCCGCCATGCGCTTGGTCAGCGTCGTGACCAGCACGCGCGCGTTGCGCTCGGCCCGCACGCGGATCTCGGCGAGCAGGTCGTCCACCTGGTCCTTTGCGGGTCGCACCGTGATCTTCGGGTCCATGAGGCCGGTCGGGCGGATGACCTGTTCGGCGACGGCGTCGCCGGCCCGCTCGAGCTCGTACGGCCCCGGCGTCGCCGAGACGTAGATCGTCTGGCCTGTCGCCCGGGTGAACTCCTCGGCGGTGAGCGGACGGTTGTCGAACGCCGAGGGCAGGCGGAAGCCGTACTCGACCAGCGCCTCCTTCCGGGATCGATCGCCGTAGTACATGCCGCGGATCTGCGGGACGGCCACGTGGCTCTCGTCGATGATGATCAGCGCGTCCTTCGCGAGGTAGTCGATCAGCGTTGGCGGCGGCTCGCCTGGCCGCCGACCCGTCAGGTGGCGCGAGTAGTTCTCGATCCCGTGACAATAGCCGAGCTCGCGCAGCATCTCCATGTCGAACAGGGTGCGCTGCTCGAGTCGCTGCGCTTCGAGGAGCCGGTTGCGTGGCTTGAGGAAGGCCAGGCGCTCCCCGAGCTCGTCCTGGACCGTCTGGATCGCGCGCTCGAGCTGGCCCGCTTCGGTCACGTAGTGGCTCGCCGGATAGACGTGGACCGCGTCCGCCCGCTCGAGCACGGAGCCCTTGAGCGGATCGATCCGGTAGAGGGCGTCCACGACGTCGCCAAACAGCTCGACGCGGAGAGCCACCGACTCCTCGCTGGCCGGGAAGATCTCGACGACGTCCCCCCGCACTCGGAACGTGCCGCGGTGGAAGTCGTAGTCGTTCCGCTCGTACTGGACGGCGATCAGCCGCCGAATGATCTCGTCGCGGTCGATCGCCTCGCCCGCGTGCAGCTCGAGGTGCATGCCCGCATAGGTGTCGGGCTCGCCGATGCCATAGATGCACGAGACCGAGGCGACCACGATCACGTCGCGCCGCTCGAGGAGCGACTTCGTCGCCGAGTGACGCATGCGATCGATCTCGTCGTTGATCAGCGCGTCCTTCTCGATGTACGTATCCGACTGCGGGATGTACGCCTCGGGCTGATAGTAGTCGTAGTAAGAGACGAAGTACTCGACGGCATTCGAGGGGAAGAACGCCTTGAACTCGCTGAAGAGCTGGGCCGCCAGGGTCTTGTTCGGCGAGATCACCAGCGTCGGGCGGCCCGCGCTGGCGATGAGGTTGGCGATCGTGTAGGTCTTGCCCGACCCGGTGACGCCACGCAGGACGACGTGGCGCCGGCCCTCGCGAACGAAGCGCGTGAGCCCGGCGATCGCCGGCGGCTGGTCGCCGCGGGGCGAGTACTCGGACGTGAGTCGGAACACGCCGCTGGACGACGTCAGGACGGCGTCGGGACGGCGAGCAGGTACTTCCGCCACGAGTCGAGGAGCGAGTGCGCGTGCGGGTGCCGCAGCATGTGCGTCGAGAAAACGAACTTGGGGTGGATCGGCTCGCGGATCAGCCGCATTCCGGCCTCCTCAGGCTGTCGGTTGCCTTTCCTGAGGTTGCACCTGAGGCACGCCGCCACCACGTTCACCCACGTCGTCTCGCCGCCGCGCGAGCGGGGCACCACGTGGTCGACGGTCAACCGCTCGCCGCGCCGGTTGCAGTACTGGCAGGTGTAGCCGTCGCGTCGCAGGATGTTCTTCTTGTTGAAGGCGACGCGGTCGAGGAAGGGCTTGCGGATATAGATCGCGAGCCGGATCACCGCCGGCAGCGCGAAGGCGATCGACGGCGAGCGGACCACGCGCGGGGATGCCTCCACGGCCTCGGCCTTGCCGGCGAGCAACAGCGTGATGGCGCGGCGGGCGTTGGTGAAATGCAGCGGTTCAAACGTGTAGTTCAGCACCAATACCGCGATTTCATCCATACTTAACCGCTTAGCATAGTCGTCGCTCCGGACAGTGTCAAATCACTCTGACGAATCTCTTGGCGGCCGCCCAGCTGGCGAACGCCAGCGCGCGGACGCGTGGCGGACCCGCTAGCGATGGAACGCTGGCGAACCTGCTAGCGACGGAACGCGTGGCGGAGGAAGAAGACGAGGTTCGCCGGCCGCTCGGCGAGCCGGCGCATGAAGTAGCCATACCAGTCCTCGCCATACGGCACGAGCACCCGGAGCCGCAGACCGTCTGCGGCGATGCGCGCGTGCAGATCGTTCCGAATCCCGTAGAGCATCTGGATCTCGAACCGCTCCCGCGCGATCCCCTTCGCCCGCGCGGTGTCGCGGGCGCGCGCGATCAGCCGCTCATCGTGAGTCGCGAAGCCGACATAGACACCCCTCGCCTGGGCGTCCGCCGCGAAGAGCCGGTCCATCAGTCGCGCGTAGTTCGCGTCCACCTCGTGCTTGTCGGGGAACGCGAGCTCCGGGGGCTCGCGGTACGCGCCCTTGCAAAGCCTCACCGTCGCGCCGAGCTCGATCAGGCGCTCGACGTCCTTCGCGGCGCGTCGGAGGTAGGCCTGGACCACGCAAGCGGCGTTGGGAAAGGACGGCCGCACGCGCGCGTACAGGTCGAGCGTCCGGTCGGTGTAGGCGCTGGACTCCATGTCGATCCACACGAGCGTCGAGCTGGCGCGGCCGCGCGCGAGCACCGCTTCGAGATTGGTGCGGCACACCGCCTCGCCCAGGTCGAGCCCGAGGTGCGTGAGCTTGAGGGACGGGACGGCGGAGAGGCTCCGCCGCTCGATCTCATCGAGGAGCTCCACGTAGGCGCGCGCCGCATGAGCGGCGTCGGCGGGGGTGGCGACGTTCTCCCCGAGGTAGGTCACGGCGCAGAGGAGGCCCTGGGCGTTCAACCGTGCGATCACCTGGAGCGCGTCCTCGGCGCGCTCGCCGGCCACGAAGCGACGGACGAACCGCCGCGCCGCCGGCAGACGGGCCATCGCGTCGCCGATCCGGCGCCGGGTCGAGAGGTTAAGGAGCAGCGTCCGGAGGGGGCTCGTGGCGTCCCTCGAGCGCGTCGGCGAGGATCCCTTCCCGCAAGCCCCAGTCGCTGACGACGAGCGTCGCAAGGCCGAGGGCGTCGAGCGTCGCCGTCACGATCGCGATGCCCGGGATGATCAGGTCCGCCCGCCCGGGCTCGACACAGGGCAGCGCTGCCCGGGCGGCCACCGACAGACCGCCGAGGCGGCCGAGGAGCCGCTCGATCGTCGCTCGGCTCAGCCGGTGGCCCTGGACGCGCTGCGGCTCGTACTCGACAAGACCGAGGTCGAGCGCCGCGAGCGTCGTCACCGTCCCGGCGGTGCCCACGAGGTGAGCGACGCGCGCGCTGCGGATCTTCTGAGGGAGCTCGCGCTCCAGCCGCGCGCGGACTTCGGCGAGAAGGACCGCGTAGCGGTTCCAGTCCACCCCGTCGGCAAACGGGAACCGCTCGGCGAGCGGGATAACGCCCAGGCGTATGCTGACCGCCGCACCGATCCGTTCATTCTCCGCCAGGATATACTCGGTCGAGCCGCCGCCGACGTCGAAGGTCACGATCGTGCCGGCGAGGCCCCGGAGGCCGGACCGCACGCCGCGGAGCATGAGCCGCGCTTCCTCCTCCCCGCT
>WNGH01000348.1_pt1 | contig 38734 bp, 36 predicted proteins | sample 5400631 | NCBI WGS metagenome assembly WNGH01 (sample SAMN13153373, study PRJNA577476) | soil metagenome | isolation source: 115 cm soil or saprolite under Garry oak tree replicate 1 | place: USA:California | collected 2016-06-15 | reverse complement strand
GCAGCCGTTATTGGTCAGTTTTGACTCGGCTAGCACTACACCACGGCGATCCAGGATACGCCCCCGGAAGGGCGCACTATCCGGCAGGCAATGGCGTATATTATGTGTGTTGGAGGTGATCTGCTGAGCTACCACCACCTGCCAATAGACCAGCCCCCCGCTGAGGGCCAGGAAAAGTATAATAAACATTTGTGTCAACTTGCGTATATTATTACTAATGTTCATATGTTGTTACTTCCTTCGTTCTGACACAAACTTGTGTGATACGTGCAGTTGTATGTATATCAGTTCCGCAAAAGTTTACCATTCTTCACAACGCTTGGCAAGTGAGGAAATTCACAAACCCTCTCGATTTTGCTTGACAAGACGCAAACTTTGTAGTATTCTAAGGAAGCTAAAGCGAAGTGACGCGGGGTGGAGCAGTGGTTAGCTCGTTGGGCTCATAACCCAAAGGCCGGAGGTTCGAATCCTCCCCCCGCTACCAGTTTCCCAGTACTTCCTGGCAAGGCAACATATATTCGACGCGGGATAGAGCAGTGGTTAGCTCGTCGGGCTCATAACCCGGAGGTCGCAGGTTCGAATCCTGTTCCCGCTACTTCCTTCACAAGAAGAAACGTCTCAGGCCAGCACACAAGCGGCCTGGGACGTTTCTTTCTATAGCACAACCACCGCTCTGTAGCAACCCTCTGTTTCGGCAGAAAAGCTTTTTTTCGAAGAGCTACGGTACATCCAGTAAGACGCGGATGAGCCATAGCTATTCCTTCTCATAAAATTTAGCTCTTTTCTGCTCTACAGAGGTAGCGCTCGAACAGCCAGTCCAGCAACGTCTTAGCGAACTCTGGATCATCCGTCACCTGCTTGTAGAATTTGAAGTGCCCATCGATCATGTCCTGAAGCAGGTCGTTCACGACATGGTCAAAGGTGAGGCGGGCATTCTCAGGGGGATTCACGCGCACGCTTGCCTCAAGGGCTGCATGGCCGGATAGCCTTTGTTCTATTTCTCGTATGCAGAGCTTGTCATCTTCACTAAAGTCAGTGCCAAAATGCTCATTCAGTGCTTGAATGATCTGAGATAGAGGTTCAAGCTCATCATGCCCCAGAGCATATATCTCTTTCGCTCCGATTGGCTCAATCTCTGTTGCTCCACGAGGGAGCTTTATTTTGCCTGTGCTCGTTTGCTTGATACGATAGGACTCTATATCGATGTTCTGCTGAATCTCTATGGGCAGACGCTCCAGTGATGTTGGGAGCTTGCGTAAGAGCAACCTGCCAAATACATAGAGCTTTTCAAGATCGGTATCTACGAAGGTAAGAATCTGCGAGAGGAAGGCATACAGACGTACATAGTCAGTAAGATGGCCTTTGAAATCAGCTTGCTCCTCTCTTCTGCTCCGTTCACAAAATCAAGCACCATCGTCTCTTCCTTACCTGGACAGATGCGGTTCAGGCGTGAGAGTGTCTGGACAGCATTGACCCCACCGAGCTTCTTATCTACCCAAATTTGGCCCAAATTAGTGGCAACATGTTCACATGGCTTGAGAGCATAAGGCAGCGAACTGGGTCGTTGGGTGAAAAACAGCCAACATCCTTTAGCCAATATCACGCCCATCTTGTAAAGACAGTGGTCATCGCGTTGTAAGCATTGTGCCACTAATTTGGGCCAAATTTAGGTATCTACATACATCGTGTGCAACAAAGGCTGATCGAAGCCTGTCTGAAATTTGTTTGCCACGATCAAGATGCGATACTGTTGCTGTTTGAAGGTCTCGGCGGTCTGCGTCTCGGAGAAGCCGTTCATGTGTGTCTCGGTATAGTCGATGCCGCCATCACTCACGGTGCCAGAGAAGGCGACCAATGCCTTGTACGGATATCCTTTCTCCTTCAAATAGCGATCTACCACCTGTTTGTAGCGCACAGCATGCAAACGCGAACGGGTTACGATCATCGCTTTGGCCTTGCCATCAATGAGATGAGCAACCTGACCATTAAAATGCTCGACCATAAGAGCCACCTTTTTGGCAATAGTTTGCACATGCCCATCTACAAAGGATTTGAGCAGCAGGGTAGCTTTAGTGCGGTCATAGTGCGGGTCAGTCTCGACTTTTTTAAGGAGACTCCAATTGGCCTTGATACCTTTACGCAGCACATCCAGCGTACCTCTAGCACGCACTTCACTTGCCAGACGATGAAGGAAAGCTTTTTTGGCATCAGCTTCGTGTTGCTTCTTAAACTTTTCCCATCAACCTGCGAGACCTTGGCGTATCGGGCCAGTTCAGCATCTTTCCTCCAGCAATTGTGCGACTGACCAATCTGCGTGCGCTTGGTGTATTTGGCCGATTCACCGAGTTGCCAGCGGAAATTGGGCACCTCACCAACCTGGAAAAGCTTTTATTGTCCGGCGATTTTATCAACCTCCCAGGGCGTTATAATTCTGGCCTGCTTACCACTCTGCCTCCCGAAATCGGACAGCTCACCCATCTGCGAAAGCTTACTTTAGAAGGTCAGTTCGCCAGTTTCCCCTCGGCGATCGCACAGCTCACCAACCTGGAAGAGCTGTTTCTCACGGGCCACCTCACGACTTTGCCACCAGAAATCGGACGCCTGACCAACCTGCGAGTGCTCAAGCTCCACCACAACCAGCTCACGACCCTGCCACCCGAAATTGGGCACCTCACCAATCTGCAAGTGCTTTGGCTCGACAACAACCCGCTCACGGCCTTGCCACCAGAAATCGGACACCTCGCCAATCTAGACAGCTCTATCAAAAGCGCTCTCAAAAAATTCATCAATTCGCTCTAGATGGCCTCATCAAGATACACAGCTTGTTATATGCCTGACGCACTGATACCTGCGTGGAACATATGAAAACGTGTTGAGGAATTTTCCAAAAAAGGCAATTCTTGGCCGACGAAGGCGAAGGCAAGCAGAGCACACCAACTCCCCCACAACAAACCGCAGAACACAAGCGCATGGGTGCGCCGATAGGGTTCGAGCAGTCGAACCCCTACGGTTTGCAGCACCGCAATGAGCGCCGTACTGAGGGCGATGAGTGTCCCGATCACCCACACAGGGGCATGCAGTGCCTCTGCGATGTAGACAGGGACCCCGATGGTCAGTAAGGTGCTACAGAGCGCAAAGACGATATTCGCCGTCGCCAGCAGAAGAAATGGACGATCCCGCAGCACCAGACGATAAGCTGGCCTGTGCAGGCTCTCGCTGCTCTGAGGAGATGAGACATGCACACCGAGCAAGAGCAGACCAGCAGCCAGAAAAAAACTCAGTCCATTGGCGATAACGATGAGATGATATCCCAGCACGGCGTTCGCTCCCACCAGCACTCCTGCGAGCAGACCGCCCAGACCAAGCCCAGTATTACGCGTCGCTGCTGCTAGACCATACGAGCGATCTCGCTCATTTGGGGCGGCGAGCTGTGCCACGAGGGTAAAGTGGGCCGACCAGAACAGGCTCTGTCCGGCAGCGACGAGCAGAGCCATGCCCCCCAGCACGGCGGCACCGTTGACGATGAGATAGCCAAAGATTCCTGTCCCTTGCAGGAGTTGAGAGGCTACCACCACCCGCTTTGCGCCAAAGCGATCCACCAGCGTCCCTGAGAAGGGGACCATCGGAACGGTAATGATGGTTGCCAGACTGAGCGCTAACCCAACGGTTGACAGTGGCAGGCCAATCACCACGTGGAAGTAGAGCAGCGAGAATGGCAGAAAGAGTCCTGTCCCCAGGGTATCAATGAGGGTTGCAACGACAAAACTGCCTGCCCCTCGGATATACGGTAAACCAAGACGTTGAGCGAACATGGGTTGAGCGTCCTCACTTGTTTGAAGTGCTACATCATGTTACCATGTTAATTGACAGACCCCTCACGAGGTCGGTTAGTTATGCAGGCAGGGACAAGTGAGTATTAAAGGCCCGATCTCGATCTCGCCATTCGCGTTAGGGTCTTCTTTGTCTATCAACAGACTGTGCTGGCCCGCTGCGAACAAGATTACGAAACTCTGTGTCGGTCTCGGTTAATTGAGGTCTGGTCATAAATCATCAGGCCGATTTGAGAAAGGCTTTGAGACCGACACAGAGTTCCAGGTCATGCTCAAAGCGGTACAGCAAGGCCAATTGGTAGACAAAGATGGCTCCTAAGGCGAAGCGTTGGGTAGCGCGCAAGCCTTTGGTAGGGACCTGTCCATGTCCATCAAAGATGCCTTTGAAATGTTCGTTAAAATTTTCCATCGCGACCGAGCGGAGCTTATGGAAGACGCGCCGGACTTCGACCCCGCCGTCGGTGTGCGGGTAGCGTCCATAGCGAGTCGTTACCCGCAGCCGATCGGCTTGGGCGCAGAATGCATGCAGGTCAGGCGTGTTGTAATGGCGGTCTCCCAAGACGAAGCGGACGTCGGCAGGGACTTCGTTGAGCAAGGCAGGGGCAGGCTCACTATCGGTGATATTGGCCGGAGTCAGCATGGCGGCCACGGGAAACCAGACCGCGGCGACCACCGAGACGACATGCAACTTCCAGCCATAGACCCAGCCGTGCCAGCCCGATTTGGTCCAGTGGGCTTCCGTATCATTCGATTTCGGGCGTGCTGAAGAACGCTATTGACTGGGCTTCTTGGCCTATTGAAACGACGCCTCTGAGAGGCAAACTGGCTGCCATTATGGGCGCGGGCGGCCGCTTTGGCACCGTGCGCGCCCAGCTCAACTTCCGCCAGACGCTGCTCAAACCGGAGGTCTACATTGAGAAGAGCTGGGAGAAGTTCGATAGCGAAAGCAACCTGGTTGACCAGCACGCTCGCCAAGCGGTCGAGGCTCTTGTGACAGCGCTGGTGCTGGCCGCCCGGGCCGAGAAAGAAGAAACCAAGATCTCTACCCACAGTTAATTATGGATCATATCGCTGTTATGTATAAGGCCTGGGGCATGATCGACAAGCTTGCTACGGGCCAGAAAAGCATTGAGTCCCGCTGGTATGGCAGAAAGCAGGCTCCCTGGGAGACAATATCACCGGGGGATGTCGTCTATTTCAAGAACGCTGGAGAGCCTGTCACGTTGCAAGCACAGGTCAACAAGATACGCTATTTTAGCGATCTTACGCCTCAACGAGTCCACTCCATTCTCGAGCAATACGGCGGCGAGATAGGCATCGAGCCGAAACAGCTTTCCACGTTCTACGAACGCTTCAAGCACAAGCGGTATGCTATGCTCATCTATCTCAAGAACGCGAGGCACATTCCCCCGTTTGAGATTGATAAGACAGGATATGGCGCGATGTCGGCCTGGATAAGTGTAGAGAACGTAGATCAAATTCGTGTCCCACAACGCTGACGATTTGTGGTAGAATATTCCCCTTGCTTCAGTATCTACATGTGACCTCGTAGTATGCAGAAAGGAGAGGCGGTCAACCTTTCACGCTTAGGATGGGAGGGTAGTAGAACCGCAGCGGAATGGGTTTTCCGGTCAGACGCTACCTGGCGTTGCTCGTGACCTATCTCAAACCACAGTGGGGCCGGGTGATCCTGCTGGCGGCACTGTTGCTCGCCAATGTTGGCTTGCAATTGCTCGGCCCGCAGATCGTTCGCTATTTTCTCGACACGCTTATCGCAAGAGGGGCAGTCAACACGCTTATTTTGTGCGCCGCGTTGCTGGTGCTTGTTATGCTTGCCGATGAAGGGGTATCGGTCGCCACTACCTATCTCAGCGAAAACGTGGCCTGGACTGCCACCAACCAGATGCGTACCGACCTTGTAGCGCACTGTCTCACGCTCGATATGGGCTTTCATAAAGCGCACACGGCGGGCGAGTTGATCGAGCGCATCGACGGCGACGTGGACTCCCTCTCCAATTTCTTCTCGCAATTCGTTATTTTCCTGCTTACAAATATGGTGCTGCTCATAGGAGTGCTGATCGCCGTCTACTTCGCCGATTGGCGAGCCGGGCTGGTGCTGACGGCATTCGCGCTGGTGGCGCTGCTGGTGCTGATGCGCATTCGCCGCTACGCGAACCCGCTCTGGGTAACCTACCGGCAAATAGTCGCCACATTTTTTGGCTTTCTCGGTGAACACCTTGCAGCTACCGAGGATATGCGCGCCAATGGGGCGACAGGCTATGTGATGCAGCGTTTCTATCGCCTTTTACGCCCATATTTACGCAGCTTTCGCAGAGCAGAAATGGCGGGGGCTTATTCTGCCGCAACCACTCTTACTATTTTTGTGCTTGGTTCCGCATTGATGACAGGATTGGGCGCGTACCTGTGGAGCATCGGAGCTGTCACCATCGGCACCGTCTACCTCTTCTGGCAGTATACTGACATGCTGTCACAGCCCATCCAGCAGATCCGCGACCAGTTGCAGGATTTGCAGCAGGCGGAAGCGTGTATCCAGCGTATCGAGGAGCTATTCAGCACTCCCTCCGCCATCCAGGATAAGGAAGATGGCGTTGAACTGCCGCAGGGCGCGCTGGCGGTTGCCTTCCAGGACGTGACCTTCGGCTATGACGGGGATACTCCGGTGCTGCACCACCTGACCTTTGACATCCAGCCCGGTAAAATACTGGGCGTACTGGGCAGGACCGGCAGCGGCAAAACAACGCTGGCGCGGCTGCTCTTTCGCCTTTACGACGCACAAGGCGGCCAGGTAAGTGTGGGTGGGACGCCTGTCAAGATGGCTTCTCTGGCCAACCTGCGCCAGCATGTCGGCATGGTCACGCAGGATGTGCAGCTTTTCAATGCCAGCGTGCGCGACAATCTGACCTTTTTCAATCACTCCCTCGATGACACCCACCTTCTGGAAGTCATCGAAACTGTCGGGCTGTCCTCCTGGTACCGAGCGCTCCCAAATGGGCTGGACAGCGTGCTGGGCGCAGATGGACAGGGCTTATCCGCAGGCGAGGCGCAGTTGCTGGCCTTCGCCCGCGTCTTGCTCAAAGACCCCGGACTGGTCATTTTCGATGAAGCATCGTCGCGCCTCGATCCCGCTACTGAACGCCTCATCGAACAGGCTGTGAGCACCATCCTCGCCAATCGCACCGGCATCGTCATTGCCCACCGCCTGGCTACTATCCAGCGTGCCGACGACATTCTCATTCTCGAAGATGGGCGTATCCAGGAATATGGCGCGCGAGCGCTGTTAGCCGGCGATCTCAACTCGTATTTCTCACGGTTGTTGCAAACAGGTTTAGAGGAGGCGCGAACATGAAAACATGGCAATTGCTCTGGCGCGTTATCTTCTATCGCCCCTGGTTCTTCATGCTGGATGCCCTGCTCGTCACGCTCTTTTATTTCTCCCGCGTGGCCTTCGGCGCCATAATGCAGGATTTCTTCAACCTCTTGCCCACGCAGCCACATTTGAGTTTTACCATCTGGGCGTTGTTGATCCTGCTGGTGCTGACGGCTATTGTGCGCGTGGCGGTCATTCTCAGCGAGGCGTTAGCCGATATCCTGTGCCGCTTCATGCAGCGCACATTACTGAGTCGAAATTTGCTCGAGTACATCTTGCAGCGTCCCGGCGCGCAGGTGTTACCTTTCGCGCCGGGTGAAACGCTCAATATTTTACGCGACGATGCCCAGAACGTGGAAACAATGCTCATGCATTTGCTCAATGCGATTGGTCTGGCGCTCTTCTCCATCGTTGCCTTTATTCAGCTCCTGCTGGTCGATAAGCTGCTGACGCTGATAGTCTTTGTGCCGCTCGCTATCGTGATCGCCGTCACGCAGAGCCTGAGCGCGCGCATCCAGAGGTACCGTGTAGCCAGCCGCGAAGCGACCGGGCGCGTGACCGGGGCCATCGGCGAAATCTTCGGCGCGGTGCAGGCCATCCAGGTAGCGGGCGCGGAGCCATACGTCGTTGAACACTTCCGCGCTCTGAATGCGCGACGGCGCGTGGGTATGGTCAGAGATCGCACTCTGGCGGAGGCGCTCAACTCCATCTTTGGCGCCGCCGTGGGTATTGGGCAGGGGGCGATCCTCTTTATCGTCGCGCTCACCGTCTACTCATCGCATCTGGGCATCGGCGATATCGCGCTCTTCCTCTACTACCTGGGCTTCGTGACCACCTTCACGCAGTTGTTCGGCGAGCTCATCGCCCAGTATAAACAGACCGGTGTGTCGTTCGAGCGCATGGAACGCCTGCTGCAAGGCGCGCCGGTTGATACGCTGGTGAAGCACAACCCCCTCTACTTAAAAGGCCCACTCCCGGCATTGACGACGCCTGTGATAGAAGAGGCGAACCGGCTAGAAACTTTAGCAGTCCAAAATCTCTCCTATCGTTACGCGGATACCGGAAGAGGTATAGCGCAGGCCAGTTTCGTATTGCAAAAAGGCACGCTTACCGTCGTTACCGGGCGCGTCGCATCCGGCAAAACCACGCTGCTGCGCGTGCTGCTCGGCCTGTTGCCGAAAGACGAGGGCGAGATTCGCTGGAATGGCGAAGTCGTTTCCGATCCGGCCAACTTCTTCGTGCCGCCGCGCAGCGCCTATACACCCCAGGTGGCCCATCTCTTTAGCGGCACGCTGGCAGAAAATATCCTGCTGGGGCTGCCAGAAGACGATGCCGTCCTGCAAACGGCTGTCAGGACGGCGGTAATGGAACGCGACGTGGCGGGTTTTGAGGCGGGCTTACAGGTCATCATCGGAACCAGGGGGCTGAAGCTCTCCGGTGGCCAGGCACAGCGCACTGCCGCCGCTCGCATGCTGGTGCGCGGCGCTGAATTGCTGGTCTTCGATGATCTCTCCAGCGCGCTGGATGTCGAGACCGAACAATTGTTGTGGCAACGTCTCTTCTCAGATGGCAAACGCATCTGCCTGGTCGTCTCGCACCGGCGCAGCGTCCTGCAAAGAGCCGACCAGGTAATCGTGCTGAAAGACGGACGGGTTGAGGCGCGGGGAACGCTGGAGGAACTGCTGGAGACGAGTGCAGAGATGCAACGGTTGTGGCAGCAGGAATTAGGATAAAGAAGAATGGAGGGACGCGATCAATCGCGTCCCTCCATTTCCAGATCCATTTTTGAACCATCATTTATGAGTTGCGGAGCGATGCCTCCCTCCTCTGTCCAGTCCGTTGCAGTTGAGAACCCAGTGCTATCAATAAAGTACCGAGATTGTTCGCAGTAGACTGCACGAGCGTTCGCTGCTGCCCGAAATGGTCCGGAATTCGGCACTGCTGCATATCGTGTTGGAGTTCAGCCTGGTGTATCGCGATCAACTTTTCATACAGGTAAGGATGAGATGTCATTGCGTTTACTCCTCGGTTAATTAACATGCTCCAATATACAGAGAAAAGAAGATAATCAAAGTGTTTGTCAGCGTGCTGGTCCTTTGAGAGGATACTGCCGAACTTGATATTATCGGCATCGCGACCATCCGCACTCTTCATATAGAGGTCGGACTTGCAGATAGCAAAGGTTTCGCCGTTCAACTCCTGGCCAAAGAGGTGAACTTCAGCCTGCGGGTTGATTTCAAGGATATGATCCCTGGCAATGGTAAGCATACCACCCGACCCACAGCAAGGATCATAGACAGTACGCACGATGTGATTATGTTGAAGAATCTGCTGATCCTGGGCAAGAATAAGGTTGACCATCAGGCGTATCACTTCACGCGGTGTAAAGTGCTCACCGGGATTTTCGTTCAGGGCCTCGTTAAACTTACGAATAAGCTCTTCAAAAATATAGCCCATTTCGAGGTTTGGTACGACGTCAGGATGAAGGTCAATATTCTTAAACTTCTCCATCACGAGAAATAAGAGGCCAGCCTCTTCGAGCTTGGTGATCGTGTTGTGGAAGTCAAACTTTTCAAGCACCTCGCGCATGTTATCGCTGAAACCGTTGATATAAGCACGTAGGTTTGTTGCCAAATGGGGAGCATCACTCAACAGTCGCTCAAAGTCATATAAAGAGGTGTTGTAGAAGGCATAGCCAGACGCTCTGCACAGCTGAGGGCTCAGGTTATCAAGTTTGCCCTTTAGCTTATCATAGATTACGAGTACCTGCTGCTTGGTAGGCTGCAATACACAATCAATTCTACGTAGTACGGTGAGCGGTAAGATAACATCCTGGTATTTGCTGCGCTTAAAGGTATCACGGATAAGGTCTGCTACACTCCAAATAAAATTGACTTTTTCGCTAAAGTTGTTCATGAACGTGTGTGTTCTGCCCCTTCCATCACTGTGTTCAGCAGTGTATTTCTCTTTTGCGGTACAGCTTACTACTGAGTTTGGCTACTGTCAAGCGAGAAGGACGAGGCTCACTCCCCAAAACTTACGAAAACGGCCCCGAAAAAGCATCATCACTCCCGCCCTATCCTGATCAAGGCTTCCTCTGCCGCTCTCCGCACAGTCTCCACGCTCGACTGTTGCGCAGCCACCAGCACAGCCTTCGCATCCTGATCCTGTGTCTGAGGATTGGCAAAACCTAATGAATATGCACAACCATTCCGCACGTCTTGATCTGTCGTACCCTCTGCCAGCTGGCGTATAGAATTGATCTCGTTAGAAGTGCGAGCAGGCAAATACCACAGGACATCGAGTGCAGCTTTCCTCACCTCATCCACTTTTGTCACAGCAAGAACCTCACATACCTTTTGCACAATCTCTTGCGTCTCACGCTCAATAGCAACACCTGTTGTATTCACTTCTTCCTGTACATGCAGTAAGCGCCCCATCAGAATGATCATGCTATTTGCATCCTGCTCGCTATTCTGAGAAGGAAGAGAGATTCTTGCTTGTTCAGCAGTTTCTCGTATAAGTATCAAGTCCCTCAAGTTCCTCAAGTTCCTCAAGTTCCTCAAGTTCCTCAAGTCCCTCAAGTTCCTCAAGTTCCTCAAGTTCCTCAAGTTCCTCAAGTTCCTCAAGTCCCTCAAGTCAATACTAAGTGCAGCAATGAAACGCTGTGCGTACTGTTGTCGAGGAACACTACTTCCTTTGTAATGTTTCAGGATACACTCACCAAGCGGTTTTTGCTGACCTGCATCAGGAAAGAGCATGGTCCACAGTAAGGCGGCTTCCTGATAGGCAATATACTGGCCTGTGTTCAATTGCTCCAAGAGGTAACTTTGCCATATGCGCTGCCACTGGTCGGGGGTCTGTGCAGCGCGTTGCAGCATAGCAAGCAGATAGAGCGTGGCTGGATACGTTACTTCCTCGGTACAGGAAAGCAACTGCTCATGAATGTTCTTGCAGGTCTCGATATGACTTGCGGTGATACGTTGTCTGTTGTACGAGTCGCGTAAGGTCATCCATTTCTTGATGGCATCTTCATACTGTTGATAGTTCTCGTTAGAGAAGGGGACAACGGCCGGAGTAATCAAGGTGCCACATGCCAGCGAGTAGAGGGCCAAGTGACGCAACTGCTCCGCGTTGTCTTTGAAATACTGGCGTATCTTTGGTAGCAACAAGCCAGCAGGTCCGCGCTTGTCCATGAAGGAAAGGACGGTGAGGGAGAGGTCCGCGATAGTAAGATTGCCAGTAGCAGCCAGACCAGGAGCGGGCAGGTGCTTACCAACGGCTGGCAAACCAGCCAGCGCAAGCAGAGGCGGAATTAGGGTATCGAACACGAGATCAGGACACGTGGTGAGTTGCTGAGCAATTATGGTAAGCAGCGTGAGGGTGGCTTGCTGGCGTGCTGGTTGAGCGGCATCACAGACAGCCTGAGTGAGTACCACGAGCAGCGTTGGGCGGTAGGCTTCCTTCGGCAGACTGAGCAACCAGCGTTGCATAGCACTCTCGATCCTGCCGCAGATATCAAACTTGCGCTGTCGCTGTGCCTGTTCATAGGTTTGCAAGAGTTGTTCGGCGATCTGTCTTTCAAGAGCCGCGCCAATTGTTGCCGGTTGCGCTTCAAGAAGACATTCAGCGGCTAAAAGCAAGTCATGCGCCCAGCTTGCGAAGCTCGCCCCTTGTGGTGCAGTCAGAAGCGTCGAAAGAATAGTACGAGCAATATGCTCATCTTCACCACTTTGATAGGCTACGGCCAGCAAAAATGCTTCCCGCCAAAGATCATCAGAACTGCGTGCCTTGTTGGCAAGGGTCTCAATCCGTGGATTAGGAGTGCGTTTATCACCTTTGATCACGTTCAAGATATGGCGTGCGGCAAAGTATTCCTGAAAGGTGCGATGGAAAAAGCCGAAGTAGTCACCTGTGCGAATGACAAAGAGACCGCCACGCACCCGTAGACGTTCAAGGAAATCCTCCACCTCTCGCCCTATTTGTTCCGTTGTCCCTCCTTCCTCCTATTGAATAATCGCTCGCAACGTTTCTTTCACATCGTGTTGACGGGCAAAGCTGTTGCCAGATTCCTGCATGGTATAGGCAATTGGGCCGAGACGTTGAATTGCCAGCGCTTCAGGTATTGGCTCAATATCCTTGATTTTATTCCGGTTTTCAAGCAGGGTCTTGGTGACAACCGTATAGAGTTCAACACGTCGCTCGGGAAGCACAATACTATTCTGCTGCATGACTGCCAACAAGGTCAGCAACAAGGGATTCTCGGCAAGTTTCTGAGCGCCAGGATGTGAACGGATAGCCTGACTGAGCCGACGCCTCATCACCTCAGCTTCGCGCTGAATCGCCTCTTCTCGTTCATGCCGTTCACCTGTTGCAGGAAAGACATCACGTTGAACACTCGCCCTGCACCATCTCGGCAAAAAGTCCTCGATCTGTTTCGCAGTGAGTTCAGCAACAGTAAAGTGCAGGTAATCAGATAGAGCTACCACATCATAACCGGCCACACGTGAGGTCACAAGAAAACGGTTAAAGCTGCTCTTTCCCTTATCGCGGAAATCGAGAATAAAGCTCTCTATCTCCTGCTTTACGTGTTTACGGATGTCCAACTCGCTCACCTCATCCAGACCATCGAGCATCACCAGACAACGCCCCTGTTGCAGGCAAACATAGAGATACTCAAACAGACCCGGCATATGCAAGCGATCAGTAGCAACTTTGAGATAACTGAGCAGAGGCAACTCAGCAGCCTCTTTCAATGCTTTCTCAAGTTCAATAGCATAGTCCTTGAGCAGCAAAAGAACAGGAACGGGTGCAGAGCTGGATGGATAAGAGGTATACAGAGGTTGGCCCATTGTCGGATCGGGCAAGCCGAGGCCGCAACGTGCCATATGGAGCGTCAGACGTGCCATCAACGTACTCTTTCCCATACCAGGATAGCCTTGAACAACAGCAGCCGGATTATCCCTATCCAGTTGTTGCCAGAGGTGAGCGATACTGATTCGCTCACCTCTTCTCAGCATCTCTTCCCAGGTTTTCTCTCTTCCAATAAAAACTCGCTCCATAGCTTCAGTAAATTTCCCCTCCCGTAAAAGCTTACTATAATAGCTCACTTCTTCTGAGGTAAAGGGATAGTCACTCGGTGGACGCTTAGGAGTCGTCAAGAAATAAACTTATCATATTCGAGGGTGAGAACGGACAATGGAGGCCATTTCCCCCATCATGAATTGTTAAAGTTATTTCCTGACGACTCCTTAGGGAAGAACTCCAGAGGGATGAACACCTCATCCAGTTGTACTCGCGGAGCAAACAAACCAGCAGGGATACCCGTCAAATTGAGCCATTCGGTCAGGCGCATCATGCGCTGAAGATAGTCCGATGGCAACTTTTCATGCGCTACAGGCTGAGGCGCAACTTGTGGTACTGGCGCGGGTGACAGAGCAGGAGCAACAGTAAGATGCAGATTTCTCGGTAGTTCTTCGATATCGGTAGAAGAATGCGGACGACTGAACTGGTAAAGCACAATGGTGACCAGAATAAGACAGAGGAAGATGAGGACTGTAGATAGAGGATTGTGAACAGTCCAATCAAACGGTTTTTTGAGCACAGTCACCCATTCTTTTGGCAACGTAATCACACTGGAGATAAAACTGGTGATGATTGGCAATATCACCAGCGTCCAGAGAAAAACAATGAATCCCAACATCACTTTCGAGAAAATTGTCAATCTACCGCGCCGACCAGTGGAAGAAGACCCTGCCATACCTGCCTCCAAACTGTTAAGAACAATAAAAATTCATCAATCTATTGTATAGCGGTAATATAACATGGAGACGAGAAACGAGCAAGAGAACGAGGACAATATGCAACTAATGGCTTGCCATTTAGCGCACAGTAGTGGTCTGTAAACGCTAGTCGAAGAGTGAGCCATTCGCTGATCTGATACCATGAGCCACTAATGATGGCCTGCCGAAGCTCCGACGCGCCTTGAGAACAAAGCAAGCGACTTCCATTTCAGGATAGCGAGTGGCTCATTCTTCCGGCAGCGTTCACAAAAGCCAATTTTTACTATTGGGTCGGTTATCGAGTGCATTTGTTGCTAAACTCATATATACTGCTTGACAAGTAACATTTTTTCATCCAACCTTTTTCGCCTGATAAAAAGTTTTACGGTCTTTGAGGAAAACCGGGGAATACGTTATGAACTTCGTGACACGGCCGCTCGTTATGCCACATTGCTATTGGCGAGCGTTCGAGACAAAGTGTAGGCAGATTCCTAATCGAAATGAGTGGTATAAAGTCGAACAACTGCAATCTGGACTCTGGCTTTGTATATTGAAAAGCGGCCAATCGGAAAAAAACGTCAGATCAGGTGGCCGCTTTCCCGATGACTTCGTTATCGTACTCTACGATGTATTAAACCAGGAATTTATCTGGCAACCTAGCTATACAGTAAGTGACAGACGAGGGTACAAAGGGCTTATACCTGACATGTATGATAAGCTAGCAACAGATGAAACAAAAGGTAAACAGCTCATAGATATACTCTTGCAAGTTGCACGTGAGGCTGAGCCACGAAACCTTAACTTAGAGCCCTTTCGCCATCTACCGGGACGACCAGTTGATGAGATATTGTTCACATTCAAGTGGCTATTTGCTCAAGAAGGAATGAACTATCCCATTGATCGCGGAAAGGGAGGAAGACTTTATGTACTTTACCGCATACAGGAAATGTACGATGGAGTACCCCTCAAATCGGTCATTGCTCGATGTAAAGCAAAGGGTGGATTGCCTCCCCATGATATACAGGGCGTAAACTATCAGCGCATTAAAGCTCTCATCCTGAGATAGTTAGTTCTATAATTAAGATAAGCTCACCCTTATACTAGAGGCAAATTTAGCAGAACGAAGGCCATATTAAGATGCCGACATACCTGTCACGTGACGAAGCTCTAGCGAAGCTACAATCACTTCTCGGACAAGATTTACGCCAACTCGCTATACAATATGGCATTACGGTGTTTAAGGAAAACGCCGGATTTAATAAAGGGTGGGCCGGTCATGTCATAGAACATTATTTGGAGCTTCCTCTCAACTCTCTGCAAAGTCCTGATTTTGGAGATTGGGAACTTAAAATCGTTCCCCTTTTGAAACGAAAAGGACAGCTTGTCCTGAAAGAAACAATGGCTATCACAATGATTAATCCGGCAGATATCATCAGTAAGCCGTTTAGACAGAGCCATCTTTATAATAAGCTCTTCCGTATGATTGTCTGTGGACGGCTCTTTGTAGATCGTGAAGAAACATACACCACTCTAGAAAGATGTGAGACGTTTGATTTTGATGATTATGAGGATAAGGAGTTGATCGATCAAATAGAGCAGGATTATGAGAATGTACGTCAAGTATTGAGCCAATTTAATGACCCGAGAGAAGGCCTACGACACCTTTCAGGACGAATGGGAATCTACGTACAACCGAGAACGAAAGGTCCTGGACATGGATCCATCTCGCGTGCCTTTTATATGCGTACTCGTGGTCTGAAAAAGCTCCTCAAGCTCTAAACCTTATAGCTAGTTATCACTAACTCCGTAATCTTGCCACGCAAGTCAGCTTTGCTATTCACTGCTCGGTTCGCGTTGACCTCATGCAGATAGAAATCCTTGTACAAGTCTCGGATAATGTCACTATTCGAGTTAGAAAGCATAACCTGTACGCCATTACCAGCTAATTGCCGAGCGACTTCAACCAGCCTCATTTGTTGCTCTGATCCAAAATCGCCCTTTGTATAGCTGGTGAAAGAAGCAGTTTTACTTATTGGGACATAAGGCGGATCAAAATACACAAAGTCACCCTCTTGGGCCATCGACACTACAGCGCCAAATTCAACATGTAACAATTCTGCATGCTCTAAAGCGCGTGAGGCCGCACGTAAATTCGCCTCGTCAAAGAGTGCAGGATTATCGTATCGGCCGAACGGTACATTGTACCCTCCACGCTTACTTTCACGATACAGACCGTTATAGCCGGTCTTATTTAAGAAAATCAGCAAAGCGGTTTTTTCCACAGAACCAATAGGAAGGCTATTATAGAGCGTTCTCACGCGATAATATTCTTGAGCTTGTTGTTGTAGAGACAACGCATGATATCTAAGACGTATCTCATAGAGAAGAGAAATAAGCTCGTCAACACAGCATTGAACATGCTTGTAAGCAGCTATCAAGTTTGGATTAGAATCACTGAGTACCCCATCATTGGGCTGCAAATGGAAGAAGACTGCCCCACCACCCACAAAAGGCTCATAATAGCGATAGAATTTTCGAGGGAATAAACCATCAAATTGTTCGAGGAGCTGTGATTTACCACCGACCCATTTTAGAAAAGGCCCAGGACGAATAGTAGAACAATGCTCGGTTTCCAATAGCGTCAACTGCTCTACTGATTGCGCTTGCTTCATCTGTCTCATACCTCCTGTGTTTATAACGACGTATATCCCACTCAAAACTAACGCAGATAGCAAGAAAAAGTTCTAGTATTTTTTCTTGTCATTCGTCATTAATAGAAAGAGCTACAAAATATTATACACATGTTCCAAGGAGGTAACAATTTCATGATACATATGAAGGTACAATAGGTTTGAGGTATTAGGAAAAGTCATCACAGTTATCCTGCCGCAATTCAGTACATGATGGTGAATATCCGCAAACAGAGGGTTAGTATTCCTGCTTACACCTCTGCTCCAACCAACAGCTTGTGATAAAAACCGAAGACCACCCAAACTAATAAATCCCCCGTGTAGCAATTGTGTAGCAACACCGACGACACACCACGAAAAAAACAGCACACAGCGAACAGAGAAACGGCCTCAGAAGCACACCGAGATACACTATGAACGTCAGCGAACGGATGAGGTCGAATCCTGTTCCCGCTACTTATTCACAAAAAGGAACGTCCCAGGCCAGCACACAAGCGACTTGGGACGTTTCTTTCTATTGTGTAGTTACCCCTCTATAGTCTCAGAGGGCGACCACGAGGGTCGCCCCTCCATTTCGAGCAGAACAGGCACACCATGTAGGGGCGACCCTCGTGGCCGCCTTTCAGATGATATAATGGAACGGATGTGTCAAGGCATTTTGCTCAACGTGGAGCAAGAGAAGGAAAACCAATGGCAATACAACATGGTGAACAGAAAGAAAGAATAAGCCTTGAGGCATTCTTTGCACTCGTAGAGAGCGATCCTGAACACCGCTACGAATACATTGACGGCTACCCCTCTATGATGCCAGGTGGAACGCCCGATCACTCCATCATTGGCGCAAATATGAATAGAATCCTTGGCGAACAACTTCGGAAACGTCCTTGCATTGTGTATAACTCAGATGTGTACATCGAACTGTCTGATCAAACCAATTGCCTCTGTCCTGATGCGTCTGTGAGCTGTGATCGGCGGGATCGTCACGCCGAGAAAGTCATCCACTATCCTTGTGTCGTTGCTGAAGTACTCTCACCCGCCACAAAAGCACGTGATCGGGGCATAAAATCTGAATTGTATCAAAACATCCCAACGGTTCAAGAAATTCTCTTCATTGACACACAAGTTATGCGCATTCAACTTTACCGGCGCGAACCGGATTACTGGACAATGCGCAACTTCACCCAAGATGACATGCTAGAGTTAACCAGTTTAGGCGTCCAATTTCCTGTTGCAGAGGTTTATGAAAAAACAACCTTCGACAACACTTTCACAGATGCAGAATAACTGGTAGTCTTCTGCTATCGTGTTGATGCCATAGCCGATGCTTAGTAGAGGACAGGTTATCAGCAGGGCATAGAGCATAGCACCACACTACAGGGAGACTACCCGGTATCTGGCGAACAACAAAGGAGCTCAGGATGAGAAGGAGATGCCTTTCATGAGAGCTTCTGCTTATAGCGAGTGTATAGCGGCCGCCGTAAGGGGCATACCACAGCGTGGGGTTGTACATAGTGCTTTTGCCACGGCGGCCAATCTTCTTTTTGCCAATGATTTCATGCTTTCCCTCAATACGGCTGATGCTCCACGTATGCCCAATGGTGTGCAAATCTCCGCTTCATCGGATACCGCGTTTTTCGCCAGTTTGCGCCCTGGAATGCCTGTGCTATTGGGGGCGGAACGGTTGGTGATAGAGGCAATAGATTGTTCATTGGCTTTATCTCTCTGCCAACAGTGGAATCCACATATTGAGAGGCCGGAGGAATTAGATGTGGAGGTGGTGAGGAGGAGCGGCGAGAGGCTAAGAAGAATGATCGAGGCTGCGCATATCCCTACGCGATATTCCATGTTTGTGAGATATCACGAGAGAGGCTTGGATGTTCCCGCAATGGCCCAATACCTCTGTGGACGTGGAAGAGGTTTGACGCCCTCGGGCGATGATATGCTGGTGGGATGGATGGCTGTACAGTGGCTGCTCCACGGTTCGACATTCGCGGTACGTGAAGCATGTCAACAGATTATGGCGGTGGCGCAAAGGCAAACCCATGTACTGAGCCAGTGCTGGTTAGGTTATGCAGCTGAGGGCAATGTGGCCTGGCCGCTGAAGGTTCTGTTGGAGGCGATGAGCCAGGAGGATGAGGCGCAACTTGAACAAGCCGTACAAGAGGTGTTATCGATGGGGGCGACATCCGGTTACGATGTATTGCAAGGGGTTTTGTTGGGTTTAGCACATGAAAAAATCGCATGACGGACCATGACGCCCCTATGACGCCCGCCGCCCTCATGACGCCCGCCGCTCCCATGACGCCCGCTTCCCCCCCATGACGCCCGCAAGGGGCGTCACTACTATATACGGCTTCGCTTTTCTCAGCAACGCTCCATCCGCGAGCAAAGCGAGCACAACCGGGTATAGTAGTGACGCCCCTTGCGGGCGTCATGGGAGCGGCGGGCGTCATGGGAGCGGCGGGCATCATGGTAACAACGGGTGTTATGGTAACAACGGGCGTCATGGGGGGAGTTTCGGTTTACATAAAAGCAAGTTATATGATATACTGAATAAAACCCCGGAGGAGCGAATGGACAAACTGAACATTTTTACGGGTAACGCAAATCGCCAGTTAGCGGTGGCGATTTCGCGGCATCTGCGCATTCCGCTCGGTGATGCCGATGTTTTTCAATTTAGTAACGAGAACATCTTTGTTAAAATCAATGATAATGTGCGTGGTGGTGATGTTTTCGTGATTCAACCCTTCAGTGCGCCAGTGAATCGCTCCATTATGGAAATGCTGATTATGCTTGATGCGTTGAAACGTGCCTCTGCCACTCGCATCACGGCAGTGATCCCCTATTATGCTTATGGGCGTACGGATAAGAAAGATCAGCCGCGTGTTCCTATTACTGCCCGCCTGATTGCAGATTGTCTGACCGTGGCAGGCGCACATCGTGTCTTGACCATGGATATGCACGCGGGACAGATTCAAGGCTTTTTCAATATTCCCGTAGATGAGTTAACAGCCCAGATTATTCAGGCCCGTTACTTTGTGCAGAAGGAACTCGATGATTTTACGGTAGTAGCTACTGATGAGGGCTTTGCTAAGAAGGCACGTCAACTAGCGGATCGCCTGGAGGCTCCCCTGGCCATTGTGGAGAAACGGCGCATTGGTAATAATGGGCATACAGAGGCTATGGGGATCATTGGTAGCGTCGAAGGCAGACATGCCCTGATAGTAGATGATGAGATCGATACAGCTGGTTCGCTGACCCAGGCCGTGCGGGTAGTTCGTGAGCATGGAGCGCGTGATATTTACTGCTGTGCCACGCATGGGATTTTATCGGGGCCAGCGATTGAACGACTGAGCAATGCGCTTATCAAAGAAATTGTGATTACCGATTCTATTCCTCTATCGGAGCACAAACGCCTGCCGAATCTGACGGTATTGTCGGTGGCCGAGTTGTTTGCGGGGGCGATTAGTAGAATACATGATGGGCGGTCGGTGACGGAGTTGTTCCAGTAGCAATACTATCTTAGTATGTTATAATAATCCACAATTACAGAAGGTTTGGTTGTGCAAGCACCCTTGTGGGGTGCTTCATTTATGATAAAGGGTTAGAGTGAGAGATGAAGCCACTTGTTGCTATTGTTGGCCGACCGAATGTCGGCAAATCGACGTTTTTTAATCGCATGCTGGGAGAGCGGATTGCCATTGTGGAGGATCTGCCGGGGACAACGCGGGATCGTATCTATGGCGATACAGACTGGAATGGACGCGAGTTTACCCTGATCGATACAGGCGGTCTTGAATTGGGCACGGGTATTCCGGTGGGGCAAGTGGGCCTGGATGGGCAGCCGGGTGATATTATGAAGAATGTGCGCTCACAGGCTGAACTGGCCATTGAAGAGGCCGATGTGATCGTATTTATGGTCGATGCACGTGCAGGGATTACGGCTGCCGATGATGAGGTAGCCGATCTCTTGCGTCGTACGCAGAAACCGGTGATTCTGGCGGCGAATAAGGCGGATAATGCCGCACGTCGTCAGGATGCGGTGGAGTTCTATAGTCTGGGGCTGGGAGAGCCTATTGTGCTCTCGGCTATTCAGGGAACGGGAACTGGCGATCTACTGGATGAAATTGTCGAGGTCTTGCCATCAGCTGATGAGGAAGAAGAGATTGAGGATGAGGATGTTTCCCGTGTAGCGATTGTGGGGCGCCCCAATGTGGGCAAGTCGTCGCTGCTCAACGCCATTCTAGGCACGGAACGTGCGATTGTGAGCGACGTACCAGGAACAACGCGTGATGCCATCGATACGCAGGTGGAATTTAAGGGTAAGAGGCTCATTCTGATTGATACGGCGGGTATCAGGCGGCGTGGAAAGGTGGGGGTTGGGGTTGAGAAGTTCAGCGTGCTGCGCTCAACTCGCGCTATTGAACGCAGTGATGTGGCTGTGTTCATGATCGATGCCAGTGAGGGGTTGACAGCCCAGGATACCCATATTGCAGGTGAGATACAGGAACGCGCTAAAGGGGTAGTAGTGATGGTGAATAAGTGGGATCTCGCTCAGGCACAGCGGCGTGCTGAACGCGAGGGGGATTTCCCTCATCCCGATGAGGAGATTGCCACTGCTGAGGAGTACCGCGGCATTATTGCCGAAGGACTCAAGTTCATTCCCTACGCGCCAATTATCTTTGCCTCAGCCAAGACCGGCTACCATGTGCAATCCTTGTTGGAGGCGGTGTTGAATATTGCAGATATGCGCTACTTGCGCATTGCGACCTCGCGACTAAATGAGGTAGTACAGGATGCAGTACGTCGCCATAATCCCACACCGGTAAAGAATAAGATCTTGAAAATTTATTATGCCACGCAGACAGGGGTCAATCCACCAACCTTTGTCTTTTTCGTCAATGACACAGCAGCAGTGCATTTCTCGTATGAACGCTATCTGGAGAACAAATTGCGCGAGGCATTTGGCTTTAAGGGCACCGGTATTCGCCTGTTCTTTAAGCCGAGGTCGAAGGCAGAAGAGAGATAGGAGATGAGAAATATGGCATGGCAACCATGCCATATTTCTCATCTGTTGTAACACACAACCTTTTTTGCTGTGTAACGTACATATTAAGTGAAGATGATAAAAACCTCTACTTGTAAGGTCAGGCTCACCCCTGCCCTCTTCGCAAAAATTGGAAACGCACCCAGCTGCAAGATTTCAATTGTCATAGATACTCTAATATGTTATAGTTAGGGCGCATGTTTATACCATAAAAAACACGTTTCTTCGAGGATATTACTTATGCATATCAAGCTTACTGCTGCTGATAAAACTGATGTAGGGAAACAACGCGAACAGAATGAGGACGCTGTTTATAAACGTATTGAATCGTCAGATCAGGGCGATAAGGCACTGTTCATTGTCTCCGATGGGATGGGCGGCTATCAAGCGGGCGAAGTAGCCAGCCGCTTGACGGTGGAGACGATGAGTAAGGCTCTGGATAGCTTCTTCAAACCATTACCCGATCAGCCAACGATCCGCTTGAATACGGAGCTGGTTCGAGGCAAGGGCGATCCGTACGCAACCGTCAAACTGCCGACGGACACTGCTACGGATGCACAGTCGGCCACGAATATAAGCCTGTCAGGCTCACAAAAGACACAGAAATTGACAGAGACGGTGATCGCGCAATCGATCGAAGTCCAACTGATCAATGCCATTCAGCAAGCGAACAAAGAGATTCTGAAGTATGGTGAAAGAAAGAAGTCGGCACGTGGCTTGGGTAGCACAGTGACCGCGGCTTTGATTGCGAACGATCAGGCGTACATAGCCAATGTGGGTGATAGCCGCACCTACCTGCTGCGCAACGGGCAGCTGCGGACGGTGACCAGAGACCACTCGTTGGTGGCAAGGTTGGTGGAGGCGAAACAGATTGAGCCAGAAGAAGTCTACTCCCATCCCCAACGAAGCTTGATTTATCGTTCATTGGGAGCGGGACATAAGACGGTTGAGGTAGATACCTTCCAAGAAACGCTCCAACCTGATGATATCCTCCTGCTCTGCTCGGATGGCTTGTGGGAAATGGTGAGACAACCAGAGCTACAGCGGGAACTGAGTGCGAAAAGTAGCCCGCAGAAGATCTGCGATGCCTTAATTGAACTAGCCAATGCCAATGGGGGCGAAGATAATATCACCGCCGTGGTGGTCCACGTGAGCAAGCTATAAAAACAGGTTGGAGAAAACGGACGTATGGCTCTCCCAATAGGTACGATACTTGACGGAAAATTCAAGATTGTGCAGGTGCTGGGCGAAGGGGGCATGGGTACTGTGTATAAAGTAGAGCAGGCAGGCACACCTGGAACACCACCGTACTACTATGCTGTCAAAGAACTTTTGCTCAGCCAAAGCACCAGCACGGAAGAACGCAAAGCGGCTATTGAGCGTTTCAATAAAGAGATCACGCTGCTACGCAGCCTCAAACATCCACGCATTCCTTCCTTGATGCTGCCCTTTCAGGAACGTGGCAATTATTACTTTGTGATGGAGTTTGTGCCGGGGCGCAGCTTGGAGAAGATACTGGAGGACACAAAGGGGCCATTAAATGAGGAGGACGTCATCAAATGGATGGCGCAGGTCTGTGAGGCTCTCAGCTACATTCATTCGTTTAATCCGCCCATTATTCTGCGTGACCTCAAGCCGGGCAATATTATGGTCGCACCGGATGGCAATGTACAGTTAATCGACTTTGGCATTGCCCGACGCTTTGATCCCAATAAGCGCACCAATACGGAGAATCTGGGTACCATTTCGTATGCCTCTCCTGAACACCTCGGTTCGTTGGCGGCTCCCGGTAAGCCACGCAATGCTCCCAATAGCCCGAAGACCCTGGTGCAGACGGATGCTCGCTCGGATATCTATTCGCTAGGAGCGACGATGTATCACTTGCTGACGAATTATGAGCCGGACCCCATTCAGACACCGGCGCAGGGGAGCCTGCGCACCAAGAATCCACGCTTGCGTACCATCCGTGTCGGCAATAATCTCATCTGTCCGGTGGAGCAGGTAGTTATTAAGGCAATGCAGCAAAATCCGGCGCAACGTTTTCAAAATGCCGATGCGATGCGCAATGCTCTGCTGAATTGCTTGCCCAATTACGTGCCTGCGGCGGTCAGTGGGCCTGCCCCGGCAACGGTGCAAATTCAAGCCGTCCCTTCGCCCAATGCCACGGTGATTGTTCCGCTCAATGGCCTCATCTGTCCCAAATGTGGCTTCCAGAACCGAGCGGGGGCCAAGTTTTGTAAGCGCGATGGACAGCCATTGCTTCAGGGCGCCACAGCAGTGCCACCACAGGTGCGTTTACAGCCAGTGCCGCGTGTCCCCATTCGGGCGCGTCCGGCTGCTTCGCCACCTGTACAGGCACGGCCCATCACCTCTCAGCCCATTAAAGCGCGGCCTGTTGGCACGAATACGCCCTCTCCTCCGGTTGATCGGGTGGCGGCAACCCGGCAAGGTCTGCAATACTTTAATGAGAAAAACTATCCCGAGGCTATCAAGCAATTCCAGTTGGCCATGGCCTCTGGCAACCCATCGTCAGAGGGGCATTTCAATCTTGGGCGAGCCTACCGTCAATACGGACTGGCTGCCAAAGGACAGAATAAAAAGCTCTTTAACGATAACTTGCGCATGGCGGCAGAACAGTTTCAACAGGCCATTCGTCTCAAGTCGGATGCTGTCGATGCCTTCTTCCAACTGGGCATGTGCTATCGCGAGCTGGCGATGTACGAACAGGCAGCAACCGTGTTCAAAAGGGTGTTACAGTTAGTCCCCCAACAGGACGTGGGCATTTCAGCCGTATATTATCAATTAGGCATGGTAGCGATGGAGCAAGGGCATTATCAGGACGCAGAGAAGTATTTCCAACAGGGCCTCGATATTTTGCCCAGCCATGCAGGTATATTGATTGCCCTTGGACATTTATATAACACAACTAATCAGCCCAATAAAGCGATTGATAACTTGCGACGTGCCACCCAGCATGATCCTGCGGCAGCAGATGGCTGGTACGAACTGGGACGTGCCTATATGAAAATATCCGACTGGAAAAATGCCCTCAAAGCCTTAGAAGAGGCCTACCAGCTCAATCTTGATAGTTCGCATCTCTACAGTGCCATGGCTATGTGTTACCTCAAGATTAGGAAAAAGCAAGAGGCCAAACAGAAAGTCGGAGAAGCGTTGCAACGAGATGCTGCCAATGAAGAAGCCAAAAGAGTACAAAGACTAGTCTCATAGATTAAAGGAGGGGCAGGAGATGATCTGTCCATCATGTGATACGCTCAATCGAGATGATGCCAAGTTTTGTAAGAAATGTGGGCATCCCTTCCATACCGCCGATGCCAAAACACCTGAAGCATCTGCTGTCAGCCAGGTTGCCGTAGCTACTGAGGAAAGTCTGAATGGTGCTGATGATCCTAGCCTCGCGCCGACGCAGATCATTTCGCCACAGCAGATGCTGGCCTTCCATGCGAATCGCTGGCAGCGCGATATGGAGCTTGACCAGTCTGGCCCACTCGAGCAGACGAGTGTTCAACAGAGTGCAGGAGAAAGCACGCCGGAAGATGAGGGCAATATCCCTACGCTGATATCTACCCAGATACCCAATGCCTCATCAGTAACTGAACCATCTGCACAAGACGCATCGACGTCGATAAATGCCAGTACGACACCGCCGACAACTCCTGTGACAAGCGAACCTGCATCCCCACCTCCATCGGCAATGTCCAACGAAGAACCTATACCGCCGCAGCCGCAGCCTATGACAGCAGGCGCATCTCCAGCGACCCCTGGCATGCAGAACACTGGGCCACAGGTTCAAGAAAAACAGCCTGCTCCAGCTACGGTGGCCAATACTGTTTCATCCTCCCAGCCAGAAAGTCCGCCAGTGACACAAACACCGGCTGAGCAGTCAGAGCAGTCCCCAGCCGCTGACAAGTTCCCAGTATTGTCGGTCGGGGCCATGGTCAATGAACGCTACGAGGTAACGCAGGTGGTGAGCGAGGATCCGCAGGATCATGTTTATGATGTCCTGGATCAGCAAGGCTACCGCCATTGTTGGAACTGCGGCTCAGAACAGAACAGGGAGGGTGATGAGTTTTGTATTGATTGTGGTGCTGAATTGCTCAACGCCAGCTACACCATGCATGAGTATCCTTCGACTGGTGGGCACGAAACAGAGGTCAACGTGCTGCACGGGACCATTATCAATACCTTTGTGGAACACGGACATACCTACGTCATTGAACAGGTGCAGGCCGTCGAGAACGCCTTTCCCAATGGTGTACACTTGATCGCTGCCTGTGATTCGGACGCCGGCAATGTGCGACGGAGCGATCCCAACGAGGATAGTACCCTCGTGCTGATGTTCCAGCGCATTCATGAGTCTAAATCCTGGCCTAGCGGGGCCTTTATTGTCGCTGATGGTATGGGTGGACACGACAATGGGCAACTGGCAAGCCGCATAGCAATCAATATCGTTGCTGAGCGCATGGTGCGGGAACTGCTCGGCACGCCGCTTGCCAGTGAAAAGGCTGGTAAAGCCGAAAAAGAGCGCGACGAAGATGCCTATGTCTCACTCTTACAGGGAGCGGTTGAGGATGCGAACGCGGCTATCTGCCAGGTGAACCAGCGCGATAAGACCGATATGGGTTCCACGATTACCGGCTTTATGATCGTCGGCGATTATGCGTATATACTTAATGTGGGGGATAGTCGTACCTACATGGTACGGGGTGGGCAGATTTATCAGTTGACCAATGACCATTCGCTGGTGGGACAGTTAGTGGCTGGTGGTCTGATTGCGCCGGAAGATGTCTATACCCACCCGCAGCGCAGCCAGATTTTCCGTAGTCTGGGTGATCGCCTGAATGTGCAGATCGACATTTTCAAACAGCAGCTCCACCCTGGTGATATTCTGTTGAGTTGCTGTGACGGCTTGTGGGAGATGGTACGCAACCCACAGATCGAAAGTATATTGAATAATGCGCCCGATCCCCAGATGGCTTGTACGCAGTTGATTGACGCCGCTAATGCAAATGGTGGTGAAGATAATGTGAGTGCCATCGTAGTCTTTGTACGCTAAAGTGAATATGATATACTACAGCAGTTAATTTGAAAGGAGCTATTATTATGCCCAGTGAGGTAACACTGACACACCAGGTTGGTAAGGATTATATGCCTGTTACCGGTGGAAGCCAGGTGGCATATGTTTTATTAGAAGCGAAACCGACTGAACTGATGGCCCAGGTGCGTATGCCACTCAATTTTGCTCTGGTGCTTGATCACTCTGGCTCCATGAAAGGTGCAAAACTGAAGAACGTCAAGGAAGCGGTCAAAATGGTGATTGATCGCCTGGAACCGACTGATTATATCTCGGTGATCATTTTTGATGATACTTGCCAGGTTATTATTCCATCCATGCCTGCCCGTGACCCCGTAGGTATGAAGGCCGCGATTGATCGTATTCGCGACGCTGGTGGTACCACCATGTCGTTAGGCATGATGCAGGGTATCAATGAGTTACGCCGCTGGAATATTCCCAACGCCATTAATCGTATGATCTTGCTGACGGATGGTGTGACCTATGGCGACTCTGATCGTTGCCGTCAGCTTGCTCGCGATGCCCGTGCCGCAGGTATTGCCATCTATCCGCTCGGTATTGGTCAGGACTGGGATGAAAACTTGCTGGACACCATCGGTGAAATGAGTGGTGGCATGCCTGCTGAGTTCATTCGCAATCCTTCGGATGCTATGACGGTGTTCGAGCAGCAGATACAGAGTGCGGTGGCGGTTGCAGTGCGTAATGCCACTCTGATATTGCGCCTGCCAGTGGGTGTGACAGCGAAAAAAGCGGTCAAAGTCTTGCCGATTATCAGTGACTTGGGTCCATCGGTGCTGGGAGACCGGCAGGTAGTGGTGAATCTGGGCGACCTGGAGAAAGACAATCCGCAATCGGTCCTGGTAGAGCTGTTAATCGATCCACGTCCGGCGGGCCTATTCCGTATTGCGCAGGCTGAGTTGAGCTATGATGTGCCGATTGCCAACCTGATTGGTGAGCGAGTACACGATGATATCAAAGTGACCTTCACGACAGATGCCAATCAGGCCGCGCAGGTTAATCCACTTGTCATGAACTTTGCTGAGAAAGCCAACGCCCATCGCCTAGTCACCAAAGTACTCGACGAGTACAAACAGGGCAAGGTGACGACACGTCTGGCTCCCAATGTGACGCGTGTACTCGACCCGGAGACCCAGGCAGCTTTGGAACAGATCAATCAGGGTCAGCAAATTTCGCAAGATCAGGTCAAATCGATTGGTAACAAGACACGCAAACTAACACAACGCTTAGATGATTTGCTCTCGTAGCAACACTAAAGCAATAAAATCGTATAACGTTTTAAGGAGGATCATACAATGGCCGTATATTGTTCTCTGGGTCATGAGAACCCAGATGGTTCCGCTTATTGTGATGAATGTGGTGAGGCTCTACCCGGGGCGACAGCGCAGCCGACAGCGACAAGTAGCGCAACTCAGCAAGCGCAGCAGGCACCGGCCGATCAGGGCGGCACGCAGACTTGCCCCCAGTGCGGCGCACAGAATCCGGCGGGAGAAGCATTTTGCTCAAGCTGTGGAGCAAACTTGATGGGTGTGCCCGCTCCCGCCGCTGCTGGCACCAATCCTGCCACATCAGAGCCGTCCGTGGTGGCACCGACACTAGATGCCAGTGCCGCAGGCGCAGCACCGGTCGGCGTAGCTGCTCCGGCTGTCCCTTCAACCATGTCAGCGCGCCTGATCGTTGAAGCAGATAACTCGGAGTTCGACCTGAGCGGTAAAGATAACGTGATCATTGGACGTGAAGATGCCGTCAGCAACATCTTCCCTGATATCGACCTGACTCCCCATGGCGGTGAAGAGGGCGGTGTCTCGCGGATGCACGCTCGCATTTTTGTCGACAATGGTCAATATATGCTGGAAGACGAAAACAGCACCAACTTTACCTTCCTTAATCGCCAAAGGTTGACCGGTAAGACGCCAACGCCCCTCCATGATAATGATGAGGTTAAGCTTGGCCGAGTCCTGTTGCGCTTCAAGACACCGTAAGTCTGGCTTCCGAGTGATTGTAGGGACGTGATTATGTTCTTTGACAAAATAATCTAGTTATGGATGTAGGGGCGGCATTGATGACGCCAGTCCATGAGGATGCTAGCGAGTTGGCTCCGTCAGCTGACTGGCGTCATCAATGCCGCCCCTACATCCATCAGGAGATACTGGATTATTTTGTTAAGGCAAGGTTCAAAGAGAGGCAATCCTGCTTGACAATGTTTGCCTCGTGTGAGCAGAAAAGTGTCAAGCTCATTTGAACCTTACCTAACTCTCATTATCGTGTCCCTACAACTTGACGCTTATGGTGTACCCCGTAAGTCTTAGATATTTGACAGCGTGGGGCTGTAGCCGCTATAATTGGCAGGACATTCTTAAGATATAAGTGGAGGAGTCGAAGCTCTAATGAAACGTACATGGCAACCAAAGCGCATTCCGCGCTTACGCGAACATGGTTTTATGAAGCGCATGTCAACCCGCAATGGGCGGCGCGTTCTCAAGGCTCGCCGCGCCAAAGGGCGTTGGAAGTTAACTGTCTAGTACAGTGCGATAGTGTTGTAGCATCGTGGCACTTAATCGTGCCTTGCGTTTACGCAAGGGTAGTGAGTTTTCGCGAGTGAGGCAGCAGGGACGAAGTTTGGCGTCCCGGCTGCTTATCCTTGCATGGATACCGAATGAGGAGAGGAAGCTCCGTGTAGGGTTTATTGTCAGCAAACGTATCTCAAGACGAGCCGTGGAACGTAATTACATTAAACGGTTACTCAGCGAAGCGATACGTGGCTTGTTGCCAGAATTGCCCACCGGCTGGGATATTGTGCTTAGTGCGAGAAACGCAATAACAAGTGTAAATGTAGCTGTGCTTGAACAAGATGTTGTCTCTTTGTTGCAGCGGGCGCGACTTCTCAAACCTGATTAGCTGCGCATCGGCGGTCAAATGAAATATATTGCACTCTTTTTAATTCGTCTCTATCAGCGCACGCTGTCGGTGATCTTGCCCTCAACGTGTCGGTTTACCCCCTCATGTTCACAATACGGATATGAGGCAATTCAACGTTTTGGCTTTTTCCGCGGCGGCTGGATGGCCATGAAACGCATAGGTCGTTGTCATCCCTTTTATCATGGAAATCTCTATGATCCGGTGCCAGAACGTTTAGGAGATTAGGGCAAGGAAGGCAGGAAATCCGTGGGTGAAATAGGTTACTTTTTTAATCTCATCTTTACATATCCGATCTTTAACATGCTGATGCTGCTGTATCGCGGTATTGGTGATTTTGGTCTCTCCATTATCGTCTTAACACTGATTATCAAACTGCTCCTGTTTCCCTTGACGCTCAAGCAGTTGAAATCGATGAAGGCGACGCAGGCCTTGCAGCCACAATTGCAGGAGATCAAGAAGAAGTATAAGGATCAGAAGGCGCAATTGGAGGCCACGCAGGCTCTCTACAAGGAATATGGCATGAGTCCGCTGGGGGGGAGCTGTCTGCCTCTGTTGGTTCAGATGCCTGTGCTCTTCGGTCTGTTCTATGCCCTCAGTTCCGTACTGCGCAATGCGGACTTGCATAGTATTAACAGCATCATTTATCCGTTTCTACCTCATTTCAGTAGTTTCCCCAACATTGATCTGAACTGGTTCACCTTCCTCAATGCAGGCTGGCATTTTTCACTGGGTACCCCCGATCCAACGCATGTGCTGCCTATCCTGGCGGGACTGGCTACCTATGTGCAGTTGCGTATGTCGCAACCGAAGACAGCCGCTGTCAAGTCGGCTACACCCGATCCGATGGCCAGTCAGATGAAGATGATGCAGTTGCTCTCACCGGCCATGGTGCTCTTCTTTGGTTGGAACTATGCGGCAGGTCTGGCTCTCTACTGGACAGTTTCGTCACTGTTTGCTATCGTGCAGCAATACTTTGTCACCGGCTGGGGCTCCTTGCTGGTTACACCCAATCTGCCGGGCCTCAGTGGTAACAGTGCCAGTAACAGCAATAATGGGAACAACAAAAGCTATACAGACAACCGCAGCAAAGAAACTAAAGTCTTAAGCACCGCTGAAGAGCCAAAGACAGATGGAGTTGTACAGGATGGCCCAATTAGCCGCAAGCTCCAGACCAATAGCGGTGGCTCAGCGGCACAACGTCGCCGTAGTGCCTCGGCCCGGCGTCGCAGTGGCAATAATATGCCCAAGCGGAATCCATCGCGCAGTTAACATAGTAGTGTAGGTGCATGGGCAAATGGGTAGGACAACCACGAGGGTCGCCCCTACATTTCATAGTGTCCAGGACTCTGCTTCAGGGTGACTGTGTGGGTTGCCCTTGAAGAGAAGCTCACGTCTTTAGATAATTATAGAGGGAGGCAACTAAACAGTGGAAAGCATAGAGGCTAGCGGCAAAACCATAGATGATGCTGTACTACAGGCTCTGTCGCGTTTAGGAAAACGCCGTGACGAGGTAGATGTCATGGTCTTACAAGAGCCGTCTCGTGGAACATTTGGTATAGGTAGTAAAGATGCGCGTGTGCGTGTCACAGTGCGTCGTCGTGCTGTCACTGGTGCAGTGATTACGCCTGAGATGGCTGATGCTATTCTTGGTCCTGATGACACTTTCGATGAAGAAGGTCCCTATGAGGAGTTGGAAGACGAGGAAGAGTTTGAGGATGAAGACGAGGATTTTGTGGGCGACGAAGAGGATTTTGAAGAAGATGTCGTAGAAGAGGTTGCTACGCCCCTGAGTGCCTCTAGACCTCTCGATCCTGTACTGGCCGCTAATCTCGGCCTTGGCGATGTGAGCGCGGCTGAAGGTGAAATGCAGGAAGTGGAGACGCCCAGCAACGAAGATGTGGCTGTAACTGTGGATGTCTTACAAAATATTTTGCGCTACATGAATATTCGTGCCACTGTGCAGGTCCGTTCCACCCATCCCCTGACGTTGAACATTCAGGGGATTCATGAGAATCTCGGTCTGCTGATCGGACGGCGTGGCGAGACGCTGGCCGCTCTGCAACTGCTGGTCAGTCTGATTGTAGGCCATCGCACCAAGCATCGTATGCGTATCATCATTGATGCTGAGAACTACCGTGAGCGGCGCGAAGAAAACTTGCGTTCGCTGGCCCTGCGCGTGGCGCAGCAGGTCCGTAACTACCGTCGTTCTATCGCCCTCGAAGCTATGCCGCCCCATGAGCGGCGTATTGTGCATATTGCCCTCTCTGACAGCAAGGATATCAGTACCGAGAGTATCGGTGAAGGCGATGCACGACGAGTGGTGATTTCACTCAAACGTCCAGGCCGTTAAAACTATGTCTGCAATCGTTCAACCTATCTCGCACGGCAACACCCCTGAATTTTTAACCATTGGACATCTCACCCGCGATGTGCACGATGATGGTTCATTTTCACTGGGTGGAACCGTCACTTTTGCTGCCCTCACCGCTTATCATTTAGGATTAGTGGCGGCCATAGTCACCTGTGTCGATGCCCAACTACAGGCTGAACTCCCAATTCATCTGCCGGGCGTTGGCCTGTCCATTGGCCCTTCGCCTGCAACTACGACCTTTGACAACCGCTATACAGATGGCTTTCGTATTCAGTATCTGCGCAACCGAGCAGAGTCATTACAGCTGAATGACGTCCCCCTGGCGTGGCGCAGCGCACCAGTTGTGCTGCTTGGTCCGCTTACTCAGGAACTGACGCCGGAATTTGCTTCCCTGTTCCCACGTCGTCCTGGAGTCATTATCGCAGCTACCCCGCAGGGCTGGCTACGTCGCTGGGATGCCGATGGCCGTGTCTGGCCCACACCGTGGACGGCTGCCGAGCAAGTATTGCCATGTCTCGATGTGTTAATCTTGAGCCATGATGATCTGCTCCCCTTCGCGGACGGCAATCGTAGAGAGGCGGATGCTATATTGGTCCGTTGGAGCCAACAAGTGCCTTTGCTAGTAGCCACCGATGGGCGTCATGGAGCAACCCTTTTTCAACATGGGGATGTCGAGCGCTTTGTGGCCTATCCCGTAGCCGAGCTAGACCCCACTGGTGCTGGCGATGTGTTTGCGGCGGCCTTTCTCTGTCATTTGCACAGACATGGCGACCCGCGAACAGCAGTCAATTTTGCCAATTGCGTCGCTTCGTTTTCAGTAGAGCAAGTAGGGGTAGCAGGAATTCCTACATTGGAGATGGTGGAGAAGAGGATAAGGAAGATGTGAGAGAACTGAGGCGGCAAGGGCATGCATGCCCTTGCCGCCTCAGTTCTCTCACATCTCGTAGGCTACTGTTTTGCTACATGCCACGTACCAGCTCCGCCCGCATTCGGGCTGCACTGGTCGTTATTGTCGAGACTGCAATATCTGCCAGCCAGACTACCATCGGCCTGCACTGACCCCCAGAAGAACAGAGGGGCATTGCCTTGAAATCTCCTGACCGTGAACTGAATATGATCGGCAGCATTCACAAAGCCCTCGTAGGGGTTGTTGCCATGGAGGGGAGGGCCTACTTTGAAAGAGCCCTGAATGTGTCCACGATTTTGCTCAATGGTCAGCGTCATAGTAGCCGAAATATTGGCAGTGGTATTCAAAAGCCTGCCACTGTAGAAACCTGCTACATCGGGAATAGTGGCCTGGGTGCTAGTGCCAGCGGAAGTGGTGCCATTATGAGAGAAAGTACCTGAATTGCGCTGGACAACAAACCATGAAATACCACCTACTAAGACCACGACGAGGAGCAGGAGCAAAATGACCACCGCTACTCCACCTGAGTGGCGTTGTGGTGCTTGCTGATAGACAGTCGGCAGGGGTTGTGCAGGAGGTGAAGCAGCTTGCATGACAGGACGCACCGGCGCGGGGGCCGGTGGAGGAGCATATGCAACCTCTGGGGGCACGGTATCCCTTGCCAGAGGCGATGGCTTCATGGCTGTATTGGGGGCAGAAGTGGCACGCTGAGGCTGTACCTCCATAACCGGGGCTTCAACTGTAGGGACTGTGGCAGGGTCAGAAGGGACATTCATAGCTGTAGCCACTGTTGGGGCAGAGTAAAATGCTTGTTCTACTTGCCCGGCTCTGGCGAGAGCATCAGCGAAGTCCTGGACACGTGGGAAACGCTGGTGATGATCTTTGGTGAGCGCACGCATAACCACTTGCTCGACCTGCGGTGAAATCCCTGGAACCTTTTCATGCAACGGTGGCGGCGGTGTTATCGTGTGCTGGATAGCCACCTGTGTGCCTATACCCCGAAACGGCACTTCCCCACTCAGCCACTCGTAGACAACGACAGCAAGCGCATACTGGTCGCTGGCCGGACGAGCTTTGCCCTCAAGGTGTTCAGGTGCCATATAGGCAAGCGTACCAATAACCTCCTGCAGGGAAGTCTGATAGCCCGTAGTCTGTGCCGCCATAGCCGTGCCAAAGTCACTCAAGAGCACCTCATCGCTCCGTCCAAGCAGCATATTCTCCGGCTTGACATCACGATGCACCAGTTGCTGATCATGGGCATATTGCAGCGCACCGCCTACCTGTTGCACATACGAAATAATAGTGGGCAAAGGCAAGCGCATACCGCGAGGATGACGTTTGCGCAACGTGCCATTAGGAGCATAGTCCATGACCATAAAGGGAATATCATGCTCCACATCAAAGTCGAAAACGCGAATAATATGTGGATGAAGAAGACGCGCAATAGTACGCCCCTCATTCTGGAATATTTCTACTTCCTCGCTACTTGCAAAACGCGTATGCATTACTTTAATGGCAGCCTGCGTATTGATGCGCACATGCTCCCCCAGATAAACCTCAGCATAGCCCCCTTTCCCAAGTAAACGTATCAATCGATAATTGCCCAGTTGCTGCCCTACCAAATCTGCCATATGTATCTGCTTCCTTTTTTTGATTTGCTATACCCATTATATGACGTTTTTGCTAGCAGGAAGATACACAATAGGAGATTTCTCTTTGGGAGGGAAATCTTAAGCTGCCGAACGTTGCAGAGGTTTTTTTCCTTGACGTTTCAAGAATGTTATGATACACTTGATCGAAGTGAAACTGCAAGACCTATCCAAGCTCTACAGTTAAGGGTTGCAGCAGACAGCGTAGTCTAATACAATCACAAAAAGCTATCTCCACGGTACTTTTAGGAGGGATCATGGCGGTCAATTTCAATTATGCGAACATCTTGCATGCAGTCGGTCAAGTCCTAGATCAAATAGGTGTCAAGAGTATCGCAATTCATGAGGAAGAGGATGGCCTCTTCGTCGAAGGCTTCAATAGTGACGGTCAGCTTCAGGTGCAAATGCATTATGATATTGCCAGCCTTTACGAACTGGTAGTGCGGTCAGAGGGTGTAGTAGCAGAAAAGCACGTAGCGGAAAATGAAGGGACTCTCCGTCGCTTTTTAGCTAATCACGAACTCGTTGGTGCTATTCGCTAATCTGACGCCATTATGCCTGATTGACGTTTAGACTAAATGCTTGCGAAGCAAGGCTGGAAGCCGTGTGAGCCATATTTGATGAAAATCGCATGAACCCAGTCTACAAGCCGCTTGACGCGAAATTAGTCTAAACTCCAAGCCTGAGCCAGAAAGTACAAAAACCGGGGATATTCCCCCGGTTTTTGTACAAAAAATCTGGCATAGAGTTCCTTCACGCGGCCTACACAGGTAGTGACTCCCGTATTAGGGGAGGTCAGACTACTAAAAAAAGCCTGATCACTGACTACACAGCCAGCGTTTTCCGTAGCTACGCATACTCTCGATTACATGGACAAGGTCACGCCCCTTCTCAGTGAGGGTATACTCAACTCGCGGCGGCACTTCCGCAAAGGTTTGTCGCGAGATAATGCCTTCCTCCTCAAGGGAGCGTAAGCGTTCTGAGAGCGTTTTAGGACTGATACCATGAAGAGAACGTTCCAGTTGATTGAAACGTTTGACACCGGAAGTTAAGTCGCGGATAATAAGTAGCGTCCACTTGCCACTGATAATTTCAGCAGTGCAAGCAACCGGACAAATCGCGTCGTCAACATGATGTGTTGTTGTGGTTAGTGCCATTGTATTATCCATGGTCTCATATAGGATTATACGTATTCTAACACAGAGAGATATTCATGTAAAGTAAAGCGTGCAGACCCTCGACTTTATTCATAAAGTATGATATGCTCATAGTTAAAGGATGCACTCGTATAGACATCATCGCCTTAGTCATCCGAGTACCTGAACAATCATATAGATAAAAATCTTGGTCTGTGCGGTTCCTCCCTATGAGAGGAGAAGATTGTGCCAGAAGATATTGCTTTATTCATCGATTTTGAGAACATTCGTTACAGTATGTTGAATATTCAGAGGAGGGAGCCCGATCCCCAGGAGTTAATAGCCGTTGCCCGTCGTTATGGAACGGTGATGGTTGCCCGTGCTTACGCAGACTGGTCGCGCCAGCCCGAACCTTTTAAGGGTAGCCTGACCGCTGCGATGATCGACCGTGTCGACTGTCCTGCTAAACAGCGTGACCGCATTCGTATGGGAACAGTGCATTACGGTGGGGGAACACCCACTGGTGCCCTTGGTTCGCCCAATGCTACACCTGAACAGGGAGGCGGTACGTATCCCTCTCGCTCTTGGGCGACCGGTAACACTGGTCAGCTTCCTGCCATCCCGCGTCAGCCCTCTGAGAATGGTTGGTCGTACCAGGATGCTAATCCCCCTGCACAAAGTGAGGTGGAGGAAGACTTCTTGCCGTCAGATGAGCCAACTCCGAATGAAGGATATGACACAGCTGACTATCAACAGCGCGAAGGTTCTCGTCAGAGCTACCCTTATCCCCAACCGTATACCAAACCTCCTACTGGACCTCTTGGGCAAAATACTACTGGTCCCCTGGGATATTCCAATAGTCAACATACCGGTAATACTGGCTACCTACCAGCCGTCAACGCAAGTAGTTCTACCATTGTACAAAGTACCGTCGTACAAAGTACCGTTGATCTCAATATGTTGATGGATATTATTGAAACTGTTTTCGACCGCCCTACCATTTCTACCTTCGTTCTGATGACCGGTGATAAAGATTTCACTCGCATCAGTGCTCGCTTAAAGTTACGCTTAAATAAAACTGTTATTGTTGTTGGTATACCAGGAACTGTCAGCCGAGATTTAATTAGTAGTGCGAATCAGTTTGTGCCTTTGATCCCTAGCGGCAATGCAGCAGGCATGGCTGTTCCACCGAATACCAACGGCGGCTATCCGTCCATGTCTTCCGGCAATACGGGTGCGATGCCTGCTATTTCTTATGGTGGAACGAACCCACATATGCCTGCGATTAACCTCAATGCACCGCCAATGGAGGCGCTGGATCCGCAATTTCTACAGTTCCTTGACTATATTGACCGCAACTGGTCATGGCGCACGATCATAGGTGTTTCTAATTTCATTGGCGACCCGGTCAACCCCAAAAACCGCTTCCGTGGTCGGCTTACTCGCGACTCAGCTCGCGAACTCCTTAATAGCTGTATTCAGCAAAATATTTTGCTGGTACACACCGACGCTACGGGTGCGGAGGACCTCCGCTTGAACCGAGGGCATCCTGGCGTCGATGACGTACTCAAGCAATTTGTGCGCTAACGACACAAGGTGAACCTGACCCCCACAGCTGTCATCCTGAGCGCAGCGAAGGATCTCTGGCTGGGCAGATCCTTCGCTGCGCTCAGGATGACAGCTGTGCTTAAGTTCACGCCTATGGGGTCAGGCCGTGCTTATCCTCTTTATGCCCTTCTTGTTGCTACCTGTGCGCTTATGGTATAATTTTCACAAGAAACGCTCATCGTTTAGTTCTCATAATTTTCCATGCCCTAGCCTGATGCGATGGAGAGATTCTGAAAATCAGAGAGATCAGGTCGTTGTTTGTGGCGTGAGTCAACAATACTGTCTTCATGCCCTGGCAAGCATACTGGCTGGTACAGTATGCTGGATGCTCAGGAAAGGACTTTTTGCATATGATCGATCCCGATAGTGAACTGGGGGCGCGATATCAGTCAGTCATGACCAATCCCGACTGGTATCAGACGAATATTCCCTGTCAAGTGGGTTGTCCTGCCCATACCGATGTTTCAACCTATATTGGTTTGATTTCGCAGGCCCGTTTCGACGAGGCATATCTATTAAACCGTAAAGCCAATGTTGTTCCTGGCGTACTAGGGCGTACCTGTGCGCGTCCCTGCGAGCCAGTCTGTCGGCGCAACAAAATCGATGGCAAACCTATTGCCATCTGTTGGCTCAAACGGGCCGCCGCCGACCATCGCGAGTACCAACATCGCGCCGAGCGGCCACCTGTGACCAAAGAGAAGAAAGTTGCAGTTATTGGTGCCGGTTCCGCCGGACTGGCCGCCGCTCGTGACCTACGTGAGATGGGCTATCCCGTAACCATCTATGATGAATATCCCTCACTTACGAAGAATGTACGCAATACATGGCAGACCTGGGTGTGGATGTGTATTACAATACGCGTGTTGGGCGTGATATCCAGGTCACCGATCTAGTAAAAGAATATGATGCTGTCTTAATTGCGGCTGGCTGTTATGTACCCAATGCCTTGACTGGCCCCGACAACAAAGTTGTGCCGGGAGCTGACCTGAAGGGCGTCGAGGATGGTATTCGTTTGCTGGCAAAGACCAACTACGGTGATCCTGCCTACATTGGTAAGCGCGTGGTTGTTTACGGTGGTGGCTTCACAGCTATGGACTGCTGTCGTACCTCCATTCGCTTCGGAGCTGATAAAGTCTACGTCGTCTACCGTCGCTCCAAAGAGGAGATGCCTTCTGACGAATACGAGGTCGATGAGGCTATGCTCGAGCATGTGGAGTTCATCTATCTCACCTCTATTGTTGAGGTATTGAGCAAGGATGGTGTCCATGTCAGTGGTCTCAAGCTCATTCGTAACAAA
>WNGH01000330.1_pt1 | contig 39273 bp, 32 predicted proteins | sample 5400631 | NCBI WGS metagenome assembly WNGH01 (sample SAMN13153373, study PRJNA577476) | soil metagenome | isolation source: 115 cm soil or saprolite under Garry oak tree replicate 1 | place: USA:California | collected 2016-06-15 | reverse complement strand
ATATCCGTTGGCGCTTCGCGCAATCCGGCGAGTTGCTGATCGATCCAATGCGGGTCCTCGGCCGGGCGTGGGTAAGAGATCTCGAACAAGTGCGGGCTGTGGTGACCGTACTGACGGGTAAAGGTCGCACGATCGATCTGGCCACGCATCAACTGTGTCAGGCCCTGCAGGGGTCCCAGGCTGGCTAACTGTTTCGCTCCGGAGTCCGTCGCCAGGAGCAGCATATTGGTATCAGCCTCGCCCACAAGTTTCCGCAGCGTATTTCGCACCTTGATGAAAGCGCCACCATCGCCCTTGCTGCCAGCCTCCAGCATGTAGTTACACTCATGAAGGTATGGTAACAGCTCGTCCTGCCAGAGCCTCGTCAGGTCCGTAGGACTGGATGCGGCCTGGATGCGGGTCATCAGCTCGGCGCCTCGTGCCGCTGCCGTAGCCAGGAACGCCGGGAGCCTTTTTACATTGCCGCGTATACGCCGCCTGTTCCGCAGCACTGCTGGTACCAACGTTCGCAGCACGGTCCAGGGCGACACCGGAAGCAGCCGGATCTCCAGGTCGTCGGGGACGCGTCCGAAGATATCGCCGATGGTCTCAAAGAGGCGTTTGCGACTCATGCCAACTACCGCAACCATTGTCATCATCACACTCAGATTCATATACAGGCGTCCGCCGATGTTGCCTATCGGCGAATAGCCTCCGATGAACAGTGTCGGCATCATATCATCGAAGACAAGCTGGAGAAGCGACCAGGAGCAGGGCGTCATCACATCAGGAACAGCCTCACCAACGTTTCCTCTCGTCCACAGGCAATCAATGGTCAGACTATCGTTCCACGCATCGATTCCCTGGTTCTTGTGGTGCAAGGTGGTGATCGGTCGCGCCTGCACAATGAAGAAGCGACCATCAGAGAGTGCCCATTCGATATCCATCGGCTGCTCATACAGCTCCTCGATCTGTACACCAAGGCGGGCCAGTTCAGCGGCTTGCCCTGGGCTGAGTACTGCTTGCCTGCGCCGATCCGCTGGGACAGGTTCTTCATGCGTGCCGGTGGGCGTGCGCACGGTCATCACGTCCTTCTCGTTGATCTCAGAGGTGACAATGGCTCCCCTGTTCTTGTCTACGACAACCGTGTCAGGAGTCACCAGCCCACCGACAATAGCTTCGCCCAGTCCCCAGGCGGCATTGATCATGATCTGGTCGTGTCCACCAGTCACGGGATTGGCGGTGAACATGATGCCAGCAGCATCGGCAGGAACCAACTCCTGGACGACGACTGCTAGGCTCACCTCCTCTTGAGCGATGCCATGCTGTGCCCGATAGCCAATCGCGCGCGCCGTCCAGAGAGAAGCCCAACAGCGTTTGACTGCGTCAAGGACCATAGCCTCTCCATGCATATTGAGATACGTCTCCTGCTGACCGGCAAACGAGAGATCCGGGAGATCTTCAGCGGTAGCAGAGGAACGAACGGCGACGGGCAGGTCACCTCCACCCAGCCTGATGTATGCCTGGCGGATCGCCGAAGCCACCTCGTCCGGCATGGGGTGCTGTGCAAAGAGCGTGGAGATCGTCTGCGCAGCCACTTCAAGTGTTGCGGGCTGATCGGACGAGGTCGTCGAGACTGCTGCAAGAATCTGCTCTTGCAGTCCATGCTTGGCAACAAACAGGCGGTAGGCGGCCGTCGTAATGTGAAAACCGGGAGGCACCGGCAGGCTGGCTGCCGCCAGGCGTGCCAGTGAAGACCCTTTGCCTCCTACGCGCTCCAGGGTGGCAGAGGCGTCATCCAGTGCTAACACAAGAGGGCTATCCTGTTCAGTATTCACGTCGAAATCTCCTGGAGTGATCTGTGCTTCTTCTTTCATGCTTCTTCTTCCTGTTGCAATTGAGTCTGCGCGGATGTCCTGTGACGATCCAGGTCTTGGGGCAAAACATGGGAGACGATGTATCTTCACCTCTTGCCTGTGTCGCATATGCTCAGCTCTTCCTGGTTACGGCTCCTTTTCATCTTTCTCGATCGTCGCAGAGGGCGCGATCAGCCACTGCGAGAGTTCCTCGCGCGAAGTGTATTGCAAGCAACCCGCTGGAGCTCCCAGCACGCGTTCCAGCGCATCAGCACAAGCTTTGACGATCCGTTGGAGGCGGGGCAGGTCGGAGGGCTCGTGTTCTGTTGAGAGGAGGAGCTCGACTGTGGCATAGCCAAGGTCTTCAAGTAGGGAGAGGATCATTCTCGCCGCCTGGTCAGGATAGGGGGTCGTGAAGACGCCTTCTTCGACTCCCTGACGGATGATCTCCTCCAGCCAGGGCGTGAGTCGTTTGACTCGGGCTTGGTAGAGTTTGTGGCGGACGATGGCATTCTCATCGGCATACCAGACGCGCAGGTACGCGAACACCAGGCGCTTGTGCGCGAGTTTCCAGTGGTCGAGCGTGGCAAAGAAGCCCTGGAGTTTGTCCAGGGCACCAAGCTCACGATCATGGACGACGGGGAGCACAAGCTGTTCTATCTGGTCCCCCGTGCGTTCGACGAGTGCCGAGAGCAACGCCGGTTTGGAGTCAAAGTAGTGATAGAAGGCACCGGAGGAGATGTTCAGTTCGCTCAGCAGATCGGCAATCGCCATCTGCTCGTAGCCTTTGGCTTCGACGGCTCGCTGGGTTGCGTCGAGAATGGCGTTGCGCCTAGCTGCATAGGCTGCTTCGTTGACGATGCGTGCCATGGTTTCTCTCTTCTTATTCACAAACAGAGTCTCGGTTTATTGCTACACGGAGTATAGCTCATGAAAGCGTCGTTGTCAATGGGAACACTTCACGTTGCCACTACACTTGACATTGCTCCGCATGGGATTTATGATCGGAACATCGATGGCACGATCCAAATTGCCAAAGATGATACTACCCATCTCGACTTGTTCCCTGCTTAAGCCGTTGTGTATTCGCAGCACGTTTTAGGAGGATACCATGGCATCAGTTGCCGCGACGATTGCTCAAACGCTAAAGGCCTACGATACGAAGTACTTCTTCCAGGTGACCGGCGGTGATCAGGCACTGTGGATTGCACTGGAAGAAGCTGGAATTCAGATGATCCCCTGTCGAAGTGAAAAGGGTGCGGCCTATATGGCAGATGGGTATGCCCGTATCAGTGGCAAGCCAGGGTTTGTCTATGGACAATATGGGCCGGGCGTCTCAAACGTTGCGGCGGGTCTCGCCGACCCCTACTGGTCGATGAGCCCAGTCATTTCGTTCACCACCTCTATGCGCACGCCATCGAGAGATCGATATGAGTACCAGGAGTTAGACCAGTTGCCGCTGCATACTTCTTTGACGCGATGGAACAAGGCTGTGGCTCGCCCGGAACGCGCTGCGGAAATGCTGCGCGGGGCTATTCGCGCTGCCACGGGAGCTATTCCTGGACCTGCGCATCTTGAGATTGCATCGGATATGCTTCGCGCTGAAACTGCTGATGTCCTCATTTATAAGGAGCCTCCCTTTGGACATATCCCGTCGCTGCGTACTGCGCCACCGCCAGAGGCGGTGACAGCATTGATGGACGCCCTACTCTCCGCGCAGCGTCCTGTACTCATTGCGGGCAACGGGGTGTTGCTGTCAGAGGCTTGGGAGGAAGTACAAGCGCTGGCGGAGGCGCTTAACCTGCCGGTAGCAACCTCGATGGGTGGGAAGGGGTCTATCCGCGAAGACCACGAGCTGGCGCTCGGCTTAATCGGCCGCTACTCGCGCAAGGTTGCCAACGATATTGTGCGGGAGTGCGACCTTGCCCTGGTCGTTGGATGTCGGCTTGGAGGGTTAGCCAGTGATTCGTGGAAGGTGCCTCCTCCTTCGACGCGCATTCTGCATGTCGATGTCGATACAAACGTGCTGGGCGCCACATATCGCGAGGAGATCAGCGTACAAGCGGATGCGAAGCTGACGCTCCAGGCTCTTGTGAAGGAAGCTTTGAAGCGCAGCCTTCCCGGTGAACGCACAGTCTGGGTACGGCAAGCAACTGCACGCGTGCAGGCCTGGAAAGAAGAGGTACAGCGCCTGGCTTCCCGACCGCCAGAAGAACCGATCCATCCGGCTGCGGTCATAAGCGCCCTGCGTGCAACGCTCGATCCGACGGATATCGTCGCCGCGGATACAGGTTACATGGGGGCCTGGACTGGAGCAGCCTTTCCGGTCACTGCTCCAGGACGCCATTACATCCGAGCAGCAGGCTCACTAGGCTGGGCGTTCCCGGCTTCGCTGGGAGCGGCTCTGGGCGCGCCAGGCCATCATGTTGCGTGTGTAATAGGAGATGGGGGGTTCGGGTATCATTTGAGCGAACTCGAAACAGCGCTGCGGTGTCATATCCCGGTCCTCGTCGTAGTCTTGAATAATCGTGCCCTGGCGTTCGAGTACCATGAGCAGAAGTACAATCATGATAACCACGTCATCCCCTATGTGAACGATTTCATTGACGTTGACTACAGTATGGTTGCACGTGCATTTGGCGCTCATGGTCACCGGATCAGCGATCCTCGGGAATTGCCAGATAGGATGAGCGAAGCCCTGCAAACGGATGTGCCTACGCTCCTTGATGTGATCGTTGACAAAGAGGTATATGCACCGGTGACAAGCTACGAACGTGTGTTGGCCCGAAGTATTTAACCAAAGGGAGGCAAATCGATGGCGATCAGAACCGCACACGTGGGAACTGAGACCAGGTGGGGTGTCAAAGAAAGAAGACGGAGACAAAACTATGAGACGCAGCACCACGAGAATCCTGACCACCCATACCGGTAGTTTGCCTCGACCGGACAACCTGATGCAGATGATGATTGCCAAAGAGCAAGGGCAGCCGGTGTCGGCAAGTGAGCTTGCCGACACCGTACAGAATGCGGTAGCCGACGCGGTCAAACACCAGGTCGCTGTCGGCATCGACATCATTTCCGACGGTGAGATGAGCAAGATCGGCTTCGCCAACTACGTCAAGGACCGCCTGACGGGTTTTGGTGGCCAGTCAAAACCCTTCACGGTACAAGATATCCTGGACCATCCAGACTTAAGAGTACACCGCCGCAGTGAAGACGGGGGAGGCCGCAACTTTATCCCGGCCTGCACTGGCCCCATCAGCCTGCGCGACAACGATGCTGTGCATCGCGATATCGCGAATCTCAAGGCTGCTCTACAAGAAGTGCAGCCTGAAGGGGTCTTCATGCCTGCTGCCTCGCCTGGGGCGATCGCCCAGGTGATGCAGAATAGCTATTATCCTACTCAGGAAGCCTATCTCTACGCCCTTGCGGATGCTATGCGCTACGAGTGTCAAGCCATCGTTGCGGCTGGCTTCTCGTTGCAATTGGATTGTCCAGACCTGGCCATGCAGCGCCACGTGCGTTTTGCCGAAGCGTCCATCGACGAGTTTCGCAAACATCTGCAGCAAAGCGTGGAAGTGCTCAATTATGCCCTCAGTGGCATCTCACCTGAACAGGTACGAATCCATGTGTGCTGGGGCAACTATCCCGGCCCACACCACCGGGATGTACCACTGAAAGAAATCATTGACCTGCTCCTGAAGATAGAGGGCAATGCCCTCTCCATCGAAGCGGCCAACCCGCGCCATGAGCACGAGTGGAATGTATTTGAGCAGGTGCGCCTGCCGGTGGGGAAGATACTGATCCCTGGAGTGATCGACTCATGCACTAACTATATCGAACATCCAGAGGTCGTAGCTCAACGGCTTGTGCGCTTTGCCCGAGTCGTGGGCCGAGAAAACGTCATCGCAGGTACGGACTGTGGCTTTGACACCTTCGCTGGGGCTAGTGCCGTTGCACCTAGCGTTGCTTGGGCCAAACTCCAATCCCTGGCCGATGGCGCTCAGCTCGCCTCACAAGAACTCTGGTAATGTGTCTGTAGGCGTGGGGCCTTGTGGTCAATCCATTTCAAATACAAGACCATCTCGCTTTGTCATCCTGAGCGCGAGCTTTGGATCTCTCTCCGGAGAGAGATCCAAAGCTCGCGCTCAGGATGACACTCGTGAAGCGGCTTCGTTTGACTCGCAACGCGTCTTAGTTGAAATGTCTTGGCCACAAGGGCCCCAACCCCACATCCCTGCCACCCCCGCCCCTACGCGAGGTGGCGTCTCCATTGTCCAAAAAATCTACCGGTGAGAGACCTTGCAGTACGGGGCCAACCGGCAGTAGCTGGCCGAGATCCAACATCCAGAGCGCACTCTGAGGCTGCGCATCGGGCTCGGAGGGGTGCATCATGCTAAGACCACCTCCGTAATGGGAATTGCTTTACGCTGGGTCAGTTCGGCGATGGCGTCGGCCAGGTGGGCTTCCTGGATGTTATAGGCACCGGCGGCCACCCGAAGACGGTGCGCCGTGGCGAGTACGTCGGCAACGCTGTAGCCTTCTGGTGGAACGAACTTGTAACAGGCCATCTCGAGCAGCTGTCCGTTGGGATCTCTGAAGTAGATTGAGTCCATGAACCCGCGGTCGATGTTGCCCGTGTTCCAAATGTTACGCTCGTTGAGGCGTTGGGCGACCTGGGTGTAAGTAGCACGCGAGACGGTAAAAGCAAGGTGATGCAGGTTGCCGATGCCTTCGGGGTTGGGAGTAGAATCATTTACCCGCGTGGGGCGCACGAAGAAGGTGATCAGCCGTCCATCGCCTGCGTCGAAGTAGAGGTGGGTCTCGTCTGGGACATCGAGATTGGGTTGCTCCATAACCAATGGCATTCCCAGTACCCCCTGGTAGAAATCGATAGTCGTCTCACGGTTGGAACCAACGAAGGTGATATGGTGAACACCTTGAGCCTGGATTTTAGACATGGTCGTATCTCCACATTCCTATATCCTGAAGAACAGGTGCCGGATCTGTTCGATTACCTTGGGGTCTCCACTTGTTTCACCACCTGGAAAGCGTTGATAGGTGGTGAGGACAAAATCTGATGCATTTTTGAAGTGGAAAATGGCTTGCACGCCATCAAGGTTGTCAGTCGGTTTGTAGGTATAGGTGCCGTCTTTGATGGTGACGCGCCACTGACCGCCCCATTCGCCATCGACCTTGATGCCAAACTCAGCATCTACGCCTTTGGCCGATTCCTGGTCCACGGTAGACTGCATGATGATGAACATGTACGGCACAAGCACCCCGGCGGTGCGCTCGTCGAGTTCGCCAAATTTCTCGCCCAGGCCCCACTTCATATCCCAGGTGTGAACGCCATAGTCCATGACCTGGAAGGCCGGATAGCAGAACGCTGGCGTCGGACCCGTATAGGGATGAGTAACCATGAAGTTCGCCCACTCATCTGGCGTCAGGGCCTCGAAAATAGTCAGCATCGTGTCCGAGTCAGCCTTGAGCCGCGAGATGGCCTCTTCGCGTGACAGGCTGCGGAATGCCTGGGCATTCTCGTTGAGTCGTTCGCTCATTACCTGCCAGCCAAGCGCATCGGCGGCTTCACCCTTGTGAGCTATGTCCCAACGCGATAGATAACCCTCGGTGACATCAATCATGTGGCCGACGATATCGCGCACTTCCCATTCGCTGCAGCGCGTCTGGACGTTCCAGTTATCTGGATCATCAATGATGTTGTAGAACCTAGCGCGCTCGGTGCGCACTACGTCGAGTACGGTATCTTTGCCGCTGTAATCCATTGGATTGATTGGCATGGTAGTCTCCTTCGATGTATTAAACCTCATTGTTTCAACGATAGCGGATGTTCTGGAACACCTCCCTTCTTTTACCTGTCCGCCCGCAGCAGTGCTGTGATCTGCGCAGCATCAGAGGCATCTCCGGTTCCTGTTTTTATCACTGGTAATATGCATCCACTCTCTCAATTTACTTAGTCATCACGAAGGCCAATTAACGCTGCTGTAATAGTATCACTTTGATCAATAGGACTGAAAGAGCGGGCGCTAAATTTTTGCATGAACCAGGACGGGAGAGAGAACGGATGAAAGTAGACCGCTTTTCTTGAGACGGCAGGTAGAAGTCCCATTGGCGTCTATCTATGTTACGCAGCATACTTGATGTCGTTGAACTGATTATAACGGTGGAAAGCAATGTCGCCATCGCCGTCAGAGCTACCTTACCTCTCTTGAGCAAGGCTGGGCTTAGACAGAGCGTAAATGACTTTTGCCCAGACGGGAAAAGCAAAGTCTCGACCTGATCGAGACCGTCTTGCAAGACGGGCAGGCCATGGCATCATTTGTCCCTCGACCCGCATCGTCGCTCAGGTTCCCAAGGTAAGTTTAACTTTTGAAAGTAGTAGCACGAATGAGTAACTGGCCTAAACAAGCACCTCCGCTTTCTTCGCAAGAGGACCCTGACCGGTTACATGCTCTTTTCTTTGAACACAATACCGAAAAGCGGCCAGTTGTGGTCGACGAAGTGACCGAAAAGCGGCCAGTTGTGAAAGCACCGAAAGAATCCCTAATAGCGCCGAAGACTTCATTCGAGCAAAGGGTGGAGAAGTCTACATCTTCGCAGTTTAACCCCCTCGGGATAAAGAGGGTCAAAGCACAGCAACAAAAAGAGGAAGGGGGTTCCCCGCAGTTCAAGCCTATCGGACTACTGAGTTTTGCTTCACCGCAACAGGACGAGATGGGACGCGACCCTGATTCCCAGGCCTGGAAATATGAAACCATTAAGATTGACATTCGTGACCTGGGGCTCGATGAGCCTACCATCCGCCTCGAAGCAATACCGAAACAGCAAGGCCAGACAATCACTACAATGCAGTCGGAAATTTCGGGTACGGCTAGTAGTGCTGCCTTTGTCGGTATTGGTTCTCTTGTCAACTACATTTTGAAGTATGGCAACAACTTTTTAATGCAGCGTGGCCTTGGTGCAGCATCATATGGCTTGTACTCGATTGGCATGTCTATAGCGTCGTTGATGGTGTCCATACTCCCTCTCGGTATGGACGATGCGATGGTTCGTTACGCATCAATCTATCGAAGCAAGCAACAAACGAATTTACTCCGTGGCTTAATGGTTTTTTGCTTTATTGTGGCTGGAGGAGCTGGCATACTTGGAGCAATATTCATGATATCTTTTGCTCCTTTCCTGGCCGCTATCAGAAAGACACCCGATGTAATTCCGGTCTTGCAAGTGATCGCTCCCCTGGTTCCCCTGCTCTGTATGCAGGCAATCTCGTTTGGTGGTTTGCAGGGTTTCAAGCAATTTAAGTCATCTATTCTGTGGCTGCGCATCTTTGTTCCTATACTGTCGTTCCTTTTGCTGGCTGGTACACTCTATTTCTTCCGTGATCCGGTTGCCGTTGCTGCTGTGACGGTTGTGAATACGATAATATTGGCAGGACTCAGCCTGTCCTGTCTCTTTCGCACAGCTTCGCGTATCCTCAAACCTGAACCAGAAGCATATGCAGTACGTGAGTGGACTGGCTTTGCTGTACCTAACTTGTTGACGACCGTCATCGATACAGTGCTGGATTCCATAGATACATTACTGCTCACTTTCTTTGCAGTCTCTGATGAAGCGATTGGACAGTATAATGCAGCTATCAAAATAAGTGGCTTTATCGCAATGCCCTTGGCTATTCTCAATACAACATTCGCTCCAACGATTGCAGAACTACATAGCAAAGGGGAAAAGCAAAAGCTGGAAGCTATGTTCAAAGTGGTGACCAAATGGGCTATTACCTTCAGTCTACCGATTTTTGCGATAGCTACACTCTTCTCTGTACCCCTGCTCTGGCTCTCAGGTGCTTCTTTTATTGAAGCTTGGCCTTTGCTGATCGTATTTGCTGTGGGAGGTTTAGTTAATATTGCGACAGGGCCTGTTGGTTTGATGTTACTTATGACGGGACACCAGAAGTTCTCGTTCCTTAATTCGCTCGCGGCTGTCACTGCCAACATTGTGTTAGGTCTCATTTTGACACCACGTTATGGTGCGATGGGCACAGCCATCAGTACAGGTATTGCTACGTGTGTCGTCAATCTCATGAGGTTGCTCCAGGTTTTCCTGCTACTTAAAATGCAGCCATATCGATGGGATACACTTAAACCGCTGGGGAGCGGGTTGATAAGTGCAGCAGTAACAGGTGGTTTGCTCTATCTACTGAGGCGAACACATTGGTTCATTCCCATTTTTCAAGCCCACCTGCCTATTGACTTCGTATTGATACCTGTATTCCTGGGAACGTACATTGGCCTGCTTGCCCTCTTTAAAACAGCGCCTGAGGACAAAATCATTCTGGATGCACTCCGAAAGAAGCTAAAGCGAGGCAAAAAGTAAAGTTCTGAGCGGGGGTGAAGTTAAGCGTCGATTAAGAATTCTTAATAGAGAGATGTAAATATTTACATCTCCTTAACCATTAACCAACCGATGTCACTCTTGTGTACCTTATGATAGGTCAAGCTTGCTGGTACTTTTCAAGCTACAACACCAGAAACCTGATAAGTCGAAAGGATTTGCATAATGCGTATTCTGTTTGTTACCCCCTATGTCCCGTCCCCTATTCGTGTGCGGCCTTTCAATTTGATAAAATCGCTCTCTGCATTGCATGATATTTCACTCGTTCCGTTAGTGTGTGATGAGTACGAGCGAGAGATGCTACAGGATATAGCAAATTATTGTATTTCGGTTGATCCTGTATATCTACCCAAGTGGCTAGCATATGCAAACTGTCTTCAGGCGCTGCCCACCATGACGCCGTTGCGGGTCGCCTACTACAAGTCATCAGAGTTTGCAAGACGCATTGTGCAAGTAATGAATGAGTGGGCCATCGATGTGGTACATGCAGAATTGATCAAGTCTGTACCTGCACTTCAAGCTGTGCTGGCGCAAGAAAATATTCCCGTCCTCTTTGATGCGGTAGATTGCATTTCGGCGTATTTGGAACAGCAGTGCAAGCTAGCACGCAGTCCATTAGAGAAAGCCTTTATCTACACAGAATTAAAGAAGATGCGTCGCTACGAACCTCGGGTACTGTCAGCTTTGAATCGAGTAGTGATCACTTCTGCTTATGATCGTGACTACCTGATTGCGCTCGGTGAACAACCTGATCACATTCAAGTCGTGAAGAATGGGGTAGACACAGAGTATTTTACCCCTCCGACCTCTCCAAGGGCGAAGGATTCGCTTGTCTTCTGTGCGAAATTGGATTATTATCCAAACTCCCAAGCTGTCCTGGACTTCTGCCAAAACGTGCTACCGCTTATATGGAAGCAGTGTCCGCAAGTACGTCTCACTATTGTTGGCAATGGACCTCCAGCCTCTGTACGCGCTTTAAGTATTGATAATCGCATCTCGGTAATAGGATACGTACCAGATACTCGACCATACCTCGGTGGTGCCTCTGTTGCGTTGGCCCCTTTAAAAGTGGCTGTTGGCATACAGAATAAAGTGTTGGAAGCTCTGGCTATGGGAACACCTCTCGTGGCAACTCCCGCCTCATGCCGTGCACTTCAGGTGAGTGATGGTAAGCATCTGCTTATGGCAGAGGAGAAACAAGCATTTGCAGACGCCGTTTTGAAATTGCTTGAGGATCCCTTCTTGGCTCAAAACTTAGGAATTGCGGGTCGGCAGTATATGAAAGAGCATCATGGTTGGATGGATGCGGCAAATACATTGAGTGATCTCTATCATGAACTTGTCAGTGGGCAGGGACAAAGAGAGCGAATACGAGATGTAGTGCGACAATTTTAAAAAAAGCAACGGATGAGGTGCTCTGTAGGTTATGAAATCTAAATAGACAATGTGCTTTCTTAACTATTTCATAACCAATTATCTGCATGGATTCCAGTTCAATTTGTTATGCTTGCTCACAAAGCGTGCGTAGCATGCGGAATAGATAGATACTGTTCCATAGGTTTTGCTAAAGCGGTAGCTAATGATGCGACCTTCTTTATTTGCGGAAAGATCTATCCAGGAAGGATTGAGACATCAATGAAAAAGTTAGTAAGATTCTTGACACGCTGGTCCTGGCTGCTAATTTTATGTCTGATTGTAGGAGTGGTTGGTGGTCGAGTATTAAGAACTGCACTTCTCCCAACCTATCAGGCTACAACGATAGTACAGCTAAATGCTCAGGCCCGTGCGACTACAATCGTACAATCTGTAGATGCTTATGCCGCTCAAGTAACATCTGATTCACTGTTGAATCCTCTTCTGCAGAAATACCCCAACCTGGATCGTCAAACATTTATTTCTCGGCAACTCCTGGTGACGCCTAACCACCTTCAACAAAACATTTTGATTCAAGTGACGCTGCCTGATCCTAAAACTGCAGCGAGTGTAGCCAATACGCTGGCAGAGTCATTTGTGGAGCAACAGAATGGCTACATCAGGGCGCAGTATGATAAGCAGGTGAAACTTCTCAGTACGGAAATTACTAGTGAACAAAATATTATTGCAGGGCTAAATCAAAAGATTGTCCAGCTTGCTCAGAACTCTACGAACAATCCAAGTAATACTCTCGTCATCCAGCAATTGAACTCGCAGGTTTCTCAACAGAATAACCTGCTCACTCAGTATACTTCTGCCAGGCAGAACTTGATCGATCAGGAGACACTGTATAGCAATCCACTTTCAATCACTCAGTTGGCAACGCCACCTAGTAAGCCATCTACTATCATAGGGCTCATACCTTTGGATCTACTGGTGCCGGTCGTTGCACTGCTTGCTGCATTGGCTCTGAGTAATTTTCTCGAACAGCGTGCAGGTCGTATCGATGGAACATATACTTTGCATCAAATAACGGCTTTACCTGTACTAGGCTCTCTTCGCTGGACAAAACCTGCGCCGCAAGACATACCTCTTCCCGCTCTTTGCGAGTCCAATACGCCTTTTGCTGAGGATTGTCGCGTGATGATGGCAGATGTTTTGTTCCATGCACAAGCAGAGAATGCTCATGTACTTGCTGTTACAGCCCTGAGGGGGAAGGCTGGAAGCAGCGTCGTTGCCGCCCAGCTAGCTGCCCTGCTTGCACAAAGTAAACGCTATGTTCTGCTCATCGATGCAAATCTCTATGAGCCTTCACTGTATAAGCGTCTGGGAATTTCCCGCAACTATGGGCTTGCTGAGATGTTGCAGGAAGTCCGTGCATTCAAAGTAAATGCTCCTGTTCACGTCCATAGCTCGTCCAGCCAGGGAAGGTTCGATAATGTCGAAAGGCGAATGCCTTCCCTGGACAATTACATCATACATACGACAATCCAGAACCTGGATGTACTTCTGGCGGGCAAACCCGCAATGAATCCGAGCAGTTTGCTGAGTATGCCTGAATTAGGCCAGCTTCTGAAGTGGGCATCCTCGCACGAGGACCATTTCATCGTCATTGATTGCCCGGCACTGATCCATGCCGAAGCTCATATACTTGGTTCACTCAGTGATCAGACTTTCCTTGTGGTGGATGCCACAAAAGATCGCCTCAAACAGGTGGCGAATGCAAAAGAAGACGTACTCAATACCGGTATGAAGCTGTCGGGTCTTATCGTAAACAAATCAGGACGATGGATATGAGCAGCTAGCTAAAACTAGTGTGACAAGAGTTAGATTGAGGTGTTTTATGCGTGTTGTTGTCTTTGGTGTCGATGGATTAACCTTTCGTGTCCTGCACCCCTTGATGGAACGTGGCGAGCTTCCCAATTTTCAGCGCTTAAGTCAGGATGGCTGTGAGGCGGTACTCGAGTCAAAATATCCACCACTTACACCTCCAGCCTGGCTTTCACTCGCCACAGGTTTAAAGCCTGCTGGACATGGCATCTATGACTTTTGGGAATTTGAGGAGCAGCAGGAATCCGCGTCCACCCGTAAGGCAACGGTACAGACGCGGCGGAAAGGTGGGAAGGCCATCTGGAATATCCTGAGTGAGTATGGTAAGAAGGTGTTGGTCATTAATGTGCCGATGACATACCCACCAGAAGCTATCAATGGTATTATGGTCAGCGGGTATATGACTCCAAGTACTAATGTGGACTTCACCTATCCAACTGCTTTCAAAGAAGAGTTGTTTCGTGCTGTGCCTGAGTACGAAATCGACCTTGCGCCACAGGATAAGGCTATTGTAGGCTGGAGTGGAAGGATGGCTCGGCTGATCGACGCTACGTTGCGTATGACGGAGCGGCGTATCGAACTTATTAACTATATGCTCAAAGAAAAACCGTGGGACTTCTGTTTCCTCGCTTTCGTCGGTGCCGATCGCTTACAGCATCGACTGTGGGACGAACTCACGTCACTGGATGCAAGAGCTACCGAGTACTTCAAATTGCTGGATCATGGTCTTGGACTCATCCTGGATCAACTAGGACCGGATGATTGCCTCTTCGTTGTCTCCGATCATGGTTTCCAGGGAGTTAGTCGTTGCTTCGATATCAATCAATATCTCGTTAGCAAAAATCTCGTTACACGTGGAGCAAGCTCTCCATCATCCCGCAAGCGTGGGAAAGGCTTGAGAATCCTTAAGCAAACCCTCAAGCAAGCTGGATTGCTGCCATTGACACGCAGGATAAAGAGCGGGCTTATTGGTACAGGTGTTTTACAGGATACTGCGCTCGATTTTCACCAACCGATTAGCAGCAATATCGACTGGAAACGCACACTAGCCTATGTGCCTTCCTCTTCCGGTTTCGGCTCTGGCTATGCTGATATATTCTTGGGAGATGATTTAGAAGCTGAGCGCTTGTCAGAACTATGCGAAGACCTCAAGGCCCAGGTCGATCCACTTACAGATAAATCTTTGATTGATGCTATCTATTCAACTGAGGCCTATGGTAAAGGGCCGTATGCCCCACGTGAGCAACACCTCTTGCTCCTGCCCTCTGATGGCATCACATTTCGCATGGGCTTTGGGAATGAAAAATTCTGGGACGATGCAACGATGGCGAATGACTCCGGCAAGAGAAGCGGTGTACACCAGAAAGATGGTGTTCTCTTTGCCTATGGTGCCAATATCAAACGTAGTTTCAAAGCTTCTAATGCGGAGATTTATGATCTCGTACCAACGGTGCTGCGCTGTATGGACCTGCCTGCGCCTAATACTTTAGATGGCCAGGTGCTGGACGAGTTGTTTGTCGAGTCCCAGCAAAAAGAGCCTGCGACAGCAGCGGCTGCCAGGAGCGATGTAGTCCAACGCAAGTTACAGAAGTTGTTAGATTAAGCGGTTGCAGCTTATAGATTACATGAATCAGTATAGAATATCTGGCCGAGCATGAGAGTAGAAAGAAGGGCGCAAATATAATGGTATGGTTTCTCCCCAAGAAGCCTAATGAGAAACGTATTCTCTTCCATGCTATTAACCATATTGGCCTTGGTCATCTCAATCGCTCCATTGCTGTGGCACAATGGCTAAAAGCAGAAATTTCCGATGTGCAAGTCCTTTTCCTCATAGAAGGGGGAGAGGCTTTCATTGAACCAACAGGTTTCCCCTGGATTATCGTCCCTGGTCAGGCGAGTGAAAGTGAGCATTGTGAGCAAATAACACGAACAGTGTTGAACGTTTTTCGCCCGAATCTGCTGATTCACGACACTCTCATGCGTGAGGCTATCAACAGAGCTGCCAGAGATGCAGGGATCAGGCAAGTGTTGATAGGGCGAGTAGGAGATGTGTTGCGAGACCAGCTCCGCTACAATTTATCAATGATGCTTGGAGTAGACTTGCTCCTTATCCCTCACAAAAGGGAGGAGGTAGCACCACTTGATCAAGCACTCATCGCACACTATGTCGGCAAGACGGTATATACGGGTCCGTTGGTACGACGAAAAGCTCATGTATCTAGTGACGATTTAAGGCAAAAGCTTGGCCTTACAAGAGCGCATAAGGTCATCTTAGTCACGTTTGGGGGAGGCGGATACGACCTGGCCAGAGAAATTCTCGCCAATCTACTCGCTGCTAGAGCGCAGATCCTCGACAGGTACCCGCAAGCCAAACTCATCGTAATTACTGGACCGCACTTCAGCGGTGCCTTGCCGAAAGTGGATGAGTTTGTGTGCTATGCGAGCCGATTTGAGCCTTTTCTTACTGACTACTTCAATATTGCATCGGTTGTGGTTTGTATGGCTGGCTACAATACTGTCAATGAAGTTGCTGCCTCTGGTATTCCTACGATTTCCATTCCTACCATTGAGGCTGAGGACCAGGTTGGACGAGTAGAGGCTTATAGTCAGCGATTCCCTCATATCGTACTGGGTAGTACAGATGCAGAGGAATTGCCTTTCCAGGTAATAGGTGCATTGGAAAAGGAACGAGATCTCTCAGCCGTACAGGAATTCTCGCAACAGGTTCAGCTCGCCGCACAAAGCCTTGTTAATGAGATAGCATCCCTTTTAGTTGACACTATTTAAAACTGTCAGGTAAGATGAGCGGCCATTTCAAGTCGCTCCCCAGAACAGATTCGGGGTATTGACTGTGCAAAAGTCCATTGTCTCCTATCGTCAACAACAAGAAAAAGTGAATGCCCACTTCCAGGCCCAATCATCCTATTGGAAGAAGATCTACGCTAGGAAGACCGTCTACTCCGAGATTTACCGGGCACGGCAGGCTCGAGCACTTGCTTGGATTGATGACCTCGCCCTTGCACCGGGTTCTCGCGTGCTGGAAGTTGGCTGCGGAGCTGGCTTCCTCTCAGTTGCACTTGCCCAACGTGGGCTGCGTGTGTATGCTATCGACTCTGCTGATACGATGGTCGAGCTGACACGTCAGCACGCGGTGGAGTCTGGGATCACCGGACTACTCACTGTGGACGTCGGCGATGTCTATGCCCTGGCCTTTGAGGATGACTCCTTTGACCTCGTGATCGCGCTTGGCGTGACGTCCTGGCTGGCGCGACCAGAGTTGGCCATACGAGAGATGGCTCGCGTGACCCTGCCAGGTGGTCACGTCCTCCTCACTAATGGCAATCAGGCGAGGCTCAACCATCTTCTCGACCCATGGCTGAATCCGGCACTCGCTCCTCTCAGGAGGGGTATCAAGGGCATGCTCGAACGGCTTGGGCTCCTTCACTCATCGGCGGAGCCGACCGTACGCGAGCGCCGTTTTATCGACGAGGCCCTGGCGAGTGCCGAGCTTATCAAGACCAGGGGCATGACGCTCGGGTTCGGGCCGTTCACCTTCTTGCGCCACAAAGTCCTCCCGGAACGCCTCGGCATTGCACTGCAGCATCAATTACAGCACCTTGCCGATCGCAACCTGCCCTTCTTCCGCTCCACCGGGATGTCCTACCTTGTTCTAGCCAGGAGGTCGTCGTCCCCGTCTTCCCAACAATCAACAAGGCAACTGCGCTTACGTCGCAGTGAAGTGACAATAGAATGTGATGCACCTAAGCAAGTTGATGCTTCTTCTTCAAGGCATGAAGAAAATTTGCTGCAAGTCTCTCAAGAGCCTCAACGCGATATTCCTCAATTTGACCTGCGTCACACATAGCAGTGAGTTTAGGGTCAAAAGGCAATTGTGCAAGAAGGGGCGCCTCCGCTGTGACAGAGAGTTCAGCGCTACTACTGACGCCGAAACTCTCATAACGCTCGTTGCACGAGTCCACATAGTACGCCATGTTCTCAACGACCCCGATGATGGAGACTTTGAATTGATGAACCATAGTAATGCACTTCTTGACCACTTTCATGACGTTCTTCTGTGGAGAGGAAACGATGACAACACCATCTAATGGGAGAAATTGTAAGGCGGTCATTGGCACATCAGATGTACCCGTAGGTACATCTACCAGCAAAAAATCAAGTTCTCCCCAATCAACCTCGCTATAAAACTGTTTGAAGGCACTGGAGACCATCGGCCCAGGCCATACAAGAGGATCCTCTGAGAACATGGCCATCGACATAATCTTGATGCCGTTCTTACTTACCATTGGTTCAATACTTCCACTACTGCTCAGGGAAGGTTGCCCCTCCAGGCTGAACATATCAGTAATGCCAGGGCAAGTCAGGTCTCCATCGAGTATACCAACTCGTAACCCTTGGCGTTCCAATGAAATGGCCAACAGACTCGTGATCAGTGACTTACCAACCCCACCCTTGCTACTCATAATTGCGATGATATGTTGTCTTTTTGTATTATCTATATGAATAGCCCCATTGATAGTAGATATTTCTGGCATGTAGCTCACCCTTTCAGTATTATAATAGGCAGGGCATCTCATCGATTCCCTGCCTTTCTACGCTCTCAGTATACTTGCATAATCGGCTTGTACCATCTGTCCATTATTGTTGATCTCGTTCGTGCCGTTTGCCTTATTGACCACGTCACCGGATTGAAAGTAAACTAGACCAACATCTTGAGTTTTAGCAAATGATACGAGCTGCTGGTTATAGGCAGCTGAAGGATAGCATCCTCCCCATTCATTGACGATAACCGCCTGACCATGTGCATGAGCAAAAGTCACTTCCTGATCGAAACCCGAACTTGAGGGGGTCCAATTAGGATGGCCTGGCTCCTGGCAGGATTTTCCTGTGGCAGGCGATATGCCTTTGAAGTTGTCATAGATGTGCGAGTCGATTACAAGATTGGACTGCTGGTATTCTGGAAACTGCCCGCTCATGATATATTTCCAACCAAAATCATACACAATAATCAGGGCTCGAGGGTTTTGTGCACGAATGGTATTGATGAGTGTATTCATATCTTGAAAATAGGCAGCCATTTGCTTATGGAGTATCGGCTCATTCCAGGCATCATAGATGACTGCTGGATCATTAGCGTAGATTTTTGCGATATCCGTCCAGGCTTGCACATCGTAGCTTATATAGGGTTCTAACTCTCGTTGGGTCTCTGGATTTGGGTTAGCTGTATAGTCCTTTATACCCTGGTCTTGCGTAGGGCAGTAAGTAATGGTGCCTCCACAGGGAGGTTCAGGAAAATGAGGACCCTTATCTAATTCTACGTAGTTTCCTAATTGCTCCTGCCACTTCACATATTGTTGAAGCCATTGTCGAAAATGCATGTTTGCCTTCGGGACATACACATCATTAACCCACCACAGTGAATTGAAATTAACACGCACTATATTCATGGGAAATCTTTGTTTATACCAGGCAATATTTGCTAATTTTGTTCCACCGCTGGCATCTGCCAGGAAGAGTCCTCCCATGTTAAACCCTACCAACGGTACGACACATCCTTTTTCATCAACAATCTTTCCATCTGCTGAGACGTGTAGCCAGGAAAAGCTATAGGAACCATCACTATTTTTTGTAATTCCTCCTCTACACCCATTTGCTGGTTGACCTGGAGTGGGCGATGCCTGTACAGTCCCTTCTGGATGCCGCACGCTGAGAAAGAAGTAGGCTACTGAACCAACCACGACAGCAAGCAAAGCCAGTACAAGGGCAAACACACCAAGCATTTGTCGATTAATCATCTCTCCTCCGCGTATATGTAACCCTCCGCTAATGACGGTAATTAAGCAGATACATTATGCATTGTGGACGGCTAATATCTAGCTGAGTACTTCTGCCGCCATTCAAAAAGCTTGCTCCTTAATATTAGATTGCATGAGAAGAAAGTTTCTTCAATTTTCGCTTGACGAGACTCTCATCTTTCGTGCTGGAATCCTTGGACAGGGCATGTTCAAAGGCTTCATCCAATACCTTACCATCCAGATCAAGAGGAAGTGGCACCTCCATACATGATAAAATGGTGGGAACTACATCGTAGACGTGTGCAGGAGCAATGTTTGCAGCTTTCTTCATATGTGCTCCATAGAGATACAGTACGCCATCCGGATGGTGGATGCCAGTTGAAGCACTGCTTGTCTCCCACAGGGATTTCCTGCCTAACTCTGTGGGTAGAGAAATATTCTCATTTGAGAGTACCACGAGATGTCGCTCATGTAGAGCAAAAGGCCCAGTTCCAAAGGCATCTTCGCGATACACCTCTGCAATGAGTGGTTGAGCAGTCTCTGGATCACGAACTTCCCGCAGGGCTGTTACCAATTCATTGATTTCCTCTTCTGTCATAGAATCGCTGAGGACGATGTCTGCGTAACCGGCTATCGAGCCAGACGAGGATGGAATATAGGCCCGGGACCTTGCCCAATCAAGATCAGGCATTCCAGCGCTATGATGCTCTTTTTCGACTGCGATGATCCCTCTTTGGCGCAGACGCTTCCGTAGTAGGTGTACTCTTCGTCGCAATCCCAGAGTTCGCACTAACCCCCTGGCAAAACCAAGAAGTTCAGCACGACGGCGGTTGCCGCGATCTCTCATATGGAGCCAACCGTGCCTGTAGAGATATTCTTGAATGTAGAACTTGCGGCGTACACCCTGAAAACCGTGATCTGATACGATCATAAGCAGATCTTCACTGTTCAATGCGCTAAGCGCCATCCCCAACATCTCGTCAAGCATTTGATAGTACTCGACCGCCTGAGGATGAAATGCCATAATCTGATCCCAACGCAGATGCTGAATGCGGTCCGCACCACTGCAGGCTATGAAGAAGAAATCCCAGGGCTTGTTTAGCAGTAAGCCGAACATTGCGCGACGTCCGCGGGTCATCTCTAGCGTCTCTCCCAGAGGATCACCAATTTGGCCGCCTGATACAGCCGGGTTAAGGTCTATCTGATAGTTTGGCACAGCCTCAAGCAACTCTTCTTTGAAGCTAGCCGGATAGGTCACATTGGCCTTCATATCTGGCGTCATGTAACCGCTGAGCATGATCCCATTGATTGGCTCTGGTGGATAGGTCATCGGCACGTTCGCAATTACGACTTGCTTCCCATACTCGCTCAGCAGATTCCAGATGGCCTTGCCCCCTTTGCGATGCGTCATCACGTGCGCGCGAGGACCGCTATCCGTCTGCTCGTACTCCCAGAAATCGTAGACACCATGTTTGGCAAGTGATAATCCAGTAGAAATCGACATCCATGCTGGAGGGGTCATAGGTGGAGTAGTAGACCGTAATATGGCTTGTACTCCCCCATCACGCACACGCTGAAAATTGGGAAGTAGCCCATGCTCCATCATAGGGTGCAAGATGCGAAAAGTTAAACCATCGATCCCAAATAGAAGTACCTTCATAAGTAACAGACCCTTCTTAATCTCTGCCTATTTGCCCGGCGCTGCAGCGGGCAAGGACCTTCGTTCGCTAGCCGCCTGATTACACCTTTCAATTTTTGGTGCGGCAGCCGCCCTTCGCTTGCTACTCATAAGCCAGGCAAAGCCAACCCCTAATCCGATCACACGGCCAGCCATCTGTGCTAATACCCCAAAGAGGAAAATTGCTGACAGGGAAATTGCACGCTTCCAAGAGTTGCCGAGATCAAGGAACTGTCCAACCAGCACACGAGGGGTGAGGCCAAAATGTTTTATACTAAAGTAGGTGATGTTACGGCCGTTAGAAAACTGAATCCCGGGTAGTTCCGTAAAGAAGGTCTTGGCGCGTGCTGAGACGTGTATCACCTTGATTGAGGGCTCGAATACGATACGCCAGCCGACTTTCTTCACCCGCACACAAAGATCTGTCTCCTCGCGTAAGTTGGTCATTGTGTAGTTAGGGTCGAAGCCACCTACCTGCTCCAATGCTTTGCGACGAAACGACATGTTACATCCAATTAAATGATCAACCTCGATCTGTGCTGTGCTGACCAGCTCAACATTTTGCGCAATCACAATACCTGCTGGTGTTATCAACAGATCGGGAGCCCCACTTATTTGATCGCAATACGGCTCTGGCCTGCGCACAATGCGGCCTCCTGCAGCGCCAACGGTTTCATCCTGATAGGCTTCAACCAGGGATGCCAGCCATTCTGGATAGACCATAGAGTCATCATCGATGAAAGCAATAATATCTCCTGAGGAAACGGCAATGCCCTCATTGCGGGCTTGAGGCATATTATTGGATTGCCCCCGAAGTCGCACACTTATCACTTCAGGATACTGTGCTACAACCTCTTTGCTCTCATCGTTTGTTGAACTATCCACAACGATAATTTCTTTGTGAGGATAGTTCTGTGCAAGGACACGCTGTATACAGTGTCTCAGGAGAAATGGACGATTACGGGTAATGATAATGATGCTGACAATAGGATCTTTCACGAAATTATACTCACTATCCAATGTAGTTCAAGTTTCATCTCAGAGCACCGTAAAACTCGTCTGAATGGAAGAGCTTTCTCCATCAGCTAATGTTGCGGTGACGATCAATGGTCGAACACCTGCAGGAGCAAGAGCCAGGACTTTCCAGGTCCAGCTGACTATGCCACTCGAGTTCGCTCTCCGTGTCAACAGTCTGGACTGTCCAGGTACATCGCTCAAGAGAAGCGTGCAGGTCACCGAGGGAGCAGTCGCGATAGTCAATGTCGCATTTCCTTTTGGATAAGCAGCCAGAACGCTCTGGCTAGCCATCACATTGATAGGAGGAAGGGTAACAGTGACATTTACTTGCGTAGATATCTTTGTACCGTTCACCAGCACTGATGAGATGGTCACGGGCCAGATACCTGTATGAGCGCTAGGGGCGACTTGCCAATGCCAGTCGGCTATCCCGTTGCTATCTGCTGTACGGGGAACTATTCCAAAAGAACTACTTGGCGTTTGAAGCCCGTAGTACACCGTGATCGTACAGATTGCAGCAGGACTTGTAGAGATGGTCAAGGTCATGTAGCCACCAGGATAGCTAGAAAGGCTTGTTTGGGCATCAATCACTTTAATGGATGCTGTAGGTGTACCTATGCTCCCTGTAGAAGCAGTAGCAGACTGCTGACTAGAGGGCGCATTCGCTGTGGTGAGCGGGGTATCCTTCTCTGAGGATACCCCACAACTCGTAAATAAAAATGAGCATATCACTATGTAGCTTAATAACGCCACACTGAAGAGCCGTCTCGGTTGTTTTGTTTCTTCTAACATGCACAACACCAGAAACTGGGAAATACTACGCAAACTATCCCTACCTGCATCGACCTGCATCGACCTGCATCGATACGAGTATGATAGAGCATTGCTTTGTCGTAAGGCAAGCATAGTCTTCTCTGCTAGTACTTTCTGCTACATATCAAATGGCGCCTCCCACCCAACATTTGTCAAAGGTCATGTGGAAGAGAAGAAATCTTAACCAAATAGAAATATTTATAATCATCTCTTAACCTGTTCATCACGGTAAATGGAGTCATTGCTGCTACACTTTGATGAACAAGACATTTCGTTTAGAAAAGAGGTTATCCGTTGGCAAATCTACTTCGCAACTTCAAACATCTGTCCCGGTCAGTGTTGCACCTCCTGATTCGTCTCTTTGGCGCCAGAGGTGCAAATGTTGCTGCAAAGCAGGCCCGCCAGCCGCTTTCAAAAAAGCCGCGCATTTTGCTCGTACATCCAGGCCATCTTGGCTCTCTAGTGATGACGACACCGCTGTTTCATGCCCTGAGAGCACATGCACCTGATGCACATATCACTGTGATGGTTGGTCCCTGGTCACGTGAAGTGGTGGTGAACCACCCAGATGTTGACCAGGTTATAACCTGGTCATTTCCAAGCAATCGAGATAGCACGTTCGGCCTGAAGTCGTACTTCTCATTGAGAAGTGCTGCAAAAGAGTTACATCGCGGCAATTACGATCTTGCCATCAATCTCCGTCTGAATTTCTGGTGGGGAGCAGCATTACTCTATCTAGCACGCATTCCTCGTCGCGTTGGGTATGCTCTTGAAGAAGGCGAACCTCTGCTGACAGAGACATTACCACTGCCATCGCGCGACCATCTCACCGCTTCGTATCTCCGTCTTCTCAGCGCAGGATTGAGTATAATGGGATATTCATCACTTGAGGAGCCCTATACTGAAGAACACTACCCATTGCATTTCGTACCGACTGCCCAGGATTGCCAATGGATTGCCCAATACCTGAGCAGGGAAGGATTTGATGCCTTAACACCATTTGTAGTCATTCACCCCGGAACAGGCGGGGCAGTGAAATTGTGGCGATCAGAGGGATGGGCGATATGTGCTACTGCTCTCGCACAATTAGGTGGTCTCTCATTGCGTATCGTCCTGACTGGAAGTAAAAGCGAACGGCCACTGCTGGAAGAGATTGCGAGCAGCGTGCCTTTTCCCATAACCCTAATGACGAATATGACCTTAGGTCAGCTTGCCGCATTGCTTCAGCGTGCTCAGTTCGTGCTTGGAGTCGATAGTGGGCCTCTTCATCTTGCAGTAGCTCAGGGAACACCAACCGTCCAGGTATTTGGTCCAACCGATCCGGCTATATTCGGCCCGTGGGGAAAGAAGGAGCTGCATACGGTAGTTGCTTCAAGACATCGTTGTCCAACATGTCCGATCATCCCTTGCATGGGTTTAGACCTCCTACCAAAGGATTCTGCGTCACATCCCTGTGTGCGCCTGGTGCCAGAACAAGATGTACTTATAGCTATCTCCAAGCGCTTTCCTCACTTACTGCTGAGCCAGGAAAAACATGTGGTTGATGGAGAACTTATCAATGTAATGAGGCGGTGAGGTGCTACGATGCTCGATGTTTATACTCCCGAGACAATTGTCTCGTGTTTGCGCTCGCTTGTCAATCGCTTTGCAAGTAGACGCGTGTTGGTGATAGGGGATATAGTTGCTGATGAATACCTGATAGGTAAACCCACACGCATTGCTCGCGAAGCCCCAGTACTGATTCTGGAACTGCAGGAGGAACGCACTATTCCTGGTGGGGCAACCAACGTAGCTGTCAATGCTCGTACTTTAGGAGCGGATGTCTTTCTTGCCGGCGTTATTGGTGACGATCTTCCTGGTCAGCGTCTGCGTTCTGCTATCAGTGAATTGAACATGCACCAAGAAGGTCTGGTCATCGATTCTCACCGTCATACACCTGTCAAAACGCGCATTCTTGCAGGAAGCCCACAAGTGGTTCAGCAGCACATCGTGCGTATTGATCGCATCGACACTTCAGATGTCGGTGAAACGAGCAAAGGACGCATTATTGACTACCTTTATCAGGTATTGCCGACAATAGATGCAGTTATACTTTCAGATTATGAGAATGGCCTGATTAGTCCAGAAATCATCGAAACTTGTCTGCCTCTCGCCAGACGACTGGGCAAAATGGTAGTGGTTGATTCACATGGTTCCCTTTTCCGCTTCAAAGGGGTTACCGCTCTTACTCCGAACCAACCAGAGGCGGAACTCGCACTAGGCATGCCCATTACTTCTGAGGCGAAACTGAATGAAGCAGGTCAATACCTCCTTGATGGTAGCCAGGCCAGGGCTGTACTCATTACTCGTGGCAGCGAAGGGATGAGTCTATTTGAGGTCGGAAGGCCGCCTCTACATCTGCCCGTACATCACCTGGATTCTGCTAGCGAAGTTGTTGACACTAACGGGGCTGGTGATACTGTGGTAGCAACCTTCACGCTGGCACTCACTGCAGGGGCAAGCATGCTTGAAGCGGCCTACCTGGCAAATGCCGCTGCTGCGCTTGTTGTGCGACGTTTAGGCTGTGCCAGCAACAGTATAGAGGAGCTGTTGAGCGTGCTGTAGGGGTGCGGTTCCTCTTTTTGCGAAGCATGATGATTTTTGCGAAGCATGATGACCGCAAGGGTCATCACTACTATATACGGATGAATCGGCCTGGTAAGCCGTCATATAGAAGCATGATGACCGCAAGGGTCATCACTACTATATACGGATGAATCGGCCTGGTAAGCCGTCATATAGTAGTGATGACCCTTGCGGTCATCATGGGGCGGGGTGCGGTTCGTCATGCTCGCTAATTTGAAATTTGCTCAAAAAACGCTTGACTTGCCGTGGGGTACATAGAATGATAACCTTTCGACCCTGGGCATACTGGTCAATTTTTTTGAGTACTTCTACGCGTGTGTAAATAGAAAATTTCAATACACGCCACATAAAGTTCAAGGTAAGTATCTCTGGGTACTTCTCTCCCAGCTCAGGCCTGGACTTGCCAGTATACCTAAAATGTCTCTTTAAGATCCGGTAAAGACAAAGGAGAAGTGGAAAGTCCAAAAAAATGATCATATCTGCAACCTGGAGAAACGCATCGAGGGTGTGTTTGAATTGTCCCTCGATAATCCACGCTTCTTGCGCAACAAGATGTTCCTGAGCCATATTCATCTCTGATTCTGGCATTGGCAGCCAATGAGGTTTCCAGTAGACGGAGTCCAGATGAGTAACATCGACATGTAGGGCTGCTCCTAGTTGGCGAGCTAATGTTGATTTTCCAGCTCCTCCATTTCCGATAATTATAACTCTCTTCATCTCACCAATCATTTCTTTACAACTAACACTGATACACAGCAATTAAGCTTCAGCGTAGCATACCATAAGTAGCTATTTGGATAGGTATGGTGGTACTTAATTCTTACTAACTTCACCTTAGCTTTTACTTGATGCGATTACACTATCTTGATACAGATTGTTATGAAGGTGATGATCAGCTTAAGCTCATCTTTGGCGGGAATTCCCTATGCACATTATGAAATCTTAACAGAGATTACATGATCTTCACCAAATCATAATATTAGCTCCAGATAGATAGCTATCGATATCATGATATATTGATGCTCATGAATTCTCTTGTTTAGATAAGTAGTCTATCCCCTTGCTCAGTACACAGTGTGTACTAGTATACCTTAGGAAGGGAAAAACACTGTTATGAACGACAAGAATAAAAGCATTAAGATTGCGTTTTTAACTTCAACCGATCCAGAAGATAAACGCTCATGGTCAGGTATCTTTTATCACACTGCTCAGGCTCTGCAAAGGCATTGCGGTGAGGTCATATATATGGTTTCGACGGACACTAAAAAGAGTGCAGGTAAGGCAACCTTTTATAAAAGGTTACGCAACCTACTGAGGAAGTTCTCATTTGCCAGGAAGTATTTTGTGTATAACTATCGTGTCTCGCTTGCCAGGAAATTTGCGGCTTTTGCTGCTAAGAAGCTTCTCGAAAACCCTTTTGATGTCGTTGTGGCTCCGGCAAGCTTAACAGAGGTAGCCTTTTTGGATACCGACATTCCTATTGTGCTGGTAGAAGATGCAACATTCGCATTACTTCATAACTACTACCCTCAGTATTCGAATCTTACGCAAAGCTCAGTTCGTACCATGAATGCTATCTCGCAGAGAGCTATCAATAAAGCAAACTTGCTCATCTACTCCACAGAGTGGGCGGCACGCTCCGCAGTCGAGGATTATCATGCAGATCCGCAGAAAGTACATGTAGTGCCTATGGGAGCAAATTTTGAACATATTCCCTCTAAAGAGATCATCCAAGAAAGGAAAAAATCTGATCGCTGCCGTCTGCTTTTCGTGGGCGTTGACTGGCAAAGGAAAGGCGGTCCAACTGCTTTTGAAACGCTCCTCAGCCTGGAGGAGATGGGTATTGAAACAGAGCTAATTATATGTGGTTGTACTCCGCCGAACTCGTTTCACCATAAAAGCATGAGGGTCATCCCTTTCCTGGATAAGAACGATGAAAGTCAACGCAAGGAACTAGAGCACCTCTACCTTACGTCAGATTTTCTGCTTTTACCGACGAGAAGTGAATGTTTTGGCCTGGTTTTCTGTGAGGCAAATGCGTTTGGGCTTCCTGTCATTACAACAGAGACCGGCGGTGTTCCCGAAGTAGTCAGGAATGGTGAAAATGGATTTGTTCTTCCATTTAATGCAAGAGGCGTCGAGTATGCTCGAGTGATTGCCAGGATATACCGAGAAGACGAGCAGTATGCTGAACTGGTGAAATCGAGTAGAGCAGCTTATGATACTCGCCTGAACTGGGATAATTGGGGGAAGACTGTCAATGCACTTATCACTGAAATGCTTCACCGAGCAAGTCAGGAACCCTGTCCCGTTGAACGGGACGGGCTTGTAAACTGGTCCGCGCTCTAGCGGAGGCTGTTGCAAGCCGCTACCTGACCAGCTCCCTTCTCCGACGGAGGAGGAAACGTTACCGAAGAAATAGGTACGTCAGGGTGCGTAGCGCCAGCTCTGACCTCTACGGTGCAGCATCAAACAGTGCGTAATGGGGTTAAGCCAGTGTGTTGTACGTTAAACCTTCGGATAACCGAGCGAGGCGCACCACACAGTCCCCCAGACTGCGTCCCGCGAAAGCGGTGGGGTTTGGCCGTTCCCATTCAAAACGGCTCCCCGCAAGGGGTTCGCACGCATGTGCGTGCCTTTCTTTCCTCCCGCAGCCTCAAGGCATGCGGGTATCCAGAAAGGACTTTTATGAAATTACTTCAAGTTGTGTGGAACTTTCCTGATACGGTGATGCAGCCCTTCGATATGTATTATTTCTATTGGCCATTGCAAGAGGCTGTAAGACGAGGTTGGGAGGCCGAAGTACTAACCTTTCAGGTGGATAGTAAGCAATCTGCCGAAGAGATAATTGATGGTATTCGTGTTCGACGTTGCCCTGCCGGAGGACGTAAGGGTAAGCCCTTTTCATGGCCTTTTATTCATGCTCTGCTTACCACCGATGCTGATATCATTCACTGTCACGGCTATGGTGAAGGGCGCAGCGAACTGAGTATCCTCACTGCTCGATTACGCGGACGCAAAGTGATCTTCACGCCTCACTTTCATGTCTACCCATACCGCCGTCCCTTGCGCGAACTCTATGACAAGACCTTCGGGCGTTTCTTCTTCAACTTGAGCGATCGCGTAATCGTGTTCACAAACTACACCTATCAACAATTGCAAGCACTCGGAGTGAAAACTGAGCACCTGCGAGTTATACCCCATGTGTCTCGTCCGGACATTCTTGCCACGAGCATGGGTGATGAAGAGACAGGGAAGCTTCTTCGGGAAGCCGGGGTAACTGGTACCCCTCTCATCTTAGGCGTAGGGCAACTTATCGAGCGCAAAGGCTGGGAATACACTGTGCGCTGTCTTCCTTCCATCATTGCTCGTTTCCCTGAAGCAAAGCTGCTCATCGTCGGACCTTCGCAGCCAGCAGAGCCTGAGTTTCGTCAACGGCTGCTACAGATTGCAGCAGAACTCGGAGTTATTGATCACATACAGATTTTACAAGATAACACGCCCGAATTCATTCAAGATGCCTATCGTTCAGCAACTATCTTGACTCATCCCTCGTTTGTCGAAAGCTTTGGTATGGTACTTTTGGAGGCAATGACAGTCGGCATCCCAGTGGTAGCGCATAATGGGACTGGTATTCCCTGTATCATTGACAATGGAGTTACAGGTTACGTATTGGATGTACGTGATATATCAAAATATACGGATGCACTTCTCTCGCTTCTCACTGATTCTATGCTCCGTCAGCGCATGGGACAAGAAGGGCGGCAACAAGCGGTAACCCGCTTTGGCCAGGCCAGGGTGGCTGCGCAATTGTTTGCGCTCTATGCGGAAGTGTTCGACGCTGCCAATCACGATGTCAACGCTCAACCCCATCCAATCGAGTCGATTGCTGAACAAACGGCGTCTGTGTCTGCTGAATAAAGGGTGATAATCATGGAAATGAAAGCCTATCTAGAGGGCATTGCCCGCAAATGGTGGCTACTTGTCCTGGTACTTGTTCTATCTTTTGTGGTTGGGAATAGCATAGCTGTCAATACGACAAAGCAATACACCGTTTCAACGTCTGTTTTGATCAATGATACACTGTTAGCCACTATAGCAGTGCCAAACAACGTGGTGCAGATCGCCACACCGCGAACATACCAATCTAAAGTTGTTTCTCCGCGTATCCTCAGCATCATCAACAAGCACTATCCGCGTCTTGCTCCGTCACAACTACAAAAGGATATTGTTGTCACTGCTGACAGCTCTAATCGGCTTTTGCTGATCAGCGTTACAGATATCTCTTCCACGAGTGCGGCAGATATCGCTAATTTTCTAGCGCAACAATTCGTGGTGACGCAGACCGCTGAGTTGAATAGCCAGCTCGATTATTATGAAAAAAAGTTGCAGAATGACACAACGGCGCTGAAAAGCGATATTACTAATCGCAGTTTAGCAATCTCATCGTTGTTGCCGTCTCCGGCACGTCAAGGATCTACAGCAACTATAAGCCCAGCAGTTCAACGAACTATTGCTACAGACCTCTACTACCTGGATCAAGATGAGAGCAGCTTATACAGCTATCAACAAGCATTACAGGCCATTGAGCAGGCACGACCTCTCTTTGCGAAAGCGTATATGATTTTGCAACCAGCTAGTCCATCAGGTGCCCTTATGGCTGCTTCCTTACCTGGCTGGGCTATTGAGCTTATTGCAATAGGCAGCGGTCTCTTAGCAGCCATCGTCTTGATTATAATAATGGAATACTTTACTCCCTTTGTGCGACATACGGGGGAACTCAACCACATTATTGGTTTCTCTGTCTCAGCCGAAGTACCACACAAGTTCAATTTTGAACAAAAGCATCTGTCCCCTCTCTTACGTAAACGCATTGAGGCCTTGCGTTTATTATCTGCTTCAATAGGAGCACCGGCGATCAGAAAAGGGGGATATACGGTGCTTCTGACCAGTCCACGAAAAAAAAGAAGTTTCGCCATAGTGCTGGCACGATTGCTGGCACGTAATGGACAGCGAACTCTGCTTATCGATGCTGATTTTGACCACCCACATCTGCATCAACAAATGAAACTGGATGGTTTATATGATGACAAGGTCACAAACAATGGATTTCCTATCTCGTTCATCATAAAATCCACTCAATCTCATCTTTTTTTGCTTCCTGCTGCTGAACTGGACAAGCTGCCTTACCGGGCGTGTATACACTTGGTTGATATGTTACCCCAATTGCAAAAAATGTTCGATGTTATCATTATCGATGCATCGCCACTCGATCGCGCCACTACTCATCTGCTTAGTAAGCAGGCAGCACAGACGCTCTTGCTCGTCAAGAAACGCAGAGAGCGTCTTAAAACATTGAAGACAGCTTATGCTACATGCCAGGAGTTGAAATTGGATTCACATTGTATACTCCTCTCGTAATGAAGAAATTGGGCTAGCAGCTAGAATATATACCTCTCTGGTCATTCTAGCTGTCTCTTCCCACGAGAAGTGTGATGCTCTCATACGCCCCTGGTCTATCATGTGTGTCCGTAGATCTTCATCTTGCCAAATCTCTCGCATTGCTCTTGCAATCTCTTCTGCATTGAGTGGGTCTACCAGCAGCGCTGCATCTCCCGCAACCTCGGGAAGTGAGGAAGTTGTAGAGGTAATCACAGGACAGCCCGCCGTCATGGCTTCAAGTACAGGCAGACCAAAGCCTTCGTAGAGAGATGGAAAAATCAGGCAGGTCGCCATTTGATAGAGGGCGATCAACTCTTCATCTGAGATATGACCCGGAAATTGTACTGCGCCCTCAAGGTCCGTCATGTACTTGAGGATATCCTCATTGTTCCAGCCTTTGCGCCCCACAATAACTAACTGAGGACATGAGGCACCAAGCTCTTTTCTCAGTAGCACGTAGGCATCCAGCAACGTTATCAGGTTTTTACGTGGCTCCACAGTGGAGACAGCCAACAGATAGCGATCAGGTAACTCAAAGCGGGTTCGCACCTCCCGCTTGAAATCTTCGCTGCAAGGAAGAGCAAATTCGGCTCGTGCCGCTTCAGGAATGACAAAAACTTTAGAGAGGTGATGTTCCCCTAGAAAATACCCAATCTCTCCCTTTGCATGTTTTGAAACGGTAATAATGCGTGAACAAGTACGTGTACCGCGCGAGAGCAATGTGCAGAAGTATAGCCGCCCGTGCAGTGTCAAGGCACTTGCATAACGCCATGGTCCCGCATCATGTAGGGTCATCACCGTACGAGGTCCTGGAAGTTGAAAATAGGGTGGAGGAAACGAAGGATAGTGAATGACATCCAGGTGCAGGCGCGGTAGAACAAGCGGGAACCAAAACTGTTTGATGAAGAGCTCATTAGTGGATGGGCAGATAACCGCATCAAATGAGTCTTGAAAAGGAACAAAATCTGGATGTATTTCGCGTGCGAAGAAGAAGACATAGCGTATATGAGGTTCAGTCTCTTGAAGTAAAAGCAGATGTTTAGCGACTTCTGCTGCATAACGAAAAATTCCTGTAGGACGACGCCAGATTGCAGTGAGGTCGAACCCAACACGTAAAGATTGCATACTTACAATGGCTCCTTATCTAGCGCAAGATCTAAGAGAAACGGAAGAAGGATGCTATCTACACACTAGCAGTTATTGATAGATTTGGATATAGCAATATGGTGATGATTGAGTTAAGAAATGGTTGCCAATTCTGCCTGTATGCACTCCTTAAGGGGATAGTTACTGAAAAGCTGGTAAAGAAATCTCAAGAGAAAATTAGCACTTTTAACCTACTCTTAACCGCATCCGCAGGGGTTTTACGCGTAGCAAACTAGTACCATATTGTTCGGTGCATCTGTATCTACCAATGTATTAAAGATCTCTGAAGAACCTGGAGCGAATCTGCTAATGTTAGATGAAATGATGAAAACACGCCTTTATGCTAAACAAGCCAATAACAAGCAGACAAAGCAACAATCACGTCTCGCCTTGTATGGTAGATTTCTGCTACACTGGTGCTGGTATATCATACTTTCGATGACATTGATCTCCGCTGCTTCCGTCTTCATCCCTGATACCCCTTCTCTGGAGAGCTATCAAGCAACGTTACAAGTTCAAGTGCAACTGCCTTCTGGGATTAATAATGCCGCGAATATAAAATCTACTGCGACATTCTTCTCAGGACTCTTCTTAAGTCCCAGTACATTAGACTTGGCACTTTCCACACTCCACCGTACGCCAAAATTCCGTACCCTGCAACTGCTTACTTTGCAAACAGTAGTAACCGCAGTCCCTGTAGTTCGCACTAATGAGATACTTTTGAGCGCTCTAGGAGGTACGCAACAGGATGCCACCACGCTTGTGACAAGCATCTATCAAGCATTGCTCCAGAGGATACACACTCAACGTTCTGTGGTGGTCGATGGGCTCAATACCATACTGACTAATGAATTGAACAGTGCCAACATCGATCTAGCTAATGCGACGGCGGAGCTTGAGAATCTGGTAGCGACCCACAATACCTCCTTCTTTCAATACCATCAACTCAATAAAAGTTACCAGGTGCGCTTAAAGTGGGTAAATACGCTTTATACGATGCAGAGGCTACTTCTACAGCAGGATTTTACCCATAGTGATATTCTCAGTTTGGGCAGTACCACCCCACAGATTACGACTATTCCTGGCGTAGGACCAACAAAAGCTCAACGCTTAGCTCTATCACCGCTTATCGGGCTGATTATGGGATTGGGGGGAGCGCTGCTCGCCAGCCGCTTCTCTACTGCCTTGCCACTCAGTGGTAAGAAACGAGAGCTAGTTCTGCCTCCTGCTACAATTGTCGTTCCGGCACTCACGGATTTGAACAAGAAGCGCATGCAAGTGCTAGAGCAGGCTACCTCATGGGCCTTACCCTTGTTGCTGCGCTTACGCTACCAAGCCCAGGAGCATGAGAAACGATTACAATTGATCCTCATTACCAGCCCCAAGGGACAGGAAGGCAAGAGTACTCTCGCAACTGGTCTCGCCCTTAGTGCAGCACAAGATGGACTACATACTATACTGGTTGATGCCTATCCCCAACGCCCAGTCCTACATACCTGGTTCCAACTTCCTAATACTGTTGGTACATTGGATTCCATTCGTTCTATGGCAGCCGTTGGTATGCATGCCTCTCCATTACTGAATACCTCGATCACGAAACTGAGTGTGCTGCCCATCGGAAAAGCTTCTCAGGAAGGTTCGCCAGAGTCACTGGAAGGATCGCTGCGAGTTGATGGATTGCGCCCCTTCACGGAGTCTCTTACTAAAAGAGGGGATATCATTATCTTCGATGGACCTTCTCTCCTTAGTGATCCGGGCGCTACAAACCTTGCAATGCTAGCTGATGTGGTGCTGCTCGTGATAGATGCACATAGCAGCCAGAGCCCAGTAGTTCTGCAAGCTGAGACATGGCTCTCGAACATGGGCGTGTCTCCTATCATTGTGTTAAATCGAACTGGACCAGAATTTGCCCAATAAATCAAAAAGTGCTAGAGCAGCAACATATCGGCGAGGATGATCCCATGAAACAGCAAAAGTTTTCTTTCTTATCTACCCACCCATTATCGCTTCCACCGGCGGCAATGAGTTCAATATTAATCATCTACCTTGTCCTGAACATAGGTTTGGCATTTCTCATGCCAATATTTCCCCTTGTTGGGGTTCTCGGTGCTCTTGTGATTAACCTGGTCGCGGTTTTTTTTGTGCAATCCCAATTGGCCCTTCCGTTCTACATTCTGCTGGCAGGCCCAAGCGTTGTTCTTTCCCTCAGCACTACAGGTATCCTTTCTCGGCTTTACATCGGTAACTTGCTTTTTGTGCTAGTTATGAGCATCTGGATTTTGAAAACTGTACTGTCTGAGCGTAAATCAAGGCAGGTACAACTGGAATTTGGTCTGATGGTTCCGCTTCTTGCATTAATTGCTGTTGGGCTTATTTCTATCATCTACTCGCGTCTATTTCCAGATCCAACGGTGTCGTACTCATTTGTGCACTCTAATGTCTCGATTACGCTTGTCAATCTTTCCGAAATGGTGTTACTGATCGGCTTACCCCTGTTTCTCTTAATTGTTCCTGGTATGGTTCGTAGGATACAGGATCTTAAACTTGTTCTCGGAGCTTACATAGTTGTTGGCCTGATGTATGCTTTGGGGACAATATTTGCCGGACCATTAGGTCTTTACTCCAACAGTGTAATTCTTGGTAACAGGCGGCCACAGGTCTTCGGGTCTGTCTCGAGCGCTCTTGGCTCATTAATTCTCCTCTTCGCTTGCCTCGCTTTAGGTCAAGCCCTCTACGCACGCTCAGGTACTTCTCGTCTAAGATGGGGCCTGCTCACCCTTGTATTCTTCATTGCAGTGATTATGACATTCGGGCGTGAGTCATGGATCGCACTCTTTCTATCGGTATTGCTTATGGTGGGGTTACGTATTAAGAAATGGTTCGTGTTGCTTTTACTGTTTGTGCCCCTTCTTCTCCTATTGATTCCAGGAGTAAGTGATTTCTTCGATCCTTCCAAGGTGTATGGAGCAGACCGCTTCAAAATCTGGCTCGATGCCATTGCTATCTGGCAACGCAGTCCTTACTTTGGTGTGGGTGCGGGCAATTACCAGTTCTTCGATCTCTCCTATGGTACTGATGTCGTAGGAATTGCTCACAACCAGTACCTCCAGGTCTTAGCCGAGATGGGTGTACAAGGCTTACTCTGCTTACTCTGGCTCATCGTAGCAATTGGAAGGATAGCTTTCAAGCGCTTTAATGCAGCAACAACGGACATGAGCAAGGCGCTTACTCTGGCATATCTCGGTTTCTATGTCTCACTCCTCTTCGGTGGTTTGTTCACCTCTACATTCATTCCCTCCGCTGCTTCAGGTGGAGGTACCGCACCTTTTGTAGAAGCATCATATCGTTGGCTATTCTTTGGACTAATCCTTAGTGGTGCATCCGCTCAATCCGAAGCACTTTGACTTTGCCATTTCCTAACCTTTTCCATCGGTAACTACTCAGGTCTCCTACCAACTTGCCAAAGGAGGGGAAATCAAGTAAAGTAGACCCATGACGAAAGAAGAAGAACTGCAAGCCCTTCGGGAAGAAAATCGCATCTTCCACGTGTGTGGTCAAATAGCCTGGGGCGGTAATGCTCACGAATGCGAAGACGAGATGGCTCTCCCCCTATGCGTGTGAAATAGAGCGCTTCCCTTTCAGATAAAAGCGTAACGGCAATTCCTTATACAACGTGCGCTCATACCTATGTGATCAGGAGCTTAGGTTAGTCCCTTCTGTGCACCAGAGGCCACCCCTGGGCGGACCAGCAACGTGATGGCGGCAGCCAAGACCCAGAGGGACTGAAGACCGAGTACGACGAGCGTGAGGACGGGAATGGCGAAGAGACCGACCAATCCCACGATTTCAAAGGCAATGCCTAATTGTATGCTTGGTGAGATGTGAGTTACAAGAGGGATCAATGCGGGATACCTCTTCGTGGTGGTGGCAGCGGTGCTGGTGATCCGCTGCGGCGTCGCACCTCCATCCAAAGGTAGAGAATGGGACTGGCGATCAACAGGAAGAGCATTCCCCCTACAAAGCCCCATGTAAAGAGATTGGCTTGATCAAAGTTACTCCAGGAGAAAAAGATGGCGACAACAATAGCCGCAACTCCGATCATCTGGCTTTGCAGTGCGATACGCAGCGCACTCCACCGTGCGTCAAGGGCGATGCAGAATTCACCCACGCCCGTGAGAGCAAACAAGCCACCCATGACCCTTGCAGTCAGCGGCGTCAGCTTCCACGGCCAGACACGAATCATGAGATCAGGTTGCACGAACAGAAAGATACTGAAGCCTTGACTAGAACATGGTATTGTCGTTGGCCGATTGCTCAGGGATGGGTTGGAGGACATCCCAATGTTCGACGACTTTCCCGTTGTCATCGAGGCGAAAAATATCAATGCCTGCCCAATCGGTATCCCCTGGCCACTGCTGATAACAGTGCAAGACCACGTAGTTTCCTTCGGCAATCACCCGCTTGAAGTGGACACGCTTGCCTGGATAGTCCTTTGCCATCCTCGTGAAGTACGCGATGAAGGCCTCCTTGCCATCAGCAACGGCGGGATTATGCTGGATATAGACCTCTCCTGTGTATCGCTCGATTGCTTCGGCGGGCTGACACTGGTTGAACATCAGATCGTAGAACTGTGTCACTGTTTGCTTGTTGCGCTCCAGTTGCTCATTCATTACGAAACTCCTTCGATGCTTGTCTGGGATGCCATCCCGAAAGTTGTGGAAAGATGGAGAGTAAATAAACTGGCGGAGATGCGAGACAGGTATGGCCTGTCCATCTGATCTGACAGGGCATATACAGGCTCTGGAACTCTGTTCGGGCTGAGGCTATCCTCGGAGCGTCAAACATGGGCGAGCAAGCCGAGCCACATGAGTAGTGAACCCACGACCAAGAGTGCGACGGCCAGTTGAATGATTATCCCGTCAGCGTCGCGGGGCAAGAAGAGGAAGAGAATCCCACAGAGCAGGATGCTCAGACCAATGCTCAAGAAGCGACCAAGCCGATACTCGAAGGATGAGTGAGATATGAGCTTTTGGCAGACCTCGCAGGAAGAACTGCGCCGATGCTGCCAGCAGAAGCACTGCTCACAAGCCGGACAAATGGTGCAAGGCATAGAACAGCCTGGCTTCTCGCAGCAGATTTCGGTCATAATCTCACTCCTTCAGAAGGTCCGCTGCTCCTCAGATCGATGATGTCGTCTCTCTCCTGCTCAAAGTATAGCACATGCTGATCTCCTTCGTGTACTTTAAAGGCAGTATCAGCCCGGTCACCATAGATGATATCTTGAACGGAGATGATTCTCATAACTAATGGTGCGAGTTGAAGAAGTCATGAAGACCGTTCTAAGATAGAGCCGAGGCTCTTGGTTTTGCTTCGATGTCTCTTTCATCGACTCACCTCGCTCTTGCATTGAGCACCCTCCATCAGGTACACAAGTCAACAGACGTGCCCTTCTCCTTGACAGTGACTGTTCTGCCCTCACTCCAACAGGTGCTCACGACCTTCGCTCGGGAGATTTTGTCGCTGATGAGTCAGCCTGAGTATCTGGCGTTGCTTCGCGTCATTTTCGCTGAGGCACCACGCTTCCCTTTGTGCATGGTTTCCACGCGCAACGATGAACTGACTTTCCTCCCCCAGAGAGGCAAGAAGAACTCTTCCAGTGAGAAGTTCTCCAGGTGAACGTCTATTGACTAGCATTTACCCTATCGAATAGTATATACTTCTTTTATGGAACAAGCATCTCAGTCCAACGAGGAAAAACGCCCCTATCACTCACGCGTGCGCCAACGTCAGGCTGAGGAGACACGCCGACACATCCTGGCGGTAGCTCGTGAACTGTTCGAGAGCCATGGCTATACCGCGACAACGCTGGAAGCCATCGCCGAGATGGCTGAAGTCTCGCCCAAAACGATTGCCGCCGTGTTTGGCTCCAAGCGTGCGCTGCTGGCTGCGGTGATCAACCCTGATGCGTTCAGCACGCCCGTCAAGCTTCTCATCGAAGAACTGCGTGCGACAGAGGACCCGTCACGGCAGGTCTCGCTCGTGGCTCAGATCACCCGCCAGGCTTACGAGCTGCTGGGAAGCTCGCTGGAATTGTTGCGGACGGCCGGTGCAGTGGCACCCGAACTGGCGGATCTGGCGCAGCAGATCGAGGCGAGACGTCGTCAAAACCAGGCCCGACTGATTGTCTCCTTGCGCGAACAGGGGACGCTCCATCCTGGCCTGTCGTTTGAGGAAGCGACTGACGTGCTGTGGGCGCTGACCAGCTATGATCTCTATCGGATGCTGGTCGTGGAACAAAGCTGGGAGCCCGAACGCTATGAAACGTGGCTGACGCAGCTCCTGGTCCAGCATCTGCTTGCGTCCCGCTGAGGGATGACCTCTCAGGCGAGATTGATCGAAAGAAAGGATGCGCATCATGGATCTCTCCCATCAATCCAACCAGCAACAAAGCACTGATCCTCTAGGAGGAGGAAGTAAGCAAACAAAGACACTGTCGCTAACTAGGATATTGCTGCTCTGCGGAGCCATCGCCGGTCCATTATTTATCCTTACCGTGCTCATTCAGGACTATACTCGCCCTGCTTTCAACCCGCGGCTCCAGCCGCTTAGCCTCCTATCACTTGGTGAGTGGGGGTGGGTTCAGATTGTGAACTTTGTGCTGGCTGGAGTGCTTAACCTCCTCTATGCTGGTGGCCTCTGGAGAAAGTTGCACCCCGGCAGGGCCGGAACATGGGGGCCGCTCTTGATTGGAGCGTATGGGCTCGGTCTTATTTCGGTCGGTGTTTTTAGAACCGACCCCGCCAATGGGTTTCCGCCGGGTGCTATTGCATCGACTGGCCCCTCCTGGCACGGCGTTATCCATGCCCTCGGCGGCCTCTTCATCTTCGTTGTACTGGCAGCAGCTTTAACGGTATTTGTCCGGTTATTCCTCGCACGGAAGGAGCGCTGGTGGGCTTTCTATTGTATGGCGAGCGCCGTACTTCTACTGCTGTTCTTTTTCGGCGGTATTAATAGTGCGGTGCTCATGGCACGTTTCCTGCGGCTCGGAACGTTAGTTGGCTGGATGGCCGCATCCGTGATCGCCATAAAGCTTTTAAGCGCTAAGGAGTGATATAATACCCGTTACAGATATTTAAACAAGGGAGTAGTGTCATGCAAAAAGTTCGTTGGGGAGTGCTCAGCACTGCCGATATCGGTACTGGACAGGTTATTCCTGCTATGCAGGAGGGAACGTATTGTGAAATTGCGGCCA
>WNGH01001239.1_pt1 | contig 39283 bp, 37 predicted proteins | sample 5400631 | NCBI WGS metagenome assembly WNGH01 (sample SAMN13153373, study PRJNA577476) | soil metagenome | isolation source: 115 cm soil or saprolite under Garry oak tree replicate 1 | place: USA:California | collected 2016-06-15 | reverse complement strand
GAATCCCGCGCTTGATTCTGTCAGTGTGCCCCTCGCCAGCAAGACCCCTTGTCCGTTTGCCTGTGATGCCCCGAACAGGACAAGCATCGCCGCTGCAACTGCCACCGTGCCTAGGATTTTTTCCCCCGATTGGTCCCCTTTTGGTTAATTTCCTCTCCCGAATAACCGCATGATTCTCCGGTCGCAAGGGCCAGGACAGGTTAATGCCTGTTTAATATTCTGTTGCGACCCTAGGACGAAGCGGGACAGTCCCGCCCTGAGAAGAGTGTTGCCGTCAGCCTCGCCTTCGGCATGCAAATTGGCTCCCATGGCCCGCTTTCCAACGCCGCTCCGATTCCCCTGCTTTCGGCAATCTCTGCTACCCTGCCCTACTGAAATGCCATCGCCGCGCAATCCGTTGGGTTCTGGCCGATCTTCGTCATCCGCGACGTCTCTTCTCTCCAGCCGAGACAATCGTTGGCTCAAGGAATTTCGCATGGCACTGCGAGGCGGCTTGCCCACAGAATCAGGCGCCGTCGGCGTCGAAGGTCCACGCCTCGTTGAAGAAGCCCTCCGTTCGGCCTCACCCGTCCGCGCCGTGCTTTTCAGTGAATCCGGTGAACGTCACCATGCGCGCCTCGCGCAGTACCTCGATCGACGCGAAGTTTCCATTCCCATTCTTCGTACTACCGATCGCCTCTTTGAAGGCATCGCGGACACGGAACAGCCGCAGGGCGTTGCAGCCCTGGTCATCCCGCGGAGTTTTTCGTTTGACGATATTTCCCGTTCGCCGTCTTCCACCGCAGCCCCGTTGATTGTGGTGCTCGCAGGGGTTCAGGATCCCGGCAATGTGGGGACCATCCTTCGAACCGCTTCCGCGTTCGGCGCAACCGCCGCCGTTGCTTCCCCTTCCGGACAAAGCGGCACCGCAAATCCCTTCGCTCCAAAATCGCTTCGCGCGTCTGCCGGGGCGACGCTCCATCTTCCGCTCCTCACCGGCGTGGCATTACCCATTCTGCTCGCACAATTTCGCGCCAGCGGGATTCAAAGCTTGGCCGCAAGCTCTCACGCATCCGCTGAGAATGACCAACCCTTGCTCGCGCCGTGGGAAGTGGATTGGCGGCAACCCGTCGCCCTGCTCATCGGCAATGAAGGCGCCGGCCTGCCCGAAGAAATCGAACGCAGCGCCGACGCTCGCATCCGCATCCCCATGGCTTCCTCGGTCGAATCGCTCAACGCCGCCGCAGCAGCAGCAGTCCTCTTCTACGAAGCCGCCCGGCAACGCAGCTCCGCAGCCTAAGGCTCCTTACGCGGCCCCTTCTTTCGCCAACTTTTTCTAGCCGTAGTAGCTCAATTTTGAATCATAGTGAGGCGCCACCTTTAGTTGACTTAGCTTGCTGGGAAACCTAGAATCCATTAACTTCCGGTCTAGTCCCATGATCGATCAGACGATCTCGCATTACCGCATCACCGAGAAACTGGGCGCTGGCGGTATGGGTATCGTCTATAAGGCGCTCGACTCCAAGCTCGAACGTACCGTCGCTCTGAAATTCCTGCCCGAAGGAGTTGCTGTCAGCGACGAAGACAAACGAAACCTCCTTCGTGAAGCACGCGCCGCATCCGCTCTCGATCATCCCAATATAGGCGTCATTCATGGACTCGAGGAGTCCGAAGACCGCCAACTTTTCATCGTGATGCAGTTCTACGATGGCGAGACCCTCGCGCAAAGAATTTCGCGCGGAGTGATTCCCGTGCGCGAATCGCTCGACCTCGCGATTCAGATCGCCGGCGGACTTACCGCGGCCCACGCTCACAACATCGTGCACCGCGACATCAAGCCCTCGAATATCATCATCACCACGGCAAACGTCGCAAAGATTGTCGATTTCGGACTCGCTCGCGTTGTTGCCAGCATCAGCGCCACGCAAAGCATCTCAGCCACGGGAACCCTGCCCTACATGGCGCCCGAACAGATTCTCGGCGAAACGATTGATCAACGATCCGACATCTGGGCGCTTGGCGTCATCATCGTCCAGATGATTACCGGCAGCCATCCGTTCGTCCGGCCCAGCACAGCAGCCATGACGTTTGCGATCTTGAATCAGGCGCCAGCTGCTTTGGACGTTGTGCCCGTCCCTCTGCAACCCATCCTATACCGCACTCTCTCGAAGAGGCCGGCAAATCGTTACCCGAACGCTGCCGAAATGCTCCGCGATCTGGAAGCGGCGCGCGCTGAAATCATCTCAAGCCGGCCTGCGCCCGCTGAACCCACCGCCTCTCACGCTATCACTCCGCGTGAGCTCAAACACTATGTTCAAAATGCTTCCACCCCGGCTTGGACCACGGGCGGCTCGGCAAAAAACAGGTGGATTGCGATTGGATCATTCGGAATGATTCTGACCGCCATCGCGGTTCTCTTTCTTCCTCCAATCCGCGATCGCTTGGCGGGACTCGCCTACGCCAGCAGCGAAAAACACATCGCGGTTCTGCCGTTCACGACCTCCCACGATGATCCGGAGTACCAGGCGGTCGCGGAAGGCCTGATGGATTCAATGACGAACCAGCTGTCGAATCTGCAGGCCGGTCAGCAATCCCTTTGGATTGTTCCTGCCAGCGTCGTACGCGGCCGAAAGGTCAGCGATCCGACTGCGGCTTTCCGTACGTTGGGCGCCACCATGGTTGTGCAAGGCAGCGTCGCGCGCAAGGGCTCGGATGTCTCGTTAACCGTAGTTCTGATCGATTCGAAACGCCTGCGCCAGATCGGGTCGGCCGAAGTTCAAGATCGCTCCGGCAATCTGGCCTCGCTTCAGAACCAAGCGGTGGTGCGGTTGGCTCACATGATGAAAATCAATGCTTCTGATGCGCTGAATGCCGATGCTGGAAATGTTGTTCCCAGCGCCTATGAGTCTTATCTTAAGGCGCTCGGATACCTTCAGCGTTACGACAAGCCCGGTAACCCCGATCTCGCGATTTCCGTGCTAAAAGCCGCCGTAGAGAAGAACCCTCGCTTTGCTTTGGGATTCGCGACTCTCGGCGAAGCCTATCGCCTGAAATTCCTGATGGATCACGACCCTGCCTCCGTGGAGCAAGCTTTCGCAAATTGCCGCAAAGCCGTCGAAATCGATGAGCACCTGCCTTCTGTGTACGTAACGTTGGGCCTCCTGCACGAGAATCTCGGTAAGTACGATCTCGCTCTACAAGAATTTCAAAAGGTTCTGGACATCAATCCGCGCGATGCCGACGCTCTGATCGGAATGGCCGGTGTGTACGAACAGATGAACCGTCTTCCTGAAGCCGAAGCAACCTACAAACGGGCTACCGCCCTTCGTCCGGATTATTGGGACGGGTATCGCGCCCTCGCGGAATTCTACAGCCGCCAAAAACGTGTGCAGGACTCCATTGCGCAATATCGTCGAATCATCGAACTCACCCCCGACAATCCCGAAGCCTACAGCGACCTCGGCGTTCAATATATGAAATTGGCGGACTCCCGGTCCGCGGCCGCCGCAGAAGCGGCATTTCAGAAATCCATTCAGATTGCGCCCAACTATCAGGCCTACTCCAACCTGGGCTGGCTCTATATGGACCAGAAGCGCTACAAGGAGTCCGCGGAAGCTACTCGTAAAGCTCTCGCACTCAACGACAGGGATTGGCGCGTTTGGTCCAATCTCCAAGCCGCTTATAATTGGCTCAAGGATGATGAAAACGCGCTTCGCGCCCGCACAAGGGTGGTCAGCCTGCTCGGGCAGTACGCCTCAGTGAATGCCCACGATGCGCGCGCGCAGTCTATGCTTAGCATGCTCTTTGCGGAGGACCATCTTCGCGAAAATGCCATCTCCCACGCCAAGGCCGCCCTCGCTCTGGCTCCTCAGGACCCATGGATTCTCTCCGACATTGCCGAGACCTACGAAGACCTCGGCGATCGTAAGGTGGCCATTCAATACGCCGTACAAAGCCTCCAGAACGGCTATTCGGTAGTCGACCTCCAGCGGCAGCCCACCCTGCACGCTCTGCTCGATGATCCCGCTTTTCGGGCCCAGGTAAAACAATCCACTTCTACGCAATAAATTCTTAGAGGAGATAATCAAGATGGCTACAAAAGCAGCGATCGAAACAACCGAATTCCCCTTATTTAGGACGATTACGATAACCAACCAGTATCCAAGCCCTAATGGCAGGGTTGAAGTAACTCCAGAAGCAGGCAGGATCATCTTCCAGAACAACGATCCGTTGGAGTATCGTATCAGGCTCTATAAAGGCACTGACCCGGACGCCCCCGGAAGTATCGACCTTCTTCTTCCGGCAAATGGGCTTCTCAGCGTCATCATCAAAAAGAACGACGAATTCAACTACAGCGTAATGCCCACCAATAGCGTGCTGGCAGCTTCGACAGGCAAGGGTGGTGGTCCCATCACAAACTAAGGCGCCTCTGTCGTCGAATTGTCCGTTATTCTTTGGCGGCTGGCTCAGGTTAAGTCACGACAACCTCTGGAGTGTCCTATCCTTTGCGCACTTAGCAAACGGTGGGACGCTCTTAATCTGGATCGTTCCGCTTCCAATTTGTCCGTCAGCTCAGTTCGAATGGTTGAGGACGAATCGCCACTCCTCGTCAAAAAAGGCGCGGATTCAGCCGAATTTTGTTGGCATTAAGTTACTAATGCTATACGATACTGCTGTAGCCGCGCGTCGCTTCTTGTAAGCCTTCCAGCATCTTTTCCTTCCCTCGCGCACTTCCAAATCTCCCTAAATTCTTTAATTGCCACTGACACAAAGAGTGCATCCCCAATTTCACACTCCTGTTCGCTAAGTCCTTTGTCTTCATTGGCGCCGTTTCACTCTTCGCCCATTCTTTGAAGAAATAAGTCCTTTGCTTGCCACTCTTACGAAAACTATCCGGGTACCCCCCTAATTTCGAATTTCGATTTTCTAATTTCGTATTTCGCTTCCATCAGGAGCTTCCCGCAAGCCGTTTGGAATCGACTTTCGTTGACGAACGTTCAGAGCGCACCTTAGGATTGTCTGCGAAGGGAGCCACCGTGATCGGTCAGGTGCTCGGCCATTGCCGTGTCGTATCAAAGATCGGCGAAGGAGGAATGGGAGCTGTTTATCGTGCTCACGATGAAGTGCTACATCGCGATGTGGCGTTGAAAGTCGTTAGCAAGAGGACTGGTCTGGAATCGTCCGCCAGTCAGGATTTGCTTCGCGAAGCGCGCGCTTCTTCCGGTCTCGCTCATCCGAACATCTGCACTATCTACGAGGTTGGCGAGACCAACGGTGAACTTTACATCGTGATGGAACTGGTCGAAGGGAAGTCTTTGCGCGCGATGATCGGGGACATCGGATTGCCCGCCGAGTCAGCCCTGCGCTACGGCGTGCAAATCGCCAGCGCTCTTGTCCGCGCGCATGATAGAGGAATCGTTCACCGGGATTTGAAGAGCGCAAATATCGTCGTCTCCGCTGAGGGATTGGTCAAAGTTTTGGATTTTGGTTTGGCCAAGCGTATTGAAAGTGAAGTCCTCGAAGGCTCAACCCGTTCTTTGCAATCGCTGCAGGATGAGTCAACAATCAGTGGCACATTGCCTTACATGGCGCCGGAAGTCCTGCTTGGAGAATCCTCCGACTATCGCAGTGATTTGTGGGCGCTCGGTGTCGTCCTCTATGAAGCAGCGTCGGGGCATCTGCCATTCAAAGGAAATACCGCGTTTGAGGTCAGTTCGGCGATTTTGCGCGAATTGCCGAAACCTCTTGGCCCGCCCGTGCCGCCTGGGCTTTGGGCCATCATCCAGCGTTGCCTGGCTAAAGAGACCGCCCAGAGATATCAACGTGCTGGTGAAGTTCAGGCAGCTTTGGAAGCGGTTCAGTCCAACGTGATTTTCTCCACGGACTCCGGCAGTGACCGCGGTGGACCGCGAATCACAGCGTTCCACGGCGTTCGGCACCTTCAAGTAAAAAGAGGAGATTGTCTTTTGTTGGTTGGAACGCTTAAGGGTGCGTTCTTGTTACGGTCGAATGCTCAACGCAAAAGATGGGAAGTTGGCGGACCCTATTTTCATGGGCAAGTCGTCTACGCGTTTGTCTATGACGGACGTGCGGAACAGCATCGAATGTGGGTGTCGACCCAGAGTCACTGGGGCACTTTTTTACGCTTCAGCGACGATTTTGGCAAGACCTGGACAAATCCACCGGAGGCCCCCATCCGGTTTCCTGCCGATACCGGCCTTTCCCTGAAGAACATTTGGCAGATTTCGCTTGGTCGTCCAGAGGAGCCCGACGTACTTTATTGCGGCGTAGAGCCTGCGGCGCTTTTTGAAAGTCGCGATTCAGGAGAGACCTGGTCGCTTGTGCGTGGTCTGTTCGATCATCCTCATCGGCCGCGCTGGGTGCCGGGCAACGGCGGGCTCGCATTGCATACGATCGTGCTGGATCCTGCGGAACGTCAGCGTATGTACGTGGCGATTTCGGCGGGTGGTGTTTATCGCACCGACGATGGTGGCGCTACCTGGACAGCGCAAAATCGCGGAATCCGCGTAATGTTCATGCCCTGCAAGTATCCGGAGTTCGGACAATGCGTGCATAAGATCGCGATGCATCCTTCGCGCCCGGAACGGCTATTCCTGCAAAATCATTTTGGCTTGTATCGCTCTGTCGACCGCGGTGAGAACTGGACGGACGTTGCCAACGGCGTGCCCTCGGATTTTGGCTTTCCGATGGTCATACATCCTCGCGACCCTGACTGCGTGTATATCGTGCCGGTTGAGTCGGATGAATTTCGCTGTACGTGCGACGGCCGATTGCGTGTCTATCGAACGCGGAACGCCGGCGCTTCCTGGGAGCCGCTCTCCCGCGGCTTGCCGCAAAAAGGAGCGTACGAAACTGTTTTGCGTGACGCCATGACCGCGGACCCATGCGATCCAGCCGGTATCTATCTTGGTACACGAAGCGGGCAGATTTTTGGTTCCACGGACGACGGGAAAAATTGGCAAAAGATTCTGGATGGACTACCACCCGTTGTCTGCATACGGGCCGCGGTGATCCCGCAAGCCTCGAGCAATTCGCCGCAAGCGCCTAGTGAAGATTCCCGTTCGACCTCCTCAAGAACAAAATCGTCTGTGACGAGCAAGTCAGCTCGAAGAAAAGGCTGATCGTGGCGGTGACGTTTCACATCCCGGGTCCGCTGCGGGACTTCACAGGCGGGCGCAGCAAAGTCGAAATCGAAGACTCACCCAGTACAGTGGCAGAGGCGTTGTCTGCGCTGTACGCCATCTATCCCGGTGTTCGAGATCGCATCGCCACAGAGCAAGGACATATTCGGGAGCATATCAATATCTTCGTTGGAGACGAGGACGTCCGCTACACTGGTGGGCTCGTGAGTCGTGTCCCCGCTGGAGTCGAGATTTCGATTGTCCCAGCCGTCAGCGGAGGCTGAACCTCACGCAAGTTTGGAGCGCCAAAAAGCTCTACACTGATTCTTTGCTATGAGCCTCTTCCCTCCACTTCCTTCGCCCGTCGAGCCGGAAATGCCATCCGCGCTTCAACCGCTTGCCGAGCGCATGCGCCCACGCACGCTTGACGAATTCGTCGGCCAGGAAAAACTTCTCGGTCCCGGTAAACCGCTCCGTGTTCAGATCGAATCAGACAATCTTGGCTCCATGCTTTTCTGGGGCCCTCCCGGCTGCGGGAAAACCACTCTAGCTCGTTTGATTGCGCGGCTCACCAAATCCGGCTTCATCTCTTTCAGCGCGGTCCTGTCCGGCATCAAGGAAATCAAGGAAGTCATGGCCGCTTCTGAACTGAAATCCAAATCCGGCAACCGCACGATCGTCTTCGTCGATGAAGTTCACCGCTTCAACAAAGCCCAGCAGGATGCTTTCCTTCCGTACGTCGAAGCGGGCCACATCATTTTTATCGGGGCGACCACGGAAAATCCTTCCTTTGAAGTGATCTCGCCGTTGCTGTCCCGCACAAAGGTCTACGTCCTTGAAAGGCGACCAGAAGATCGCAGCCTCCGAACAAGTCCTCTTCCGCATCGCGTCCTTCGCCAACGGCGACGCCCGCGCCGCCTACAACACGGTGGAACTCTGCGTTCGCGGCGCAAAGCCATCACTCGATGGCGTCGTTCACATCACCTCGGAATTACTTGAAGACGTTCTCCAGCGCAAACTTCTGCGCTACGACAAGTCCGGCGAAGAGCACTACAATCTTATTTCCGCGCTGCACAAATCCGTGCGCAATTCCGATCCCGACGCCGCTCTCTACTGGCTTGCGCGCATGCTCGAATCCGGCGAAGACCCGCTCTACCTCGCTCGGCGCATGGTGCGAATGGCCAGCGAAGACATCGGACTGGCTGAGCCCGGCGCTCTCGCCATCACGCTAGCCGCGAAAGAAGCCTTCGACTTTCTCGGCGCGCCAGAAGGAAATCTTGCGCTCGCACAAGCCGCTGTCTATCTTTCCTTGGCACCGAAATCCAACGCCCTCTACACCGCCTACGGCGAGGTACAAGAAGACGTCCAAAAAACCGAAGCGGATCCGGTCCCTCTCCACCTGCGCAACGCGCCCACCGGCCTCATGAAAAATCTCGGCTACGGCAAAGACTACCAATACGCCCACAACCACGAAGAAAAAGTCACCGCCATGCAATGCCTCCCCGACAATCTAGCCGGGCGCTCCTGGTACAAGCCCACCGATCAGGGTTTTGAGGCGCGTCTCCGCGCCCGCTTGGAAGAGATTCGTAAGTTAAAATTCCGCTCGGCGAAATCATAGGCTGGACCGATGAAGCGATCTCTACTCCTGAGCGTGGTTTGCCTCACTGCACTGTCGCTCGCGGCGCAGGACCAACCGGCGCGTCCGAAAATAACCGGCATTGCTCATGTGCGCGTGTACTCAGCGGATCTCATTGCGGCGCGCGAGTTTTATCGCCGAATTCTTGGGCTGAGTGGCGGAACCGCGGGCTGTCTTGGCAGTGCGCGTCCGTGCTTCACCGTAAATTCTCATCAACAAATTGAGCTCGCACAAATCGCGGGCGGCACTCCGGACAATCTGCTCGCCGAAATCGCTTTCGCCACCAGCGACGTTGTGCAGATGCGCCGCTATCTTGTCGCCCACGGAATCGCCGCTAAGCCCATCTTGAAAGAAGGCACCGCCCCGGAACATTTCGAGCTGCTCGATCCGGAAGGCCATCCCATTTCCTTCGTCCAGCAGTCTGAACACTTCTACTCCTCAACAGGCGATCAAATCAGCGCCCGCATTTTTCACGCGGGCTTCATCGTCAAAGACAATGCCGTTGAAGATCGTTTCTACCGCGGCCTGCTTGGCTTTCGCATGTACTGGCACGGTGGATTCAAGGACGACGGCGTTGATTGGGAGGAGCTTCAGGTTCCCGACGGCGGCGACTGGATTGAATACATGCTGAACATTCCTGCCAACGCCGACCATCGCGAACGCGGTGTGCAGAATCACTTCTCACTCGGCGTTCCAAGCATGAAGTCCGCTTTTGAGCGCCTCCGGATTCACGGCCTCAAGATTACCGAAGACAAGCCTGAAATCGGCCGCGACGGCAAATGGTCCTTCGACATCTACGATCCCGACGCTACCCGCGTCGAATTCATGGAATTCAAACCCGCACAACAACCCTGCTGCCATCCCTACGAATCGCCACACCCAACGCCATGACCAACATTCACAATGTCCAACCGTTTTCCTTCGCTCGAACGGAGAACTAGCCATGAAACATATTCTCGTCGTGTGGATTGCACTTCTAGCCTGTTCCTCAGTACCCGCAAAGGAGCCTTCTCGTCCACGCATTCTCGGCATCGCCTACGTGCGAATTTTCTCTTCGGATCCGAAATCGGCGGAGAAGTTTTACGCAATGATACCCACGATGAAACGGGAACGCTGGCAAGAGGGCCGCGCGCTAAGTGTGTGTGCCCAATGTGACCTCAGTGATCTCGCTAATTTTAGAGATCCCGACGAGCAGGTGGTTTTGATTAAGGACGATTCGGCTTCTCCGCAAAATCGCATCGATCAAATCGTCTTTGAAATCTCAAACGCAAGAAAAATGGAACGGTACATGATTTCTAGGGGCGTTGCTATTCGATCTTCAACACCGCGGCTCGAATATTTCGACGTTCTCGACCCCGAAGGACATCGTATCGGCTTCGTGCAACGATCTAGAAATCCGGAGAACAAAGGCAAACATTCGTCTCTGGTGCCGCTGATCCACGCCGGACTCGTGGTCCGCGATCGGGCCGCGATGGATAAGTTCTACAAGGACATTTTGGGATTTCGGCCTTACTGGCGCGGAGGCATGAAGGACGACCAAACTGATTGGGTCTCTCTGCAAGTTCCCGACGGCACGGACTGGGTCGAGTTCATGGTGAACGTCCCGCTCAACGCCGACAGACGCCTTCTCGGGGTGATGAATCACATCGCTCTGGGCGTTCCGGACATCCATGCAGCCGCCAAACAGCTTCTAACCAACGGCATGAAGCTCACCGAAGAACCTAAAATTGGACGCGATGGCAAATGGCAGCTCAATCTTTATGATCCCGACCAAACCCGCGTCGAGTTGATGGAGTTCACTCCCGTGGAAAAACCCTGTTGTTCCGATTACACTGGTCCGCATCCCAAACCATGACGCCAATCTCTCCGCGCTCCAAAACTTTAACTGCGGTCTTTCCGCCTCGCCCGTCTCCAATCTGTCTCACTCAGGTCGTACGGGAGGGCACGGCTTTAGCCGTGCCAAATAGATCACAAACTAGAGGGGCTTTAGCCTCTGAGGTCACCAGTTCGCAGTCTCTGAGTATCCGTAAGACACCGTTTCGTTTTTATTCGGGACTCCGTACCGCTCTGCGTATGGCCCTTGCGCCGATTCTATCGCGGCGACTCTGCGTTATCTTTGCTTCTTTCTTTCTATTTTCTTTTTGGATCTGTGGCATTTTTCTCTTTGCATTTCCTCCTCCCGCCGCCGCGCAATCGCTCGACAAGCCAACTCTTACCATCGACGAAGACATCACGGCCTTCGCTTTCGCTCCCGACGGCCGTATCGTGTACTCCGTTCGCCGTATGTACAGAAACAAAAAATACGACATGCAGCGCGATGATATCTGGATTCAGGATGCGGGTGGCAAACGCAAACGAATTTTTCAAGGCGAACACTTTACGGTCGCAAATCCGATCGCTCCCAGGGAAAGCGACCGGTCCTCGGATGAGGAGAATGAAAAAGGCAAGAAGGGAAAAAAGGACAAGGCTGATAAAGACAGGCCAACGACTCCGCCGTTTACTTATCTCGTGGAAGGGTTTTCTTTCTCGCCCAATGGCCGTATGGTCCTGGTGCAACTTCTCACCAGCACCATCATGGACGAATCCAGCCACCAGCAAGACGAGCGGATGACGCTGGTGCTGGACGAATCGGGCCGCGAAATCAAGCTGAGCGGAGACAACGCGGTGATTCACGACGCGAAAGACGCGACCTGGCTGAAGGACAACGCAACGATTGTGTATCTCAATGAGGCAGTGAAGCCGAATCTTCTTTTTTCGTTCAGGTACGCAAACATAAGGACTGGGCCAGCAGGTCCAGCGTTCGAGGGCCGCACCTTCGTCGCGTCAGCTCCCATTCCACATACAAATTCGACAATCGCCATCGAACGCGACCGCAACCTTTCCGGTCCTCCGCGTCTTCAACGTCTGGAACTTCTCGCGCAAGACGACAAAGAACTCGCCACGCTTGATGGATATGAAACTGGTTTATCGGTTTCACCTTCAGGAAAACATGTCGCTTATTTCATCGATAAGGAAGTATTGGAGATACGCGATCTCGAACATCCGAACCGCCTTGCGCGAGTTCGGATCGGGCTTGGAGCCATTCAATGGTCGGGCGACGAATCCTACCTCCTGATCAAGCGATCCCCTGAACGCAAATCCGGCGACCTGGTCTGGATTCCTCTGCCGCAGCTTGCGACTGTGACGGCGATGCATACCGATCCGATCCCCGTGGTCCAGCCCGATCCAATTCCGATTCTCCACAGTTTGACGTTTCGCGACTTTGCAATTTCGCCGGACGGCCGCATGCTCGGAGTCATCCCGCCAGGCAAGCGTAATCTGCTGCTCTTCCCTGTCCCGCCTCGCTGAAATCAACTTTCGAAATTGTGTTTGTTCAGAATTACTGGTGGGCAAAATCGCGAGCTGCTTCTGCTGTCGTCAAGTACGTTCGCACGATCTTGTTGACTTTTGTCTGTTCCAGGCTCCGCGCAATCACCGGCGGCGCGCAAGCCAAACGCAAATCTCCGCCAAGACCTTTCAATTTTCTAAAACAACGAACCACAGCACCGATGGCGGCGCTGTCCATCGTCGTCACCGCGGTCAGATCAAAAATTACACGCGTCTGCTTCTCCGCAATAAGCCTGTCGACCTCACTTTCCAATTGGCCGCACTCCGGGCCGCAGTGAATGCTGCCAGTGATGGCAAGCGCGGTCATGCCGGGTTCGATCTCGCTTCTCGTGAATAGCAGTGTCAAGGGTATGCTCTCGTTCCTTACGCCGGCGCTGTGCCGGCGGCGGAAAATCCCAGGGCTGCTTCGCCCACGCTGCCATAGTTCGGGAGCATTTTGTCCAGCTTGGTAATTTTCAGGCTGTAATCCACCATCGGTTGCGCGCACGCCATTCGCAGTCCACCGCCGGCCTTCTTCAGTCTCACCAGGCATCGTACGAGCGAACCAATCGCCGCGCTGTCCATGTGCGTGACACCAGCCATGTCCAGAATTACGCGAGTTTCGCTGGTGCCGATCAACTCCTCCACTTGTCGCTCTAGACGGGCGCATTCCGGTCCGCAGTGTATGCTGCCTCTGATTTCAAGCGAAGTCATTCCCGGTTCGATCTGGCGTTTCGTAAATTGTAGAATCATGACCCGGCGCCATCCTCTCCCTCAAATGGAAACTGCCGGATAAGGCGTACGCAATCTCCCAGTGCCGCAAAAATCGAGCTGCCCCAGCCGCACGGCACAAACGATGCGGTCTTCTGGTTCACGGGTTTGTCTGCTTCGGCGTAAAACCGCACTCGCTGGCCGGGCGGCGGCACTGCGAATTCTCTCACGGTAATTGCAAACTTCACGTCCGCGGAACCCTGGCGCTTCACCATGGAAAAATGATGGTATTGCGTAAGCAGCTCGGAAGGATCTCCTTGCAGGTAAACCCACTCGCTCATCCGCTGGCCCCTCGCGCAATGGAATGTGCCGGATACTAGGCCACTCACGCGCCCAAGTCAAGAATCAGCGCGGCGACCCTGCAGAAAGGCGCCAGTTTTTGTGATGGCGGACATTTTTCGGCGATCCTATTTTTTGATGACGGCTTCCTGCTTCGTCTCGAAACGTTTAAAGAAGCTATCGCCCTTCCACGCTGGCCGGGCATCGGCGTCGGCCACAAGTAGGGCCAACTTTTCTAGAATTGTATCGAATTGAGCCGCAGCGACAGCATCCACGGGTTGAGTCAGGTCGTCTTTGACTCCGTGATAGCGCTCTTTGTACCAATCGTTGAACTGTTTTTCTTCCGGCGTTCCCGGAAGCCATCCAAACTTGAACGCTAGCGATGGCACGCCTTTCTTGATGAAGCTGTACTGATCGCTGCGAATAAATCGGACGTGGTCCGGCTGCTTGTCCGCCTGCACGACGACGCCTGCGTCTTTCGCCACTGCAATCACATCTTCGCCAAGCGTGGATTCGCCGAGTCCCTGCACTTCCAGATATTTCAGCGGAAACAGGGGCAAGTACATGTCCATATTCAAGTCGGCGACGATGGTGCCCTTCACCGTAGGGTGCGAAGCGAAATATTCCGAGCCGAGCAATCCTTTTTCTTCCGCGGTCACGGCCAAAAACAAAATGGATCGTTTCGGTTTGGCATTCGATTCGTGTATTTCTCGAGCAATTTCGATCGCGGAAGCGATTCCGGACGCGTCATCCATTGCGCCGTTGTAGATCTTGTCGCCATTGACCGGTTCGCCGATTCCCAGATGGTCGAGATGTGCGCTTACAACGACAAATTCGTCTTTTAACTTTACATCGCTGCCCGGCAACACGCCTGCAAGATTTTCCGAACGTGCCGTGGAACGCTTCACGCCGGTCTTTGCGCGAATCGTTACGGCCAACGGAAAGTGCGGTAGCGGTTTCTCTGAACCGAGCGCGTCCACAATTTCCTGGAACGTGTGCCCGCTGCCCGCAAAGAATTTGTCCGCATGAACGGGATTCGCAGTCATTGTGAACTTTGGCGACGGCGCCGCGGTTGTCACACTCTGCAATTCCATCCTCTGGGAAAATCGCGCTCCGGCGGACCGTGACCACGGCACTTCTTCCGCCTTCGGATTCGGAATCACCACCATGCCCACGGCGCCTGTGGAGGCAAGATTCTTCCGACGTTCTTCCTGGGATTGATAGTGGGCTTTCACGGAAGTGGGCATCGAAGAAGGCCCGCCAGTTACCCACACAACGATCTTTCCTTTCAAATCCAGCCCGGCGAAGTCGTTGTATTTTTCCTCCGGAATATTCAGTCCGTAACCGACAAAAACCGCAGGCGCTTCAACAGGCGCCGAATTCGAGGTTGGAATCAGGAAGCCTTCTTCGCCGAACTGAATTGCTTGTATTTTTCCGTCGCGCACGAGCACCACGGAAGAATTCCCTTCGTCGAGCTGCAGAACACTGAATTCAACAGACTGCACATACCCGTGCGCGCCGGCTGGTTGCAGTCCCGCCTTTTGAAATTGCTCGGTCATGTACGCCGCCGCCGTGGCAAAGCCTTTCGTGCCCGTGCCGCGACCTTCAAGCTTGTCGTCCGCCAGATATTGAATGTGCGCCCACCACGCCTTGCCGCGAGCGTTCCAATCCTGAGCGGCGGTCATGCTCGCAATCGCGACGACGCACAGAAATACATTTGCTGCGATCTTCAGCCTTTCCTTCATGATTCGGGCCCTCATTCCTTGTTGTCAGAAGCCAAGCCTTTTAGTTGCGCCACTTCCCGCACCGTCAGTGGGCGAATTTTTCCTGGTGGCACGTCGAGCTTAAGCGGCCCCAGTTGCACGCGTTGGATTTTTTCCACCAGGAATCCGACGTGCTGAAACATGCGCCGGATCTGGCGATTGCGCCCCTCGATCAAAATAACTTCGTACCACGGATTTGGGGCGTCCTCGACCAGCCGAATTTTTGCTGGAGAAGTCTTCACGCGCTGGCCGTCTTCAAGCGTAATCGTTATACCCCTGCGCAAGCGTTCGATTCCCTTTTCATCGGGGCGGCCACTGATCTTTACCAGATATGTCTTGGGAACATGCGAGCCGGCCTTGGTGAGTTTCTGAGCGAGTTCTCCATCGTTCGTCATCAGGAGAAGACCTTCGCTTGCATAATCGAGACGCCCAACGGGGTACAAGCGCTCCTTGCGGTAGGAAACAAATTCCATCACCGTCGGACGGCCCTCTGGATCGGTGACCGTAGTCACGTAACCTTTCGGCTTGTTCAGCATGAAATACAGGAGCGGCTCGGCGCGTTTCAGCGGTTGGCCATCCACAGAAATCTGATCCACGTCCGGATCGGCTTTCGTGCCCTGCTCCGTGACGACTTTTCCATTCAGGGTCACCCGGCCGGCGGCGATAATTTCTTCCGCCTTGCGCCGCGAGGCAATTCCCGCTGCCGCCATTATTTTTTGCAAACGTTCTGCAGCCATGAGAAGAAAACTCCCGGTAGAGTCACAGAGCAGATAAACGAACCGTCAGTGGCTCTTGTTTTCTTTGCGGGACTTCAGCTCGCTCTTCAAAAGATCCGCCTCTTTGTTTGAAAGCAGCCGGTAACGGCCGCGCGGAATTCCTTCGACTGTGAGCGGTCCCAATGCAACGCGCTTTACTTTTTCAATCGGATGCTTTTCCTTGAACAGCACCTTACGCATCTCTTCTTTTTTCGAGCTGCGCATCCGCACTTCGTACCAGTAGTTCGCGGCGTGGCCGCGTGTCGCATCTGGCTGGCGAAGGGTTTGCATCTTCGCGCCAATTTCCTTGCCCAAGCGCTCGAGATCGGGACGAGTTAGCATTCCTTTTACTTTGACGTGATAGACCTGCTCGATATTTCCCCAATTCTTCAACATCGCAGCGGCAAAGTCGCCGTCGTTGGTCAGAAAGACCAAGCCGGAGGATGAGTACTCCAAATTTCCGACCGGGTACACGCGCTCCGGAAATCCACGCAGCAGATTTCGCAGGGTTTTGCGGCCTTCCGGATCGGCGAGGCTGGAGACAATTTCCGGCGGCTTGTTGAGCAACAAATAGACGCGGCGTCCTTCGGCGTCGATTTTTCGGCCGGAGACTTCGATCTTGTCACTCGCGGCGTCGGCCTTGGAGCCGAGTTCGCGGATGGTAGCTCCGTTTACGCGAACCTGACCGCTGAGGATGAGTTGCTCGGCGTGGCGGCGGGAAGCAATGCCTGCGCGCGCGATGATTTTTTGAAGGCGTTCTTGCATGGGAGTCTATGGTAGCCGAGGAGGTAGAGGAAACATAGGAAGTTGAAAACGCCGAAAATCATGGAAGAAGCCCCACTCTCACAAACCGAGGGTGGGGCAACCGAAGAAAACTTCAAGAGATAACGAAAGGATTATTCGCCGGCGGAGGCGGAGTCGGCTTTTGGCGGTTCTTCGTCGAGTTCGCCACTGGGCATGCCTTCGCTCGTGGATTCCACTTCGCGTTCGCGAAGGAATTCGTCGTCGGACGGTAAGGCGGAAGACCCTTGTGCAATACCGGCACCTGGAGCACGCGCAGCGGGAGCTGCGAATTCGGTGGGGACGAGTTGGTCGTTATCGGCTAAGTCCGTGGTGAGCGGATTGGAAGAATCGAGGGGCGCACTGGAGTGCCCAGAGATTGGAGACTGAGCGGCGGTCAGATTTTCCAGTGTGTCGGCGGTGGGCTCAGCGAGCATGGCTTCTTCGGTCGTGGGTGCAATACCAACATCGCTGCCGAGCGCTTCACGAGCGAGCGCTTCAAATTCCTTGAGGCTCGGGAGTTCCTGCAAATCACTTAGCCCGAAACGCATGAGGAATTCTTTGGAAGACTTGTACAGAATCGGCCGGCCCATCACTTCTTTGCGGCCCGCGGTGGTGATCAAACGCTTATCGAGGAGCGTCGCGATTACCCCGGAACTGTTCACGCCGCGAATTTCTGAAATTTCCGGACCCGTGACCGGCTGCTTGTAGGCAATCACGGCAAGCGTTTCGAGCGCCGGCATCGAGAGGCGCAGCGGCGGGCGCAGGCTCTTGATGAAACGGCGAACCACGTCGTGATGCTGCGGCTTGGTGTACATCTTATAGCCGCCCGCGACGGCGCGGATTTCGATGCCGCGTTCTTCCGTGGCATAGCTGGCGACGAGCTCGTCGAGCGAAGTCTGTACGATGATTTTGTCTTCACCGAGCGCGGCGGCGAGTTGTTCGATGGTAGCGGGCTCGTCCGCGGCGTAAATGATGGCTTCGAGAGCTGCTTTGCGTTCTTCGTTAATCATAGGCTGAAATCCTGTCGGCGGGAATAGTGCAAAAAGAATCGGTCTAAAGACCGGCCACTACAGATGAAAGTCTTCACTTGTATTCCTCATCGATCAGGCGCATTTCGCCTCTTTCGTCGAAAACCGTGTCGAACGATTTGCCCTTGCGCAGCAGAATTTCGCCAAACTGTTTTTCCTGGACGATGGCGACGGCTTGCAGCTTAACCATTTCGAGCACTGCGAGGAATGCCACGATCATGGCGTGGCGCGAAGGACATGCTTCGAAAAAGCGGACGAGATTCGCGCTCGAATCATCGCTGGCCAGAATCTGTCCGCGGAGCTGTGCGATCATCTGCGCGACAGTGAATTGTTCGTGCTGCAGTTCGATGCGCGCGACTTCTTTACGTCGTTCGAGCACCTGCTGGAAAACTTTTACTAGGTCCACGAGCGAAACCACGAGTTCGCCTTCCGTGCCTTCGTCGTTGTACAGCGATTTATCTGGCTTCGACCAGACATGCTCTTCGATTTGTTGTTTCTGGTAGAGAAGCTGCGCAGCGTTTTTGAATTTTTCGTGTTCGATCAGGCGCTGGACTAGTTCCTCGCGAGGATCGGCGGCTTGTTCCTCTGTGGAGGCAAGCGGATCGGGCGGCAGCAGCATTTTCGACTTGATGTAGATCAGAGACGCCGCCATGTAGATAAATTCCGAAGAGACATCGACGTTGAGTTCTTCGAGTTTGTGCAGGTAGTCGAGATATTGCGACGTGATTTTTGAAATTTGAATGTCGTGGATGCTCATCTCTTGCTTCTTGATGAGATCGAGAAGCAGGTCGAGGGGACCTTCGTACATCGGGATGTTGATGTTATAGGGAGAGGCCATTTGAGAGTTATCAGTCGTCAGTTTTTAGTTCTCAGTAAAAGCGCCGGTCTAGAGACCGGCCGCTAGAAAATCAAGACACCGGGATAAAACCGCTGCTACAAATTCGCCGTATTGCTCGTGTAGAGACACGGTATATCCGTCCCCTTCAATTTCAAATTCTCTCCGCATACCGGCGCGGTCAGGAACCGCTTACTTCCTTGCGTTTCTTGTCCCAGTCGAAGACGGCTTGGCGGACGCGTTTCATCGTGACTTGGGCGACTTCGCGGGCTTTCGCCGAGCCAGAGTCGATCACATCGAGAACGCGCGCGGGATGTCTTTCGTACTCGACGCGGCGCTTTCGAATCGGAGCGATCCACTCAATCAGATGATCCGCCATTTTTGCTTTGCACTCGATGCAGCCGATGCCTGCGGTGCGGCAGCCCTCCGCCGACCACTTCAGCGTTTCCGGAGACGAGAACAGTTTATGCCAATCGTACACGGGACACACGTCCGGATTTCCGGGGTCGGTGCGGCGCTTGCGGGCGGGGTCGGTGACCATGACCTTCGTTTTTTTGCGGATGTCTTCGTCGGATTCGCTCAGAGTGATGGCGTTCCCGTAACTTTTGGACATTTTGCGACCGTCAAGTCCGGGGATGCGCGGGGTTTTGGTGAGCATTACATCGGGTTCGGTCAGCACCCTTTCCGATGCCACAAACTCCCCACCGTACTTTTCAACGAAGTTCTCGACGCCGAAGCGATGAACCATCTCCCGCACAGCACTTTTGATCTCAGCGAGATCCTCAGAGGGAGCAATTCCCCGTTGACCTAAAGCATCTCGACAAAATAGATCAAAAAGAACAGCTTCGCGTGAATCGGTTGCCTCTTTGTTCTTGCTCCGCAAATATTCCACAAAGCTCTTGAATTTTTCTTTGAAGGCAAGGCCATAGAAAGCATTAAATCTGCGGACAATCTCGCGGCTTATTTCGACGTGGGAGACTTGATCTTCGCCGACGGGGACGAAGAGAGGCGTGCCGGGTTCCGAGTACATCACGATGTCGGCCGTCTGGAGACATGGGTAGCCAAGGAAGCCATAGGTGTGGAGATCTTTGTCCTTCACGTTCTCGAAGGCTTCTTTGTAGGTGGGGACGCGTTCGAGCCAACTTAAGGGCGTGACCATTCCGAGGAGCAGATGAAGCTCGGCGTGTTCGGGGATGAGCGATTGCTGGAAGATGACCGATTTTTGTGGGTCGAGTCCCGCGGCGAGATAGTCAGTGACAATTTCAATTGTGTTTTGCGCGACGGCGGATGTGTCCGCGTAATCGCTCGTCAGCGCGTGCCAGTCGGCGATGAAGTAGAAACATTCGTATGCGGGATCGTTCTGCAGGCGGACCCAGTTTTGCAGCGCGCCAAAATAGTGGCCGATGTGAAGTTTGCCGGTCGGCCGCATTCCGCTGAGGACTCGATTTCTTGCTTTCGGAGTATTCGACAAGTTTTTCCCGTGAGAGATTGGAGTTGTAAGTTCTAAGTTATAGGTTTTTCAAGAAAGAGGCTAGCCGCCGATGGAATCTCATTCACATCAAGCTGAGATTCTTCGGCGGCACAGGCCGACCTTCGCTGCGCGAAGGAAAGAAAAAACCCGCCTGTTTCGCTCAGAATGACAATCTCCCCTATTTGCCCAGCAAATCGCGCGCGATGATCATGCGCTGCACTTCGCTGGTGCCTTCGTAAATGGTGATGACGCGGGCGTCGCGGTACATGCGCTCGACATCGGTCTCACGAGAATACCCGACGCTGCCGTGAATTTGCACGGCTTTGTACACCACGCGATTCACCATTTCGCTGGCGTAAAGTTTTGCCTTGGATGCAGCGGAACCCATCCGTTTGCCGGAATCTCTTAACCAAGCCGCGTAGTAGGTTAGCCCGCGCGCGGCTTCGAGTTCGGTTTGCATGTCGGCGATCATCCATTGGATGGCTTGAAATTCGCTAATGGATTTGCCGAAGGCGCGACGCTGCTTCGCATATTTGATGGATTCATCGAGAGCGCCCTGCGCGAGGCCGATGGCTTGCGCGGCAATGCCGATGCGGCCACCGTCCAGCGCGCTGAGAGCGATCTTCAAACCCTGGCCTTCTTCGCCGAGGCGGTTGGCGGCGGGCACCTCGCAATCGTTCAACAAAATTTCGACGGAGGGCGAAGACCGTTGGCCCATTTTGTCCTCGTGGCGGCCGATTTTGAATCCCTGAAAGGAAGGCTCGACGAGAAAGGCGGTGATGCCTTTTCCGCCGGCCTCCGGATTCGTTTTTGCAAAAATGAGGAAGACGCCGGCGACGCTGCCGTTGGTTACCCAGGTTTTGGCGCCGTTCAGGCGGTAGATGTGCTGAGAGCCGGAAGCCGGGCTAAAGCCAGGCACTCTCTGTTTCGTAGCGGTGGCTTGAATTCCGGCGGCTTCGGAGCCAGCGGCGGCTTCCGTCAAACAGAACGAGCCGAGGATTTCGCCGCTTGCGAGGCGCTTCAGATATTTCTGCTTCTGCGCTTCGGCGCCAAATTGCAACAGCGGGGCTTGGACAGCGGAATTCGTGACGCCGAGTGCCGTGGACATCGCTGTGTAAACGCGTGCGACTTCTTCCAGCATCAGCACATAAGAAACCGTGTCCAGGCCTGGCCCGCCCCACTCTTCCGGAGTGAGCATGCCGCAACAGCCCAGTTCGCCGATTTTTTTCAGGATTTCGAGTGGAAAACGCTCTTCGCGTTCCAGTTCCTTGACGAGCGGACGAACTTCCGTGTCCATGAACTGCCGGACGGTGTCGCGAATCAGTTTTTGGTGGTCAGTGAGCGCGAAGTCCATGAGCGGATCAAACCGATGGTAGCACGGGAGAGGGGAGGCGTAGCAGGTGCGAGAAAAACGTCGTTGGGGAGGAAAAGAATTACGCGTGCTTTAGAAGTTTTCTTCAGAACCTCGCCATGAATCTCCGAGAAGAAGCAAGGTCTGAAGATTGCCATCAGGAGGCCGAAAATAAACGATCACAGAACGATATGCCAAACAGATCGCTGTCCAGGGAAGCCTGTCCAGCGGAACAGAATTAAACCGATGATTAGAGATGTGCCAAAGAAAACCGTAAGCACGGCGACCTTACCCCTCGTGCCCGAGTTCGATACTGAAACTTCATTGTTTTGCACGATCGCCATGTGTCCTACAGTTTAAACAGTTCGCGCAGGCGTTTTGTTTGCTGGCGGCTGACGGGGACTTCTGTTTTGTTCTTGTCGTTCATTTTTAGCATGTAGGTGGACTTGAACCACGGCACAACTTCTTTGATGTGGTGGATGTTGACGAGGTAGGAGCGGTGCGCTCGCCAGAAGGAATCGGATGCTAGCGCGTCTTCCAGTTCATCCAGCGTACGGTAGTTCGATGTGCCTTCCATATCGCGCGAGATGATGGAGATCAGTCCATCGGAGATCGAAGGCGCAGTCGCGGACGGCTTCCCTGCTCCAATTTGCACGGCGCCGAGGCGACTGACAAGTTGTTCGAGACGATCGGTCGGCGAAGTGTCCGATTCGATTTCGCGTCGTGCGCGCTGAATCGCTTTTGCGATGCGCGCTTTGTCGAACGGCTTCAGCACGTAGTCGACGGCGTTCACGTCGAACGCCTGCACGGCATAGTGATCAAACGCCGTCGCGAACACCACATGTGGGACTTCAATCTTGCGCTCGACAAGCCTTTGCAAAACGCCAAAGCCGTCCAGTCCCGGCATTTGCACATCGAGAAAAACCAGGTCCGGCGAATGTTCCTTGATTAGACTCACCGCTTCGAGCCCGTTTTTTCCCTGCGCGATCACGTGGATGTCCGGAAACGCCTTCAGGAGAAACGCCAGCTCTTCGCGAGCGGGCTTTTCGTCGTCCACGATGAGCGTATTGATAGTCATGGAGAATTCGCGAGTCCAAGTATAGGCGCGCTCGGAGCAGGGCCGCAATTGTGGACAGATTTGTGCGCAGAAAAACAGAAACGCCAGGCCCGGCGTTAGCCAGACCCGGCGCGCTGCGGAGTTTTTTTTGAACCGGCGGCGTATGTCTTAGTGACCGCCGCTCTTGTGACCGTGATCCTTCTGGCTGAAATTAAACAGGTCAAACAAATCGCCAATCGCAGGAGAGTTTTTGGGAACGTAAGGATTGCCGTCGCTGGCCTTGGGGTTAGGCAAATTATCGCGGCTGCGTCCGCTGATGGTGCCGAGGCTCCAGTTGCGCTCGATGAACTTGATAATCGACGCGTGGTCGGCATATTCGTGCGAAATGTGCCCAGCCTCGGTGTACGGCGAAATCACGATAAAGGGGATGCGGGTGCCGTCGCCGAAAAAGTCCAACGGTTGCACGTACCCGGAATCGTAGTAGCCGCCGCCTTCGTCCACGGTGAAAAAGATAGCGGTGGAGCTCCACAGTTCCGGATTAGCTTGCACAGCGTCCACGATTTTCTTCACAAAGCCTTCCATGAGATTGACTTTGGAAGAAGCGGGGTGGCCGTCAACCCAGCCGCTGGGCTTCACGTAGGAAACCGCCGGAAGCGTTCCGTTCTGGATGTCCGCGTAGAGATCGATGGTGTCCTTCATGTGCGCGGTGCGAACAGCATCGACTCCGAAGATGGAAGACTGGTATTGAAACGGGTTGCAGATGTTGCAGTACTGGTCGCTCGCGGCGCCAACTGTGCCGTAATGCAGCTGGTATTTGTCGCCAAGGTAAGAGTTCCACTGGTCTCCGTAGTATTTCCAGGAGACATTGTTTTCAAGGAGCACATCGCCAATGCTGCGCTGCTTGGTCGGCGGAATCGTGAACGCCGTATTGAACACAAAGCGGTTCGTGGACGCATTCGAGCCGTCGCCAAAGTATCCGGGGTTGTAGTTGTTTAGCAGATAGTAATGGCCTGGAGCACAATTGGGATTGATCGTCTCTCCTTGCGATGAATGTGAGGATTCGCTGGGGGACAAAGTATTCCCTTCGCTTTGTTGCAGAATGGTTTACGAAAAATGAAAATCGAAATTGCTACTGGCAACACTGTATTCTCGTGTTCCGCGGAGCTCGGGACGGGATGACTTATCATCGACGGTGTCATTGAGCATGCAAATTCCAGCGAGGGGAGCAGAAATGGGAAAAGAGAAGGTCAGGCAGCCGAACAAGAAGGCGAAAGTTTTGAAGAGCGAAATTATTTATGAAGGCAAAACGTTCGGCGTGCGCCGCGATGAACTAATTGAGCCGACCGGCGTTCACACGATCCGCGAGGTCGTGACGCACCCGGGCTCGGTCGTGATCTTGCCGGTGCTGCCCGACGGGAGAATTGTTCTGGTGCGCCAGTATCGCCACGCCGCCCGGCAATATCTGTGGGAACTGGTCGCCGGGCGAATGGAGCCCGGCGAAAATCCAAAGAAGGGAGCGCAGCGCGAGCTCCTTGAAGAGACCGGCTACCGTGCCAAGAAATTTTCCATTTTTCTGGACCTGTTTCCTACGCCGGGATTTCTTGAAGAGCGGATGTTTCTGCTGTTGGCCGAAGGGCTAAGTGCCGGCGAAGCGAAGCCCGAAGAAGACGAGAAAATTATCATGGCTTCTTATACAAGAACTCAATTAGAAGAAATGATGAGAACGCACAAGTTACGAGATGCGAAGTCAATTGCAGGGCTCCTGTTTTATTTTTCATTGCTTGCAAAGAGAAGCAGCGCGGTCAAAAAATGATGGGTTTGAAACGATTTTATGTTGAGAAAAAACCTTACATAAAACTTACAAAGTTGACCGGAGTTCTATTGACTGGCAGTTTCGTTCTGGTACACTCCGCCCATTCCGGTCGTGTTCGATTTGGTTTAATACGCTACCGTACCAAGTCTTCCGCGCCTGGAATCATTTGTGCCATTCGTTTTAATTCAGGGAGGACGAACGAGGTGCAAGGTACGGTGAAATGGTTCAACAACTCGAAAGGCTACGGTTTCATCGGTCGCGCGGACGGTCCGGATGTTTTTGTCCACTATTCCGCGATTACCGGTGACGGCTACCGCACTCTACAGGAAGGCGACGCCGTAGAATTCGAGATCGTTCAGGGTCCGAAAGGGCCGCAAGCATCGGAAGTACAGAAGTCCAGCTAAAGCAGTTGCAATCATGTGGCCGGCGGGGATCTTCTCTGCCGGCTTTCTTGATCGCGTCGGGGCACTCTTCCTTAAGCGAATCTCCGCGAGCCGTTTTTGTTAAGACGACCGTGAAGACGATTCGATTCGAAACGCGTTCGCACTATAATCATCCCATGGACAACCAACAGATAGCCCGCATCCTTCGCGATACCGCGCAGTTGCTCGAAATCGATGGCGCAATTATAGGCAGGTATCGCAGTTACGAAAAAGCCGCCGAATTGATTGCCAGCCTCCACGAGTCCGTAGAGCAACTTGCCAAGGAACCCGAAAAACTAAAGGAACTTCCCGGTATCGGCGACCGGATGGTCGAGCATTTGGACGAAATTCTGAAGACTGGCGACTATTCCCTGCGACAGAAATTGTTGAAGAAATATCCGGCCACCATTTTGGACGTATTGCAGCTTCAGTCGCTAGGACCGAAGAAGGCCGCGCTGCTTTGGAAGAAGTTCAAAGCGGGAACGGTCGACGATGTCGGACGAATCGCAACGGAAGGCAAACTGCGCGACGTCCCTGGATTCGGCGAAAAAAGCGAGCAGAACATTCTGAAGGCAGTTGAGGCCTTCAAGCGATCGACCGGGCGTTTTCTTCTGTCCAGGACGGAAGCGGCCGCGGAAGCGCTGCGTGCGCATATTCAAAAGGCGAGCAAGGCTGTGGAAAGCGTGACTCCCGCCGGTTCATTGCGACGCGGAAAAGAGACCGTCGGCGATCTGGATTTGCTGGTGACGCTTGCGGACGGCTACACCGCGCAGAAGCACGTGGACGCGCTGTCGGAACACATCTTGAAATTTCCTGACATCGACCAAACACTCGCGCATGGTGAGAACAAAGTCAGTTTCACGCTCGAGAATGGATTGCAGGTCGATGTTCGCCTGCTGAAAAAGGACAATTTCGGTGCGGCCCTCTTGTATTTCACGGGCTCAAGAGAGCACAACGTGCGGCTTCGCGGCCGCGCGAACGATATGGGATACACGTTGAACGAGTATCAGCTCGCGACGCTCAAAGCCGAAAAGCACGTCGCTGGGCGCACGGAAGAGGAAATCTACGCCAAGCTGAAGCTCGACTACATTCCGCCAGAGCTTCGCGAAAACAGCGGCGAAATCGAAGCCGCCGAAGCGCACAAATTGCCGCAATTGCTCACGCGTGAAGAAGTGCAAGGCGATTTGCAAATGCACACAACCGCGAGCGACGGAAAAAATTCGATCGAGGAAATGGCTGCAGCGGCGAAAGCACTTGGCCACACGTATATTGCAATCACGGATCATTCGAAAGCCGTTACAGTGGCCAACGGACTCGACGAAAAGCGGATGGCATTGCATGCCAAAAAACTGCGCGATGCGAACGACAGCGGCCTCGGAATCCGCATTCTTGTGGGCTCAGAAGTCGATATCCTGAAAGACGGCTCGCTCGACTATTCAGACGAAATTCTTACGCAACTCGAGGTCGTGGTCTGCTCAGTGCACTCTTACATGAATTTGGACTCGTCAGCGATGACATAGCGCATGCTCGCCGCCATCGAAAATCCGTACACGCAAATCATCGCGCACCCGACGGGCCGCCTTTTATTGCGTCGCGAGGCGTTTACCTACGACATGGAAAAGGTGCTGGATGCTTGCGCGAAACGACCGCGGCGTCAAGGTGGTGATTTCCACGGACTCTCACAGCACCGGCAATCTCGCTTATATCCGCTACGGCGTAACGACTGCCCGCCGCGGCTGGCTGACCAAGGCGGACGTCCTGAATACACTCAGCCCCGAACAATTCCTGCAGGCCCTTCGTCCCAAGCCGGGTTCGGCCAAGGTCAAGCAGGCGGGCCGCAGCCGATAGGCTGACTTGGCAGCCGTTACGGCAATAGGGAACTTTTTACGTACAGGCCTCGTACCTCTTACTAGCAAGCACTCTGGAACGTCACATAGGGGCACAAAACGATGATTTCACTTCCCTTCTCAAAGAGGACGTTGGGACGGCTCGCGGGTCTGGCTTCATTCGCACTTTTGGCGGGCTCGTTGGCAGCGGACTCGGCCCACGCAGAGGAATGGACGAAATCCTACAACGTGAGTGGCAGGGCACGGGTCCATGTGGATTCAAACGACGGCTCCGTCCGCGTGACTACCGGCGACTCCACCCAGGTCGAATTTCGCGTCATCTACAACGGCTATACGGTGGACAAAAATTTGAACATCACTTCTCGGCAGGATGGTAATCAGGTCGAGGTCAGCGCGCGCGTTCGCAATAATATGAACTGGGGCTGGGGCGGCATTCACAAGGCATTGCGCATTGAAGTCCATATGCCGCGCAATGCCGATCTGAACATCGACACAGGCGATGGTTCGGTGGAGTCCGATGCGGTCAATGGCAGCCTGGACATTCACACAGGCGACGGCCACATTCGCGTTGAAGGCGCGAAGGGGGATATTCGTCTTCGTACTGGCGACGGCAGCATTGAGGGCCACGACCTCGACGGTAAGCTCGAGGCCACGACGGGCGACGGGCACGTGAATCTTGACGGCCGTTTTGACTCCCTCAACATCAAGACTGGCGACGGCAGCATTACAGCCCGCGCTAATCCCGGCTCAAAACTTGAAAATGCCTGGAATGTCCATACCGGCGATGGAAGCGTTACAATGTCCGTACCCGGCGACCTCCAGGCCAACATCGACGCTACAACCAATGACGGTCGAATCAGTCTCGGCATTCCCGTGACCGTAGAAGGCAACATGGGCACATCGCAGATTCACGGCAAAATGAATGGCGGCGGACAGCCGCTGACGATTCACACTGGCGATGGTTCCATCCATTTGAGCAAGACCTAAGCACCCAGTTCGCAATCTAAGTCGCGGCAAAAGGCGGAGCAGGAGCAATTCTGCTTCGTTTTTTTAGCAGCGCGAAGCACCAGTACTTTCGCTCTAGTCCCGGAAAAGACCGCAAGGCAAGCAGAACACTTGTCTCTTTCGGACTGCAGCAGTATCAGCCCTGAACGCCGCTAACTGACTGAAAACAATCATCTCCACGTTGGAATGAGACTTGCTCCCTAAATAGGCATTGGGGAGGTTGGCCTTGATCGTCTATGCGCTTCTCTTTGGGGTGGCACTTCTAGGGGTAGTTTCCCTCGTCAGTTCGATTTTCGAGTCCGAGCGCCGCCGCTCGTAAAACCGCCCGATCATGCCGCAAACCTCAATTGGCTGGATCTTTTAACTCCACTCGCGTGGCTCCCATGAGTAGTAACCTTGCCCCCACCCAAGCGGTTGGCAGAGCTCCCACGACAAGTGCCACTGGATACCAGCGCGGACCTAGATTCTTGTTCCAGGTAGCAACCGCGCCGATAGTTGCCAAGACCATGCCGATGGCGCCTCCGACCAGCGCGTGCTTCATCGCCTTATAGGGCGCGAGTCTCGCCGTGATGTAACTCCCCACTACTCCGTAAATCGTTCGATAAATCGTGGCAAGCACAAAAAGGCCATCGCTCATCCGCTGGCCAAGTCCGGGAAAAATGCCGGCAGCGTGCAAACCTGCGTCAGTGCCGATGGAAAGAATGACGACGGCAAGAAATCCCGCGACGACAGCCAGATACTCGGTCCGACGTTTTTCTGTCCCCATTTAGGCATGAGCGAATACTCCTCTTCTACCCTTCGTCTATCCGTCGTCCGATGGCATGCGATGGTAATCCAGAGCCGTCGATCTATCAATTCTTGGCAACAACATTCTCGGACATTCGAAAAAAATCTACTGATGCGATTTGCAACGACGCTTCGGTGTGCGCAATACTACTAGTTTGTTTGTATGGGTTTTTTCGAGACCACGGGCCTCGCCCGCGGTGAATTCGCTTGAAAACAGGGGAGCTGAATGGAAAAGCCAGCAAAGATCGCGCCGCCAAAGGGAAAACTAGGAATCCTTTTGCCGGGAATGGGAGCCGTCAGCACCACGTTCATGGCTGGCGTGGAATTGGTTCGCAAAGGCAAAGCGCAGCCCGTTGGCTCACTAACGCAACTCGGCACGATCCGCCTAGGAAAGCGAACCGACAATAATTCTCCCCGCATCAAGGAGTTAGTGCCGCTGGCTGAGTTGGATGATTTGGTTTTCGGTGGATGGGATCTCTTTAAGGACAACGCTTACGAGGCCGCTTCGCACGCCGGCGTGTTGAGCAAAGAAGATCTCGACAAGGTGAAGCCGTTTCTCTCCAAAATCAAACCGATGAAAGCGGCTTTTGACAAGGAGTATGTCAAAAAGCTCGAAGGCACCTACGTAAAAAAAGCGAAAAACAAGTACGAACTGGCCCTGCAAATCAAGGAAGACATTGCGAACTTCAGAAAAACTTCGCGCGCCACGCGCCTCGTCACTTGCTGGTGCGCCTCGACCGAAGTGTTCATCAAGCCCGAGGACGTTCATTCCACCCCGGAAAAATTCATCGAAGGGATGAAGAAGAATCATCCTGCGATTGCGCCTTCCATGTTATACGCGTGGGCTTCCGTGACGAGCGGAGTTCCCTTCGCCAATGGCGCGCCGAACCTGACGGTTGATATTCCCGCGATGCAGAAGTTGGCACTCGATCACAACGTGGCGGTCTGCGGCAAAGACTTCAAAACCGGCCAAACCTTAATAAAGACCGTTCTTGCGCCGGCCTTTAAAGCACGCATGCTCGGACTCGATGGCTGGTATTCCACAAACATTCTCGGCAATCGCGATGGCGAAGTGCTCGACGATCCCGGCTCGTTCAAAACGAAAGAAGAATCAAAGCTTGGCGCGCTTGAATATATCCTCCAGCCTCAGCTGTATCCGCAGCTCTACGGCAAAATTCACCACAAAGTCCGGATCAATTATTACCCGCCGCGCGGCGACAACAAAGAAGGCTGGGACAACATCGACATCTTCGGATGGCTCAACTACAAGATGCAGATCAAGGTGGACTTTCTCTGCCGCGATTCAATTCTTGCGGCGCCCATCGTCCTTGATCTGGTTCTCTTCCTCGACCTCGCACAACGCGCAGGTTTCCGCGGCATCCAGGAGTGGCTCAGCTTCTATTTCAAGTCGCCGATGACCGGCCCGGAACTTTATCCAGAACACGACCTCTTCATTCAATCCATGAAGTTGAAGAACACGCTGCGCTGGATGATGGGCAAAGAGCTAATCACCCATCTGGGGCAGGAATACTACGACTAAATAGTTTTGTTTTCTCGGTAGGGGCGTGCGGACCTGCTGCGCCCCTCTTTATTTTTGTGACTTCCTTCCCTCGTCATTTTGTCGCGGCCGTCTTCGCCTCTACGGCATCCAGCACGCGCGTCGAATAAATCAGCGCCGCTCCCGCATTCATCGCCACCGCGACTCCCAACGCTTCACTGATCTCTTCCCTCGATGCTCCGGCTTTTAGCGCCGCGTCGGTATGGAACACGATGCAACCGTCGCAACGTGTCGTCACCGCGACCGCCAGCGAAATCAGTTGCCGCGTCTTTTCGCCCAGATGCGTTGCCTGTGCGTTCGCCGCGGAAAGCGTCATGTAACCCTTCACCGTGTCCGGTGAAAGTTTTGACAATTCTCCAAGCCTGCCACCAATCGCCTTCTGATAACCATTCCAATCAAGCATCATGCTGTATTCTCCCTGAAGCGTGCCAGAGCAAAACGTAGCCGCTTCTAACACGCAGAGTTTACGCCGACTTTCGAGGGCCCGCGCAAATTTTGCGGACTGCCGCGGATTTCGGCGTCAAGCCGCCTTGTGATATCGTTTGAAATTCGGTCATACGTGCCGAAATGCACCATTGCGGAACCGCAAATTGCGCACCGCGTTCAAAGATACCCACGGGGGTCGGGCAACATGAAGAGCAGCTACAACGGGCAAGCCGTTCCGTCAGAAGGAACTCCTATCGATTACGGCGGCGGCGAGTTGCAAGTTCCGCACAACCCGATCATTCCTTTCATCGAAGGTGATGGCACCGGCCGCGACATCTGGAAAGCGTCGCGCCGCGTTTTCGACGCCGCTGTAGAACACGCATATGGCGGCAAACGCCGCGTCGCATGGTATGAAGTGTTCGCCGGTGAAAAGGCGTTCAATACTTTCAAAGAATGGCTGCCAAACGACACCGTCGAAGCCATCCGTGATTTTCGCGTCGCCATCAAGGGCCCGCTCACTACTCCTGTGGGCGGCGGCATCCGCTCCCTTAACGTCGCGCTACGCCAGATTCTCGATCTGTATTCCTGCGAGCGTCCTGTCCGCTATTTCGAAGGAGTTCCTTCCCCTGTTAAGCACCCCGAAAAACTGAACGTCTTCATCTTCCGTGAAAATACCGAAGACGTGTACATCGGCATCGAGTGGAAATCCGGCTCGCCCGAAGCAAAAAAACTTCTCGAATTCCTCAACAACGACATGTTGAAAGACGGCAAGAAGCAAATCCGCTGGGACTCCGGAGTCGGCATCAAGCCCATTTCGCCGACTGGAACAAAGCGCCTCGTCCGGCGCGCCATCAAGTACGCGCTTGCCCACAAACGCAGGAGCGTAACCCTCGTTCACAAGGGGAATATTCAAAAATTTACCGAGGGCGGCTTCCGCGACTGGGGCTATGAACTCGCCCAGGAAGAGTTCCGTGCGCAAACCATTACCGAGCGCGAGAGCTGGATCGTTGATAATCTCGACAAGAATCCCCAGATCTCCATCGAAGAAAACGCCGCGGCGATCGAGCCCGGCCTCGATCAAGCTACCGACGCCTTCAAGAAAACAATCTACGTCGAAGTCCATCAGACTCTTAGTTCGATCTACAAAACCCACGGCCAAGGACAATGGAAACAAAAGTTGATGATCAATGACCGCATCGCCGACTCCGTATTTCAACAAGTCCTGATGCGTCCCGACGAGTACAGCGTCCTAGCCACTTCAAACCTCAACGGCGACTATCTTTCCGACGCTTGCGCTGCGCAGGTTGGCGGACTTGGCATGGCGCCAGGCTCCAACATTGGCGATGGCTTCGGGGTATTCGAAGCAACCCATGGCACTGCGCCAAAATACGCCGACAAGGACGTCATCAATCCCGGCTCCGTAATGCTCTCCGGCGCGATGATGTTCGAATTCCTCGGCTGGAACGAAGCCGCCAAGCTGATCGAAGACGGCATCGCCCGCACCATTCAGCAAAGGAAAGTCACCTACGATCTCGAACGGATGATGCCCGGCGCCACCAAGGTCGGCACCTCCGCCTTCGCCACGGCCATCATCGAAAACATGAAACTCGCAGCCGTCGCCAGATAATGTTTTTTTGTGTCGTCATCCTTTTTTTACGCCGTCATTCCGAGCCTGCCTGCGCAGGCAGGCGAAGCGAGGAATCTCTCTTCGATCCTTGCGGCGGCAGACAACGACCTTCAACACAAGCATAAGAAAGGAACATCATGAGCAGAAAAAAAGTCACCGTGGTAGGCAGTGGATTCGTCGGCTCGACCACCGCGCAACGTATCGTCGACATGGAACTCGCCGACGTCGTACTCACCGACATTCTCGACGGCCCGCCCGCCGGCAAAGCCCTCGACATGCTCGAATCTGCGCCGATCACTAAGACTGATGCACACGCTATCGGCATTTCAACCGCGTCCGGCGACTATTCCGGCACCGCCAACAGCGACATTGTCGTGATCACAGCCGGATTCCCGCGCAAGCCCGGCATGAGCCGCGACGACCTCCTCAAAGCCAACTACGACGTTGTCAAAGCCGTCGTCGAACAAATCGTCAGACATTCGCCGAACTGCATCATTATCGTAGTCACCAATCCGCTCGACGCCATGGCGCAGGCCGCATTCAAAGTCAGTGGCTTCCCCAAGCAGCGCATTCTCGGAATGGCAGGCGTCCTCGATTCCGCTCGCATGAGCGCCTTCATAGCCATGGAATGCAAAGTCAGCGTCGAAAATGTTCACTCCTTCGTTCTCGGCGGGCATGGCGATGACATGGTTCCCCTCCCGCGCTATTCGAACGTAGCAGGCATTCCCCTCCCCGACTTGCTCCCCAAAGATAAAATCGACGCCATCGTCGAACGCACCCGCAAAGGCGGCGCGGAAATTGTCAACCTGCTCAAGACCGGCTCCGCCTACTACGCGCCCTCCGCCGCAGCCGTAGAAATGGTCGAAGCCATCCTCAAAGACAAAAAGAAAATTCTCCCCTGCGCCGTCTATCTCGAAGGCGAATACGGCATCAAGGGTCTTTTCGTTGGTGTGCCCGTAAAACTCGGCGCCAAAGGTGCCGAAGAAGTCGTCGAAATTGAGCTCACCGCCGACGAAAATGCCGCGCTACAAAAATCGTCATCCTCGGTCCGCGAACTGGTCACCGTTCTCGGCGTTTAGACCACTTGCAAACTTCTGACACCTGACAAATCGCTGTTCGCTTTAGGTCTTCGCTAACGGCCAGCTAATCTGCCCACCGCGGCTTAACGCCAGATTAGATGTGTCTCCCGCCCGCGCTGCCGCCACTCCTGCTTTGAAAAACACACGAATCCGACGAATCGCCAGTGCCGCACTTTTCCTTGCTTCTCATGCCGAGGCACAGCCTCAGAATGCGCTCGATCTCTTGCCCGTGCCAACCTTTGTGCAGCTTGGCGTTGGGCGGTTGACCGTCGATAATTTTTTTCCGTTGCGCTCGCAGGAGTTAGGGATGCAATGCTGGAGAGCGGAGTACATAGATTTGTTGCCGAACTTTCCCGCGAAACGGGAATGTTCCTCAAACAAGAAACGTTCGACTCGTCCAGTCCGACTCTATTGACCGTCCACAGTAGTGTCGCGAAGGGTAGTTTGTCCAGGATTGAACCCTCTTCAAGGTAAGGCTTTGCGACAATTTCCCGGATGTATGGGACGACATTTTACTGCAATCCGAAAGTCGCGCTACGCCGGCAGACCCAGACGCCGCATGAAGTCCGCGTAGCGCGGATCGGAATGCAGCAAATCGAACGCCGGGAATCGTATGCACGCCATCAGTTCCGAATCTTGCTCGGCGTACGCTTTCTCCAGATACTCCAACGCTTTGTTGCGATCTCCCGCCAACGCATAGCTCACCGCGACGTTCGTGGGAGGTCCAATGCTACCCGGAGTAGTTATCATCTTGATGTATCCCTGCAGGTCCGGACTCCCGGAACGCCCGGCGAGGCCTCTCGTACTCGCGCTTTTTTGCAATTCGCTCACCGCGTCCGCATAGCGCCCAGTCGACGCATAAACCTGTGACAAGTAAAAATGCGCCGGCGAAAATGACGGATCGCGTTCCAGCACCTTACTGATTTGCGCGATCGCCTCCGGGTACCGGTGCGCAACCATCAGCGTCAGCCCGTAGTTCACGTTTACAATCCCGGAGAGCGGGTCCAGCGACAACGCGGTGCGGAACTCCTCCAGCGACTGCTCGATACGGTTTTCCGGCATCAGGAAAAGAAACGCATAAAAGTAGTGTGCCGATGCATCATTGGGGTTCAGCTCAATGGCCCGCCGAAACTCCTTTTCTGCTTCACTCCACTTCCACACGCAAGTCAGCGACATAGCTCGAGCCGTATGCGCCTCTGGCAACGACTCGTCCAGTTCCACCGCTTTGTGCGACGCTTCATCCGCCAACGCTATTGGTAGTGCTTGCTTTGGTCGGATCACCACGCCGTAGCCAGTCGAGACGCTGTAAGCGTCTGCCAAACCGGCGTAAGCCAATGCATAATTCGGATCTGCGACAATCGCCCGCTGAAACAACTCGATACTTTTCTTCAATCCCTCCGGGGTCCGCCCGTACCATTGCTGCCGCCCTTCCAAATAAAGCCTGTAAGCTTCCGGATTCGTCGTTCCCGCGCGGCCCAACTTTTGCTGCGCCGTGCCTGTCAGATGAACTTGCAGCCGCTTCGAAACGTCCCGCGTGATGTCGCTCTGCACCTGCGTAATGTCCGCCAGCTTCCGCTCATAGTGCGAACCCCACATCTCCGTGCCATCTGCCGTATTCACCAGGTCCGCCTGAACTCCCAGTTCGTCACCGTGCTGCGTCAACCGACCCATCAGCACCGCGCCCACCTGCAGCGTCTGTCCAATCTTTTGCGGGTCATCCTGATTGGCCTTAAATCGAAACACCGTGCTCCGTGCCATCACCTTAAAATTCGGCAGTTGTGAAAGCGTTCCGATCAAACTTTCCGTCAACCCATCGCTTAGGTACTCATTGTTCGGATCAGCCGTCGCATTGACAAACGGCAGCACCGCAATCTACGTAACTTTCTGCGCTTCTGACCTGCCGCGCAGCAAATAGGCTCCAGCCGCTGCGACCACGCCAAGCACAACTACCGCTATGCCAGCGATCACGTATTTACGTGAACTGCTGCTTGAAACCGCGGCCGCCGGAATGATCCCCGAACTCGCCCCAGCCCCACTTGCAAAGGGCACGCTGGCAGAAGCCGCGGAGCTCCCCGAGCGCCCGGAATCCAGGTCCCGTTTCAGCCGAGCCAGATCGCTCCGCAGATCGGCCGCGCTCTGATAGCGCAAATTCCGATCCTTCTCCAGCGCTTTGAAAACAATCGGTTCCAGGCCTGTCGGCAATTCCGGATTCAACCGCAATGGCGACACCGGCATCTCATCCAAGATCGATTTGAAAATCACCGCCGTGCTTTCGCCGCGGAACGCCAGCATTCCCGTCGCCATTTCGTACAGCACCGTCCCAAACGAAAACAAGTCACTGCGTGCGTCTAACTCTTTCGCCCGTGCCTGCTCCGGCGACATATACGCAACCGTGCCCAGTGTCGATCCCGGGCTCGTCAGATGCTCCGAGTCCACCGTGCGCGTCATTGTGTTCTCGGAGGCCGACGACCCGCCCGCTACCGCGACCTTTGCCAGACCGAAATCCAAAATCTTCGCGTGGCCCAGCGCCGTTGCAAAAATATTTGCTGGTTTGATGTCGCGGTGAACAATTCCCTTCGAATGTGCCGCTGCCAGTCCATCGGCAATCTCGATCCCCAGCGCCAGCACCGTTTCGGTCTCCAGCGGACGTCCAGCAATACGTTGCTTCAACGTGGCGCCTTCCAGGAATTCCATTGCAATGAAGGCTCGGCCGTTTTCCTCGCCAATATCGTAAATCGTGCAGATGTTGGGATGATTCAGCGCTGAAGCCGCTTTCGCTTCGCGTCGGAACCGCTCTAGTGCGTGCGCATCGCGCGCCAACTCCTAAGGCAGGAATTTCAGCGCAACAAAGCGGTCCAGCCGTGTGTCCTCGGCTTTGTACACCACACCCATACCGCCTCCTCCCAGCCGTTCGAGGATGCGGTAGTGCAAAATCGTCTCGTTGATCATGAATGGCAGTCATGTTAAGTGGCATAGCAAACTCAAGTCAACTCAGCACGGAAGGCTACAGGCCATCGCCGGCTGGAACTCGTGCCTCACTCCCCAAATAACTGGGCTCCCGGCAGTTTCAGAAAGGTCTATTTGTCCGATCAACGCTCTTGTCGGGCTTTGCTTTTTCCCCGGTAGTCAGGAACCAGAGAATGCGGAGAGCGGATGTATACTACGCCCGACGTTTTCACACGATCAGAAGAAAATGGGCGATTAACCGCTTATGAAAAACACCCTTTCCCGTCGCAATTTCGTTCGCGCAAGTGCAATCGTTGTATCAGCGTTCGCTTCGAAGGACGCCTCCGCACTGATCCAGGAACGACCATCGGCCGGCGAATCATCGCCCTTTCGTTTGGGTCTGGCCAGCTACACGTTCCGTAACTTCAGTCGCGCGCAAATGATTGGCTTCCTGAAGCAGCTAAATGTGTTTGCGTTGAATCTGAAAGACGTCAAAGACCATCTCCCGTCCGATATGCAGCAGGAGGCCTCGGCGCTGGCGGACTACGCCGCGGCGGGCATGAAACCCCACGCCGCCGGGACAATTTATTTCGAGAAAGATGAAGATGCGGACATCCGCAGCAAATTCGAATACTGCAAGCGAGCAGGCATTGCCGTCATTGTCGCCGGCGACCCAGCACTACAAACTCTGCCGCGAATCGAGAAGTTCGTAAAAGAGTACGACATCCGTTTCGCGGTCCACAATCACGGGCCGGAGGACAAGTTATGGCATTCGCCGCTTGATGTACTAAAAGCAGTAAAGAGTATGGATCCGCGGATGGGATGTTGCATCGATGTAGGACACACGGTTCGCGCCGGCACGGATGTGGTTCAGGCGATCCATGAAGCAGGCCCGCGGTTGTTTAACGTTCACATGAAGGATCTGACGAACTTTCAGGACAAAGAAAGCCAGGTCGCCGTGGGAGACGGGATCATGCCGGTGCCGAAGATATTTGAAGCCCTGATCGCGATCAGCTATAAGGGCTTCGTTGATTTGGAGTACGAAATTAACCCTAACGATCCGATGCCGGGCGTCATCAGTAGCTTTGCATATATGCGAGGCGTCCAGGCAGGATTGGGTCACGCGAGCGGCGGCTGACGGCTGCGTCCTTCCTTCAGGCCTTGGCGGCGCGCATCTGCGCGATCCTCTCGTTGCGTTGCCGGGTCAGGTGCGGCACGATGCCCAGTTGCCGTTCGATCAGCATCAGCTGTGCTCGATGGTGCAGCTCATGCTCTTTCGCACCAAGCAGCCACTCAAAGCGCGATTTCGCCGTTTTTCCGTCGCCTTCGGTTACCATCTCCGCCAGAAACTCCGGTGTCAGCGTCTCCAGCCACGCCGCAAACTGTTTGCCCTCCGTCCGAAGCAACTCTACGATCTCCGCCTTCGAGCGCGGCGCGCTCTCCTCTTCGTCGGCGCGTTTAGCCATCGCGAAAAAGTCGATGCCCTGCATCGTCGTCCGCCGTTGCTTTCTGTGAACGTCGTCCCAAAACCGTACGGCGATAGCAATGTGAGTCAACATTCGCCCCACGCATTTACATTCAGGCGCGGCAACATACCCGTACTGCGCCTCCGGAATGTCCTCCGCGACCTGGATGGTGTTGTTCCGTACTGTACGAAATGCGCTAGCCAGTTCGGTCCCGCCATAAGTAGTCATTTGGATCACCTCGTTCTGGAGCTTTCCGCCCCACTGTAGCATGCGCTGGACATATTTGCGCGCATACCGAGTAGACACACTCTTCGATCCGCCGCGCCCCCTGCTGTCGGGCGCTTTCTGCGATCGACTGGAGTGCGTTAATCAGCACCTGGCCCCTGAGTCTGTCCTATACTTCCCGCCAGGCTCGCTTGTGGTGCGCCACAACAACGCAGCACGATCCGATCAAAAAGAGGCTTGAGGGGTAGTTTATGAAAGCGATTGTATGCACTCAATACGGACCACCGGATGTGTTGCAGTTCACGGAGATGGCAAAACCTACCCCTAAGGACGATGAGGTCTTGATAAAAATTCATGCGGCATCGGTAAATCCAATGGACCGGTTCTTCATGAGAGGTGCGCCGTTGGTCCGCCTGATCCCGGGGCTGCGCACACCAAGACATAAGGTCATCGGCTGTGATATCGCAGGACGCGTTGAAGCGGTTGGCAGACACGTAAAACAGTTTCAAACAGGCGACGAGGTGTTCGGAGGAACGGGTGTTGGAGCCTTTGCCGAGTATGTCTGTGCTCCTGAAGATAAATTGGCGCTGAAACCGGCCAACAGTTCATTTGAGGCCGCAGCAGCCGTAACCGTAGCGGCAATCACTGCTCTTCAGGGTCTTCGTGATAAGGGCCGGATCCAGCGAGGCCAAAAGGTTCTGGTTGATGGCGCATCTGGTGGCGTGGGTACGTTTGCCGTCCAGATTGCTAAGTCGTTTGGGGCGGAAGTCACTGCCGTGTGCAGCACGAGGAATGTGGACACGGCGCGATCGATCGGCGCCGACCATGTCATTGACTACACGCGGGAAAATTTCACGCAGAGCGGACAGCGTTACGATCTGATCCTCGGTGCAAATGCCCATCATTCGATTTTCGATTACAGGCGTGCGCTGAGTCAGGACGGAATTTATGTCATCGTCGGAGGTAGCTTGGTTCGAATCTTCCAAGGCATATTGCTGGGACCATTGCTGTCGCTGATCGGAAACAAGAAGACGTGTTTCTTTATAGCAAATATTAACCAAAAGGATTTAGTTTCTCTGAAAGATCTTCTTGAAGCCGGAAAAGTTGTACCCGTCATCGATAGGCGTTACCCGTTAAGCGACGCGGCTGAAGCTCTCCGTTATCTGGAAGAAGGACATGCGCAAGGGAAAATCGTATTGACCGTCGAACATAGAATCGGCACGTAACAAGCCGCTGCGCCATGCTGCTGGTGCGTCTCCGAAGTCAGGCGCATGCCCCGACCGGGAATCCCACTCAGCGTCGTTTCTTGCTTTCGCTCTGCGCGACCCGCGCCTTCACCATTTTTTTAACAAGCGCAGCAGGTAGTGGCTTCTCCGTTGAAAACTGAATGGTGCCTTTGGACGTGGAGAAGCCTTTCAGTTCTTTCTTAAACGCTTCGATTACCGCGCCTGTGGGGAACAAACTGCAGTGGTTCGAAAACGCGGCGTACCACACCAGCACTCCGTTGTGTTTGAACGCTGGCATCCCATAGCTGATGGTCTCGGTAGTCCCCGGTGGCACAGCGGTCCGAATCGCCGCGCGAACCTTGTTCAAGGTGCTGCGAGCGGGTTCCGGCACACCGGCAAGGTATTCATCAACGTCTTGCGGAGCTCCGTTGCCTTTCGCCGCGGAACCGCGCTTCCCGGATTTCACTTTCTTCATGCGCGCGATGCTACAAGAATTTCCGAGTCAAGTCCATGCTCGAGACCACCAGGGGCGCGCGACATGCTAGTGGTGTTTTGAGAAATCTCGTTTTGTAAGCCTCCTTGCCTAGCGTAGTATTACGCTAGGCAGTACATTGGAGGCTATATGACGCTCTCGCTTGCCG
>WNGH01000757.1_pt1 | contig 39302 bp, 32 predicted proteins | sample 5400631 | NCBI WGS metagenome assembly WNGH01 (sample SAMN13153373, study PRJNA577476) | soil metagenome | isolation source: 115 cm soil or saprolite under Garry oak tree replicate 1 | place: USA:California | collected 2016-06-15 | reverse complement strand
TGACCGCCGACGTGGCCATGGTGGACTTCAGCGGATCCCGCGTGGTCGCGGCGACCAGGCCGGAGTGGGTGACCGCGGCGTGATCACGGTCGTGGGCATGGACGGCTCGCCGCTCGGCGCGCGGGCCGAGGCGGCGCTGGCCGCGGCGACCCTCGTGGCCGGCGCCCGCAGGCACCTCACCGCGGCCCCGCACGGGGCGCGCACCGTGGTGCTCGGGGAACTGGCCCCCGCACTCGACGCGCTCGCCGCGCACGATGGCGACGCCGTGGTCCTCGCCTCCGGGGATCCCGGGTTCTTCGGGATCGCCCGCGCGCTGCGCGAGCGGGGCCTGAAGTTCACGGTGCTGCCCGCGGTGTCCTCGGTCGCGCTGGCGTTCGCCCGGGCCGGGCTGCCCTGGGACGATGCCATGGTGGTCAGCGCACACGGCCGCGACCTGCGCCGGGCGGTCAACGTGTGCCGGGCCTGCCGGAAGGTCGCGGTGCTCACCGGGCCGGGCGCGGGTCCCGCTCAGATCGGGGCGGCGCTGGACGGCTGGGAGCGCCGGTTGATCGTGGCAGAGCACCTAGGCTCCGGCGCCGAGCGGATCACCGAGTGCTCCCCCGCCGGCGCGGCTCAGCGCGCCTGGGCGGATCCGAACGTAGTGCTGGTCCTGGCCGGCTCTTCCGGGCCCTCCCCCGGGCCGGGGAAAGTGATGAATGCCGCGTTCATCACCGAAGATGCCGATGAACGTCACATTCATCGCGAACCGCGGGAGGCGGGGGCCGGAGGGCACGCGGGCGCCGGATGGCTGGCGGGCGGACACCGCGCCCCGGGCGGCTGGGCGCTGGGCGAGGAGGAGTTCGACAGCCGGGACGCGGTGCTCACCAAGGCCGAGGTCCGGGCGCTGGCGCTGGCCCGGATCGCCCCGGGCCCCGGGACGCTGGTGTGGGACGTGGGCGCGGGCAGCGGTTCCGTCGCGGTCGAATGTGCCAGGTTCGGCGCCGCGGTGATCGCGGTGGAGCGCGAGGCGGTGCGCTGCGCGCGGATCCGGGCCAACGCGAGCAGGCACGGCGTGGACGTGCGGGTCCTGCCGGGCGAGGCACCCGGCGCGCTTGAGCGGCTGCCGGACCCGGACGCGGTGTTCGTCGGCGGTGGCGGGCCCGCGGTGCTCGCGGCGGTGGCCGCCCGCCGCCCGGCCCGCATCGTGGTGGCACTGGCCGCGGTGGAACGGGCCGGGCCCGCGCACGCCGCCCTGGCCGCGGCCGGTTACGCCACCGGCGGCGCCCTGGTGCAGGCGGCAAGGTTCGCCCCGCTGCCGGGTGACGTGCACCGCCTCGCCGCCATCAACCCGGTGTTCCTGGTGTGGGCGGCTCACGGGACCACGGAACCCGGCGGCGCCGCGGCGCACGGCTTCCCCGGCCCGGGAGCGGCGCGATGATCGGGCTCATCGCCGTGACCATGGCCGGGCATGCCTCCGCCGCCCGGCTGGCGGAGGCCTGGCCCGGCGAGACCCGCAGCTACGACGGGCCGGCCAGGCAAGCGCTGCACCGGGCCTGGGCCGAGTGCGACGGGCTGGTGTGCTTCCTTGCCGTGGGCGCGACCACCCGGCTGGTCGCCCCGCTGCTGGACAGCAAGTGGTTCGACCCGGCCGTGGTCTGCGTGGACGAGCCCGGCCGGTACGCGGTGACGCTGGTCGGCGGGCACGCGGCCGGCGCCAACGCGCTGTGCACCAGGGTCGCCGACGTGCTCGGCGCGCAGGCGATCATCACCACGGCGACCGACGCCACCGGGCTGCCCGGGCTCGACACGCTGGGCTGGCCCGCCGAGGGCGCGATCGCCCGGGTCAGCCGCGCCCTGCTGGACGGTGAGCCGGTCGGCTTCGAGGCGGACGAGACCTGGCCGCTGCCGCCGTTCCCGGTCACCGCCGATGCCGCCGGCCAGTGCCGGATCGTGGTGACCGACCGGATCGTGCCCATCGACGTCAACACCGTGGTGCTCCGCCCGCCGTCGCTGGTGGCGGGCGTCGGGGCCAGCAGGGGCGTCGCCGCCGAGGAGGTCCTCGGGCTGCTCGACGAGGCGCTGGCCGTGGCCGGGCTGTCCAGGGACTCGGTGACCGCGCTGGCCACGGTCGACGCCAAGGCCGAGGAGGAAGGCATCGTGGCGGCGGCGCAGCAGGGCGGCTGGCCGCTGCACAGCTACCCGGCCGGCCAGCTTGCCGCCGTGCCGGTGCCGAACCCCGGGGACGCGGCGCTCGCCGCCGTCGGCACCCCCAGCGTGGCCGAGGCGGCGGCCCTGACCTACGGCGACGAGCTGGTGATGGCCAAGCGCAAGTCGGCCATGGCCACGGTGGCACTGGCCAGGATCCGCCCGCGCGGCCGGCTGGCCCTGGTGGGGCTCGGCCCCGGTGACCGGGACCTGGTCACCCCGCGGGCCATCGGGGAACTGCGGCGCGCCTCGGTGGTGGTCGGCCTGGACCGTTACCTGGACCAGATCCAAGACGTGCTGCGGCCCGGCACCCGGGTGCTCCGCAGCGGCCTCGGCGACGAGGAGCTGCGGGCCGCCAGCGCCGTGGCCGAGGCCCGCAAGGGGCACGCGGTCGCGCTGGTCGGCTCCGGTGACGCGGGCGTCTACGCGATGGCCAGCCCCGCGCTGGCGATCGCGGGCGCGGACATCGACGTGGCCGGCGTACCGGGGGTGACTGCCGGGCTCGCGGCCGCCGCGCTGCTCGGCGCCCCGCTCGGCCACGACCACGTGATCATCTCGCTGTCCGACCTGCACACGCCGTGGGGGATCATCGAGCGCCGGATCCAGGCGGCCGCGGCCGGGGATTTCGTGGTGGCCTTCTACAACCCGCGCAGCAAGGAGCGGGACTGGCAGCTCGGCGCGGCGCTGGAGATCCTGGCCGGCCACCGGGATCCCGGTACCCCGGTCGGCGTGGTGCACGACGCGTTCCGCCCCGGCCAGCGGGTGCTCGTCACCACCCTGGCCGAGATCAACCCGGCCGTCGCCGATATGACCAGCGTGGTCATCGTCGGGTCGGCCAGCACCCGGATCATCGCGGGCCGGATGGTCACCCCGAGGGGGTACCGATGGCAGTACTAGCCCCGACCCCACCACCCCGCCCAGGGCTAGCCCCGACCCCACCACCCCGCCCAGGGCTAGCCCCGACCCCACCACCCCGCCCAGGGCTAGCCCCGACCCCGCCGCCCCGCCCGGGCACCGTGACGATCGGCGCCTGTCAGGGCTGCGGTGCGTGCCTGCTGACCTGTCCAGAACATGCGATACGGCCTGCCGGGGGCACCCTGGTCGTGCTGGCGCAACGTTGCTCGGGGTGCGGTGAGTGCATCGAGATCTGCCCGGCGGACGCGATCACCGAGACCGGCCCGGCTCCTGGCCAGACTGGCACCACGGTTCCGGCGGGGAGGACGGCACGATGGCCCGCGTAGTTCACCCGATAGAGAAGCGGTCGTATGAGATCCTGCGCGCGCGTGCGGACACCTCGGCGCTGCCGCCGTGGACCCGGGCCGTGGCGGAGCGGGTCGTCCACGCCAGCGCCGACCTCGGCTACCTCGACGACCTGGTCTGCGCCGAAGCGGACCTGGCCGCGGCCGCCCAGGCGCTGCGCGACGGCGCGGCGGTGGTGGCCGACTCGGCGATGACGGCCGCCGGGATCACCACCCGCGAGGTGGTGTGCCGGATCGACGACCGGCGAGCCGCGGCGCTGACCAGGGTGCTCGGCATCACCCGCGCGGCGGCCGGGGTCCGGGTGGCCGGCGGCGAGGTCGGCCCCGGCGCGGTGTGGGTCATCGGCACGGCGCCCACGGCGCTGGACGATCTGCTCGCGCGCGGCCCGGCCCCGGCGCTGGTCATCGGCCTGCCGGTGGGCTTCGTGGGGGCCGTGGAAGCGAAACAGGCATTGCGGGACAGCGGGCTGCCCGCGGTGACGAACAAGAGCGAGAAGGGCGGCGCCGCGGTCGCCGCGGCCGCCCTCAACGCCCTGCTCTACGGCGACCCGCTCGAGGACAGTGCTAGCCCCGACCCCGCCGCCCCGCCCAAGGAGCCGCCAGCGTGACCACGCCACCCCTGCTCATCGTCGGCCACGGCACCCGCAGCGACGCGGGCGTGGCCGAGTTCACCCGGCTGGCCGGGCTGGTCCGCGACCGCGCGGCCGGCCGGGTGCCGGCCGTGGACGGCGGGTTCATCGAGCTGTCCAGGCCGTCCGTGGCGGACGCGGTCGCCCGGCTGGTTTCGCACGGGGCGGGCGGCCCGCGGCCGATCGTCGCGGTGCCGCTGGTGCTCACCGCCGCCGGGCACGGCAAGGGCGACATCCCGGCGGCGCTGGCCAGGGAACTGGTGCGGCACCCGGGCCTGTCCTACTCCTACGGGCGGCCGCTCGGCCCGCACCCGGTGCTCCAGGACGTGCTGGAAGCCAGGATCGACGCCGCGCTGGCCGGCGCGCCCCGGCGGGACGCGCACGTGGTGCTGGTCGGGCGCGGCTCCACCGACCCGGACGCCAACGCCGAGATCGCCAAGGTGGCGCGGCTGCTCTGGGAGGGCCGGGGTTATGCCGCGGTGGAGTTCTGCTTCATCTCCCTCGCCGAGCCTTCGGTGCCCGACGCGCTGGAGCGGGCCGTCCGGCTCGGCGCGCGGCGCATCGTGGTGGCGCCGTACTTCCTGTTCCCCGGGGTGCTGCCGGACCGGGTGGTGGCCCAGTCGCGGGAGTTCGCCGCCGGGCACTACGGGCCGGAGGTCACGGTCGCGGGCCTGATCGGGGCGTGCGCGGAGCTGACCGGGCTGGTGCTCGAGCGCTACGACGAGGCGCTGCGCGGCGACATCAGGATGAACTGCGACACCTGCGCCTACCGGGTGGCGCTGCCCGGTTTCGCGGACAAGGTGGGCCGGCCGCAGGTGCCACATTTCCATCCCGACGACGAGGCGGGGCACTGGCACGCCGCCCACGAGGTGCTGTCATGATCGACTCTGGCGCGGCCCTGCCCGGCGAGCCCACGCCCGGTGAGCCCATGCCCCAGCAGGACATCGACGCGTTCTACCGGCTCGCCGCCGCGCGCCGGGACATGCGCAACGGTTTCCTGCCCGATCCGGTGCCCGGCGAGGTGCTGACCCGGGTGCTGACCGCGGCGCACCAGGCGCCCAGCGTGGGACTGAGCCAGCCGTGGGACTTCCTCATCATCAGGGACCGGGCGGTGCGCGAGCGGGTCCGCGCCCTGGCGCGCCGCCAGCAGGACGTGTTCGCCGACTCGCTGCCCCGGTCCCGGGCGCAGCGGTTCGGTGACCTGAAGGTCGAGGCCATCCTGGACGCGCCGGTCAACATCGTGGTGACCTGCGACCCCACCCGGGGCGGCAGGCATGTCCTCGGCCGGCACGCCCAGCCGCAGGTCGCCGCGTACTCCAGCGTGTGCGCGGTGCAGAACCTGTGGCTCGCGGCCCGGGCCGAGGGGCTCGGCGCAGGCTGGGTCAGCTTCTTCGACGAACGGGAGCTGTCGGCCGCCCTGGGCCTGCCCGCGCACCTGGAGATCGTGGCCTACCTGTGCGTGGGGCACGTGACCGAGTTCCCGCCCGCGCCGGAGCTGGCGCTGTCCGGCTGGGCACGGCGCCGCCCGCTGGCCTGGGCGGTGCACGACGAGCGGTGGGGCCAGCACGGGCTGCCCGGCGGGACCCCGGTGAGCCTGCTTGCCGACACCCTGGCCGCCGTCGGCCCCGCGGACGCCGGGGCGATGGCCCAGGCCAGGGAGCGCCAGGAGCGGCTCACCAAGCCGAGCGGGTCCCTCGGCGTGCTGGAAGACCTCTCGGTACGGCTGGCCGGCATTGCCGGGGACTGCCCGCCCCCGGTGCCCGAGCCGGCGGCCGTCGCGGTGTTCGCCGCCGACCACGGCGTGCACGCCCAGGGGGTCACACCGTGGCCGCAGGAGGTCACCGTGCAGATGGTGGCGAACTTCCTGGCCGGCGGCGCGGTGGTGAACGCGATCGCCGCGCAGGCCGGGGCCGAGGTGTGCGTGGTGGACGTGGGGGTGGCGGCGGAGATTCCGCCCGCGCCCGGGCTGCTGCCGCGCAAGGTGCGGCCGGGCACCGCGGACATGACCGAGGGCCCGGCGATGAGCGCCGGCGAGGCACAGCGCGCGGTGGAGGCCGGCATCGAGACCGCCCGCGACCTGGTCGCGGCGGGCAACCGGTGCCTGGTCACCGGGGACATGGGGATCGCGAACACCACCGCGTCCGCGGCCCTGATCGCGGTGTTCACCGGCGCGGAGGCGCAAGAGGTCACCGGCCGGGGCACCGGCATCGACGACGAGACCTGGGAACGGAAGGTCAGCGTGATCCGCCGGGCGCTGGCCAGGCATCGGCCGGACCCGGCGGACCCGCTGGCCGTGCTGGCCGCGGTGGGCGGCCTGGAGCACGCCGCGCTGGCGGGCTTCATGCTGGGCGCGGCGGCGCTGCGGACCCCCGTGCTGCTCGACGGCGTGATCGCCTGCGCGGCGGCGCTGGCCGCCCGGGCGATGGCCCCGGACGTGGTGGACTGCCTGGTGGCCGGGCACATGTCCACCGAGCCTGGCGCCCGGCGGGCGCTGACCGCGCTCGGCCTGCGGCCGCTGCTCGACCTCGACATGCGGCTGGGCGAGGGTTCCGGTGCCGCGCTGGCGGTGCCCGTCGTTCAGGCCGCCGCCCGGGTGCTCCGGGATGTCGCGACGTTCGACAGCGCCGGCGTGTCCGGCGCCAAGGAATAAGGGGCCGGAGATGGCAACCCCGCCCGAGCCACGGCCTGCTTCGGGGCCCGCCTCCGGGCCGGGCCCGGCCGCCACCACCCCACCCACGCCAGCCTCGGCCAGCCCACCGGCCGCCGCAGCCACCCCGATTTACCCCCTCAGCCTGCGGCTGGAGGGGCGCCGGGCGCTGGTGGTCGGCGGCGGCTCGGTCGCGCTGCGCCGGGTGGCCGGGCTGCGCGAGGCCGGCGCCGAGGTCGTGGTGGTGGCCCCCCGGCTCACCCCGGCGCTGGCCGACCTGGCGGCCCGCGGGCTGATCACCGCGCACCAGCGCGGCTACCAGCCGGGCGACCTGGACGGCGCCTGGCTGGTCCTGGCCTGCACCGACCAGCCGGAGGTCAATGAGGCCGTGGCGGCGGACGCCGAGCGGCAGCGGGTGTGGTGCGCCCGGGCCGATGACGCGGCCGCCTCCGCCGCCTGGGTGCCCGCCGTGGGCCGGGCGGGCGCCGTGACCGTGGCGGTCAACGCGGGCCGCGACCCACGTCGTGCCGCGGAACTCCGTGATCGTTTCGTGGACACGGTTGCCGCCGCAGGCCGTTCTTCTGCCAAAGAACGGGAGCCGGCGGCCGGCGGGCCGCGGAAGGCCGGGCGGGTGTCGATCGTCGGTGGCGGGCCCGGGGACCCGGGCCTGATCACGGTGACCGGGCTGCACCGGCTGCGGGAAGCCGACGTGGTGGTGACCGACCGCCTCGCGCCGGTGGCGCTGCTTGAGCAACTGGCCCCGGGCGTGCACGTGGTGGACGCGGCCAAGGTGCCCGGCGGGCCGGCGATGCGGCAGGACCACATCAACCACGCGCTGGTCGAGCATGCCCGCGCGGGCCGTGCCGTGGTCCGGCTGAAGGGCGGCGACCCGTTCGTGTTCGGCCGCGGCCGCGAGGAGGTCGAGGCGTGCCTGACCGCGGGCATCCCGGTCGAGGTGATCCCCGGGGTGACCAGCGCCATCTCGGTTCCGGCCGCGGCCGGCATCCCGGTCACCCACCGGGGCGTGAGCCAGGGTTTCTGCGTGCTCGCCGGGCATGTCCGGCCGGGTGACTCGCGCAGCTCGGTGGATTGGGCGGCGCTGGCCCGCAGCGGGATGACCCTGGTCCTGCTGATGGCGGTCGACCACCTGGCCGAGATCGCGGACACGCTGATCTCCGCCGGGCTGGGCGGCGGCACCCCGGCCGCGGTCGTGTCCGACGGCTGGAGCCGGCAGCAGCGCGTGGTCACGGCCCCGCTGCGGGACCTGGCCGGCAACGTGCTCGCGGCCGGGGTCACCAACCCGGCGGTCGTGGTGATCGGTGACGTCGCCCAGCTCGCCGCTACTGATCTCCTGGCACCCGGCTCCCCGGCGTCACCTGGTGCGGCGCCGTCCCCAGGCACACCGCCTCCCGGCGCGAACGGCGGCACGCTGCCCGCCGGCCAGGTCACCGCTCCCCCGGGCGGCGCCGCCACCCCCCGCGCCGGCACCGCCCCCTTCCCTGCCTCCCCCGGCACCGCGCGGGCGGGACGCCGGGTGCTTGTGCTCGGCGGGGCACGGTCCGGGAAGTCGGCCACGGCCGAGGGCATGCTGGCCGGTGACGGCCCGGTGGACTACGTCGCGACCGGCACGCCGCCGGGCTCGGGCGACGCGGAATGGGACGCCCGGGTGGCCGAGCACCAGCGGCGCCGCCCGCCGCACTGGCGGACGGTGGAGACGCTGGCCCTGGCGGACGTGCTGGCCGCGCCGGGCACGGCCCCGGTCCTGGTGGACTGCCTGACCACCTGGCTGGCCCGGGTGATGGACGACTGCGGGGCCTGGGACGACACCGGCGATGCCGCGGGCACGCTGGCGGCCCGCACCGACCGGCTGCTCCGGGCCTGGCGGCAGACCGGCAGGCAGGTGATCGCGGTGAGCAGCGAGATCGGCTCCGGCGTGGTCCCGGGCACCGCCTCCGGGCGCCGGTTCCGCGACGAGCTCGGCAGGCTGAACGCGCGCATCGCCGCGGACAGTGACGAGGTCTGGCTGTGCACAGCGGGAATCGCCCGGCGGCTGCGATGACGCAGGCCCCGCAGGCCCCGCGGGCCGGGCCCGCCCGGCCGGGACGCCCGTGGCGGGAGGGGCTGCTGCTGCCGTTGCGATCCGCCCTCGGGCTGTTCACGATCCTCCCGGTGAAGGCGGCCCCTCAGATCGGCAGGGACGAGGCGGCCCGGGCCGTGCTCTGGCTGCCCGTGGCAGGGCTGATGCTCGCGCTGCCCGCCGCCGGCGTGCTGCTCGCGGTGGAGGCCGGCGGCCATTCCGCGCTCCGCCGCATGCTGGCAGCGACCCTCGCGGTCGGCGTGCTGGCCCTGCTCACCGGGGTCCTGCACCTGGACGGCCTGGCGGACACGGCGGACGGGCTGGGCAGCCGCCGCCCCAAGGACGAGGCTCTGGCGATCATGCGCCGGTCCGACATCGGGCCGTTCGGGGTCGCGGCGCTGCTGTTCACCGTCCTGGTGCAGGTCACCGCCCTGGCGACGGTGGCGCCCGGCTGGCCGGAGGCCGCCGCCCTGGCCGTGGCCGCGGTCACCGGGCGGGCCGCCGTGGTGCTGGCGACCGGCCCCGGTTCCCCGGCGGCCAGGCCGGACGGGTTCGGCGCGCTGGTGGCCGGGGCCACGACCGCGCGGGCCAGGATCGCCACCGGCGCCGCCCTGGTCGCGGTGACCGCCGCGACCGCCGCCGCCGCGTGGGGCTGGCATCCGGCGGTGCGCGGCGTCATCGCGGTGCTGGCCGGGCTGTGCGCCGGCGACCTGTTGCGCCGCCTCGCCCGGCGGCGCCTCGGCGGGATGACCGGCGACGTGTTCGGCGCCGTGGTGGAGGTGTCCTGCGCCGTGGTGCTGCTGATCCTGGCACTGACCGCCTGATCGGGTGACCCGGGCGCCGGTAACCTCGACGGTCATGCGGATCCTGGTCCTTGGTGGCACGGCTTTCGTGGGCCGGGCCATGGTCGAGGACTTCCTGCGCGGCGGCGCCGAGGTGAGCCTGTTCGGCCGGGGCAAGACCGGGACCGACCTGTTCCCCGAGGCGACGCGGTTGCGCGGCGACCGGGACACCGGCGACTACGCGGCGCTGAACCGGCGGCCGGGTCGCGCCGGTCAGGTGGAGATGTCGGGGTAGGGCACGCTCCAGTGGCCGAGCCGGGCCGCGTACTCCTTCTGGAAGGCCAGCGGCTCGGCGTAGTCGCGCTCGAACAGGGCGATGAACAGGGTCAGCGTCAGGAAGTTGTGCGCGCCCATCTCGAACAGCGTGACGTAGTCGTGGGCGGCCAGCGCCTCCCGCTCGGCGTCGGTGAACTTCAGCCAGGTGCTCCGCTCGGCACCGGGGCAGTTGAGGATCACGTTGGCCTGCTCGGCCTCCCACCAGGCCACGGTGCCGCGCGGGTCGGCGCGGTAGCGCTCGACCAGTTCCGGATCCCGGTCGATGGTGTACAGGAACTTGTTGAGCAGGTACTTGCTCACTGCGCGTCCACCCCGTTCGGGTACCAGGTGAAGTAGGCCTCCATGGTGTGGAAGAGGTCAAGCGAGTCGGTGTAGTCGGCCTTGGCGTTCTCCCCCGCGACGCCCATCATCAGCATGAAGTCCATGAAGCCGTGGGTCGCGTTGCCCGGTTCCCACAGGCTGTCCAGGCTCACCTCGGCCAGGGCCGAGCCCAGGTCGGCCGACGCGATCCAGCCGACCGCCTTGCGGTCGAACTCCGGATCGGGGCCGTGCGGGCCGAACTGGCGCGGGCCGCCCAGTTCCAGGGACAGGTGACCGGTGCCGATGATCGCCACCCGCTGGTCGCTCGGCCAGGACTCGACCAGCCGGCGGATCGTCTTGCCCAGCTCCACGAAGCGCTTCGGCTGGGGCATCGGCGGGGCGAAGATGTTGGTGTAAACCGGCACGATCGGCAGGTCCGCCGCTGGCCGCAGGGTGATCAGCGGGCAGGTGATGCTGTGGTCGACGCGCAGTTCATTGCTGAACGCCAGGTCGAAGCCGGCGTCGATGCCCTCGCGCAGCAGGTACCCCGATAGTTCCTCGTGCCCGGGCATGAACATCCGCGGCAGGCCGAACTCCCGCTCCTCGTTGTAGAAGTTCCCGTCGTAGAACGGCGCCTTCCCGATGAGGAACTGCGGCATGTTGTCCAGCCAGATCTGGTGGAAGTGGTCGGAGCCGACCATGACCAGCACATCCGGGCGGGCCCTGGTCAGGGTTTCCCTGAATGCCTCGATCTTGGCGACCCACTCGTCCGCGAACGGCGGCCGGTCCTCCCCCGTGGCGGTGCTCGCCCGGTAGTAGAACGGGTGGTGCGTGGATGCGATGACCGCGGCGACTGTGGCCATGGCGGCTCCTAATCTTCTAGGGTTTCACGCCCTGCCGGACCAGCAGCGCTGGCGGGCCGGTGGCTGGCATGGTGCCGGGGGACGGCCGGCCGGAAGCCTGCGGCCCGGGGACCAGGCCGGCCATGATGTGCGGCGCGGCCTGGCAGGCGGCCCAGTCCGCGCTGACCGCCGCCGCGGCCGACAGCAGCAGCGGCAGGTAGTCACCGGTGAGGACGTCCACCGGCGTCTCCGCGGCATGCACGGTCACGTTCATGGCGGCGATCACCCGCCCCTCGCCGTCCCGCAGCGGCGCCGCCACCGACCGGATCCCCGGGGCGAGCTGCTCGTCGGTCAGCGCCCAGCCGCGCTCGGCCACCTCGCGCAGCGTGGCGGCCCGCTCCGCGCGCCCGGGCTGCCACCGGGCGGTGATCCCGGAGCGGCTCGGCTCGGCGAGCACCCGCTCGGCCTCCGCGGGCGGCAGCGCCGCGAGCAGCACCTTGCCCAGCGAGGTCTGCATGGCCGGGAACCTGGTGCCGATCGTGACCGCGAGGGCGATGATCTTCGGCACCGCGACGCGGGCCGCGTAGACGATGTCGGAGCCGTCGAGCTGGGCGATCGAGGAGGACTCATGGGTGCGGGAGACCAGGTCCTCCATGTGCGGCCGGGCGCCCTCCCACAGGTTCTGCGATAGGACGTAGGACATGCCCAGGTCCAGCACCCGGGCGGTGAGCTGGAAGCCCCCGTCGGCCGGGCGGACGTAGCCGAGCTGGGTGAGGGTGAGCAGGATGCGCCGCGCGGTGGGCCGGGCCAGCCCGGTCGCGTCGGCTACCGCGGCCAGCGACATGGCCCGCTGCCTGGGACCGAACGCCCGGATGACATCGAGGCCACGGGCGAGCGCCTCGATGAAATCAGGGCTGGTGTCCCGGCGTGCCATGCCGCTTTCCTCCCGGTGCGCGTTGCCTCTTGACAGCAGCCTGCGAACAGGCCAGCGTTCCGTCAAGCTAGACATGACCGCTCTACGGACGCTTGTCCGATCCTAGGATGACCACTGCCTGAACCGGAGGTAGGACATGACAAGCTCACCCAGCACCGGTGTGGCGCCGGAGGACCTGGTACCCGGGCGACCGCTGGTGTTCCGCAACGCCACCGTGCTGACCATGGACGAAGGGCATCACGTCTACCGCGGCGCGGACGTGCTGGTTTCCGGGGAGCGGATCGCCGCGGTGGGCCATGCCCTCGAGGCGCCCGCGGACGCCGTGGAGATCGACGCGACCGGCGGCATCGTCATGCCCGGCATGATCGACACCCACCGGCACATGTGGCAGACCGCCATGCGCGGGTACGGCGCCGACTGGACGCTCACCCAGTACTTCGTCTGGTACTACCTGCAGTGGGGCAAGAGCTTCCGGCCGGCCGACGTGTACGCGGGCAACCTGCTGTCGGCGATCGAGGCGATCGACGCGGGCGTGACCACCACGGTGGACTGGTCCCACGGGCTGCAGACCACCGAGCACGCCGACGCCGCGGTGGACGCCCTGGAAGAGGTCCCTGGGCGGTTCGTCCTGGCGTACGGCAACATCCAGCAGGGCCCGTGGCAGTGGTCGGCGGCACCGGAGTTCCGCGACTTCGTCAACCGCCGGTTCACCAGCGGCAACGACATGCTCGGCCTGCAGATGGCGTTCGACATCACCGGCGGCGACGAATTCCCCGAGCGGGCGGCCTTCGAGGTGGCCAGGGAACTCGGCCTGCCGGTGACCACGCACGCCGGGGTGTGGAGCGTGACCACCGACGAGGGCATCCGCAAGATGCACGAGAGCGGCTTCATGACCCCGTCGACCGTCTACGTGCACGCGGCCAGCCTGTCGGCCGACTCCTACCACCGGATCGCGGCCACCGGCGGCTCGGCATCCCTGTCCACCGAGAGCGAGCAGAGCGCCGGGCAGGGGTACCCGCCCACCTGGAAACTGCGCGAGCACGGTATTCCGGTGTCGCTGTCCATGGACACCAGCGTGTGGTGGAGCGGCGACCTGTTCTCGGCCATGCGCGCGACGCTGAGCGCGGACCGGGCCCGTGAGCACCTGGAGGCGCACGCCCGGGGCGAGACCGTGACCAACCACAAGCTGCGCGCCGAGCAGGTGGTGAGCTGGGCCACCCGGGGCGGCGCGCACGCCCTGGGCCTGGACGGGGTGATCGGCAGCCTGGAGCCGGGCAAGAAGGCCGATGTCGTGCTCATCAAGAACGACGACTCGCCGGTCATGGCCCCCGTGCTGCACCCGTACGGGCACGTTGTCTTCCAGGCCCAGCGCGCCGACGTGCACACGGTGGTCGTCAACGGCCGGGTGGTGAAGTACGGCCACCGGCTCGTCGGCACGGACCTGGCCAAGGCACGGCAGGCGGTCGAGCAGACGGTGGAGCACCTGCTGGGCGAACTCGGGCCGGAAGCCTGGATCGAGGGCATGCACCCGGAGATCCCGGAGACCCGGGTGCTGCACAACCCGTACACCTACACCTACACCGAGGGCGCCCCGGGCGCGCGGCCCGGCAGCTGATTCTCCGGCCCCGGGATCCAATGTCGTCGTTGTGACAACCACGACCAAAGAAGGTCGTCGTTGTCACAACGACGACAAACGCGGCCCGGGCGCGGACAATCGTTGGGATGCGAGTCACCGAGGTTCCGCCACGGGATGCCCGCCCGTTGATCGCGGAGATCCACGCCGGCCTGCTCGCGCTGCTCGCGTCGCTGCGGGATGCCGAGTGGGCGGCGCCCACCGAGGCCGGCCGCTGGACGGTGAAGGACGTCGCGCTGCACCTGCTCGACGGCGACCTCATCCAGCTCTCCATCGGCCGGGACGGTGACCTGTCCGGGCTGCTGGACGCCAGCGGGGATCACCGCCAGTTCGTCGCCGCGCTGGACGCCAAGAACCAGCGCTGGGTCGAGGCCGCGCACGGGCTGAGCCCGCGCGTCGTGACCGGCCTGCTGCGCTGGTCCGGCGAACGGGTCGGGCGGTACTACGCCACCGTGGACCTGACCGGCCCGGCCCGCGTGAGCTGGGCCAGCGACGGCACGGTGCCCGTGTGGCTGGACCTGGCCAGGGAGATGACCGAGCGGTGGGCCCACCAGCAGCACATCAGGGACGCGACCGGCCGGCCCGGCGGCCATGACCGCTTCCTCCCGGCGGTGCTGGCCACGTTCGCCTGGGCGTTCCCGTACCAGTACCGGCCGGAGGCACCCCCCGGCACGGCCGTCCAGGTCGACTTCGGCGGTGGCGGCCGGTGGCTGCTCACCCGCGCGGCCGGCGGCTGGGTGCTCGGTGAAGGCACCGTCCCGCACCCGGCGGCCGCGCTCCGCATGCCGCCGCACCTGGCCTGGCGCCAGCTCACCGGGCTGCCGGTGCCGGCCGGGGAGTACGCCACGGAGGGGGACGACCGCCTGGCCGCACCGCTGCTCGCGGTCCGGGGCATCATCGTCTGAGCCCGGCCGGCACCGGGGCTGTCAGGGCACCGGCGCCGCCTGCGCGGCCTTCACCGCCTGGTTGTAGTCGTAGCGGGTGAGGAACCCGGCCGCGAGGTCAGCCTGCGCGGCGGCCGTGAACTGCGACACGTAGCCGGCATGGGTCGGGTACAGGGACTGCAGCGTGGCGCCGCCGAACGGAGTGTAGAACCCCTCCAGCAGGCAAAGGCCCTCCTCGCGCAGCGCCGGGTCGGTGATCACTCCCGTCATGAGCGTGCTGAAGATGTTCTGCAGCGTGGTGAAGAGCTGGCTCGGGCTCAGCCCCTCCTGGCTGGGCTGGGAGAAGTTGATCGCCGAGAAGGTCTCGGTCGGCACATTGATATCCGGCAGCCGGATCCCGCCCAGCGCGTTCCCGTACCGGTCGCGTTCCACGATGTTGAAGAACGGCGTGGTGGCGATCTGGCTGCCGGACGGTGGCGCCACCCCCTGGGTGACCCACTTGCGCAGCGCCACCAGCGCCGAGTCCTCCAGCTCGAACACGCCCATGTTGTCGGGCAGCGTGCCCCCGTTGAAGGGCACGCCGAACACGCAGTTCGGCGGCGGGAGGCTCGGCACTTCGCGGGCGATCGTGGCGCCCTCGTAGAGCCCCTCGTGCAGGTCGATGTGCGCGGCCCCGGCCAGCTCCCAGGTGCGCAGGTGGGCGTTGTCGGGCTGCCGGGCGAACCCGAACCCCAGCTCCTCGATGTCGCCCTCGGTCTCGATCTGGAAGAACGGCGTCGCGTTGTCGGTGCGGATGAGCGCCGGGAACGGCGAGAACGCGACCAGGCCGGTGCCGATCGGCGCCCCGAGCGCCCCGCGGCCGACCGCCAGCAAACCGTCGAACGCGTGGCTGAGCGGCTGGATCGCGTTGTAGTAGGTGGCCACCCGGAACGCCGACTGCGAATCACCCGACCCGATGATCTTGGACGGCCTCAGGCCGCCGAGTAGGTTCGCGGTGTCCGCCCGGGCCACCTGCGCCGCCTGGCTGAAGATGTCGTAGGACTGGCCGTCGTTGGTGTCGCCCAGCGCCCCGTAGCGCTGCGGATCCCAGGTCTTGTCCTCGACCATGCTGCCGGTCTGCGCCGATACCCCGACGTAGGCGTACCCCTGGGCGAGAGCCTCGTGGTAGATCTCCGACCACACCGGGTCCTGGTCGCCGCCGGTGGTGTCGTTGAGCCACTCGACCACCACGGTCCCGTTGAACTTCGCGGGATCCGTCGGGTAACGCACCAGCAGGCGGGTGGTGTACGGGACATTGCTCTGCGCCACCGACACGTTCCACACGCCGTTCGAGCCCCAGAACCCGCTCTGCCGGTAGATGTTCGTCGTGCCGGACATCTTGAACTCGCGTTCGGTGTAGCCGAAATGTGCGAGGTTGATCGTCGGCGCGCCGGGGAAGCTGGGCGTGGTCGGCACCGCGTCGTAGGGATACCCATGGCTGCCGCTGCCCGCGGGAATCGGCGTGACCGTCGGCAGCGGGCCGCTTGCCAGCTGCCGCAGCGGCGCCGGAACCGACGCTGACGCCGCCATGCCGGGCACCACGACCAGCACCGATACCACGAGCGAGCCCGCGAGCGCACCGCCGAGGATGCCGCGCGCCTGGATCCGTCGATGCACCATGTCGCCTCCGTTAGGCAGAACGAATTAGGCAGAACGAAGCGGGGCCGGCCTGGGCCGGGAAGCGCCCGCGCCGGGCAACTGCGAAGGGCCGCATGCCGGATCGGGGTCCGGCGGCGGCGGCGGTGCGACGAGAACGAAGAGAGGGAGCGGCACGGCCGCTGACAGGCCGGACTGATGTGGGTCAGGCACGGCCGGCGGGCAAATGTGTAGCACTCTGTCACCTCTTTCCGCGTGGAACTGTAGCACTGCCATACCACTTTGCCTAGAGGCCGGCCCGGGCGGGCCGGCCAGCGGTAAAATCGCGTGTGGAAAACTCCCGCACGTACCGGGGCATCACCCCGTCAGCGCGCCAGGCCGACCGGCGGGAGCGGCTCATGGAGGCCGGGCTCGAACTGTTCGGCACGCTCGGCTACGCCAGCACCTCGATCCGCGCGGTCAGCGCCGCCGCCGCGCTCAACTCGCGTTACTTCTACGAGTCGTTCGGCAGCAGGGAGGACCTGCTCTACGCCGTCTACCAGCGCATCGTGACCGACATCTTCACCAGGGCCGCCGAGGCGACGGCGCGGGAGACCACCCTGGAGGAGCAGGCCCGGGCGGGCCTGCGGGCCGCGTGGACGGCCGTCACCGAGGACCGGCGCAAGGCGCGGATCGTGGCGCTGGAGGTCGTCGGCGTGAGCGAGCGCCTGGAACGGCTTCGGCAGGAGGCCAGGCAGGGACTCGCCCAGCTCACCGCCGACAACGCCATGTCGCTCGCTGGCCGGGGCGTCAAGCTGCGGCTGGATCCGGTGCTGACCGCCCGGTTCCTGATGGGCGGCGTCGTCGAGGTGCTGCTCGAATGGATCAACGGGGACCTGGACGCCTCCGCCGACGAGGTGGTCGAGCACTTCACCGCGCTGTTCACCGCGGCGGCCTACGCCACCGTGGCCCGCGACGCCCCGGCCGGGGCCACCGGCGGGCGGCCCGCGGACGAGGGCTGACCCACTACGGGATAGCCCACTGCTGGTTCGAGCCGCCGTTACAGTCCCAGATCTCCAGTTGCGTGCCGTTCGTGACGTTGAACCCGGGGTCGTCCAGGCACCGGCCGGACACCGGGTTGACCAGCATCCCGTTCACCGGCAGCCACTGCTGGTTGGCCCCGCCGTTGCAGGTCCACAGTTCGACCAGGGTGCCGTTGGCGGTCCCGGCGCCGGTGATGTCCATGCACGAGCCGTTGATGCGGATCGTGCGGTCGGTTTCGATGGTCCAGTTCTGCGCCGCGCCGCCGTTGCAGTCCCACATCTGTATGCGGGTGCCGTTCGCGCCGGAGTTGGCGTTGTCGTCGACGCACTTGGCGGTGTTGTCACCGGCGATGATCGGGCCGGTCGGCGTGGCCGAGCCGAGGGCCGTCACCGACAGGTTGTCGAACTGGTCGGTCTGGTAGCCGTGGACCCCCAGGCCGGCCATCCCGTCGGTGAAGGTGCTGTCGGTGACCGTGCCCACCGTGGTGCCGTCGATGGCCCCGCTGATGGTATGGCCGTTGAGGGACAGCACCAGGTGGTGCCAGGTGCCGGTGCCGAGCGCCGCCGCGGTGCCGCTGGCCAGCGTGGTGATCGTGCCGCTTGTGTTGTTACGGAAGATCGACCACGCGCCGGTGTTGGCGACCTGGAAGTAGTAGGCGTCGATGTCCGCCGGGGCGAAGCCCTTCTGCGTGCTCGCCCGGCCGAGCAACTGGACCGCCCCGGCCTGCTGGATCAGCACATCGGCGGCCACGGTGTAGTTGGCCCAGGACAGGTTCCCGCCGATCGTGTACGGGCTGGCGTCACCGGCCCACTCGATCGGCTTGACGGCGGCCTGCTGCTGCAGGCACTGCCCGGAATGGCCGCCCGCGCACGGCTCCACCTCGAACGCGCCCTGCTGCTGTGCCAGGTAGCGCGGCTGCTGCCCGGCGGTGCCGGAGTCGAAGTTGTCGGAGTACGGCAGGGCCAGGGTTCCCGGGCCCGGGCTGGCCGCGGTGCCCTTGCCCTGCCCGGTGGTGGTGGTCAGCGAGTACACGAACCCGGGCTGGACGGTCAGCGAGAAGCTGCCGCCGCTCGGGGTGATGTCGGAGGAGTGCACGAACCAGTTCGAGGAGCTGGCCGAGTTCACGTTCGTGCTCCACACGTGCACGGTCCCGGTGGACAGGCCGCCGGTGATGTTGTAGGTGACGGTCTGCGCGGCGGTGGCGTCCATCGTCTCGACGATCGAGCTCCAGTCGGACCTGTTGGGCGACTTGAGCGTGACGTAGCTGCCGTCGCCGCGGGTGCCCTGCAGGTAGCCGCTCGCCGAGTTGATGTAGGTCCAGCCCGGCGCGGTGAACTGGGTGGTCTGCGCGGTGACCCACAGTTGCTTGCCGACGGCGTACTGGCCGGACCAGGGCTGGTTGGCCACGATCAGGCCGTCGGTGTTGAACGGGAGGTCCGGGTAGATCGCGGCCACGACCGGCCAGTTGATCGTCGCGGTCATCTGCCCGTCCAGGTAGGCCCTGTTGTCGCCGCGGGCCATGGCCGCCGCGCCGCCGTTGAAGTCCTGGGAGCCGTTCTCGCTGGCCCATAGCTGCTTGCCGGTGGCCACCGCGTTCGCGGTGCTCGGGCAGGAGGACTCGCTGGACAGGTAGCCGCACGGGTAGTGCGCGCCGACGATCTGGACGGCGCTGGCGAACGTGGGGTTGGACACCAGGTCGTTGGCGATGGTCCAGTCGCTGTCCGCGCCGACGATCTGCACGGCGGAGTACCCGTTGGTGTTGAGCGCCGACCGCAGCTGCTCGTACCAGCTGATGTTGTAGCCGCGCTCGTTCCAGCCGCCGAGGTAGTTGATGGTCAGGCCGAGGGACTTCGCGCAGTTCAGCCACGCGACGATGTAGTTGACCGTGTTGGTGGACCAGAAGGTACTGCCGATCCAGCCGGGCGCGCCCCAGGCCAGCCCGTACAGCTTGATGTTCGGGTCGCGCGACTTGGCCTGCTGCATCAGCCACCACTCGTAGCCCGCGCCGCAGTTGATGGAGCCGGACGCGTGCTCGATGCTCGACTCGGAGCCGTCGGTGGAGTTGGTGTCCCCGCCGATCTCCACCTTGAGGATCTGCAGGTCCGCCCCGTAACCCGGTTTGAACAGGTAGTCGAGTATCTGCTGCTGCTGTGCCGCCGGGTAGTCGGTCAGCAGGCGGGTGTTGCCCCCGCCGCCGCTGATCGCCCCGATCCCGTCGAAGGTGCGGCCGCCCTGGGTGCCGTTGACGGTGATGGTGGTGGTCGCCGCCGCGGCGGGCGGCGCGGGGGCGCCCGCCACGCACCACGCCACGGTGAGTGCCACCCCGAGGCCGGGGGCCAGCCAGCGCCGTAACCCTGCCCGCCAGATCGCGATCATGCCGGCCCCTCTCAGCCCGTACCGGCGCCACCAGGCCGGCGATCGACCATGCGTGTTGAGGTCGGAATCTGCTCGGAGGTGGTCGGTAATGTTGGAAGCTGCCTTCATTGAGGCACGGCAGGCACGCCCGGTCAACCCCGCCCTCCCCGGGCGGGACCGCCCACGCGCGTTCGTGAAAGGTCAGCCCTGGTAGGCGATGGTGGCGTAGTCCGGTCCTGTGGTGGCCCCCTGGCTGTACCCGGTCACGAAGACCCCGCTTGAGCTGACGGTGACCGCCGAGGCGTGGCTGTCGCCATGGTCAGGGAAGTTGTACCGCCTGACCCACAACTGGGTGCCGGTGACGGCGTTGTACGCGAGCGTCGCGTACTTACCGGGATAGGGGTTGCCCTGTTGCTGACTGGTCCCGGTCACCAGCACTTTGTCCCCGGCCGGGCCGACGGCCACCGACACGGCGTAGTCGTTGGTGTTGGCGGTGCCGTTGTACCGCCTGACCCACAGGGTGGCTCCGGTGACGGTGTTGTACGCGACCGTGGCGTAGTCGTACCCCGTGCCGACCTGACGCGGCGGCGTCGAACCAGTTGCCTGGGCCGTTGTAGCCCTGTGTCCAGAGTTGGGCGCCGGTGGCGGCGTCGTAGGCAACCGTTCCGTAGTCGTACGACTCGTTCGCTTGGCCGTGGAACTGGCCCGTGACGAACACTGTCTTCCCGTCCGGGCTGACGGCCATAGCGGCCGCGGACCCGCCAGCGTATCGCCGGACCCACGACGGGGCGCCGGTCGCGGCGTCATAGGCGATTGTGACGATATCGGAGCCTGAGTTGCTTGTCCCGGTCACGAACACCAGGTCCCCGGCCGGGCTGACGGCCACCGCCGAGGCTTCATCAATGCCGCTACCCGGGCCGCTGTACCGCTTGGCCCATAGCCAGCTGCCACTGGCTGCGTTGTAGGCGATCGTGGCGTAGTCCAGGCCCGAGCCGGCCCCCGTGCTGTACCCGGTCACGAAAATGGTGTCCGCGCTTGGGCTGACGGCGACCGCCGAGGCTTTATCATCGCTGTTGCCCGGGCCGTTGTACCGCTTGACCCATAGCTCGGCACCGGATGCGGCTTGCTGCTGGGGCGCCGCCACCAAGACAGGCCGCCCGTGTCCCCGGGCATGGGCCACACCCGGAACATCCGCCCCCGCGGATGTGAACGCACTGAGTGCGGTGGCTGCCGCTACGGCAAGGGCCACATGCGCGACGCGTGTGCGCATCGGAACTCCCTCCTTGACCTATTACCGGAGGCAAGCTGGGCTGGCACCGTGCGATCCCCCGGTACCAGCATCGTGCGCATTTCGCCCTGACCAACGCCAGGGACGTTTGTCACCTGCGCGAGGTGCGCACCGAGGACGAGGCGGGCGCTGGCCCGCGGCGCTTTCGGAGCGTGGACCCGGCCTGCGGGCACTCAGCTCGTGACGCCGTCCGGGTGCGGGCCGGAACCTGCCAGGGCGAGCCGGAGCAGGGACCGAAGCTGGCGGAGTTCCTCGGCGCCCAGGCCCCCGAGTGGTCCCGCCTCGTTGACCAGCCGCTGCCAGAACGCGGTGCGCAGCTCGAGCCCTTTGCCGGTGAGCACGATGCCTTTCACGCGCCGGTCACGGGGATCCGGGCGCCGCTGGACCGCGCCGAGTTCGACGAGCCGGTCGATGACGCTGGTCAGATTCGACGGGTCGTACTGGAGCCGGTCGGCGAGGGCGCGCATCGTGACGGCGCCGTCCTGGTCGAGCTGGATCAAGACCTTGGCCTGGATCGCCGACAGCGAGTGCTCCGCCGCCAGCGCGGCGAAGTGGGCCTGCAGGCGCGATTGCATCTCGAACCAGAGGCCAGCCACTTCCTGCACCAGCCGGAGCTGGCTGGTTGCGGGCCGGGGGGCGCCGGTGCGCTGAGCTGTCACGCACCCAGGATAGGAAATCCGTCCCGCCCACGCCGTCGCGGTCTTTGCGCAGGCTCACCATGTAGTGGTAATTTACCTTTATGGTCGATTACCAGCTCTAGAGAAGGGAAGCCATGGCATGGAGACCGGGCTGAAGGACCGGGTCGTCGTGGTCACCGGCGGGTCGTCGGGCATCGGCCGCGCCACCGCGCTCGCGTTCGGCCGCGAGGGCGCACGGGTCGCGGTCACCTATCGCACCGGCGAACAGGCCGCGGCGGGCTGCGTCGCGGAGATCGAGGCTGCCGGGTCTGAGGCGGCCAGCTTCCGCTTCGACCTTGCCTCCGCCGAGGGCGCCACGGCACTCGCCGGGAGTGTCACCAGCCGGTGGGGAGGCATCGACGTCCTGGTCAACTGCGCCGGTGGCCGGGACAGGAACGCATCCTGGGGCAGCCGTTTCGAGGACGTGGCCCCGGCTGAGTGGCGGGCGATGCTCGACACCGACCTGGCCGCGCCCTACGCACTGCTCCAGGCCGTCATACCGGCCATGCGCGGCCGCGGCTGGGGCCGGATCGTCCTGGTGTCGTCGGGAGCGGGGGAGGAAGGCTGGGAGGGCGCCGCCGCCTACGCGACCGCCAAGGCCGGGCTCGTGGGCCTCGCCCGGAGCCTGGCCTGGGAGCTGGGCGGGGAGAACATCCTGGTCAACGTCGTGGCCGCCGGGCTGACCCTCACCGAGCGGGTTCGCCAGGCCGCGCCCGAGGAGATCAGGAAAGCCATCGCCCGCCGGATCCCGAGCGGGCGGCTGTCCCGGCCGGAGGACGTGGCGGGGCTCATCGTATTCCTCGCGTCGGCAGCCAACCAGAACGTCTCCGGAGAGGTGGTGCGGGAAGGCTCCGCGACCGGCCGGTCCGCCCACAGCCGTTGATCACTGCGCCGTCGCCGGGGCACCGCCGGTTCGTGGCTTCGGGCGGCCGGTGCCGCGGCCGGATAGCGGCTGGCTTCGCGGACCGCCGCCAGCGGCTGCGAACCTGCCCCCTATCCGTGCCGCGGCTGGCGGCGCGGGTCAGGTGATGGTCCAGGCTTCGCTGTGCTCCCACAGTGCCCGGGCAAGTTCCGGCGTGGCGACCGCGCTGGCCGCCCGCTCCCGGCAGTTGTCGTAGAACCGGCCGGTCACGCCGGCCAGTTCCGGCGCGGTGGCGCAGTACAGCGAGGTCGCCGCGCCCTGCTCGGTGGAGAGCATGCGCAGCTTCATCAGCGGGCGGACCGGCCACGGGACCCGCCGCCAGATGTCGGAGGCGACCACCCCGGGGTGCAGGGCATACGTAGTGATGCCGCGCCCCTCGGTGCGGCGGGCCAGTTCCTGGGAGAACAGCACGTTGCTGAGCTTGGACACGGCGTACTCGCGCAGCCCGGTCCTGCTGGCCGTGGGCCGCCGGACCGCGTCGAAGTCGATCCCCTTGGCCTGGTAGTGGGCGTCGCTGGCGACCGTGACCACCCGGGACGGCGCGCTGGCGGCCAGGCAGCCGAGCAGCGCCGTGGTCAGCGCGAAGTGCCCGAGATGGTTGATGCCGAAACCCAGCTCGAAGCCATCCTTGGTGAGGCCACGCGCCCCGCCCACGCCCGCGTTGTTGATCAGCACATGCAGCGGTTCGCCCCGGTCAAGGAACTCCGCGGCGCACCGGCGGACCGACGCCAGGTCGGCGAGGTCCAGCGGGAGGAACACGACCGCGTCGTTCCCGGTGGCGGCGGTGATCTCAGCGGCGGCGGCCCGGCCCTTGTCCGCCGAGCGGCAGGCGACGAAGACCTTGCCGCCCCGGCCGGCCAGGTCGCCGGCCGTGGCCCGGCCGATCCCGGTGTTGGCCCCGGTGACCAGGAAGGTGCGCCCGGACAGGTCGGTTGAGTTCGCAGGCATGGTGACTTTGTACCGTACCGGCCGGTACTTCTGGCGGTGGGGTGCCGCTGCGGGCGCGGGGTTGTGCCTGCCGCGTTATGCTCGCCGAATAGCAGGAGGAAGCGGGCACGGCCCGGCGTTCCCAGGAGGCCCGGTGCGGATCGCGGGAGAAGAACAGCAGCACGAGCCGGGGGCCACCGGCACCGCGGGCGACGGTGCCGGGCTGGGCGCCGATGCCGCCGCGCGCCGGTCCGCGCGCCGCCGCCGGACGTGGATCATCCTCGGCGTGGCCGCGGTGCTGCTGATCAGCCTGAACACCTTTGTGGCATATGAGCTCGCCCGCTCGGACAACGCCAACGCGGGCGCGAACCTGCGCCCGTCGGGCATCCCGGGGAACATCTCGACCAGCCTGGCCAACCTGATGCAGCTCTCGCCGGTCCCCGGCGTCCGGGCGCCCGGGTTCACCCTCACCGACCAGAACGGCCACACGATGTCGCTGGCCAGCCTGCGCGGCAAGGTCGTCGTGCTGGAGTTCATGGACCCGCACTGCACCGACATCTGCCCGATCGTGTCGCAGGAGTTCGTGGACGCCTACCACCAGCTCGGGCCGCTTGCGGGCAAGGTCGTCTTCGCGGCGATCAACGTCAACCAGTACCACGCGAGCGTGGCCAGCATGGCCGAGTTCTCCAACGCGCAGCGGCTGAGCACGATCCCGGGCTGGCACTTCTTCACCGGCCCGGTGCCCGCGCTGCAGACCGCGTGGCGCGACTACAACGTCGAGGTCGCGGCGCCCAACCCGAACGCTGACATCATCCACACCTCGGCGGTGTACTTCATCGACGCCCAGGGGCGCGAGCGGTTCCTCGCGTCACCGATGGTGGGCCACACCGCGAGCGGCGCCTCGTTCCTGCCGCTGGCGCAGATCTCCGACTGGGCCGGCGGGATCGCGGGGCTGGCGAGAGACCTGGCCCGCTGACCGGCTCCGGCCGCGGACGGCCCGGCGCCGGACGGCCCCGGCCTGACGGTGCGGCCCGCCGGCCGGACCGGGCCGGCGCTCAGCGGGGGATCGTCACCGTCGCGGCCAGCGCGCTGGACCGCTCGTCGCCGCCCACGTACAGGCGGCGCTGGCCCGGCGCGGTGACCCAGCCGCGCGCGTCCTGCCAGTACTGAAGCTGGCGCGCTGGCACGGTCAGGGTGACGACCCTGGATTCGCCCGGGCGCAGGCTGATCCTGGTGTAGGCGGCCAGGGCCCGCGGTGCGAACGCGGCCCCCGGCGGCGTGCTGGCCGGCGCGCCCAGGTAGACCTGCGGCACCGCCTCCCCGGCCCGCTGGCCGGCGTTAGTCACCCGGAACCGCACCACAAGGCCGCCGCCGGGCGCCGCGTGCCAGTTCAGCGTGCTGTAGCCGAAACGCGTGTAGGACAAGCCGTTGCCGAACGGAAACAGCGGGGCGATCCCGTCCTTGTCGTAACGGCGGTACCCCACGAAGATCCCGGTGGGCTGATTCCGGCGGAACCGCCGCGCTGCGGCGGGCCAGGTCACCGGGAGCCTGCCCGCCGGGTCGGCGCGGCCGAGGAGCACGTTCGCCGTGGTCGTGCCGCCGGCGCCGCCTGGATACCACATCTCCAGCACGGCCCGCACCGTGCAGAGCCAGGGCATCGCGACCGGGCCGGGCGTGTTGAGCACCACGATCGTGTCCGGGTTGACCGCTGCCACGTCCGTGATCAACTGGTCCTGGCCGTCCGGCAGGGTCCTGCCACCGCCGCTCCAGGCGAACACCACGGCGGCCCTGGCGGCGCGCGCGGTGGCCACGGCGGCGGCGAGGCTGGACTGCTGCTGCGCGGGCGTGACCCAGTCCAGCCGGACCTGCACAGGCCGGCCGGAACCGTCCGGTGACTCGGTGACGCCGAGCGTGTGGATGCCTGAGGTCAGGGTGACCCTGGCGCGCAGGTTCTCCAGGCCGTCGGTGGTCGGCACCGGAGCGGGTCCCGCCGGGGCACCGCCTGTTGCTGGGGCACCGCCTGTTGCTGGGGCACCGCCGGTTGCTGGGGCACCGCCGGTTGCCGGTGCCGCGGCCGGTCCCGGCCCGTCCCGCGCGATGACGGAGCCGTCCAGGGTGAGGGCGCCCCAGGACCCGCCGGTGCCCAGGCCGATCCAGTAGGTGCCGGTCGCGGGGACGGTCAGCTCGCCGGTCCAGGTGTAACCGGACCCGGCCGGCAGTGCGTCGTGACCGGCGGCCGTGTTGTCCAGCACGGGCACCACGCGCGCCGGTCCGTGCCCGGCGCCGCTGCGCACCAGGCCCGGCTCGCCCTCGTGGGTGAGCGCCGCGGCGGGGACCGGCGTGCCGGTCATGTCGTCGCCGACGGCGAAGGTCAGGTGCGCCGCCTGGCTGGCCGGCAGGTCCCGGCGGAGCACTTGAAGGGCCCCGGGCGGCTGGTCTGCGGTCCCTGCGGCGGTTCCAGTGGCGGTCCCAGCGGCCGGTCCCGTGGCGGTCCCAGCGGCCGGTCCCGTGGCGGTCGCAGCGGCCGGTCCCGTGGCGGCGCCTGCGGCGGTTTCCGTGCCGCTTCCGGCAGCCGTTCCCGTGGCAGTGCCTCTGCCAGCGCCCGGTGCGGGCCCGGCCGCGGGACCGGTCCCGATGACCTGATCGGCGCCCGGCCCAATAAGGGCGAGCGAACTCAGCTCGGCCGGTCCGAGCGGGAGCGCGTGGCCGGAGTTCCGCAGCAGGGTGGCCGCGTCCGCCGCGGTCCGGGCGATGACCCGTGCGTCGGCGGCGGCCGGTGCGGCGGCGGGGTGCGCGGGCTGCAGGCCGAGCAGCCCGAAGCGGTCCATCTCGGTGAGGACCGTGGCGGCCGCCTGGTTGACGGTGGCGGTGGTGATGGTTTTGCTGGCGAGCGCGGCACGGAGCGCGGCCGGGGTGAAGTACCTCGTGGCCGTCCGGCCCGCCGCCGGGATCTCGCCGTCCAGCCCGGAGTCCAGGGACAGCGTCCCGGGATTGGCTCCCGGCCCGGCGAGCACGAAGCCGGTGAAGCCCAGCTCGCTGCGCAGGATCTGGATGAGCAGGCCGGGGTTGCCGCACGGCGACTTGCTAACGGGTTCCGTGGCACCCGGGGAGCCGGCGGCACCGGGGCCGGTAGCGGCACCTGGGTTGCCGGCGGTGCCGGGGGCACCCGGCGCGGCGGAGGCCGAGCCCGCGGGAACGGTGGCCGAACCGCCAGGAGCCGTGGCCGAACCAGCCGGGACCGTGGCCGAACCGGCCGGGGCTGCGGGCGCGCCAGCCGGGACGGTGGCCGAGCCCGCGGGAACGGTGGCCGAACCGCCAGGGGCCGTGGCCGAACCAGCCGGGACCGTGGCCGTACCTGCCGGGCCGGCCGGGGCCGTGGCCTGGCCGGCGCCGCCGCCAGGAGCGGTGGCCGCGCCGGCGGGAGCCGTGGCACCGGCCGGGGCCGTGACGGTGCCCGCGCCGTCGGCGGCGGGCCCGGTGGCACCCGGGGGCGCGCCGCCCGCGGTGGCGCCGGCGGCACCCCCGGTGGCACCCGCGGCAGCCGTGGTGCCGGGGCCGGCGGGCGAGCAGAGCACACCCGCGGCACCCGCGCGCACCGCGTCCTCGACCGGCTGCAGGTAGATCTCGTGCAGCGCCACGGAACTCGCTGCCACCCCGGAGCCGCCGGTCCCGGGGGGATAGCCGTCGGCCACCGCCATGGTCCCCTGTGCCTGGATGCCGGAGATCTCCGCGGCGGCGGTGCCGCCGGCCAGCAGCGGATCCTCCCCGAAGCCGGCGCCGGCGCGCTCCCCCGCGGCACCGGCGTCGATCACGCCGAACGGCCTGGCCACCCCCTGCTGCCCGAGCGCCCGCGCGTCCCGGCCGAGCACCGCGCCGTTGGCGAAGGCGTCCGCCCGGCTGAAGGTGGCGGCGACGCCTAGCGGCGAAGTCAGGGCGGCCGGCGGCTGCCGCACCGTGCCCAGGGGCCCTTCGGCCAGGTGCAGCGCGGGTATGCCCAGCCGGCGCAACCCGGGCATGGTGGCGGCCTGCTGCCCCGGGGCGGTGGCCCATTCCAGCAGACGCAACTTGTCCGCCAGTGACATGCGGCGGAGCAGGGTGCTGACGAGCGGGTTACCGGCGGCCGGGGGCGGGGTGCTGGCGGCACTGGTCGCGGCCGGGCCCTGGATCGCGCCGCTCGCCCAGGTGAGTGCCGCCGTGCCCGCGACCATGGCGGCGACCATCGCCACGACCGTCACTCCGGCCAGGGGCCGGCGCCGGCCGTGGCGGCCCCTACTCCCTCTGGTCACTGAACTCTCCCCACCCATAGAAACGGCCGTAGGTCAGCGCAAATCAGGCCTAAACGGCCAGAAAAAGGCAATGACCCGTTACCCTCAATGACAAAACGCTAGAGCCATATTGCGTGACGGTCAAATATGCAGGCCGTCTTTTCAGGGCAATGATTTGCCAAACGGGCCGGCGCCGTCCCAAATGGGTGATTCAAGATAAGTACAGTTTGCCGTTATAAAGGTCTTTAGTGAGCCCTTCATCCCGATCCCGACGGGGCCGCGCCGCGATTGTGCCCGGCCCCGCGCCTCGGTTGTGCCCTCGCTGGCGGTGAGGCGGTATTCCTCGGTTGTGCCCGGCCCCGCGCCGCGATTGTGCCCGGCCCCGCGCCTCGGTTGTGCCCTCGCCGGCGGTGAGGCGGTATTCCTCTTCGAACCGGACCGGGCCGGACGGGCCGGACCGGGCCTGCCACGCCCTGCCCGCCAAACCGCTGCGGCGGTTCCCACATGAGTACCTCATAGGGGCTCCGGACCCGGAATGGGCCGATTTTCGCGGTGATATCTAAACGGGTCCCCTGGCCGGCCGGGCCGGCAGGCAGGCGGCCCGGCTCAGTTCCCGCCCTGCCGGTCCAGCGACCGCCGGACGGCCAGCGGCAGGCCGGGAGCGGCACGGTCGTTGACGAAGACGCCGGCCGCCCGGCAGGCCGGCGGACGGAGGCCGAGCATGGCACGGAAGCCAGCGGTGCCGCCGTCGTGGCCGAGGTAGCCGGGCGGGCCGAGGGCCCAGCCGAGCCCCGCCGACCGGAGCGGGTCGATCCGGTGGTGTGCCTGCTGGGCCGCCCGGATCGCCCGGCCCGCCGCGGAATCCGGTGGCATCAGGCACGCCGACAGGTAGCGGGCCATATCCTCGGCGCTGGCCTCGACGCCGCCCGCGCCGCAGAGGTGGTGGGTCCACGGGGGGACCGGATGCCCGCGGGCATGGCCCTGGACCCGGCTGCCGAGGCCCTGGCCGGCGTCGAGCCAGCGGCCGATCGGGTCGCCGAGGGCCACGGCCTGGTCGTTCACGAGCGAAGCCAGCACCATCTGGCCGGCGTCGAGCCAGCGGCCGATCGGGTCGCCGAGGGCCACGGCCTGGTCGTTCACGAGCGAAGCCAGCACCATGCCGGTCATGGTCTTGGTCGCCGAGCCGATCTCGAAACGGCCATCGAGCGGGCAGTCGTCGCTGAGCTTGACCGCGTACCCGCCCTCGTCGGCGGCCACCGCCGCGATGACCGCGGCGGCGGGGAGCGCGGGGCTCACGGCGCCGGTCAGTTCCGCCACGGACGCCGACCTCCAGTGCACGTGCCAATCCTGCACTAGCACGTTCTCACCGGCCGGCGGTTCTTCCCTGAACTAATCTCCGGGCCGTTCCACCGGGGCCTGTCGGTGGTGTTCGTGGCCGCCATCCGCTGGCTCCGGCGAGCAGGCGGGCTCGCGGCAGCAGATTCCGGCCTGACTCCCACGGGATGTCACCCGGCTGGGACACTACCCGTCATGCACACTCTGGTTGTCGATCATCCGCTGGTCACCCACAAGCTCACCGTGCTGAGGGACGAGTCCACCGAGGCTCCCACGTTCCGGCGGCTCACCGATGAGCTGGTGACCCTGCTCGCCGAGGCTCCCACGTTCCGGCGGCTCACCGATGAGCTGGTGACCCTGCTCGCCTACGAGGCGACCCGCGAGGTCCCGGTGCGCCCGGTCACCGTGCGCACGCCGGTGGCCGACGCCGCCGGGGTCAAGATGGCCAGGCCGGTGCCCCTCGTGGTGCCCGTGCTGCGGGCGGGCATCGGCATGCTCGACGGCATGGCCCGGCTGCTCCCCACCGCCGAGGTGGGGTTCGTGGGACTGGCCAGGGACGAGAAGTCCCTGGTCGCCAGCACCTACGCCAACCGGCTGCCCGCCGACCTGGCCGGCCGGGCCGTCTTCGTGCTCGACCCCATGCTGGCCACCGGCGGCACCCTGGAAACCGTGTTCCGCATGCTGATCGACCGGGGTGCCGGCGCCGTCACCGGGGTGAGCCTGCTCGCGGCGCCCGAGGGCATCGCCCGCCTGGAGGCCGCCTTCCCCGGCGACGGCCCCATCCCGGTGCGGGTGGTGACGGCCGCCCTCGACGAGCGGCTGAACGACCGCGGCTTCATCGTGCCGGGCCTGGGCGACGCGGGCGACCGCCTGTTCGGCGAGATCTGACTGGCCGGCCTGACCCGGCCGCGGCCGGCCAGCGGCCGGGGCAGCCGCCAGCTAGGCGCCGGTGAAGCTGGGCGCGCGCTTCTCGCTGAACGCGATGACCCCCTCCACGAAGTCGGCCGACCCGGCCGCCTCCTGCTGGATCCGGGCCTCCAGTTCGAGCTGGGCCGCCATCTGGTCGTAAAGCCACTTGTTGAGCTGGCGCTTGGTGCCCGCATAGGACCTGGTCGGGCCCGCCGCGAGCCGGGCGACCAGCTCGTCGGCGCGGGCCGGGAACTCCTCATCCGGCCAGACCCGGTTAATCAGGCCCCACTCCAGCGCCTTGGCGGCCGGCAGCCGCTCACCGAGCAGCGACAGCTCGGCCGCGCGGGCGAAGCCGATGCGGGACGGCACGAGCACGGAGGACCCGCCGTCCGGTACCAGGCCGATGTTGACGAACGCGAGCAGGAAGAACGCCGATTCCGCGGCGACCACCAGGTCGCAGGCCAGGGCCAGGGACAGCCCGATGCCCGCGGCGGCGCCGTGCACCCCGGCCACCACCGGCTTGGGCATCTCGCGGATCCCCATGATGATCGGGTGGTACCGCTGGGTCAGCCTGCCGTACACATCGGGCACCCCGCCCTCGGTACGGTCCGCGAGGTTCTCCCGTAGGTCCGCCCCGCTGGAGAACGCCTTGCCGGCCCCGGTGACGAGCACGGCCCGGACGCGGGGATCGTCACCGGTCTCCCGCAGCGCGGCCAGCAGGTCCACCGAGAACTGCGTGTTCCACGCGTTCCTGGTCTCCGGCCGGTTCAGCTCGATCTTCGCCGCGCCGCCGCGGCGGTACAGGTTGACTGTCTCGTACGTCTTGGCCAGCTCGTAGTCGTTCATGGCGCTACCCTAACAGAGTATTACTCCGGAGTTTTACTCCGCTAAGCCAGGTCAATCTACAGAGCGATACTCCGGAGCGTTACTCTAGAGGGGATGACACAGACCGACATCCGCAGCCGCATCCTGGATGTGGCCCTCGCCTGCTTCCTGGCCGACGGGTACGAGCAGACGACGATCGCGCAGATCAGGAAGCGCAGCGGTACCTCGAACGGGGCGCTGTTCCACCACTTCCCGTCCAAGGAGGCGATCGCCGGGGCCCTGCACGTGGCGGCCATCGCCTCGTTCCAGCAGGGCCTGTGGGAGCTGGTCGGCCGCAAGCCGCGGTCGCTGCGGGCCGCCGTGCGCGCCGTGCTGGAACACCAGCTCACCTGGACCGAGCGCAACGCCGACCTGGCCCGCTTCATCTACGCACGCGGGCACCTGGACTGGGACACCGCCGCGGGAGCCGAACTCGCGGCACGGAACCGGGACCTGGCCGCCGCGTTCCGGCAGTGGATGGCGCCGCTGGTGGCCAGCGGCGAGATCCGGCCGCTGCCGATGCTGCTGACCACGGCGATCGTCAGCGGCCCGGCGCACGCGATCGCCCAGCGCTGGCTGGCCGGCCACCTGGACCGGCCGCTGACCTCGTTCCTTGATGAGCTGACGATCGCGGCCTGCGCGGGCCTGAGCGGTACCGCACCCGCCGCGGACGCGGGCGAGTCCCGCCCCGGGCGCCCGGCCACGGCCCGGGTCACCTTCGACGTGCTGGCCGACGACGGCACCGTCGTCGGCCATGGTCAGGCCTCGGCCCAGCTCAGCCCCTGATACCAGGCGGGCCCTGCGACGGGCGCTCAGTCATCGAGCTCAGTCATCGAATTGGGGCGCGGTCATCGTGTAGCGGGCCTCGACCTGGGCGGTCACGGCCTGTTTGGCGGGCTCGAAGTCGAACGCGGGGCCCTCGTCCGGGCCGCCCGCAGGGTGTGGGCGCTTGGCCGCCGCGAACGCCACGTGCCTGGGCTGCGCTTCCATCAGCCCGGTGTCGGCCGCCTCGACCAGGCCGGTGATCCGCCCGCCGAACGCCTCCGCGTACTCGCCCGCCCGCCGGGTGGCGTCCTGGGCCGCGGCCAGCCGCGCCGCGCGGTACGCCGGGCTGTCCGGCCGCAGCCGCCACTCCGGGCCGGCCACGGTGACCAGGTCCGCACCGGCCAGGCCGGTGACCAGGTCGCCGAGCACCGCGAAATCCCGGACTGTCACGGTGAATCCGGCCCGGGCGATGTAGAAGGAGATCTTCTCCCTGGCCCGGCCTTCCTTGAACACCGGCTGCACGCTGACCGGCTGGCTCTCCAGCTTCTCGATCGCCTCGCCGAAGCCCTTGATCGTGCCGCCGACGGTGCCGGTCCGCCCGGCCAGCAGTTCGACGGCCCGGTGCCGGTCGGCGTCCCTGGCCTGCACCGAGACCCAGACGATCGCGATCTCCGGCTCGACCTCGAGGCTGGCCTCTCCCCTGACGGAAATGACGGGCTCTGGCATCCCTGCGCTCCGCTCTGTGCTCGTTCGGTGTCGCGGCACCGGTCCTGAGCGGCTCAGACCCCAACCGGGTGCCAGACGGTCTTGATCTCCAGGAAGGCGAGCATCCGGGCCGGCGACGGCGCCGCGGCCCAGTCCTCCTCGGTGGCGAACACCCGCTTGACGTTACCCGCGGCGAGGCGTTCCAGTTCCGCCCGGCCGGCCACCGGGACCCCGGTGAGGTCGATCGCGTTCACATCCATGTGCGCGGCCAGCACCGGGGCGAGTTCGGCCTGCCGGCCGGTCAGGATGTTCACCACTCCGCCGGGCACGTCCGAGGTGGCGAGCACCTCGGCCAGCGTGACCGCGGGCAGCGGCGCGGGCTCGCTGGCCACCACCACCGCCGTGTTGCCGGTCGCGATCACCGGGGCGAGCACGCTGACCAGCCCGAGCAGGCCGGGCGCACCGGGGGCGAGCACCGCCACCACACCGGTCGGCTCCGGCATGCTGAAGTTGAAGTACGGCCCGGCGACGGGGTTGGCCGCGCCCGTGACCTGGGCGACCTTGTCGGGCCAGCCCGCGTACCACACCCACCTGTCGATCGCCTCGGCGACGGTCCGCGCCGCCTCGCGCTGCGAAAGACCTTCATTTTTAACGATTTCATCGGCGAACTGTGCTGCCCGGCCCTGGAGTAGTTCCGCCACCCGGTAAAGCACCTGGCCCCGGTTGTAGGCGGTCGCGCCGGCCCAGCCGGGCCCGGCCTTGCGGGCGGCGACCACGGCGTCCCTGGCGTCCTTGCGCGAGGCCCGCGCGGCGTGGGCCAGCAGGGTGCCGTCCGGCCCGGCCACGGGGTAGGAGCGGCCGGACTCGGACCGGGGGAACGCGCCGCCGATGAACAGCTTGTAGGTCTTGCGGACATCCAGCCGTGACCGGGTTTCGTGGCCGTCCTTGGCGGCCCCGGTGCGCACCGGGCCGGCCGCCGCGGCGGCCCCGGTGAGCACGGCGGGCTGGCCGGCCCGCGGCCTGGTCCGGGCACCGGCGGCGGCGCCGCCGGCCTGGCCGTCGCTGGCCTTCGCCTTGCGGGCCTTGCCGTCGGCCCGGCTGGCCCGCGGCTTGGCGCTGGCGGCCCCCTTGCCGGGCACGCGGCGCTCAGCCATGGAGGTATGCGGCCAGCCCGGCCCGGCCGCCCTCCCGTCCGAACCCGGACTCCTGGTACCCGCCGAACGGGCTGGCCGGGTCGAACCTGTTGTAGGTGTTGGCCCAGACAACGCCCGCGCGCAACCGTTGTGCCATGGAAAGGATCCGGCTTCCCTTCTCCGTCCAGACCCCGGCGGACAGGCCGTACGGCGTGTTGTTGGCCTTGGCCACGGCCTCCTCCGGGGTGCGGAAGGTGAGCACCGCCAGGACCGGCCCGAAGATCTCCTCGCGGGCGATCCGGTGGGACTGGCTCACCCCGCTGAACACGGTCGGCGGGAACCAGTAGCCACGGGCGGGCAGCGGGCACACCGGCGACCAGCGCTCGCCGCCCTCGGCCTCCCCGGCCGCGGCCAGGCTGGTGATCTTGTCGAGCTGTTCCCGCGAGTTGATCGCCCCGATGTCGGTGTTCTTGTCCAGCGGGTCGCCGAGCCGCAGCGTCTCCAGCCGGGCCTTGAGCCGGTCGAGCAGGGTGTCGGCGATCGACTCCTGGGCCAGCAGCCGGGACCCGGCGCAGCACACGTGGCCCTGGTTGAAGAAGATGCCGTTGACGATGCCCTCGACCGCCTGGTCGACCGGCGCGTCGTCGAACACGATGTTGGCGGCCTTGCCGCCGAGTTCCAGGGTGAGCCGCTTGCCGGTGCCGGCGATCGCCCGCTGTATCTGTTTGCCCACCTCGGTGGAGCCGGTGAAGGCGATCTTGTCCACGCCGGGGTGCGCGACGAGGTCGCGCCCGGTGCGGCCGTCCCCGGTGACGATGTTGACCGTGCCGGGGGGCAGGCCGGCCTCGGCGATCACCTGGGCGAGCAGCAGTGCCGACAGCGGCGTGGTCTCGGCCGGCTTGAGCACGCAGGTGTTGCCGGTGGCCAGCGCGGGGGCCAGCTTCCAGGCGGCCATCAGCAGCGGGAAGTTCCACGGGATCACCTGGCCGGCCACGCCGATCGGGCGCGGGTCCGGGCCGAACCCGGCGTAGCCGAGCTTGTCCGCCCAGCCCGCGTGGTAGAAGAAGTGCGCCGCCGCCAGCGGGACGTCCACGTCCCTGGACTCCTTGATCGGCTTGCCGTTGTCCAGGCTCTCCAGCACAGCGAACTCGCGGGCCCGCTCCTGGATGGCCCGCGCGATCCGGTACAGGTACTTGGCCCGTTCCCGGCCGGGCATGGTGCCCCAGGTCCGCTCGTAGGCGCGGCGGGCGGAGGCGACCGCGAGGTCCACGTCGTCCTGGCCCGCCTGCGCGACGCTGGCCAGGGGCTCCTCGGACGCCGGGTTGACCGTGGCGAAGTGCTCGCCGCTCCGCGGCGCGACGAAGTCCCCGTCCACGAACAGGCCGTACTCGCTCTGGATGGACACGATGTCGCGCGACTCGGGCGCGGGCGCGTACTCCCAGTCCGCGCCGGCGCCTAGATCCCGGCCCGTCTCCCCGGCCGCGACCGGCGAGGCTGATTCACCGCCCATGTGCGCCTGGCCTCCACGTATCTCCGCGACGCTAACCTACCCCGCCGCAGCCGCCGCGCACCCGCGCGCCAGGCCCCCGCCTCGCCGGGCCGCCCCGGCCCCAAGCGGCCGCTTTGATCATGGCTCAGCGATGTATAGGCGGTTTCATTACCGAATCCGATATGAGCGAGTAGTCCGCTTCGGCGGCCGGCGCGTCTTAGAAGCGAGTCGGCGGGCAGTGCCCGTTGCCCGCGGGGGCTGTCCGGATGATCTCTGGCCGAGCACGAGGCGCCGCCGGTCAGTCCAGGGTGAAGTAGTTGGGGCCGGCGTAGGCACCGGTGAGCTGCTTGCTGCGCTGCATCAGCAGGTCGTTGAGCAGGCTGGAGGCGCCGATGCGGAAGTAGTCCGGGGTCAGCCAGTCCGGCCCGGCGGTCTCCCGGACGAGCACCAGGTAGCGGATGGCGTCCTTGGTGGTCCGCACCCCGCCCGCGACCTTGACCCCGACCCGCCGGCCGGTGGCCGCCGCGAAGTCCCTGGCCGCGGACAGCATCACCAGGGCCACCGGCGGCGTGGCGGCCGGCTGGACCTTCCCCGTCGAGGTCTTGATGAAGTCGGCACCGGCCAGCATCACCAGCCAGGAGGCACGGGACACGTTGTCCAGCGTGACCAGTTCGCCGGTCTCCAGGATCACCTTCAGGTGCGCGGTCCCGCAGGCCTCGCGCACCGCGCGGACCTCCTCGTAGACCTGCGCGTACCGCCCGGCCAGGAACGCCCCCCGGTCGATGACCATGTCCACCTCGTCGGCCCCGGCGTCCACCGCCTCCGCCACGTCGGCGAGCTTGACCGCGAGCGAGGCGCGCCCGGACGGGAACGCCGTGGCCACCGAGGCCACCGCGACCGTACTGCCGGCCAGCTCGGCTCGCGCCAGCGCGACCAGGTCGGGGTACACGCACACCGCGGCGACCGGCGGCACCGCCGGGTCGGCCGGGTCCGGCTGGCGCGCCTTGGCGCACAGGCCCCGGACCTTGCCGGGCGTGTCCGCGCCCTCCAGCGTGGTCAGGTCCACCATCCGGACCGCCGTCTCCAGGGCCCAGAGCTTGGCCTCCCGCTTGATCGACCGGGTCGCCAGCGCGGCCGCCCTGGCCTGGGCGCCGGTCTGGTCCACGCCGGGCAGGCCGTGCAGCGCGCGGCGCAGCGCGGCGTCGGAGAGCACCGCACCGCTGCCGGGGGCCGGCGGCACCGGCACGCCCGCCAGGGCGGTGTCGGTCACGGCACCCGGCGCCGGGACGGCGGTGCCGGCCACGACATCGGCGCCGGGGCGGGCACGGCGGTCATCGGCGGGCATACCCGGCTACCTACCCATTCCCCGAATCCGCACCACCGAGTCGCTGGCCGCGCGGGCCGTGGCGAAGCCCGGCTTGATGATCGTGTTGATGATCCGCAGCCGCTCGTCGAAATGCCCAAAAGCGCTCTTCATCGCGTTGATCGTCAGCCACTCGATGTCCGGCCAGCCGTAGCCGAACGTCTCCACCAGCCGGTGGAACTCCGATGACAGCGTCACCCCGCTCATCAGCCGGTTGTCGGTGTTCACCGTGACACGGAAGGAAAGCTGGCGGAGCAGCCGGATCGGGTGCTCCTCGATCGAGGGCGCGGCGCCGGTCTGCACGTTGGAGGTGGGGCACAGTTCCAGCGGGATCCGGCGGTCCCTGACGTAGCTGGCCAGCCGCCCGAGTTCCACCGCGCCCTCCGGGCTGACCCGGATGTCGTCCACGATGCGCACCCCGTGCCCGAGCCGCTCCGCGCCGCACCACTGCAGCGCCTCCCAGATCGACGGGAGCCCGAAGCCCTCCCCGGCGTGGATCGTGATGTGGAAGTTCTCCCTGGCCACGTACTGGAACGCGTCGAGGTGGCGGCTGGGCGGCCAGCCCGCCTCCGCGCCGGCGATGTCGAACCCGGCCACGCCCCGGTCCCGGTACCGGACCGCCAGCTCGGCGATCTCCAGCGAGCGGGCCGCCGTCCGCATCGCGGTGAGCAGGGCGTACATCGTGATGCCCCGGCCCTCGCTGCCGATGCGGAAGCCCTCGAGTACCGCCTCGACCACCTCGTTGAGGCTCAGCCCGCCCGCCACGTGCAGCTCGGGCGCGAACCTGACCTCGGCGTAGACGACGCCGTCGGCGGCCAGGTCCTCCGCGCACTCGGCGGCCACCCGGATCAGCGCGTCCCGGGTCTGCATGACCGCCAGCGTGTGCTGGAACGCGTCCAGGTACAGGTTGAGGTGGCCCCGGCTGGCGCCGCGCTGCAGCCAGACCGCGACCTCGTCGACGTCGTGGCTGGGCAGCCGGTCGTAACCGATGCCCCGGGCGAGGTCCACCACCGTGGCGGCGCGCAGCCCGCCATCCAGGTGGTCGTGCAGCAATACCTTGGGCGCGGAGCGAATCTCTTCCAAGCTGGGCATTCGCCTATTCTCACACCTCCAGGCAGCCGCCGTTACCCGCCTATCCGGTCGATGACCAGGTCCGGCAGGGCCGGTGAGTCCGGGCCGATCTCGAAGGCGTCGCCGAGGGCGGCCAGGCCCGCGGCGAACCGGGATTCGTCGTCGGCACGCAGCTCGAGCAACGGCTCCCCCTCCTGCACCCAGTCGCCCGGCTTGGCCAGGCACAGCACGCCCGCGGCCGCGCTGACCGGGTCCTCCTTGCGGGCCCGGCCCGCGCCAAGCCGCCAGGCGGCGTTGCCCACGGCGCGGGCGTCCAGGCGCCGCAGCCAGCCTTCGGCGGGCGCCGGCACCGTCCGGATGTGCCGGGCCACCGCCAGCGGGGCATCCGGGTCCCCGCCCTGCGCGGCGATCATGCCGCGGTAGCGGGCGACCGGCCAGGGTGGCGACGGATTCCTCGACCTCGACCGCGTTGCCCACCGCCCGGCCCAGCGGCGTGTCCATCCGGGTCAGCAGCGCCGTGGTGCGGACGCCGTACTCGGTGCCGAGCGCCACCATGGTCTGCGCCAGCAGCCGCGCGTCCTGTTCGCGGCGTATGAAGGCGCCGCTGCCGACCTTGACGTCGAGGACCAGGGCACCGGTGCCCTCGGCGATCTTCTTCGACATGATCGAGCTGGCGATGAGCGGGATCGACTCGACCGTGCCGGTCACGTCCCGCAGCGCGTAGAGCCGCCGGTCCGCGGGGGCCAGGCCGGCGCCAGCGGCGCAGATGACGCAGCCGACGTCCCGGAGCACGCCGAGCATCTCGTCGTTGGATAGCGCGGCCCGCCACCCGGGGATGGCCTCCAGCTTGTCCAGGGTGCCGCCGGTGTGCCCGAGGCCCCGGCCGGAGAGCTGCGGCACCGCGGCGCCGCAGGCCGCCACGAGCGGGGCGAGGATCAGCGAGACCTTGTCCCCCACGCCCCCGGTGGAGTGCTTGTCCACGGTGGGCAGGCCGACCCCGGACAGGTCGAGCCGCTCCCCCGAGTCGATCATCGCCCCGGTCCAGGCGCGCAGTTCGGCCGGCTCCAGGCCGCGGAAGTAAATGGCCATCAGCAGGGCGGACATCTGCTCCTCCGCCACCTCACCGCGCAGGTAAGCCCCGAACATCCAGTCGATCTCATGGCCGGACAGTGGCACGCCGTCTCGTTTGGCCCTGATCAGGTCGACGGCGGCGGGGACCGGCCGGTCGCTGGCCGCCGGCCGGGCGTGGCCGCCTGCCTCAGTCACCGGCGCCCTCGTGCCGGGCCAGGTCGGCGCTGGTGAACGGGGAGGGCAGCAGCCGGGCCAGCTCGGTCGGCCCGGCAGCGGTGTCCACAAGCAGGCTGGGGCCGCCCGCCTCGATGAGCAGCTGGCGGCAGCGCCCGCACGGCAGCAGCCGCTGGCCGTCGCCGCTCACCACGCTGACCGCGGCCAGGGTCCCGCCACCGCTGGCGTGCAGCGCGGAAACCAGGCCGCATTCGGCGCACAGGGTCAGCCCGTAGGAGGCGTTCTCCACGTTGCAGCCGGTCACGACCCTGCCGTCACCCGTCACGCCCGCGGCCCCCACGCGCAGCCGCGAATAAGGCGCGTGCGCCCGCTCCGTCATCTGCGCGGCGGCGGACCGCAGCGCCGGCCAGTCGATAGCCATCGCACCCCTCCCGACGGTCACGATAACAGCGGCCCGGCGGGGGGCCCGGGACCTGCCCCCGGCGGGCGCCTGCTCGCTCACCGGGGGGGCCATTCGCTTACCAATCCCGGCGCTTGCCAGTACTCTCCTGAACTTCCGGTTGCGATTTGGCAACGGCGCCGACGATCAATGCCCGCTGCCTTCCCCGGACGGCTGACCCGGTCTAGCCTGCGATCATCCCGAAGCAGGCGCCTGGGATCTTCGACCCATGGGCGCTCCGGGCTAGGAGGGGGCCAGCGGTCCGCACGGGGCAGCGGGGAACCCGTCCCAACGGAGCAGGCGACAGGCGCTCCGGAAGAGGAGGTAAGCAAGTGAGACAAGCTTTCCGGGCCGCGGCGGCACTGGCAGCGGTGGCCTTGCTCGC
>WNGH01002575.1_pt1 | contig 39387 bp, 31 predicted proteins | sample 5400631 | NCBI WGS metagenome assembly WNGH01 (sample SAMN13153373, study PRJNA577476) | soil metagenome | isolation source: 115 cm soil or saprolite under Garry oak tree replicate 1 | place: USA:California | collected 2016-06-15 | reverse complement strand
CACCTTGACCGGCCCCGCGCCCGGCATCCCGCGCTGCCGGCGGGAAGCGCCCCCCCCGGCGCCATGTCCGGGGCTCGTGATGAAGTCGACACGCTCCGGAAACGCGCGCGGCGACAGCTGCGCGACGACGAGCGTGCGGCCCGCGTGAATCGCGATTTCCGCCGCCCCGCCGCTGCCCGGCAGCCGGACCGCCGGTCGCTCATAGGGACCGATCACCGTCGTGTTGATGTTCCCGTAGCGGTCGATCTGCGCGCCCCCCAGGAAACCGACGGCGATCCGGCCGTTTTGCAACATGAGCTGGAACACGTCCGCCATGCCGCACACCATGAGGGACCCCGTCACCAGCGCCGGGTCGCCGATGGACACGGGCAATCGAGCAGGCTGAGCGCCCACGGCCCCCGATTCGTAAATCAGCACGAGGTGCGGCGCATGGGTGGCGCGAGCCAGATTGCACGCCAGGTTGGGGAGGCCGATCCCCACGAATACGACCTCCCCGTCGACCAGCTCGCGCGCCGCGACGCTCGCCATCATCTCGTCGGGAGTGCAGGCGCCCTCAGAACCCGTAATTCACCCCGGCACAATATCGGGCTTTCGCCGTGAGCCTTGCGACCAGCTCCGGACGTTTTTCCAGGTACCCCGCCCGATCCGACACGCCGCGTACGAAGTCGTCGAGGTAGCGCTCGAGTGCGTCGCGATCGCGCGAGATCCCTTCCCACGCAACGTAGAAATCGTTGTCGCGGTCGTAGTACCCTTGTGCGTACGACGGGTGTGCGCCCCACGGCTCGACCACCACCGCATCCACGATCATGGCGGGGATGACCGTGCGGTTGGGATCGGCGCGGATCACCGCTTCGTCCACCAGCTCCTCGACCACCACGATCACGTGCCCCGACGCGAAGGCCGCCTCCTTTTGCACGCCGAGCAGGCCCCAGATCTGGGTGTTGCCCCGGGCGTCGGCGCGCTGCGCGTGGATTATGCTCACGTCGGGGTTCAGCGCCGGGACGGTGGCGAGCATCTCGCCCGTGTAGGGACAGGTCACGTGTCGGATGCGCGGATTCACGCGCGGCAGGTCGGTCCCCATGTAGTTGCGCAGCGGCCAGAAGGGTAGCCGGGCGGCGCCCGCTGCGAAGCGCGCGACCATGCCGAAGTGCGAGTACTCCTCGATCTCGAGCGGCGGCGCGCCCTTCCCCTCCACGGCCCGGCGGAACGCATGCAGCGAGCCCACACCCGGGTTGCCGGCCCAGGAGAACACCAGCTTGCGCGCGCACCCCGCAGCGATCATCTGGTCATAGATCAGATCGGGCGTCAGGCGGCACAGCGTCAGGTCGCGCCGGCCCTGGCGGATGATCTCGTGGCCCGCGGCGAAGCAGATGAGGTGGGTGAACCCTTCGATGACGACGGTGTCGCCGTCGTGCACGAACCGGGCGACGGCGTCGCGCATCGACGTCACCTTGCTCAATCGATCATCTCGGCCAGGCACTGATCGATGATCGCCAGCGCCGTGTCCACGTCCTGCTCGTCCACCACGAGCGGCGGCGCGAGACGCAACGTGCTCTTCCCCGCCCCGAGCAGCAGCAGCCCCTTGCGGAACGCCCGCGCCGTCAGGTTGTGCGGGATCTCCGGCGCCGGCTCGCGCGTAGCGCGGTCCTTCACGAACTCCACTCCGACCATCAACCCGCGCCCCCGCACCTCGCCGATCGCGGCGTGTTTTGCTTCGAGGCGACGCGCCCCCGCGAGCAGCCGCTCGCCCAGCTTCGGGACCCTGGGCAGCAGCTCGTGCTCCACCACGTCGAGCGTCGCGAGCGCGGCGGCGCAGCACACCGGGTTGCCACCGAACGTCGAGCCGTGCGCGCCGGGACGCCACTTCATGATCGACTCCTTGGCGATGATCGCCCCGATCGGCATGCCGCTGCCCAGGCCTTTGGCCGATAGCAGGATGTCGGGCTCGACCCCTTCGTGCTCGCAGGCGAACATCTTCCCGGTGCGCCCGACTCCGCTCTGCACCTCGTCGCAGACCAGCAGGATGCCGTGCCGGTCGCACAGCTCCCGCAGCGCGGTCAAGTAGCCCGGCGGCGGAACCACGTAGCCCCCTTCGCCCTGAATCGGCTCTACGAAGATCGCCGCGACGCTCTGGGGATCGACCTTCTTGGCGAACAGCTCGTCCTCGATGACGCTCACGCAGCGCATCGTACACGCCGGCTCGCCCCGACAGTAGTCGCAGCGATACCGGTAGCCGTATGGGACGTGGTGTACCTCCGGCAGGAACGGGGCGAACCCGGCGCGGTGGATCACCTTGCTCGCGGTGAGGCTCAAACCGCCGTAGCTGCGCCCGTGGAACGCGCCCAGGAAGGCGATCACCGCCGGCCGTCCGGTCGAGTGGCGCGCCAGCTTGATCGCGCCCTCGACGGCTTCGGTCCCCGAGTTCGACAGGAACACGCGTTTCTTGCTCGATCCCGGCGCCAGCGTGGCAAGCCGCTCGCACAGGGCCGCGAAGCTCTCGAAGTAGAAGTCGCTGCCGCAGATGTGGAGGAACTTCGCGGCCGCGTCCTGAATGGCGCGGATCACCTTGGGGTGGCCGTAGCCGGTCGACGCGACCGCGATGCCGGCCATGAAGTCCAGGTAGCGGTTCCCGTCCACGTCCTCGACCATGGCCCCCTCACCCCGCGCAATCACGAGGGGGTATTCCTTGGGGTACGAGGTGGACGCCCAGCGATCCTGGCGGGCGACGATCTGCCGCGCCTTCGGCCCGGGAGGCGCGACCACGATCCGCGGATAGTCCCTCACGCCTCGATCACCGTGCGGCTCGCCGATAGCTGACCGCGCTGCAGCGTCATTTCCAGTGCTTCCGCCAATCGGCGCACGATCTCGTCGATCTCCGGCTCCGTCACGACGAACGGCGGCGCGATCATCACGAGGTCGCCGTTCGTCCCGTCGGCGTGCCCGACGTTGGGCCACACGACGAGCCCCGCCTGCTGCGCGGCCTCGGTGAACGCCTCGGCGAAACGCGCGGGGCGTGGCAACGGCGTGCGCGTTGTCTTGTCCTCGACGAACTCGACTCCCGCGAGCAGCCCGCGCCCGCGTACGTCACCCACGTGCGGCAGCTCCCGCAGCGCCCCCAGCCGCTCCTGCAGCACGGCGCCCAGCGCGGCACACCGCTCCACCAGCCCGTGCCGCTTCAGGTAGCGGACGGCGGCGAGTCCGGCGGCGCACGCCACGGGGTGGTGCGAGAACGTCTGCGCGTGCAGGAAGCTTCCGGAGCCGTCGGCGATCACGTCGATGATCCGCTCGGGCGCCGCCACCGCCGACAGCGCCGCGTACCCGCCCGAGATCCCCTTGCCGAGCGTCATGATGTCCGGCACCGCGCCGTACGGCTCGATCGCCCACCATGTCCCCGTCCGGCCCGCGCCGCACAGGATCTCGTCCGCGATGAAGAGCACCTGGTAGCGGTCGCAGATCTCCCGCACCCGCCGGAAGTATTCGGGGCGAGGCGTGGATCCGCCGGTCGAGGAGCCACCCACCGGCTCGGCGATGAACGCCGCCACCCGGCTGGCACCGATCCGCGCGATCGCCTGTTCCAGCACCGCACCGCTGCACGCCGGACAATCCGCATCCCGGCCCCCGCACGGACAGCGGTACGGATAGGGCGCGGGGAGACGGTGCACGTCCACCAGCCACTCGCGGAACGGCGTCCGGTATTGTTCGCGCGCCGAGGCGGAGAGCGCGAGCAGCGTGTTCCCATGATAGGCGGGCGCGAGCGCGATGATCTCGTGCTTCTCGGGTCTCCCCCGCTCCACCCAGTACTGGCGCGCCAGCTTCAACGCCGCTTCCACTGCCTCGGACCCGCTCGACAGGAAGTACAGCTTGTCGAGGTCGCCGGGAAGGGTGGCGGCGAGCTCCTGGGCCAGCTCCTCGACCGGGCCGTGGGTGAAGGCCGTCCCCGAGAGATAGCCGAACTGCCGCGCCTGCTGCGCCATGGCGTCCGCGATGTCGGGGTTCGAGTGGCCGAGGTTGGCAACGTAGGCGCCGCCGACGGCGTCGAGGTAGCGCTTGCCGCCCTCGTCGATGAGCCAGCACCCCTCGCCGCGCACGATGCGCGGGAAGGCGCGCCCCAGCTTGCGGTAGAACACGTGGCTGTCGGGATAGCGGTAGGCCGTCACCTTCACTCCAGGCGTTACGACTCGCGGAAAGTTACGACGCGGGCGCGCCGTCGGCGAGCCGGACTGGCCCCGTCTCCGACGGACGCTAGCTTACGCCCAGGATGACCAAGCTGCTGCGCCTGTTGCTCGTCGCCCCGCTCGTCGGCGGCGCTCCGTTGCTCGCCCAAACCGTCCCCCCCGGTGACAATCTCGTGACCGACGGCGTGCCGCCCGTTCCGGCGTCCATCGCGGAAGCCGCGCGCCGCTACAGCGAGTTCCGCTCGGCGGCGTTCTGGGACTGGCATCCGACGCGCCGCGAAATGCTGGTCGGCACGCGCTTCGGCGATGCCCAACAGCTGCACCGGGTGCGGCTCCCGGGGGGCGCGCGCACCCAGCTCACCTTCTTCGCAGACCCCGTCTCCGGGGCGTCGTATCAGCCGGGCGAGGGCCGCTACATCGTGCTCAGCAAGGACGTGGGCGGCGGCGAGTTCTTCCAGAAGTACCGCTACGACGTCGCGACCGGCGACGTCACGCTGCTGACGGACGGCAAGTCGCGCAACGTGGGTGGGGTCTGGTCGCACGCGGGCAACCGCTACGCCTACATGTCCACGCGGCGCAATGGCCGGGACCTGGACCTCTGGGTGATGGACCCCGCCGATCCCCGCACCGACCGCCTGGTAGTGGAGCTCACGGGCGGCGGGTTCGCGCCGCTCGACTGGTCACCCGACGATCGCACCCTCCTGCTGCACCAGGCGATCTCGGTGAACGAGAGCTACCTCTGGTTGGCGGACGTCGCGACCGGGGTGAAGACGCTGCTCACCAGGCCGGGCACCGACACGGTCGCCTACGGCGGCGGCGGTGCGCAGTTCAGCCGCGACGGCAAAGGGATCTATCTCACGACCGACCAGGGCTCGGAGGTGCGGCGACTCGCGTATCTCGAATTGCTCGGCAAGCGCTACCGCTTCCTGAGCGACCGTCTCCCCTGGGACGTGGACGAGTTCGCCCTGTCCCCCGACGGGCGGTGGATCGCCCTCGTGACCAACGAAGACGGCGTCGGCGTGCTGCACGTGCTGAGCGCCGCGACCGGCGCGGAGCGGCGCCTCCCGAAATTGCCGACGGGGCTGGTCGGGAACGTCACTTGGCGCCGCAGCGGCGCCGAGCTCGGCTTTTCGTTCGGCTCGGCCCGATCGCCCGAGGACGCCTATTCGCTCGACCTGCCGACCGGGCGGCTGACGCGCTGGACCGAAAGCGAGAGCGGCGGGCTCGATCCGGCCGACTTCGCCGAGCCGGAGCTGATTCACTGGCCGAGTGGCGACGGCCGCTCGATCTCCGGCTTCCTCTATCTGCCCCCGGCCCGCTTCCGGGGCCGGCGGCCCGTCATCATCAACATCCACGGCGGCCCGGAAGGGCAGTCACGTCCGGGGTTCCTGGGCCGCAACAACTATTACGTGAACGAGCTCGGCGTCGCGCTGATCTTCCCCAACGTCCGCGGCTCGACGGGCCACGGAAAGACCTTCGCGAAGCTCGACAACGGGACCTTGCGGGACGGCGCCTACCGGGACATCGGCGCGCTGCTCGACTGGATCCGCACCCGCGCCGATCTCGACGCCGACCACGTGCTCGTCACCGGCGGGAGCTATGGCGGCCATATGACGCTCGTGAGCGCGACGCTCTACAACGACCGGATCTGCTGCTCGGTGGACGTGGTCGGCATCTCGAGCCTCGCTACCTTCCTCAAAAACACCTCCGGGTACCGCCAGGATCTGCGGCGCGTCGAGTACGGCGACGAGCGCGACTCCACCCAGCGGGCGTGGATGGAGCGCACCGCGCCGCTTAACAACGTCGACAAGATCACGAAGCCGCTGTTCATCGTCGCTGGTCTCAATGATCCGCGGGTGCCGCACAGCGAGGCCGACCAGATGGTCGCCGCGTTGAAGCAGCGGAGCGTGCCGGTCTGGTATCTGTCGGCGAAGGACGAAGGGCACGGGTTCCGGAAGAAGACCAACCAGGACTTCCAGTTCTACGCGACGATCCTGTTCACCCAGCGCTACCTGCTCGGCCAGGAGGTCTCGAAGGTCAGCCCCTAGACGTTCACCGCCCGCATCCCGGCGTCGGTGTAGCGGCCTCCCGCCGCCGCGCCGATCGGCGCGACCGCGTCGATGCGCTTGAGCTCGTCGGACGTGAGGCGGATGTCCAACGCCCGCACGTTCTCCTCGAGCCGGGTGCGCTGCTTCGTCCCCGGGATCGGCACGATGTCGTTCCCCCGGCTGAGCAGCCACGCGAGCGCCAGCTGTGCCGGCGTACAGGCCTTCGCTCGCGCCATCTCCTCGATCCTCCGCACCAGCTCCAGGTTTCGCTGGAAGTTCTCTCCCTGAAACCGCGGATTGTTGCGCCGCCAATCGTCCGCTGGCAGGTCTTCAACTCTGCGAAATCGGCCGGTGAGAAACCCCCGCCCGAGCGGGCTGTAGGCCACGAAGCCGATCCCCAGCTCCCGGCACGTCGGCAGGATGTCGGCTTCGGGGTCGCGACTCCACAGGGAATACTCGGTCTGGAGTGCGCTGATCGGGTGCACCTGGTGGGCACGCCGCACGGTCGCGGGCGACGCCTCGGAGAGCCCGAGGTACCGCACCTTCCCGTCCCGCACCAGCCCGGCCATGGCGCCCACGGTCTCCTCGATCGGCACGCTGCGGTCGACGCGGTGCTGGTAATACAGATCGATCGTGTCCACGCCGAGCCGCTTGAGCGACGCGTCGCAGGCTGCGCGCACATACTCCGGCCGGCCGTTCACTCCTCGGAAGCTGCCGTCGGGACCGCGCACGTTTCCGAACTTCGTCGCCAGGATCACCTGCGCGCGCCGGCCCGCGATGGCGCGGCCTACGAGCTGCTCGTTGGTGAACGGGCCGTACATGTCCGCCGTGTCGAGGAACGTGATTCCCAGGTCGAGCGCCCGATGAATCGTGGCGATCGACTCGGCGTCGTTGCGGCCGCCGTAAAACTCCGACATTCCCATGCATCCCAAGCCGAGGGCCGACACCGTGAGGCCCTGCCTGCCAAGCGTGCCTTGCTGCATACGACGACTCCCTCTCGGTCGATGGTATCCGGCTTGGTTTAACCGCGCAGGGCGGCACCAGGTTCCGGCGCGTCGCCGGCGCGACGTTGCGGCCCTCCGGCCACACCCGCCGTCACGACTCGTTGCGGTCCACCACGTACACGTTCCGCTGCGCCGTGGGGACGATGACCATGTCGAGGATGTTCACGTGCTCGGGCAGGTTGACGACGTACGCGATCGCGTCCGCGATGTCGTCGGGCGTGAGCGGCTGGAACCCGCGGTACACCGCCTTGGCGCGCGCCGCGTCGCCGTGGAACCGAACCTCGGAGAACTCCGTCTCCGCGAACCCCGGATCGACGCTCGAGACGCGAATCGGTGTCCCTGCCACGTCCAGGTTCATCCCCTCCGAGAGCGCGCGCACGCCGTATTTCGTCGCGTTGTAGACGTTTCCCTGCGGGTACGTCATGTGCCCGGCGGTCGACCCGAGATTCACTACGTGGCCGCGCCGCCGCGCCACCATGTGCGGCAGAATGGCGCGGGTCACGTTGAGCAACCCCTTCAGGTTCGTGTCGATCATGCGATCCCAATCCTCGGGGTCGCCCTCGTGGATCTTGGACATCCCGCTCGCGAGACCGGCGTTGTTGATGAGAACATCCGGGATGTGCCCGCCAGCCACGAGGCTCGCGGCGGCCCCGTTCACCGCCGCCCGATCGCGCACGTCCACCTGCGCGAGCAACACCGACGTTCCGTGGCCCTCGCGCAGCTCGGCGCTGAGCCGCTCGAGTCGATCGACGCGGCGCGCCCACAGCACGAGCTTCGCGCCCTCCGCGGCGAAGCGGCGTGCGCACGCCGCGCCGATCCCCGAGCTCGCGCCGGTGACGAGTATCAGCTTCCCCTCGATCCGATTGATGCGATTCATGACGGCCGTGGGCTCCCGAGTCGCTGAGATGGTGAAGCCTGTGTGCCAACTTGACAAGGTGCACGCGCCGCCTGTGCCAACCGTCGCGCACTGCAACCTATCTGAGCAGCGCGATCGCGGCACCCGAGAATCGCCGAGCCCGGGGTGGTGAGCGCTAGAGCTTGAGCGCCAACTGACCCCGGGCGCGAGCCCGGGGTGGTGACCCCCGGGCGCAAGCCCGGGGTGGTGACCCTCGGGCGCAAGCCCGGGGTGGTGACCCCCGGGCGCAAGCCCGGGGTGGTGACCCTCGGGCGCAAGCCCGGGGTGGTGAGTCTCGACGCTAGAGCTTGAGTGCCAACTGACCCCCGGGCGCAAGCCCGGGGTGGTGACCCCCCGGGCGCTCACCGCATGTTCCCCGTGTGCCCCAGCGAGTAGCGCCCGGGCTGCGGCCACACGCACAAGCCATGCGGCTCCCGCCCGACCGCGATACGGTGTGTGAGCCGGCCCGTCTGGGCGTCGAAGACGTACACCTCGCTGTCGTAGCGCCCCGAGAGCCACAGCTCCCGCCCATCGGCGGTCACGTTCCCCATGTCGGGGCTCCCGCCGCCCGGCACCGGCCAGGTGGCGACGATCCGCTGCGTCGTGGGATCGAGCACGGTGATGCTCCCCGGTCCGTGCCGACCGCCCGCGGTGGTGTTCCATCCCCGGTTGCTGATGTACATCCGGCGCCCGTCCCGGCTGGGATAGATGCCGTGCGTGCCCTTGCCGGTCGCGACGAACCCGACACGCCGGAACGCGTCCGGGTCCACCAGGTAGACGCCGTTCGCCATCATGTCGGCCACGTAGAACACATGCCCGTCGGGCGACGCGCGGATGTCCTGCGGCATCGCGCGTGCGCCCAGCCCGTCGGGGTCGAGCAGCAGATACCCGACGACCCGACGGCTCGAGAGCTCGAGCTTGAGCAGCTCGCCCGAGAACTCGCACGTCGCGATCGCGTAGCGCCCGTCGGCGGTGAATTCCATGTGGTCCACCCCCTTGCACGCGACGGGCACCGATTCCACGAGCGCCATCGTGTGCGCGTCCCGGAAGTCGAGCCGCCGCAGCCGCTCGGCCACGACGATGGCCCAGTGGCCGTCGGGGGTGAAATACAGGTTGTACGGATCGGCGACCGGCACGCTCGGCCCTTCGCGCCCGTTGGCTGGATCGATCGGGGTGAGCGTGTTGCCCAGGTTGTTCGCCACCCACAGCGTCAGCAGATCGTACGACGGCACCACGTGTTGTGGCAGGGCGCCCGTCGCAAAGGTGCGTAGGACGTGGTAGGTCAACGGGTCGATCACCGTGACCGTACCGTCTTTGCTGTTCGGCACGTACACGAACGGCACGGCACGCCGCGCCGCCGGGCTGAGCATCCCGGCGCCGGCCGCTGCGTATAGGCCTGGCGGCACGCTGTCCCCGGGGGCCGGCGTTTGAGCGGCACCCGGCCTCGCGGCGGCGGCCGCCAGCAGCGCGAGTACGGTGTTGCGGATACGCATCACGACGAGAGTCATCCAGCCTGGCACGGTGACCATCCACAGATAGTTTACTGCACGCCCCGTCCGAATTGCGAGTCCTCCATATGCCGAGAATCACCGTCTTGCTCGTCGCGGCAGCGCTGGTGGCGCGGCCGGCCCCGGCGCAGCACCGCGTCACCACGCCGCGCCAAGCCCTCGGCTTCGACGTCGGCGCGGACTATCACCTCGCGACCTACACGCAGCTCGAGGCCTACTGGCGGACGCTCGCCCGTGAGTCGCCGCGTATGGTGCTGCGCGAGATCGGCAAGACCGCCGAAGGGCGGCCCCAGCTCATGGCGATCATCACCGCGCCCGAGAACCACAAGCGCCTCGCGCGTTACGAAGATATTGCGCGGCGCCTGGCGCTCGCGCAGGGGCTCACCGACGAGCAGGCGCACGCCCTGGCCCGCGAAGGGAAGGCGGTCGTGTGGATCGACGGTGGCTTGCACGCCACCGAGGTGCTGGGCGCGCATCAGCTGCTGGAGCTCGTCTATCAAATGGTGAGCCGGGACGACCCGGAAACCCGCCGTATCCTCGACGACGTCATCCTGCTCGCGGTGCATGCCAACCCCGACGGCATGGAGCTGGTGTCGAGCTGGTACATGCGCGAGCCGGACTCGCTCAAGCGCTCGACGGCGGGCGTCCCGCGGCTGTACCAGAAGTACATCGGGCACGACAACAACCGCGACTTCTACATGGTGACCCAGCCCGAGACCGAGAACATGGCCCGGGTCATGTTCCGGGAATGGTTCCCGCAAATCGTCTACAACCACCACCAGACGGGCCCGGCCGGCGCCGTGCTGTTCGCGCCGCCGTTTCGCGATCCGTTCAATTACTACTTCGACCCGCTCGTGCCGATCGGCATCGACATGGTCGCGGCAGCGATGCACCAGCGCTTCCTCGCGGAGGGGAAACCCGGGGCCACGATGCGCTCGGGCGCGCCGTACTCGACGTGGTGGAACGGCGGGCTTCGGACCACCGCCTACTTCCACAACATGATCGGGCTCCTGACCGAGGCGATCGGCAACCCGACGCCCATCGATATCCCGTTCGTCCCCGACCGCGCGCTGCCCAAGGGCGACATGCCCGCGCCCGTCGAGCCGCAACGGTGGCACTTCCGGCAGTCGATCGACTACTCGATCACCGCCAACCGCGCGATCCTCGATTACGCCTCGCGCTATCGCGAGACGCTGCTCTACAACATCTATCGCATGGGAGAGAATGCGATCGAGCGCGGCGGCGCGGATCACTGGACGGTGCACCCCCAGCTCATCGAGACCGTCAAGGCGGCGGCGCTGAAGGACAGCGCGCTCGACACCATCCGGACCACGCGCACGCGGGACGGCCGCGTGCCGACGAAATACTTTGCGCTGCTGCACGATCCGGCGCAGCGCGACCCGCGCGGCTACATTCTCCCGTCCGACCAGGCGGACTTCCCGACCGCCACCAAGTTCGTGAATACCCTCATCAAGAACGGCGTGACGGTGCTGCGGGCGACGCGGGACTTCGACCTGACGGGCCGGCACTATCCCGCGCAGTCCTACGTCGTGCAGGCCGCCCAGGCGTTCCGGCCGCACGTCCTCGACATGTTCGAGCCGCAGGACCATCCCAACGACTTCCAGTACCCCGGCGGCCCGCCGATCCCACCGTACGACAACGCGGGCTGGACCCTGGCCTATCAGATGGGCGTCAGCTTCGATCGCATCCTGGACCGATTCGACGGACCGTTCGAGCCGGTGCGAGACACCGCGACACCGCCCGCGGGGACGGTCAGCCACGCGGACGGGGCCGCCGGTTTCCTGCTGAGTCATCGCCTGAACGACGCCGCGATCGCCACCAATCGACTGCTCGCCAAGGGGGAGGAAGTCGACTGGCTCGCGCAGCCGGTCGCCGCGAACGGCCGCGAGTACCCGGCCGGCACGATCTTCATTCCGGCCACGCCCGCGAGCGTCCCACTGGTGCGGCGGCTCGCGACGGACCTGGGCCTGAGCTTCGACGGGCTCGCGACGCGCCCGGCTCCCGCGCTGCGCGTGCGTCCCGTGCGCATCGGACTGTGGGACCGCTACGGCGGGTCGATTCCGTCCGGCTGGACCCGGTGGCTGCTCGAGCGGTTCGAGTTTCCGTTCGAGGTCGTGTATCCGCCGACGCTTGACGCCGGCAAGCTCGCCGACCGCTACGACGTGCTCGTCTTCCCCGACGGCGCGATCCCCCAGAACGACCGGGATCAGCCGGACGACTTCTTCGGGCCGCCGCCGCCGCCGGAAACGATTCCCGCGGAGTTCAGGAACCGGCTCGGGCGCGTCAGCGTGCAGAAGACCGTGCCGCTGCTGCGCCAGTTCCTCGCCGACGGCGGCACCATCATCGCGATCGGCAGCTCGACCGGCCTGGGCCAGCACATCGGTCTCCCGCTGGCGAGTCACCTGGTGCTGGACGGCAAGCCCCTTCCCCGCTCCAAATTCTACGTGCCGGGCTCGCTGCTCCAGGCACGCATCGACACGACACGTGCCGTCGCATACGGCATCCCAGGACGGGTGGATGTGTTCTTCGACAACAGTCCGGTGTTCGACCTCCGCCCCGATGCGGCGGCCGCCGGCGTGCGCCCGGTCGCGTGGTTCGAGTCGGACCACCCGCTGCGCAGTGGCTGGGCGTGGGGCCAACAGTATCTCAAGGACGGCGTCGCTGCCGTCGAGGCGCCGATCGGCGACAAGGGCGGAAAGCTGCTGCTGTTCGGGCCGGAGATCCTGAATCGCGGCCAGCCGCACGGAACCTTCAAGCTCTTCTTCAACGCCGTCTACCTCGCCCGCGCCACGCCGGCGCCGCAGGCCGCGGCGGGAACGGGATCCCGTTGACCGGCCGCACCGGTTACCGCCAATCGATGACGATCTTACCCGTGTTCGCGTTGTCGCGCATCCGCTGAAACGCTGCGACCGCGCGCGCCGGCGGGAACACCGAGTCGACCGTCACCCGCAGGGCCTCGCTGTCGAACGCCGGCAGGATGTCCCGGCGGAACTGCGCGACCAGCGCGGCTTTCTCCGTGCGGCTGCGAGCCCGCAGCATCGAGCCGATCAGGCGCGCCCGCTTTCGCATGAGCAGCGACAAATCGAGGGGGGCCGTGGCCCCGCCCAGCGTCGCGATGCTGACGATCCGGCCCCCCGGAGCCAGTACCGCGAGATCACCCGGCAGCGTCGCGGCGCCGATCGGATCCAGCACGACCGCCACGCTGTCCGGGCCCCAGCGCTGCTCGATCTCCGAGACGGCGTGGGGGCCGAGCAGCGCCAGGTCGGCACCCGCCGCGGTGAGCGCGGCAAGCTTGTCCGCCGTGCGCGTCGTGGCGGCCACCTTGGCCCCGACGAGCTTCCCCATCTGGATCGCGGCCAGCCCCACGCCCGAGGCGCCCGCGTGGATGAGCACGGCGTCGCCGGCCGAGAGGCCGCCTTCCACCACGAGATTGACGAAGGCGGTGAGGAACGCTTCGGGGATGCCCGCCGCGGGCACGAGATCGAGCGCGGCCGGCGCGGGGAACACCTGCCCGCGCGGCGCGGCGACGTACTCGGCGTGACCTCCGCCCGCGAGCAGCGCGCACACCCGCTCGCCGGAGCTCGGCAGCGTCCCCGCGACCTCGAGCCCGAGGATCTCCGGTTCTCCGGGCGGGGGGGGATAGCGGCCCGCAATCTGCGACAGGTCGGCGCGGTTGAGCCCCGACGCCGCCACCTGCACGAGTACTTCGTCCGCCCGGGGCCGCGGCACCGCCGCCTCCCGCAGCTCGCTGAGATAGCGGCCGTCGCGCTCTGTCACATGCAGGTATTTCATGACGCCTTCGCGTGACGCCTTTCGTGCTACGCCGTCGTGCTACGCCGTTCGCCTCGCGTTATCTTAACCGCCCTATGACGCGACGCTGTTGGGCAGGAACCGACGATCCGCTGATGCTCGCCTACCACGACCGCGAATGGGGCGTCCCCTTGCACGGTGACCGCGACCTGTTCGCGAAGCTCGTGTTGGACGGCTTCCAGGCGGGCCTGTCGTGGGCGGTGATCCTGCACAAGCGGGCGCGGTTCCTGGAGGCGTTCGACGGGTTCGACCCGGAGCGCATGGCGCGCTACGACGCGCACAAGATCGCGCAGCTGCTCCGCGATCCCGGGATCGTGCGCAACCGGCAAAAGGTACGGGCCGCCGTGTCGAACGCGCGCGCGTTTCTCGCGTTCGTCGAGCACGACGGCTCGTTCGATGCGTTCCTGTGGAGCTTCGTGGGGGCCGCGCCCAGGCAATTCCACCGCCGCAGCCTGCGCGACCTCCCGGCCCGGTCCCGCGAATCGGATCGCATGAGCGCCGCGCTCGTCCAGCGCGACTTCCGGTTCGTCGGCCCGACGATCTGCTACGCGTTCATGCAAGCGGTGGGAATGGTCAACGATCATCTCGTGAAGTGCTTCCGCCACGCCGAGGTGCGTCGGCTCGCGGCGGCCGTCACCACACCCAAGGAGTGATCCGATGGCACCGGTTTCGCTGGAACGCTTCATCAAGCAGCTGGACGCGCTGAAACAGGAGATGGACGCGGGACAGCTGAAAACGAGCGAGTACGATCAACGTCTCGCCCGGGCGATCCGGGAGCTGCGGGAGCAGAAGCTGGACGCCGACCGCGGCGCCGTCGCACAAGCCCTCACCGACGCGTTGCAGCGCGGCATCATCACGCCCACCGTCAAAGGACACATCGAAAAGCGCTTGGGACTGGCGTAGGGCGTTACGCCGTCATTTTCTCCAGCTCCGCCTCCACCCGTCTGCGGTCGGCGGCGTCGCCGACGCTGCCATAGAGCTCCCGGGCGCGCTCCAGGTACGCGCGGGCCTCTTCGCGCTGGCCCAGGCGCTCGCGGAACAAGCCGTATTCGACGTATACCTGGGCTTCGGTCGTAGGGGAGGGCTCGAGCATGCGACTCAGCTCGATCGCCTGCTCGAAGAAGACGAACCCCGTCTCGTCGAGCTGCCGGCCCCGCAACTTCCCCATCAGCGTGTAGATCTGCGCCAGCCGCCCGGGGAGGTTGCCCGCGATCGCCACCTGCTCGGCGCGGCGCATCTCCTCCTCGCCGTCCAGGAACCGCCCCGCCTCCAGGTGCAGCTCGGCGAGGTTCAAACGAATCGTGACTTCGAGCCCGGCGTCACGCGGCGCGCGTTGCAACCACGCGAGCGCCTCCCGATACGCCCCCGAAGCCGCCTGGGGACGGCCCAGCTGCGCTTCGAGCTGCCCCTGCGTGTTCAGGAGCCCGGCCATTTCCTCGGCGGCATCGCCGGACTCGAAACACTCGCGTGCCCGGCGCAGGTGCTCGCCCGCGACGGTCAGCTCCCCTTGATGGCGCGCCAGCACGCCGAGGTCCCGTTCGAGGCGCCCGATCTGCCGCTGGTCGCCGCCGGCAGTGGCGAGTCGCAGTCCGCGGGCGTACCACGCCTGGGCGCCCGTCCATTGGCTCTGGGCGAGCGCCGCTTCACCCAAGCCCTCGCACGCCGCGATCGCGCCCGTCTGATCGAACTCGGCTTCCGCGATCGCCAGCGCCCGCTGGAAATGACGGGCCCCCTCCGCGTATTGACCCAACCGCAGAAACAACTCCCCGAGCGAGCGGAGCGACTCCACCTCGGGGCGACGGTCCTGCAGCGCCTGGGAGACGCGCAGCGCAACGTCGTACCAAGCCCGTGCCTGACTGAGCCGGCCGACGCGCTCTTCGCCGTGGCCGGCGCGCACCAGTGCCGCGACCGCCCCGGTCCCGTCTGCCCGCTGCTGGCATTCGAGGGCCTCGACGTACGCCCGGTACAGCGTCTGGAGGTGCTCCGTGATCACGTGGAACGCCTGCGGCATGCGGCGCCGCAGCTCTTCCGGCTGCACGCCGCGCTTCCCGAGAGTGAGATACGGACCGGAGCTCGACCACAACGAGCGCTCGTCGGGCCGCGAGATCGAGACGAGCAGGGCCCGCAAGGGCCCGAGCGCTTCGATCTCGGGTAGCAGCGCGAGGGCCTTCTCGACGCGCACCGGAGGCAACGGGGGCGTCACAGGCCGTACTCCTTCATCTTCCGCGTCAACGTATTGCGGTGGATCCCGAGGATCTCCGCCGCCGCGCCGATCTGGTGGTTGGTGTGCGCGAGCACGCGCGTGATGTGGCGCGCCTCGACTTCCGCCAGCGTGAGCAGCGCCCCCTCCGGCCGGTCGGGGAGCGTCGCTTCCTCGCCGCGGAACTCCTCGGGGAGGTGCTCGGCGCGCAGCACCTCGTCCGTGGCCACGATCACCGCCCGCTCAATGACGTTGCGCAGCTCGCGGACGTTCCCGACCCAGGCGTGGTTGCGCAACAGCTCGAGTGCCCGATCCGAGATCGCGTGGATCTGCTTCCCGTATCGCGCCGCGAACTGGTGCACGAAGTAAGCGGTGAGGAGGAGCAGGTCGTCCCCGCGCTCCCCCAGGCGCGGCAGGCGGATCAGCACGACGGCCAGCCGATAGTACAGGTCCTCGCGAAACCGCCCCTGCTTGATCGCGTCCTTCAAGTCGCGGTTCGTCGCCGCGATCAGCCGGACGTCGACGGGAATCGTGTCCGTCCCGCCCACACGCTCGATCTCCCGCTCCTGGACCGCCCGCAGGATCTTGGCCTGCAGCGCCAGACTCATATCCGCGATCTCGTCGAGGAACAACGTGCCGCCACCGGCCTGCTCGAACCGGCCGATCTTGCGCATGACCGCCCCGGTGAACGCACCCTTCTCGTGCCCGAACAGCTCGCTTTCGAGCAGGTTCTCGGGGATGGCGGCGCAGTTGACGGCGACGAACCGCCCGGACGACACCGGCCCGTTGATGTGGATCGCACGGGCGACCACTTCCTTACCTGTCCCCGACTCGCCTTGCACCAGCACGGTCGCCGTGCTCGGGGCCACCCGGGCGACCAGTCGGTACACGTCGAGCATCGCCGCGCTCTGGCCCACCAGCGCGTACTGTCCGACGGCATGGGGCTCGACGACGGGCAGCGTGACCGCGGCTTCGGTGATGGGGCGCGCGCGGCGCAGCGCGCGCAGGAAATCCTCTCGCCGCACCGGGAGCGAGAGTACGTCGAGCACACCCAGCTTTTCGGCACGCAACACCAGACCCATCGACGGGCCGGCCGCCACGGCGATCAGCCGCGGCGCGGCGGTCGCGCCGCGCAGCGTGTCCACCCACCAAGCGAGATCGTCGTCCGCGTGATCGCCCAGCACGGCGACCACGACGTGCCACCGCCCGGTGCCAAGCTGCCGCACGGCGCGCGGCAGGTCCGGAGCGGCCTCGATTTCGACGCCGCCCTCACCGACCCACTGGCGGATGCCGTGAAGCAGCCCCCCGCTGCCGCCGCCCTCCGCGCCCACCGCGAGAATCCGCAGCACCTGCGGCGGGAGACCCGTTCGGTACCACTCTGCTCATGTCCTGCCCGGCCCGCCCCCCGCGTAGCGCGCGACCAGGACCAGCGCATCGTCCGTGCCCTTGCCATACCGGGCGAGGATCTGGTCGGCGAGTTGTTGTGGGGTCGCGTCGCTGGGGAGGCCCTCGGCGAATCCGCCGCGGATGCCGTCGGTGGCGAAGATGAGGAGATCCCCGGGCGCGACCGGCACCACGTCGGTCCGCAGCTCCGGGAGCGCGGCGCCGCCGACGATACCGCCGCGCGTCACGAGCGAGCTGCGCGCGGGGCGCGCGTTGCGCGCTGCGTGCCGCACCACTCCCTCGACGTTCCCCACGCCCAGCCAGGTGAGCGACGGCTGGACCCCGTCGACGTAGGCCAGGCTCATCACGACGCCGCGCGAGCCGGCGAGCGCCTCGTGACAGCGTCGCACGAGCGGGGGCAGGGACTCCTCCGCATACCGGTCGAGCGCCGCCACGGCCGCACGGGCGGCGGCGGCCGCCTCCGCACCGTGCCCCAGCCCGTCCACCGCGGCGACCAGCGTGCCACGCCCCACCCGCTTGACCAGATGGAGATCACCCGATTCCGTCTCGCCGGCGAGCGCCCGCGTGGCCACCCCCCAGTCGATCACGGGAGGAGCGTGCACCGACGCCTCACGCATGCCGCCGGCGCCATTTCTTCATCGTCACGGTGGTCCCCTTGCCGGGAATCGACACGACGTCGAAGTCGTCCATCAAGCGCCGCGCGCCCGGCAGCCCGAGCCCCAGTCCGCCCGACGTCGAGTACCCATCCTGCAGCGCACGGGTGACGTCGGGAATCCCCGGCCCTTGATCGCGCGCTACGACGATGAGTCCATCGAGGTCCCCGTTCATCACGATGCGCAGCGCGATCTCACCCCGCTTGGCGTACATCAGGATGTTGCGGGCGATCTCGGAGATGGCGGCGGCGATGACGGTTTGGTCGCCGCTCGAGAACCCCGCCTCGGCCGCGAGCTCCCGCCCTTTCTGCCGGGCGCTCACGACGTCGACGTCGGACGTGATCGCGACCAGCAGCTCTTCAGCCACGGGTAGTACCCCCACGGGTACCCCGTCCTTGCACGCGCTCGAGGCGCTCCCGGCCCTGCCGATCCAAAAAGGCGAGCCCCTCCTCGAGGTCGAGTGCGGTCGAGACGCCCTTGAGCGTCAGGCCGAGCTGCACCATCGCGAAGGCGACCTCGGGCTGGATGCCGACGATCACCGTTTCGGCCCCGCGCAACCGCGCCATGTGCGCGATGTCGCGCAGCGTGCGGACGGCGAAGGAATCCATGACGTCGAGCGCCGTCACGTCGACGATCACACCGCGGGCGCGATATTTCCCGACGCGCTCGATCAGGGCCTCGCGTAACGCCGAAAGATCGGCGTCGGTGAGCGCCGACTGGATGGACGCGATGAGATAGAGCCCCTGCTTCAGGATCGGAACTTCCACCACGCCCTCCGTCTACGAAGTAGGGTACACCGTCACGCCTTCGGGGCCGGCTCTTCCAGCGGGACCACCTTGTAGCCGAGCAGCCGCTCCGCCTCCTCGATGCCGCCCTGCAGGTCGCCCACCGTGGCCATTTCGCTCAGGTCGACGCCGATCGTCACCAGTGTCTGCGCGATCTCGGGCGAGAGGCCCGTGACGATCACCGTGGCGCCCAGCAGGCGCGACGCCTCGACGGTCTGCACCAGGTGGTTCGCGACGTTCGAGTCCATGGCCGCCACACCGGTGATGTCGATCACGACCACTTTGGCGCGGTTGGTCCGAATGGCACGCAGCAGCTGTTCAGTCAGCTGGCGCGCCCGCTGCGGGTCGATCACGCCGATGATGGGGAGAATGAGCAGCCGTTCGCGCACCTGCAGCACCGGCGTGGACAGCTCGCGGATCGCCTCCTGCTGCTGGCGGATGATGCGCTCGCGCTCCTGCACGAAGCCCACCGCCACCGTGTTCGCGACCCGGTTGGCCGCAGGCTCGTACGCGTCGAGAATCCGATTCAGCTTGTCGAAGTCCTCGTGGTACTTGCCGAACAGCGAGCGCGCCAGCACGTCGCGCAACAGCAGCACGATGCCGACCACCTCGTGCGTCTCGACGCCGCGCGGGATGATGCGCTCAGACAGGTTGCGGGCGTACGCCTGCAACGCTTCGAACGTTCCTGTCTCGAGCGCTTCCACGTAGTTGTCGTACACCGAGGTCGCTTCAGCGAAGATTTCCTCCTCCGTCATGGCCGTGAGGAGCTGCGCCCGGGTGATACGGCGTGCCCACTCTTCCCGCAGCTGCGTCCGATTCTGGCGGAGGTGCGCGACCAGCTCGCGCAGCAGCGCCGCCGTGGACTCTGACTGGGCTTGCGGATCGAGTGAGGGAGCTTGGGGGTCTTTCCCTTTTGCAGCCATGGCGGCGGATCCTTGGGGTTGGAATGTTGCTGCGGCGCAACGGCAAGGCTAGTGCCAAAATACCGCCCACGGAGAGGCGGCGTATGCTATTGCCAGGAAAGATGTTGGAAAGTTAGGTCGCCGCGCCTTGAGGCGTCAGCGCAGCATATCGGGGCGACAGATGACTCACGGCCGCACCGAAAGAGGGCGTGGGGAGCCGGGCCACCATGGGGGTCCCCACCCCGCGCTTCGTAGGAGGGACGCAATCCTCGCATGGTCAACTCGTCGGTCCGATCTCCCCAGCGTTGCTACCTCCCTCGGACGTCGGATGCCGACCCGTCGAAAGAGCAAATGGGATGCCACGACGCGCGGGGAGCGGCGTGCGGTCCACTCCCCGCGGGCATTTGGATTTCCTTCAGCGGCATACCTCCTTGGGTTACGAAATCGTCTGCCCGGTCAGTGCGACCGGCGCACAGCCTGCAGCGGGTGTCCCACAGCGGCGCTCGCCGCGCGCTTCCGACCGCGCCTCGCGGAGCCCGCGCTGTCCCTCAGCATCGCATATCTCGCACCACAGCCTCAGCTCGCCGCGAGCGGCTGGGGCAGAGCGCGCGCGCGCCGCGGTGGATGGGGCAATGGCGCCGCCGCGTCGAGCTCGCCGTCGCACAGCACGCGCACGATCCGTTCGGCCGCGTGGCCGTCCCACCGCTCGATCAGCGGCCGCGCCGGAGAGCGGCGCGCCACCGCCCGCTCCACCGCGCCGAGCAGCACGTCCCGCCGCGGCGCCACCAGGCGGTTGGTCCCGTGCGTACAGGTGACCGGGCGTTCGGTGTTGGGCCGCACCGTCACGCACGGCACGCCCAGGAACGTCGTCTCCTCCTGCAGGCCCCCCGAGTCGGTGATGACCAGTTGCGAGGCTGCGACCAGCCCGAGCATGTCCAGGTAGCCGAGCGGTTCGAGCAGGCGCAGCGCGCCGCTCGCGTCGGGCCGGAACCCGAGCGTCTGGATGCGGTCGCGCGTGCGCGGGTGGACCGGGAACAGCACGGTCATCTGACGGCCCATCTGGTCCAGCGCCTCGAGCAGCTCGCGCAGCACCGCGGGATCGTCGACGTTCGCCGGGCGGTGCAGCGTGACCACCGCGTAGCCGATGCCCCGGACCTGGTATCGCGCCGCGACGTCGCGCTTCGCCGCCTGCGGCAGGGCCCAGCACAACGAGTCGATCATGACGTTGCCGACGAAATGGACGCGATCGCCGGCGATCCCTTCGGCGACCAGGTTGTCGCCCGCGTCGCGGGAAGGGGTCAAGAGCAGGTCCGCGAGCCGGTCGGTCACGACGCGGTTGATCTCTTCCGGCATCGACCAGTCGCCGCTGCGCAGCCCCGCCTCCACATGCCCCACGCGGCGTCCCAGCTTGGCGGCGACCAGCGCCGCGGCGAGGGTGGAATTCACGTCGCCGTACACCAGCACGAGGTCGGGGCGGAGCTCGGTGAGAATCGGCTCGAGCCGCTGCATCACGGCCGCCGTCTGCTGCGCATGCGAGCCGGAGCCGACGCCGAGGTGGTAGTCTGGCGCGGGAATCCACAGCTCCTCGAAAAACAGGTCCGACATCTCGGGATCGTAGTGTTGGCCGGTGTGCACGATGACGTGCTCGACGTCGCGCCGCCTGGCGAGCTCTCGATCCACCGGCGCCAGCTTCATGAAGTTGGGGCGGGCCCCGACGACCGACAGGATGCGCATTAGTGTCCCAGCCTGGTGAGGCCGTAGATCGCGACCGGCAGCGTGACCAGAATCCCGATGATGCGCCACGTCGTCTCTGCATCCTTCCGAACCTCTCGCGGCACGAGAATCTGGTCACCGGTGTGCAGGTTCATCTGGTCGATCGTCATGCCTTGGGCGATCGCCTGGCGCAGCGCATCGCCGGCCCACACCCGTTCGCCGTTCCGCTCGACGCGCCAGTCGCCGACCTTGGCGTCGCGCGTCGGGCCGCCCGCCACCATCAGCGCGTCTCCCATCACCGCATCCGCCGGCACGGCGTAGAAACCGGGACGCTCCACCTCGCCGAGAATCGAGAGCCGCACCAGCGCTTTCGCGTGCACCACGGGACTCTTTACGTACCGCCCCAGCTGCTGGGTGAGGTAGCTCTCCACCACGGCGCGTTGCACGCCGGCCAGCGGGATCGCGCCGATGACGGGGAGCGTCAGCGCCGGTCCCGCCCCGACGGTGAACGTGTGAGAGAGGGCAGTGTCCCCTTCGACCTGGAGCGAGATCTGGTCCCCCACCTGGAACCCGGTCGCCGGAGTCGGCTTGGGATCCTGGGCCGCGAGCGGGCCCGCGATTACCGCCAGCGCCGCGAGGCGCACGACGAGACGTTGTATCATCATTCCACCGTCACGCTCTTCGCCAGGTTACGGGGGCGATCCACGTCGCACCCCCGCCGCACGGCGATGTGATAGGCCAACAGCTGAAGCGGGATCACGGTCAGGAGCGGCGAGAGCAGCGGCGCCACGGCGGGCACGCACAGCTGATGGTCCACCAGGTGCCGCAGATCGCCGTTTCCCTCGCTCGTGACCACGATGATGCGACCACCCCGCGCCCGCACTTCCTGCATGTTCGACACGACCTTGGCGTACACGTCGTCCTTGGGCGCAAGGAACACCACCGGCATGTTCGCGTCGATCAGGGCGATCGGGCCGTGCTTCATTTCCGCCGCCGGATACCCTTCGGCGTGAATGTAGGAGATCTCCTTGAGCTTGAGCGCGCCCTCGAGGGCCACGGGGAAGTTGACCCCGCGACCGAGGTAGAGGGCGTTGGTCACGTCGGCGTAGCGCTCGGCAAGCCGCGCCACTTCCTCCTCCAGCGCGAGCGCGCGCGTCACGAGATCGGGCAGGGCCGCGAGCTGCTCCACCAGCCGCCGCCCCGCTTCCACCGCCAGGCCGCGTTGCCGGCCCAGGTACAGCCCGAGCAACACCAGCGCCACGAGCTGCGACGTGAACGCTTTCGTGGAAGCCACGCCGATTTCGGGCCCGGCGTGCAGGTAGATGCCGCCGTCGGACTCGCGCGCGATGGTCGAGCCGACCACGTTCACGATCCCGACGACGGTCGAGCCCGCTCCCTTCGCCACGCGCAGCGCTTCGAGCGTATCGGCCGTCTCGCCCGACTGCGAGATGGCGATCGTCAGCGTTCCCGGCACACGCAGCAGCCGCCGGTACCGGAACTCGGAAGCATACTCGACCGAGACCGGAATGCCAGCGAGCTCCTCGATGACGTGGCGGCCCACCAGACCGGAGTGCCACGAGGTGCCGCACGCCACGATCACGATGCGGCGAACGCGCGCGCACTGGGCCGGCGTGAGGTTGAGCCCGTTCAGCCGCGCGGTGCCCTCGCTGAACAGCAGGCGTCCGCGTAACGTGCTGCGCACCGTCTCGGCCTGCTCGGAAATCTCCTTGAGCATGAAGTGGGGGTACCCGCCGAGGGCGAGCGCCTCGAGATCCCACTCGATATCATCCACGGCGCGGTCCTGCACCCGCGCCTCCCGGTCGAGCACGCGGTAGCCATCCGGCGTCACGACCGCGACGTCACCGTCGTTCAGGTAGACGACGGAGCGGGTGTGCGCCAATACTGCGCTCGCGTCCGAGGCGACCAGGAACTCGCCGTCGCCGACCCCCAACAACACGGGCGAGCCACGGCGCGCGACGACGATCTTTCCGGGCTCGGTCTCGGCGATCACCGCTACGCCGTACGTGCCTTCGACGTGCCCCAGCGCGGCGATGACCCGCTCCTCGAGCGTCGCGCCCGGCGAATCCTCGATCAGATGTGCGAGCGTCTCGGTGTCGGTCTCCGTCGCGAAGCGATGACCCTCCTGCGTGAGCCGCGCGCGCAGCACATCCGCGTTCTCGATGATGCCGTTGTGGACCAGCGCCAGCGCGCCGTCACAATCGAGATGCGGGTGTGCATTGCAGTCGTTCGGCGCGCCGTGGGTCGCCCAACGTGTGTGCCCGATGCCACAGCTGCCGAGCACCGGCGAGCGCCCCAGCAGGTCGCGCAACCCCTGGACCCGGCCCGCGAGCTTGCGCGTCTCGAGACCGTGGCCGTTCAGCACGGCGACACCTGCGGAGTCGTACCCGCGATACTCCAAGCGCGCCAGCCCGTCCAGCAGGACCGGAACGGCGTTCTTAGGTCCGACGTATCCGACAATACCACACATCGCTCAGGTGCTCCCGCGTTTGGGTTCCAGCAACGCTTCTCCCGTGACGGCCAGACCGAACCGGGCGAGGTGGGCGAGCGTGGCGCTGCCCGCACCCAGCCGGACGCCCCGCAGCGTGATGATCATCACGCCGCATTGCTCGCACATGGTAACGCAGGAAGCGGACCGGGGTCGGCGCGTCACTGACCCGCCCGGAGTCCGGTCTTCGCACGGTTTGCACAACATGCGGGATCCTCGAATCTCACTTTGTTCTGCCGGAAGCGGCGCTCATGCGAGAAAACCCCGCTTCAAGTTTGAGGCCCGAGCCGTCGGGGCCGCCTGCGCGCCCTCGGACAGCGCTCGACGCAGCAACGTCTTAGCTACCACACCCCTGGTCGCGCTGCGGTGCGGCGCGGCCGGCGGCACGTTGCGCCCGCGCGGCACTTCCGGCGCGCCGACTCGTCGCATTGCACTCCCCGAGTCGCCGCGCGCCACGCCAAGGCTCGCGGCCCCGGGTTTGCAGAGGGGAACGTCGGCATTCCTTGCGCCCGACGGATTGGGAGGAAACCGCATGAGCGAACAGACGCCACGGGGCGGCTTGCCCTTGGTGCTTCTCGCCGGTGATCACCAGGAGGATACGCACTGGCTGCGGGGTCTCCTCGAGCCGGCGGGGTATGCCGTGCTGCGGGAGCCCTCGGGTCGGTACGCGTTGGAGCGCGCGCGGGGCACCGAGCCCGACGTCATCATCGTCGACGCCGAGCTGCCCGACATGGCCGGCGTCGAGCTGTGCCGCCTGCTGCGCGCCGATCCGCGGGTCTCGAGCAGCACGCCGTTGCTGCTCGCGTTCCGCGAGCACGCGTCGCGCGAACAGCGCACCGCGGCGCTGCGCGCCGGCGCCTGGGAGTGCATTGCCCCGCCGCACGAAGCCGACGAAATCCTCCTCAAGATCGGGGCCTACGTTCGCGCCAAGCTCGACGCGGATCGCGCGCGTGCCGAAGGCCTGTTGGACCCGATCACGGGACTCTACAACCGGCAGGGTCTGGCGCGCCGGGCCCGCGAGCTCGGCTCCCAGGCGTTCCGGGAGCACGGCGCGTTGGCCTGCGTCGTGATCGCGCTCGACGTCGAAGCCACGACGCCGGCGACCGAGGGCGCCGGGCACGTCGTGGTACGCTGCGTCCATGCGCTGAAGTCGTCCGCGCGCCTGTCGGACGTGGTGGGCCGGCTCAGCCCCACAGAATTCGCGGTGCTCGCCCCCGGGACGGACGCGGCCGGCGCGCGCCGTCTGGCCGAGCGCCTCGCGAGCACAGTGCAGGCGAGCGCCGGGGGCATGCCCACGTCGGCCGCCGACCCCGGGGCGCAGCCGCTGGCCCAGCTGCGCGTACGCTGCGGCTACGAGGCCGTCGCCAACGTCGGCTACGCCCCGATCGAACCCGTCGATTTGCTGGTGCGTGCTTCGACTGCCCTGCGGACTGGGCGGGCGGAGGGGGGCAGTTGGCTGCGGCGCTTCGACGACGGGGCCAGCACCACCCCCACCCCTTAAATCACGAACGGGTGGCCCTTCCCGCCGCTCGCCTGTTCGGCCTCCTCATCCACCGCTTCGTAACCCGGCAGATAATAGGAGTAGTAACGATACGCCTCACCCGCGGGCACGGCGTTGAGGATTGCCCCGAGCAAGCGCACCGGCAGGCGCTGCAACACCTCGAGCTTAGCCGATGCCACGTCGCGGTGACTGAAGCCGGTCCGCAGCACCACGACGAGATGCCCCGTGAGCGTGCCGAGGATCAGCGGGTCGACCCCGGCGCTGAGCGGTGGACTGTCGACGAGGATGACGTCATACCGCGGGCGCAGCGTGTCGAACAGTTGCGACATCGTTTGCGAGCCGAGCAACTCGGGCGCGTTATAGGCGCGCGTCCCGCAGCCGATCAGCGAAAACGACGGATACGGCGTCGCTTGCACGATCGCCTCGAGCGGCACTTCGCCGCGCAGGAAATCGCTGACCCCGGGGCGACGCCGGGCACCGAGCCGGCGGTGCAGCACGCCGCGCCGCAGGTCCCCGTCGATCAGCAGCGTGCGGTGACCGGCCTCGGCGAACGTATGCCCGAGATTGGCGGCCAGGAACGACTTGCCGTCGCCCGCCCCGGGGCTCGTAATCGTGACGACCAGCGGGGCCACCGCACCGTGGGTGTACACGAGGTTCAGGCACACCCCGCGCAGCGCCTCGACCACGACCGCCACCTCTTCGGGCGGCCGGACCCCGGCGCGAATGTGCGGCACGGCACCCAAGATGGTGAGCCCCATCTCGCGTGACACCTGATCGGGGTAGCGCACCCGCGGATCGATCCGATCGATCAGGACCGCTCCCATAAGGGCCAGCGCGAAACTACCGAAGAACCCCAGCAGAACGACGCGCGGCGCGGTGTTCTTCACCGGCCGCCGCGGCACCACCGCGAAATCGAGCACCCGCACGTCCGACAACGAACTCGCCTCGGCGAGCCGCGCTTCCTCGTACTTCGCCTGCAGGCTGGTGTAGAGGTTCTCGGCGAGCGTCGCGTCGCGGCGCAGCCGTGCCTCCTCGATCGCGCGGGCCGGAATCTGCCGCAGCGTCCGCGAATCGGCATCGACGCGACGACCGAGCTCCGTTTCCTTGGCCGCAAGCTGACCCGCCAGCGTCCGCGCCAGCGTCGGGATCGTCTGGCGCTGCAGCGTCCGAATCTCGCCGAGCAGGCGCTGCACCGGCAGGTACTCGTCGGTGTACTTGTAGCGCAACGAGCGCAGCTCGGCTTGCTTGTTCGTCAGTTCCGTCAGCGCCTGCGACAGCTCGGGATTCTGCTGCACCAGCCCGACCACCGAGAGCGCCTCCACCGAGAGCCCCGGATCCCCGGCCTGTGCCAGGAGCCGTTCCAAGGCCTCCCGGTCGCGCCGCGCCTGCTCGCGAGAGATCTGCATATCGAAAAAGCCGCCGAACACCGGATCCCTCGCTCCGGCCTGCGCCGTCCCGCCCGCGGCGGCCGCCACCGAAGCGCCCCCCCCGCTCGGGCGGTCGCTCGGCAGGGTGATCGTCTCCTCCCGGAATCGCTGCAACGCAGCCTCCGCCCCGTGGAGGTTGTCTTGGGAGTGCTGCAGCTGCTCCCCCAGAATCTTCGTGAGCTCGATCAGCTTCTGGCGCTTCAGGTCGGCATACACCGTGACGTAGCGCTGTGCCACGGCATTGACGATAGCCGTGATGCGCACCGGATTGGGGCCCCGCAGCTCGACGCGCAGGAAGTTCCCGTCCAGGTCCATTCGCGCGTCGATCCCGTCGGCCAGGGACGTAGCCGCGTCCCGCAGCGTGGTCAGCGTGAACTCCACAGCGCGACCGGGGGCCACGGTGCTGGCGTCCGGCGCCCACCGTAACCCGTACCGCGTCCCGACCGAATCCCCCAGCGTACCGCGCTCGAGCTCGATGCCATCGGCGGTGGCGAGAGTATACCCCTGCCCCGAATGGTCCACAGTGAAACGGTATGCGCCCGGCTGGTACTTGTCGGCGACGCCCAACTTCTCCACCGCCTGGGCATCCGCCGGCGAACCGGTCGCCACGAACAGCCGCTGGTCACGCACCACCTCGTCCAGCACGACGTAGGACTCGAGCAGATCGACCCACGACTCCGCGTCGAGCAGCTGGCCTGGGCGAATCGGCGTGGGGCCGCGATCTTGACCGCGCCGGCCCTCCACGTCGATCCAGATCTTGGTCTGGGCGGAGTAGACCGGCTTGATGAAGCGCGTAGCGCCCACGCCGGCGATCGTGCCGATGAGCGTAAAGGTGGCGATGAGCCACTTGAAGCGCAGCACCGCGCTCAGGACGCGTCGCCAATCGACTCCGCTCTCGGCACGGTCTCCGTCGAACGGTGCAACGCCGCGCTGCGGCAGCGCCGGTGCGACCTGCGGTGGGACGAGCGGGGCGGGCAAGTTGCTGATCGCCATCAGATATGTTCCCGAAGAGTCCGGTTAGAGTGGGGTCGCGCAGCGCCGTGCCGCACGACCGTCGCACCGCGAACGACAGCAAGTCCGATACCGCGCAGGGCGCCGCCTCTACACCACACGCCCGCGGGTCATGCCGCAAATCGGTGCACCGCGGGCCCGGCCGCGGATGCAGGTTGGTGCGACTGGTTGTCGACGCGCCCGGGTGTGACGCGGCGTTCGTGCCGGAATCGCTTGAGAATCCTGCACGCTGCGAGGTCGCGACAGGCTGGCCCGAACCCTGCGTAAGGGGGAACCAACCTGAGCTGGAATGAACCCGATGTCCATGCCACTTGCACAGAACGGCGTCTCCCGGCCCGGAGCGCGTGACGAGGCGAAGGACGTCACGTCCTTGCTGGCGATCGGGGCCGATGCGAAGGCGCGGATTCGCATCCTCGTGGTGGACGATGAGCACACGCTGCGCGAGAGCTGCGCAACCGTGCTGCGCCACGAAGGGTACGACGTGACGGTCTGCAGCCGCGGCCAGGAAGCGCTCGACCTGTTGAAGCGCCGCGGGTTCGATATCGTGATCGCCGACCTCTACATGTCGCAGGTCGACGGCCTGACGCTGCTCCGCACCGCGCTCACGACCAATCACGACACCATCGTGATCGTGATGACGGGGAATCCGAGCGTGGAGTCGAGCGTCGAGGCGCTGCGGCAGGGCGCGTTTGATTACCTCCCGAAGCCGTTTTCTGCCTCCCACCTGCAGGTCCTGATCGGCCGGGCCGTGCACACGCTGGCCGTCGCCCGCGAGACGCGGGAGCAGCAGGAGGACTTGGAGCGGCGGCACGCGCACAGCGACAAGATCACCTTGCTCGGCACCGCACCGGCGTTCCGCCGCGCCATCGAGCTGGCCCGCAAGGTGGCGCCGACCGACGCGTCCGTGTTCATCACCGGGGAGAGCGGCAGCGGCAAGGAGATGATCGCGCAATTCATTCACCATCACAGTCGGCGCTCGAGCCGGCCGTTTGTGGCGATCAATTGCGCCGCCCTCCCCGAAGGGCTGCTCGAATCGGAGATGTTCGGTCACCGCAAAGGGGCGTTCACGGGCGCGGTTCGCGACAAACCCGGCCTGCTCGAAGCAGCGCACGGCGGCACGTTGTTCCTGGACGAGCTGATCGAGATGTCGAAGCCGATCCAGGCGAAGCTGCTGCGCGTCATCCAGGACGGCGTGGTGCGCCGGGTGGGGAGCGAGACGAACGACGCCGTGGTGAACGTGCGCTTCATCGCCGCCACCAACAGTGACGCCGAGGCCGCGGTCAAAGCAGGCACCCTGCGGGAAGACCTGTACTACCGGCTCCGGGTGGTCCCCATCCAGGTGCCGCAGCTGCGCGACCGGCCGGAGGACATCCCCCTGCTCGCGGAGTACTTCCTCTCCACGTACTGGATCCGGCACCGCAACAAGGGCGCGCCGTTCCCGAAGCTCAGCGACGCGGCGATTCGGACCTTATGCGGTCACAGCTGGCGTGGCAACGTGCGCGAGCTGCAGAACGCCATCGAGCACGTCGCGGTGATCGTGGAGCCCGGCACGGAGATTCGGCCCGAGGACCTGCAACTCACGGGCGAAGCCGAATCGCCGGCCACGGCGAACCCCGCCTCGCTGATCTCCACGCTGCTGGAGGAGAGCTATCACGCCGCCCGCGATCGCGTTATCGCCCAGTTCGAGCGGCAGTATCTCACCTGGCTTGTGAACCGGGCAGGCGGCAACATGTCCAAGGCGGCGCGTATCGCCGGCGTGGACCGCACGACCTTGTACCGGCTGATGGAGCGTCACGGCCTGCAGCGCAGCCCCAGCACGGGCTGGGTGATCGAGCGCGAGCCGGCCGCACCCGAGCCAGGCGTGCCGGTGGGAGACACCAGCGAGCTAACCTCGTAAGTCTCAAGGGAGCACACGCATGAAGACGAGCACCGCCGGACGGCTCGAATGGCAGGCGCCGACGACCGTTACGGTTCCGGAGGTCGAGCCCGAGCCGCAGGACTTGGCGGAGTGCCTGGCGGGGCCGAATGGCCAGGAGCTCGTGGTCGAGATGGCGCACGACCTGCGCTCCCCGCTCACCGCCATCCTGTTCCTGGCGGAATCCCTGCAGAACGCGGAAAACGGTCCCGTCACTGAGAGCCAGCGCCGCCAGCTGGGGCTCATTTATAGTGCAGCGCTCGGTCTCTGCGCGACCGCGAGCGACGTCCTCGAGCTCGCCCGCGGGGGCGACCGGCTGCTCGAGCGCGGGCCCCTGCCCTTCTCCATCGTCGAAATCCTCAACTCGGTGCGGGGTATGGTGCTGCCGCTCGCCGAAGAGAAGCGGCTCGAGGTCCAGCTGGTCCACCCGGTCCCCGAGCGGCGTATCGGCCACGCCCGCGCGGTGGGGCGGGTGCTGCTCAACCTTGCTACCAACGCCGTCAAGTTCACCGAGGCCGGCTTCGTCGAGATCGCCGCTCGGCCAGTCGGCGCGACGCGCCTCGAGTTCGCGGTCCGTGATTCGGGCGAGGGGATCGACGCCGCCGTGCTGCCGACCTTGTACCAGCCGTTCCGCAAGCCATCGGGAGGGCCGCGCTACTACTTCTCCAGCGCGGGGCTCGGGCTCGCGATCTGTCGCAAGCTCGTCCACGCCATGGGCTCGACGCTGCGGATTGAAACGCGACCCCACTGGGGCACGCGGTTCTCGTTCGAGCTCGAGCTCCCCCCGGCGACCATCTGACCATGCGCCGGGGCGTCGCGGCGATCCCACACACGCCGAACGGGCGCGACATGACCGCGCCACGGTACGTCCAACGCCGCCGTTCCAACCGCTGGACCCCCAATGGCTTAACCAAGGTCGACCCGCTCACGGCCCGCGCACACGGCTTGCCCAACGCAGCGGGCATGGCGACGTCGCTCGACATCGAAATCGAAACAGCGCGGCCGAGCATCGACTTGGTCCACCTCGTGCCGCGCCGCCCTCGCGACCGCGAGCGCCGCCTGCGGCGGCTGCTCAACACCGCGGTCGCGGCAGTCGCGCTCGTCGTGGCGTCGCCGCTACTGCTGCTGATCGCCGCTCTCATCAAGCTCACGTCGCGCGGCCCGGTGCTGTTCCGGCAGACCCGCATCGGCCTGGATCGGCGCGCCCTGTCGCGCGCCGGTGGCAACACGCGCCGCCGGCTCGACCAGGGCGGCCGCCCGTTCACGATGTACAAGTTCCGCACGATGCACGTCGCCACGGCACAGCGCGACCCGCAGGTCTGGGCCCAGCCGGACGACGCGCGGGTGACCTCGATCGGCCGCGTGCTGCGGAAGCTGCGGCTCGACGAGCTACCGCAGCTCTTCAATGTGCTGCGGGGGAACATGAATATCGTCGGCCCGCGGCCCGAGCAGCCGGCGATCTTTGTCTACCTGCGCGAACAGATCGAGGGATACCAGCGGCGCCAACGGGTGCGCCCAGGCATCACGGGCTGGGCGCAGGTAAACCAGGGATATGACCAGTCGGTCGAGGACGTGCGGCGCAAGCTCACCTACGATCTCGAATACATTCGCCGTCAATCGGCGATCGAAGATCTGCGGATCATGGTGCGGACGATTCCGGTGATCCTGTTGCGCCGCGGCGGCTGGTAAGTCCCCTCCTACAACAGTCGGGCGGTTTCTGCAGGCTCCCCACGGCGCGTGGGTTCCCACACCGCCGTTCCCATGCTGCTAAAGGCGAGCAACCAGGCGTGCAGCGCGGCAACGTTGCCGGAGACGACATAGGCCGGCAGGGCGAAGCTGCGGGGCACGCGTCGTGGTCCCACCGGCCACCACCACCCCACTGCCGCGAGCGCGAGAACGCCGACCGCGGCGCCCAGCACGGCGCGTGCCCACAACGAGTCCGCCGCGAGCACGCCCACCGCGCCCACGGCCAAGAGAGTGGCCCAGGGCACGAACCAGCGACACAACTTGTGACTGCACAGCATCCAGGCGAACACGCCATAGCGCAGCGGATTGAGCAGCGCCCGTAGCGCCCACAAGGTGCGCAGGCCCCGCGCCATCGTGCGCACCTTGCGGCGATACTCCTGGCGGAGCGAGGCGCTGCGGGGCACGCAGCACAGCGCTTGGGGCACGGAGACCGCGCGAAAGCCGCGGCGCCGGGCAAGCAGCGCCGCCCCGAAGTCCCGGCTCAGGTCCCCGGGAACGGGCTCGCGGTGCAGCTCGGCCCGGATGGCGTAGAGACATCCCGACGCTCCCACGATGCCGGCCACGCGGGTTTCCAGATCCCGCACCCACATCTCGTAGCCGATGTAGGCCGATTCACCCGCGTTCGCTGCCGCGTCCACGTGCGCCACGCTCACATCCCGGCCCGACGCCACTCCCACGGCGGGGTCCGCAAACTCGGCGACGAGCAGCTTCACGGCCCTCCGATCGATGCGCACCGAGGCGTCGGTGTTGATGATGATGTCGCCGCGCAGCTGCCCTCGAGCCGCGTTCTCGGCCGCGCTCTTACCGCGCCGCTCCGGGAGGCGGAGCAGCTCCACGCCCCGGTGGGCGAACCGGGACACGATGTCGTCGGTGCCGTCACTCGACGCGTCCGAGACCACGAGGATCTGGCGTCGCTCCACCGGATAGTCGAGCTCGAGCAGCCGCTCCAGCGTGCCGGCGATCACCTCGGCTTCGTTGTGCACCGGGATCGTGATGCTGATGGGGGGCCACTGCTCGAAGGGCGGCGCCGCCCGCCGACGCGCGCGGCCGAGCCCAAGCAGCTTCAGCAAGGCGGGGTAGCCGACGTAGCTGTAGGCGCACGATCCCAGTCCAACGACGAGCGAGACGGTGGATGCGCTGCTCATCCCACCAACGCGGCCGGCGCCCCTCGGCTCACCTGCTCGTAGATTCGCTCATAGCGCGCCAGCCACGGGCCGAGGCTGAAATCACGCTCCAGGCGCACCTGCGCGCGCCGGGCACGTGCCCGCGCCGGAGCCGGGTCGCGATACACGGCGCGCAACTCCGCCGCGAGCGTCACGGGGTCGTTCGGCGGCACGAGCGCCGCCTCGGCCGCCGACAGAATGTCCGGTACGCCGCCGACCCGCGTCGCCACCACAGGCACCTCGCTCGCCATCGCCTCGAACAGCACGATGGGAGTACCCTCGGTGCGCGAGCTGAGAACGAAGACATCGAACGCGGGGAACAACCGGGCCGCGTCGTGCAGGGTGCCGTGCCAGAAGACCTTGTTGAGCCGCAGGCTGCGCGCCCGGGCCTGGAGCGCGCTTCGCTCGGCGCCGCTCCCCACCACGGATACGACGAGCGGCAGGTCCGAGACGCAGCGCACCGCATCGAGCAGCACGTCCGGGCCTTTCTCGAAGGTCAGGCGCCCGACCCAGCCGATCACGAAGGCGTCCGGCGGAAGCCCCAACACGAGCCGCGCCGCGGTGCGGTCGAGCGGGGGTGCGGTCGGACTCCACGCGTTCGGTACCTCGTGCAGCCGCGCCCGCGGCACGCCGGCCCGGGCCAGGCGCTCGACCAGCGGCCGGGACACCGCCACGACCGCGTCGCAGCGCCGGAACGCGCGGCGTTGCAGCCACTCATAGCAGCGGTTCTTCCAGCCGCCGCCGGTGAACCCGTGCACCGTGGTCACTACGGGAATCCCCAGCCGACGGGCCACGCCCGCGTCCACCACATCCGGCCGGTAGCCGTGCGTGTGGACGATATCCGGCCGGACGTGGCGGCACAGCGCCGCTATCGCCCTGCGCTCCCGCCAGTAGGCGCGCCCGGGGAATACCAACTGGTGCGTCGTAATACCGACCTGGGCGAGTGGTGTCAGAAAGGGATGTTCGCCGGGACGGTCGAGCACGGTCGCAACGTGGACCTCATGACCCGTCCCGTGGAGCCCCTGCGCCAGCGCGTGAGCGACCCGCTCCAGCCCCCCGAATTCCGCGGGCGCGACGATTTGCAGGACCACCATGGCGCGCTTAGGCGAGGGCGGCGGCCGTCGCGGTCGCGGCTTCCTTCCCGACGCCCAGCGTGATCCGCTCGTGCCGGATGAGCGCGTCGACGAAGAACTTCGTCGCCCAGTTCAGGGTCTGGTACGGCCCGTACTCCGCGCCGAGCGGATAGGAGCCCTTGACGCCGCCCCGAAGCCCGGGGTCGCGACTGGTGCGGTTCTGCGTCGACTTGAGAAAGCGGAGCACCGGCCCGACGGGACCGAGCCATTTCGGCTCGCCCGTGATCTCGAACAGGCGCAACCAGATGTTCGCCATCTGCGCCTCGCCGGTCAGGCAGCTCCACGATACGGCGGGCTTCCAGCCGGCGGCGAACCGCCCCGGGAGCCGGCCATCCGGCTCCACCGCGGCCGCGATCCGCTCCGCAGCCACGGCGGCGTGGGCGATGAGCCGGTCATCCTGCAGCAGTCGCCCGCCCTCGAGCAGGCCTCGGATCGCGTAGGCAATCGTGTGCAGCAGCGGTCGGAACGGGTCGGAGAGGCAGCAGTCCGGCAGCCAGCCATCGTCGTGCTGCCGCCGCGCCACGGCGCGGAAGTTCCGCGCCGCGGCCGCCGTGAACTCGGGCGCGCCGAGCAGTCGCCCCGCTGCCGCGAGCCCCCACGCCGTGCGGGTGTTGTAGAGCGTCGCTCGAGCATCGGCGAAGCGGGAATTGCCGCGGCGCCAGAGACCGTCCTCGTCCAGCGTCGCCAACAGGAAGGACGCCGCCCGTCGCGCCGCGCCTGCGAACACTCCCGAGCCCGTCTCCGCAAACGCTGCCAGCCAGCCGAACAGGACCTGCCCGGTGTTGAACACCGCCGGAGAGAGGTGCTCTCCCATCACTCCACCCCGCACCGCGCCGGACGGCAGCTGGATCTCGACCTCCCAGCACGCGGCGCGCTCGGCGCGCTGAGCGAGTTCGGGACGCCCGAGGTGCCGCGCCGCGAGATACAACGTCGGGATGATGTAGCCCGTCGTCTCGGGGTAGCTGGGCTGCCACCCGCGTGATCTGAAGTACGGACTCCAAGCGAGACTGTAACCGCGCGCGAAGCCGCCGTCGCCGCCAGCGGCCTGGGCGCGTGCCAGCCAGTCGAGCGCCGCAAGCAGATGTGGCCCGTGGGCCGGATCCACCGCGTGCCCGGCGCGCTCGTGCCAGAGCTCCTTGAGAGCCACCGGGTTGAGCAGCGGATGGGCGCGCACCGTACGCACACCGGCCTCCAGCACGCGTGTGAGGCGAGGGATCGGAAGCGGCAAGGCTTGGGTCAACGGGGGGTGTCTCCCGGTTACGAGTGCAGGCGGGTCGCCACCCAGTTGACCAGGCGGTGGGTCGCCACATGCACGGGACTGAGCGTCCAGCGCACGCTGCGGCGCGAGACGATTTCGGCCCCGAAGCCGCTCTTGAAGCGGTACAACCCGTGCTGCGGATCGTCATGCAGGCGCGCCGTGGCGGGCGTACCGCCGAGGTTGTAGGTCGTGAAGCCCGCGCCCGTCAGGTGGCACATGATGCGCCAGTGCAACCACACCGCCGCGTGACACGCATATCCCGCCGGCGTGGAACCGCCGACCAGATAGTACGCTCGGGGCTTCGCCCAACCCACCAGCGCAGCGGCGAGCGGCGCCCCATTCTCCCACACGGAGAACGTCGTCACCCCCCAGGGCGCCCCGCCATCGGTCGCGGCCCCCGCGGCCGCAGGCAGCGTCGCCTGGAATGGATCGCCTCGCTCCGCCGCCCGGTCCGCTGCCGCGCGTTGCACGGCGGCGATCACCGCGCGGGCCTCCGGTCCGTCCAGAGTCTGAAAGCTCCAAGCCTGCCGTATGCCGTTCTGGAGATGGCGTCGATGGTGCTTGCTGCAGCCGCGCATCAGTTGGTCGGGGCTGCGGTCGAGTGGTACGAGGTACTCCACCCGATCCCGCGTCTCGATCGAGGCGCACGGCGTCACATCCGGCTGCCAACCGGCATCGAACGAATCCACGCCGACCTCCGCCGCCCCCTCGATCCGCAACGCCTCCGCCAGTGCGCCGAGCGCATCGTCGGGACGGGGCAGAGCGAGGAGCGCGGGCGCGGTCGGAAAGTACAGGTGGCGCGGCCGGCGCCCGAGGCGGCACTGGCTGCGCACGCCGGCGGCGACCCCGACGACGTCTGCGCCGCGGAGCAGCTGCGCGAACACGGCCTCCCCAGCCGGCGCGCCGGCCCCGAGGCCGGGCGGCGTGTGAAAGAACCCCCCACCGCAGCGCTCGACGTGCGCCCACCAGTCCGGTGGGCACGCGGAGCGGGTGATCCACCGCAGGTCCCGGTTCGCGCGTGGTGCGGCGCTGCCCGGCCGCGCCGTCGCTTCAGCCGATCGCGGCAGCCCGACGACCGTGGTCAGCATGCGGTGATCACCGCGAAGACCCCGCCCGGGAGCTGCCGCCACTCGACCTCGAGCCGCGCGGCGCGCATCCAGCGGTCAATCGCGTGCTGCTCGCCGTCCCGGGCCGCGTCGTCCAGCAGAATCACGGCACCCGCCGGCAGACGGTCTCTGATCACCGCGACCAAACCCACGCGGCCGCCGCGCGTGTCGTCGGGCGGCCCGTCGCACACGACGAGCCGGAATGCGTCAGGCATGAGGGGGAGCGGCGCCGCGTACCAGTCGAACTCCCCGTAATCGGTCAGAGGAGACAGCCACAGGTACACCTGGCCGGCGATATGCTCGCGCAGCGCCACCGAGACGCGCCGACGCCAGTCCGCGTCGTGTTCCAGCGACCACACCTCGACGCCGCGACGTCCGGCGAGTGCGCCGAGCAGCAGGGTCGTCAGGCCGCTGCCGCATTCGAGCACCGGCCCGGGCGTCGCCGCCGCGAGGCGCGCGACCTCCGCCAGATAATCGAGGTCCGCGGTGAACCCTTCGTTGTCCCATGCGGAGCGCAGTTCGGCGAGCAGACGGTGGTCCGGCACCGTCCCAATCGGAAGGGACACCAAGTGTCGCATCGCACGGCGCAATTGCTGCCGTTGCAACGCGGCCCGTGCCGCCTGTTTCCAGGGACCGGGCACATAATTCCTGAGCGCCGTTAGGGTCACGAGTTTCGCCTCGCTCTTGTCTCGGAACAAGTTCTGTGCCGCGTATGCGGCCCGGGACGTGACGGGATCGGGCTGCGCGACCGGCCCGCTCGTTGCGCCGGCGCCACACATCGCTGGAGAGGTGCCGCGCAGCGGGGGTGCCCGCTACGTGGCCTTGGTCTTGCTGGTCTCGCCTTGAGATGAGCCAATCCCCATCCAATCTCGACCGCTCCCTCGCCCAGGGGATCGCGTGGACCGGAGGCATCAAGTGGCTCACGCAGCTCGTGAGCTGGGCCTCCACGCTCATCGTAGCACGCCTCATCACGCCCACCGATTACGGGTTGTTCGCGATGGCCATGGTATACGCAGGCTTCGTCCAGCTGGTGAACGAGCTGGGACTGAGCCTGGCCATCGTGCAGCGCCGCGATCTGAGCGGGGACCAAATCGCGCAGCTCGGCGGCCTCGCCGTGCTCGCCAGCGTCGTCATCTTCGTGTTGTCGCTCGGCCTGGCGGGGCCCGTGGCGGTGTTTTTCGGCGAGCCGAGCGTGCAGGGGATCATCATCGCGCTCAGTCTCACGTTCGTGATGCGCGGCGTGCAGGTGGTGCCCCGCTCGCTGCTGGCGCGTGACCTGGAATTTCGTCGGCTGGCGTGGCTGGACGCGGGCGAGGCGATGGCGTGGAGCACGGTCACGCTGACCGGTGCCTACTTTGGTCTGGGCTACTGGGCGCTCGTGTGGGGCACGGTCGTGAGTGGATTCGCGGTGATGAGCGTGTTGTGCGTGTTGCGCCCCCACCGGCTCGCCTGGCCCAGGGACCTCCGCTCCATCGCCAGCGCGGTGAACTTCGGCTGGTACGTCGTCGTCTCGCAACTGTGCTGGTACGTCTACAGCTACGCCGACCTCACGATCGTGGGGCGGGTGCTGGGCAAGGCGGCGCTCGGTGCGTATACCAAGGGCTCCGACGTCGCCAGCATCCCAGTGGATCGCGTGAGCGCGATGGTCGGGCAGGTCACGCCCGCCGTGTTTTCCGCCGCGCAAGACGACCCGAGCGCGCTGCGCCGTTACCTCCTCGGGCTCACCGAGGGGCTCGCGCTCGTCACGTTCCCCGTCTCCGTCGGCCTCGCGCTGGTGGCGGACGTGTTCGTCCTGACGGTGCTCGGCGAGCGGTGGCGACCGGCCATCGTGCCCCTCCGCTTGCTCGGACTGTACGGTGGGTTCCGCTCGATCATCAACCTGCTGCCGCAGATGCTGATCGCTACCGGCCACGCCAAGCTCAATATGAAGCTCAACGTGCTGACAGCGGCGGCCCTGCCGGCGATGCTCTACTTAGGCGCACGCTGGGCGGGAATCACCGGCGTGGCGTTGGGCTGGGTGATCGGGTACCCACTCATCACGATTCCTTCGTTCTTCCGCCACACGCTGCGCATCCTGGGCTTGCGCGCGAGCGACTACCTGCGTGCGCTGTGGCCCGCCGGCAGCGCCGCGGCTGGCATCGCGGTCGTCGTTCTCCCGCTCCGCGCGATCATCCCGGACACGTGGTCGGGCTGGCTTCAGCTGAGCGTCGAAGTGCTCGCCGGGGCGGTCGCGTACTTCGCCGTCCTGCTGGTGGCGCATCGCGCCCGGATGGCGCGCGTCGCGACGCACGTGCTGGATCTGTGGCGCGCCAGCCGCCCGGTACCGCTGCCGTCGCATGCGACCGCCCCGTCGCTGGCTCGCGCCCGGCTGCTGCTCTTCAGTTGCCACTTCCCGCCCGACGCCGCGGTCGGGGCGCTGCGGTGGCAGAAGTTGTCCCGCTACGCGGCCGAGCGCGGCTGGGGCCTCGACGTAATCACGTTCGATCCCGCCAGCATCGCCGTCACCGACCCCAGTCGGCTCGCGGACCTTCCGCCCGGCGTCCGGGTGTACACCTTGGCCCCGCCCCAAGTGGCCTGGGAACACATGGTGGAGCTCGCGTGGCGCACGTACGACTCGGCGCGTCGCCTGCCGCATCGCCTGGCGCGCTCGGTTAGTGGGGCCCTCGGTCCCGTTCCCCAGCAGCGGCAGTCGCTCGCTCGGCGGGAGGTGCGGTGGCGGCCGTCCGAGCCGCGCGACGTGGTGCGGGCCTACTTCGCGTGGCTCGAGTACGTCCGCACCGGGCGCTGGGCCCGGGCCGCGGCGCGCCGCGCGCTCCAGGTCATCGAGCCCGGCGTGCACCGCGCGGTGATCAGTTGCGGCCCGCCACATATGGCCCACGAAGCGGCGCGGCTCGTCGCGCGCCGGACCGGCCTCCCGTTCGTCATGGACATGCGCGATCCATGGACCCTCGTACAGCGCCTTCCCGAGGGGATCGCGAGTCCGGTGTGGTTCGCGTTCGCACGGCATTACGAACGCCGCGCCGTTGCCGAGGCGTCGCTCATCGTTGCCAACACCGACCCGCTGCGCAACGTGATGCGCGGCGTCTATCGTTCGGCAGGGAATCGGATGATCGCCGTGCCCAACGGGTGCGACGAGGAGCCGGTGCCGGCGTCACAGCATGGGCGTCGCTTCGTCATCGCGTACGCGGGGTCGATCTATCTCGACCGCGACCCGCGCCCACTGTTTCGCGCGGCGGCACAACTCGTGACCGAGCGGGGCCTCTCCCCCAGCGAGTTCGGGATCGAATTCATGGGCGACGTGCGCACCTTCGACGGCGTGCCGATCGAGCAGATCGCCCGAGAGGAGGGGATGGAAGCGTTCGTCCAGACGTACCCGCCGCGACCGCGCGCCGAAGCACTCGCGTTCCTCGCGCGTGCAACGATGCTGGTGATCTTGCCGCAGGACTCCGATATGGCAATTCCGGCGAAGATCTTCGACTACATGCAGTTCGACGCCTGGCTGC
>WNGH01001441.1_pt1 | contig 39427 bp, 38 predicted proteins | sample 5400631 | NCBI WGS metagenome assembly WNGH01 (sample SAMN13153373, study PRJNA577476) | soil metagenome | isolation source: 115 cm soil or saprolite under Garry oak tree replicate 1 | place: USA:California | collected 2016-06-15 | reverse complement strand
GCCGGTGAGGGCGTAGAAGAAGGTCGCGCCCAGGGAGTACAGGTCGCTGCGCGCGTCCACCGGCTCGCCGCACGCCTGCTCGGGGCTCATGTAGCGCGCGGTCCCGACGATCGGGCCCCCGGCGCTTTCGGCCTCGCGTCTCCCGAGCGCGATCCCGAAGTCGGTGACGAGCGCGCGGTCGGTAGCGCGCTCGATCATGATGTTGTCGGGCTTCACGTCGCGGTGAATCACGCCGCGCTGATGGGCGTAGCCCAGCGCCCACGCCACTTCCTGCAGCAGCTTCAGCGCGAGGCGCGGCGGGAGCGGCCCGGCGCGCTCCACCCGATCGCGCAGGGTTTCGCCGTCCACAAAGCCCATCACGAACAGCACCAGCTCGCCGCGTGCCTCGACGAGGTGAATCGGCACGATATTGGGATGCGCCAGCCCGGCGGCGGTGCGTGCCTCCTCGAGGAAGCGCTCGCGCTCGTCGGGGCGGGTGGCGAGGTGCGGCGGAAGCAGCTTGATGGCGACCGGGCGGTCGAGCGCGACATCGCGGGCCAGCAACACGATCCCCATACCGCCCCGGCCGAGCTCGCGCTCGATCGAATAGCGGCCGGCGAGCAGCTCCTGGAGGGCCAGGAATTCGGGGCTGATCGAGGCGGTCATGTCTGTCGCGTCTTACGAGCGGCGCGGCGCGGCGTTTCGAGCCCCGGATTCCCGGATCGAAGCCGGACTTATTTCCCTGGCCTAACGCTCCCGCTCTCGACGCGGGGCCACCACCAGCGTCCCGAACAGGCCGTGTTGTTCGCCATCGGGCCCCGCCGTGAAAAAGAGGGTGTTGGTCGGCCCGTTGTTGGCAGCGCCCTTGCCGAAGCCGAGCGCCCAGAGGCCGTCGATGGCGATGGGCCGGCGTTCCGCGGACTGTAGGGCGCCGCGATGCTGGAATTCGCCGTTGCGTTCCAAGCGTCCTGGGTCGAAGGCGTGAACGCGCCCGTTGCCGAAGTTGCCGACGAGCAGGTCGTTGGCGAACCTCCCGAAATCGGCGGGTGCCAGCGCCAGTCCCCACGGCGAGTTGAGCTCGCCCCTGGACGCCACGCGGCGGATCAGAGTGCCCCGGGTGTCGAAGGCGTCCACGAAGCCATGGCCCTCGCCCGCAACATCGTCGTGCTTGTCGGCGTCCTGCAGCGCATAGGTCACGTAAATAGTCCCGCCGATGTTCTGGATCCCGAAGGGCGCGTAGCCCGCGGGGAGAGCGTGATCGATGAACGCGCCGGCGACGTGGACCGGGGCGAAGTGGTCGTCGAATACGTCGACGGTGCCGGCATGGAAGTTGGTCGCGTACAGCAAGGTGCCGGCGGCCGCATTGTCAATGGCGATCCCCTTGTACACTGCCCCGCTCGCCGAGCTATCCACGGCGATCACCACGGGGACACCGCGAAATCCCGAGATCGTGCCGTCCTCGCTCGCGAAGATGAAGCGGGCTGGGCCCGTGCCTGCACCATTGGTCACGACGAAGCCGGTGCCGCCGTTGAACACGACACCCGTCGGCGCGCTTTGCTGGCCCATCGCTCCCGGAACGGTGACGATCAGCGGAATGGTCCCGCCGCCGACGCTGTAGACCGTCGAGCGGCCCTTCCCATTGTCGGAGATCCACCACGGTGACATCGGGCTCGAAACCAGCCCCCAGGCATTGACCAGGTTGGTGTCGACGAGATCCGCCGGCACCGACCCGTCGGACACCAGGTTGTGCTGTCGATAGAAGCGGGACGTGGCCGCGGCGGCGGGCACGTCTTGGCGCGAGAACTCCGGGGCGAGGGATGGAACCGCGCTGTGCTCATCGCCGCACGCGACGAGCAGCGCCGCCGCGCAGTAGAGCGGGAACGGCCGCAAGAACGAGCGAGTGGACATGGCAACCTCCTCCTTGCGCAATCTGTCGGAGAGAAAAGATGGAGAGGGAATATGACCGCAAATGTCCAGAAGTCGTCAAGGCGCTTGCTCTCAGGGCAAGCGCCAGATGTCGAGCATGCCGCTCGTGGCGTGGGCATTCGAGTTCCCCTCCGGGAGCGCGATCTTCCCGTCGATCACGATCGGGGTATTCCAGTGCCCGCCCCCGCAGGCGAGGTCCGCGAGCTGCACCCCGGTGTCCGACCGGTACACGCGCAGTCCGCCCCCCGGGGCGTACACAAACAGGAGCGTGTCGGCGACGATCGGGCTCGTCCCGGCGTTGCGATTACTCCACACCGGCTGCAGCTGGCCGTTACTCAACCGCCATGCCGCCGTACCGCCGCCGTCCGCAGCGAACAACCAGGTGCCCGTCGCGTTGCGCAGCACGGCTGGCGCGCTGAACAGGCCGCCGCCACTGGGCGTGGACACGACTTGCCCCTCACCGCCCTGGTGCGGGGTTACGCCGCTCATCGCGCCCCAGTCGAGCACCCGGATCAGCCCGTCTTTCCCGCTCTGCGCGATCAACCCGCCGCCCAGCAGGACCGGTGACGTCGATCCGAGGTCCGTATCGCCTGCGTCCAAGGCTGCGGTGTTCGTCGGCGTGTAGTTCCCGATCAGGTGGGTGGCGTCGGCATCGAGCTCCAGGGCGGCGTCGCCCCAGTTGGCGCCGCCGTCCCAGAGGCCGTTGCCGGTGGCGACGAAGATGGTGCCGCTCGCAGAGTCGATGACGGCGCCGGTGCGGCCCCAGATCCCAGAGCCGGACTGGGAACAGGACGCCGGATCGATGAGCCCCGCCCGGTTGCTACACAGGGAATTCCACACGGACAGGAGATTGCCGGTCGCGCCGTCCAGCACCGCGACGTGCCCCTGATACGGCGGCGCATCGCCGATGTACCCGGTGGTGGTGGCGATGACGCGGCCGTTGAAATAGTTCAGAGCCGACGCGATCTTCTCGCGTCCCGGCAGCAGGGTAATCGCGGTGGTCCAGACGACGCTGCCGTCCGCCACCCTCAGCTTCCGGATGGCCCCATCCGGCGCGGCCGCATATACGAACTGACGGTTCGGGTCCGCGACCGGGGTCGCGGTCGTGATTTGTGCCGATCCCGCCCACGAGGCGTAGTTGGCCGGCGTGTAGCGCCAGAGCACGGCGCCATTCTGGGCATCGATGGCGAGCGTCTTGCCGTAGGTGGTGGTCACGAAGAAGACGTCGTGGGTACTGCCGTTTACCGGCACGCCGTGGAGGTAGATCGCGGACGCGTCCACCGTGCCGTCGATCGCGACCTGCTGCCGCACCAGGGTAGCGACGTTCGCGGCAGTAATCCCTGTCGCAATCGACGGGGCGTTCGACCCGCCGGCGTCCCAGCCGAAGCGCGTCCAGTCGTGAGCGCCCGGCGGACCTCCCCCTGAGGCGGGCCCTGTGGAGTGCGATGCGCAGGCAAGCACGACGAGTAGAAGGGCCGCGTTGTATGCCCACGCATGAGAGCTACGTTCTCTTGCCGTCATCGAGCACCTCGCGAGTCTTGCGCGCCAGCGCGTCCGGGGTGAAGGGCTTCTGCAGAAACGCCACGCCTGGTTCGAGCAGGCGGTGCTGGAGTACCGCCTCACCGGTGTAGCCCGACACGAAGAGCACTTTCAGGTCGCTCCGCCGCGCGCACGCGAGCTGCGCCACCTCGCGGCCGTTCATCCCGGGCATCACCACATCGGTGATCATCAGATGGATCGGCGTCGGATGCCGGTCGACTATCTCCAATGCCTCGGCGCCATTGGGAGCGGCCAGCACCGCATACCCCCGAGCCTCCAGCACCCGCTTGGTCAGCTCGCGGACCTCGTCCTGGTCCTCCACGACGAGTACCGTCTCCGATCCACGCGCCGGGGTGGGCGTGCCCCTCGTCGACTCCGGCGCCTCCGCCAGCTCGGCCACTCGCGGCAGATAGATCTTGAAGGTGGTGCCGTGGCCCAGCTCGCTGTACACCCAGATGTACCCGCCGCTCTGCTTGACGATACCGTAGACGGTGGCGAGCCCGAGTCCCGTACCCCGCCCCGGCTCTTTGGTCGTGAAAAAGGGCTCGAACAGCCGCGCCTTGGTCGCGCCGTCCATGCCCACGCCCGTGTCGCTGATGGCGAGCAGCACGTACCGGCCCGGCTGGGTCGGCACATGCCCTGCGACGTAGCCGCGATCGAGCTCGACCTCCGCCGTCTCGATCGTGAGACGGCCTCCCTGCGGCATGGCGTCCCGGGCATTCACTACCAGGTTCACGATCGCTTGCTCGAGCTGGCCCGCATCGGCTCGCACGGCCCCCAGGGAGGCGGCAGGCTTCGGGATGCCCCACTCGATGTTCGCCTCTCCACTGGAACGTCGCAGCAGCAAGCGAAGCGCAATACGCGCCTCGGACACTGCCCGATCAACATCGCCGGTGCCCAGGAGGTGTTGATAGAACGCCCCCACGAATGGCGCAACCGACGCGGCCGGGATGGGCAATTGATTTGCCAGCACCACTAGGGATGCCGGCCACGAGAAGGGTCTCGGCAGTCACCGAAAAGTCCGCATCAAAGGCACCGGTCGACGTATCGCACGCACTCAACACCACCATCTGGATGCCGCAGCCACCGACGAGGAGTGCGAGCTCGGAGGCGCTGAGGTCATCATCGCTCAATTCCACGTAACCTTTCCCATCGCGGACGACGCCGTGGCCTAAAAAGTGGAGAATGTGACAAGGGTTCGTGGTCAACGACACGGCGTCCTGGATCCCTTCTATGGTGGCGGCCCGTACTACGTCGAGGGAAATACCTTTGGGCATCCGCGCCTGGAACGTCACCTTCATCTTGTGCTCGACTTCGGGCCATGGCACCCGCTCCCGGTTCCTTGGCTCGGCATACGCGAGAACGACGCGCAGTGGAGTGCCGCGAAGCAGCGGGGTCGGGCGCTGCTTGCAAGCTCCCAAATGCACGCGCACGACGGCGCGGTCCCGCTGAGGACCGAACACGCCGTTGGGCTCGCACAGGAACTCCCAAGGAAGCGACTGCAGGGTCGGGTGGTTGCTGATCAGATGGAGCCGGATCGCGCCACTGCGGCTCACTTCCTCAAACAGAGTGCGGACGGACCCTGTGATCAGCAATTCATAGAGTCTTTTGCCGAAGTCGCCGAGCTGTTGATCCGTTGGTCGCTTGGCCTCTCCGCGCAGCGACTTGTCGATCTCCGAGCGGAACTGAACCAATTCCTCCATCTTGGCGCCACACGGCACCGACTCCGCCGCGAAACGCGACTCTGTTCGAGCGAAGGCCACGGCGTGCGTCGTCCCCGTGTCCAGGATGGCGAGGTCAAGGCTGTTATGCATGTTCGCCTAAGATATGACTGCCAGGCCACGACCGTAACTCGGCCGCCAGGGAGTTGGATCCACGTCGCTCAATTGGTCATATCGACCCGCCAAGCTTCGACTATTCTCGACGCACATCTTTGATCGAGAGACTGTTGGGTTCTGCCGTGAGTTTCTCACGACACTCGGTTGATCTTCGGGTCCGCTGTTACGACACCGATGCCCAGGACCTCGCGTGATTGCTACTGGGTGTCGTAAACTAGGTCCCTTGCGAGTCTCATGGGGTTCAGGGGGTCTGGCGTCGATCATTCCGTCGGTTCCCGAGTGACAAACACACCGGCAAAGCGCCTCGTAATGCCAGCCGTGGAACAGGGTTGCACGCGCCCGCTGGACTCGCGGTCCGCAGTCTGTCCAACGGTTGCGTGCGAAGCAAATCCCACCCATAAGTGATCATTCGCAAGTCGAGATCCACCGAGCTGATCTAGACTCTTTCGAAAGGAGGGAACGTGGAGCACTCCTCGGGACGGATACCGAGGGCGTCATTGGGAGAGCTGCAGCCGAACACATTGCTCACTGCAGATGAGGTAGGCGTCTGGCTGCAGAGCACGCGCCGACAAGTGCAGAGACTAGAGATCCCGTGCATAGATCTCGGTCGCAAGACGCCTCGCTACAAGGTCAAGGACGTTCTCGGCTGGCTCGAGAGCCGGGGGCGAGACGTTGGCCGGCGACGGCCCTCAGCTAGCTGAACATATCGTTCCCCGACCGGCGTCTTGGCTGCCAGGTGCTCCTCTCCTGATTCAGCAGTACGGATCCAGGCGTCGAAAGTAGCCCTGGGAACGGCAAGCGAGTCAGGCGTGTTGCCAGTTACACCAAGGGGCCAAGCCCAGCACCGCCAAAATAGTCGCGTCACCGGGTCTTTGGTAGCAGCCCCCAGCCCCCCGACTCAGCGGGACGGTTCAGGCGGGCGCCCGGATTGCATCCCGCGCAACGCCCCCTGCACGTCCGCCGCGAATGCGAGGAAGAAATCCATGAACACGCAGGCCCGCCTGGGGCCTCCACTCCCGAAAGTGAAAAACAGGTCCCTGGTCTCCGTCGCGGCCGCTCCGATCTTGAATATCACCACCGTCCACCCCGGCCTCATGGAAAACCGCAGCAGGCCGCCGAGCCTGGACGACCGCACCGCGATGCGGGGCGCTTCGAGCGTCAGCGGGTGCGCCGTGAACAGCCGCTCGACCGGCGTCTCGAGGTCGGCCGCCACCATCCGCAGCGCGCGCGTCAGCGTCTTCGCGACCGTGCCGATGTTGTGAGCGACGTCGACCACGCGCCCGTCGCCGACCACCGCGTGGGCGCAGTACTCCGTCACGTCCCGCTGCGCGCGCCTCGCCCGCACGTACTTCCACGGCAGCAGCGCCTCGCCGAACGTCTGTAGCGTGCGCCGCGCCTCCGTGGTGATCGACCGCGGAATCTCCTGGCCCACGAACCGCCGGTCCACCACCTGCGCCAGCTCGTAGGCGAGCTCCTCGTCGTCCGTCCGCGCCTGCAGCAGCCGGGCGACCTTGTCGACGTCGGCCCGCGTATACCGCGTCGCTACCCGCTCGCTCAGGTACGCGCGCCGCCGCTCGTAGCCGGGGTCGGACGCCGGCTCCAGGGCCAGGAACCACAGGTCGCGCGCCGCGTCGTGGAACCGCGTGGCCCGGAAATAGAACCGCACCCACCACGGCAGCGCCACGGTGGCGTAGCGATGCAGCCGGTCGACGTCACTCGATGCTTCGATGCGCTTGATCTGCTCCGGATCGGAGACGAAGATCACATCGATCAGGTACGGGATGCGGATCCGCACCGCTAGCGCTCCCACATGAAGAAGATGCGCGCATCTCGATCACGCGGCACCACCACCGCCGGGAAGTGCTGCTTGATGATGTCGTACAGCTTGACCGTGCGCAGCCGGTCGATCCCGTACTGCGTGTAGATCTCGGGCCGAAAATCCTTGGTGTAGAAGCGATCGGCCAGCAGGCGGTACACGACCACCGGCAGGAACGTGGCCACCTGCGTGGTGGTGAGCGCCCAGCTGGAAGGCCGGCTCTCGGCCTTGAAGCCGACCCCGTACTCGATGTCGTCGACGCTCTTGTACAGCTCCTTCAACGCCGCGACGACCTCCGGATCGCTCGAGATCTCGTCGATGCTCTTCAAGCGCGGCTCGTTCACCGCTTCCCGCACGTCGTTGTACTTCGGGACCCTGGCGTCGCGCTCCCGCGCCAGTGGAATCGCCGCCAGATCGAGATAGCCGGCGTCGTCGGGCGGGTGCGTGCGCACCAGCGGCTCGAACCCGCGGAACCGCCGGAACTGGTCGGACACGTTGAACGGGTAGATCAACCCCATCGGGTTGCGGCCGAACGAATCGAACAGCCGGGCCGGCCCGTACTGCTCGAGCTTCTGCTGCCCTCCCAGGCCGAACAGATCCTGCACAAAGGCGAGCCGCTCGACCTCGCGACCCGCGCTGTCGACGATGCTGAACTCCGGCGGCACGATCTCGTGCAGCACGTACGACGCGAGAAACTCCTCCGACACCGCGAAGGCGCGGTCCGGCCGGTACGACTTGGGATCGCCCACCCGCGTGTCCCAGATGCGGCGCACGAACTCGGCGGACACCGGATCGGAGGTCATCTGCGCCGTCCACTCGACCGTGTGCACCTTGGCGATCTCCGCCGCCACGATGAGCCGCGCCGTACGATACAGCTCCTCGTTCGTCATCGCGGGATAGCGCGCCGCCAGCTGGTCCACGATGTAGTTGTGCTCGTGCGCCCACAAATGATGGAACAGCAGCAGGCCGGTGTGCAGCGACGAGCGCGGCGAGTCGCCCGTGAGGAACACGGCCGGCCCGCCCCCCCCACGGGACCCGCCTCCCCCCTCGACTCCGCAAAACAGGTCGAGGGGGCCCCCCGCCCCCGCTCCCGCCCCTGGGCGCTGCCCCGGCCGGTACTTGGGCAGCAGGCCGTCGTCACACACCCGCAGCTTCGCCCCCGGCGTCCCGCTGTCGGTCCTGGTGCGGAGCTGCTGCGCCCAGGCCTCGTCCGACCCGTACACCTGCGAGCCATCGAACCAGTGGGTGGCACCGGAGCGGTGTGACCCGGCCTTGCCCTCCGGATAATCCGGCAGCTTGCTCATGTAGACGAAGGTGCCGTCACCCACCGGCAGCTTGTACTGGGCGGTCGCCGCGCGCGAGAACTCGGTGCCGCGCGCGTAGAAGTCGTGCACGAAAAAGTTGACCCATGCGAAGGCGAGCGCGTTGATGGTTCCGTTGGAGGTCGCGGCCGGAATGAACTGTTTCTGCTTCAGGAGCCGCTCGCTCACCTTGAGCACCGACGGCTCACGATAGACGTCCTGCGGTGTGGCGGCGCCCGCCGGCAGGTAGCGACCCAGCGGCGTCCCCGCCCTGCCGATCTCCGGGTGCTCCAGATTGTTCCAGGAGCCGTCCGAGCTGCGGAAGCGGAGCTGATCCCGGGTCGGCGCCGCCGTCGTCGCCGTTCTCGGGTCGACCACGGGTGGATACGCCGCCTTGTCCAGAATCCCGAGCAGGATGTGCCGGCCATATAGCAGGTTGAGCTGAAAGTTGAGCAGCGTGACCGCCGCGATGACCACGACCAATACGGCGTTGGCCACCCGCACCGGCATGAGGCTCCCGCCCGCCGCCGGCGTCGCCTCTCCCAGCCCCGCCCGTCGCTCCAGGTACCAGGCGGCGCCGACGTGAAGGATCAGGATCGCTCCCAGCACAGCTCCGACCTCGGCCCGCAGCAGCGAGCTGCTCAGAAAGAACAGCGTCGCCATGGGGAAGCCCGAGAGCACGTGCAACGCGACAATCGTCGCGCGAGCCCGCGACCAGACCAGGTAACGGGCGACATACAGCAGCAGCAGCAGCGCGTACACCGCGATCACCCGGTACGCGAGCGCTCCGTACAGCGCCGCGACGCGCTGCACCGAGAGCAGCGGAATCACCGTGAAGACGTAGGCGCTCGCGAAGCTGACGTAGTAGAGCGACCACCAGCGCGCGCGGTAGCGGCGCCATATCAGGTAGGGACCCCAGACGTACAGGTGCCCGGCCAGCACGATCATGTGCAGGTGGAAGTAGGCCGCGTACAGGTACATCATGTAGTCCGGGTTGTCCCACAGCCAAACGTGCTTCAGCACGTTGCGTGCGACGTAGGCGTAGATCCCTAATCCGTGCAGCGCTGCGAGGACGACGGCTCCGAGCCATAGTGGGACGCGACCCGGGCTCGCCCTCCCTGTTGCACTCATGGTGCGCCTCCCTGGGGTCTCTGGAACAGCCTGCGGAAGATCAGGTGACTCGGCAGCAGCGGCAGCAGCACCGGGGCGACGACTTGATCAGTCACGATGGCACTCGCCGGGTCGATTGACAAGGAGCCTCCGGCGGCCCCTCAGTAGTCGTAGATGTGCTCGACCTCCAGGCCGTGCCGCCGCAGCGCCGCGAGCAACGCGTGGAGTGACGGCACCGGTGCCTGCAACACGATCCGCTCGACCTGCGGCTTGGTGAGTACGTCGGCGGCGAACAGAGGCTTCCCCTGATCCAGATCCCATGCGAACGAGCGCGGCGCGAGCACCGACACCACGATGTCTTCGTTCCCCGCGATCTCCGTGAATCGCACACCCCGCTGCGCGAGGCTCATGGCCGTGGGCGTGAACTCCTGGTACCGGGGGATGATTACGAGAAAAGAGTCACGCCCCAGCGCCCGCACGCGCCGCACGTGGGGGTTCGCGGCGAACGCTGAGTCTCCCGCATGCTCGATCCAGGCGTACGTATCGCTGCCCGCCACGCCGAACGTGAGGTGCGTCGCCAGCTCGATGAGCTCGCAGTAGAACGCCTCGACGCCGTAGTCCAGACTCAGGAACAGCTTGCGCTCCACCTTACGCGCGAAGTGCGGTCCCCACAGGTGGGTCTCTCGCCACAGCCCCGTGACGTGCTTGAAAAATGAGAACTCGTAGAACGGCCGGACGAGCACGAAATCCGCGTACTGTTGCGCCACTCGATAGGCGTAGGCGTCCTCTTCCACCGGCTGGTGCGAGCTGAGCCACTCGCTCACCCTACCGACAGTGTTCTCGTACGCGGCCTTGAGCGCGTACTCCACCGTGAAGCTCGTGCCGATCACGACGAGCATCAGGTGGTCTCCCACGTTGAACGGGTATCGCCCCTGGACGAGCCGGTTCATGGCGCAGTAGCCACTCCAGTACTGGCCGATGGCGCCGAAGTAGGGGAATCCGCTCGGCAGGTGGGTCGCCTGGAACGCGGCCTTCTCCTGGTAGCTCCACACGATATACCACTCTGGATAACTGAGGTACGTGTCCTCCTCCGGTCGCGCGTAGTCGGGGACATTGGCCGTGAGCTGCGTGCGCGCCGGCGGGCGCGGGGGAGACACCCCAGGCGCGGGCTTCCCTCTGCATCCGACTTCGATGATGGAGACGGTGAGCACGCCGACGCCGACCCACGCGATGAAGACCAGCAGGAGCACCTTCGCGACGGGACGGAGCCTCCTCGTGACCGCGCGGACGGCGGGACGACTCAGGAAGGCCGCGAGTGCTAGGCGGGCGCGGCTGATTCCGTGCGCGTCCGGTCGACCTTCGTCGCGATCCAAAAAGCGGCACCCAAGATCAGGATGTGCGGCAGATTGACGAGGAAGTTCGTCGTGAGACTGATGGCGTGGAGGTGCGAGACGAAATACGTGACGACGTCGATCGAGTACGCGACTCCGAGCACGTAGAAGTAGATTCGGGCCACCTTGGACGAGGACCAGGCGGCAACGACCGCCAGCGCCCCGGCGAACAGGTGGCCGAGGTCCACGATCCGGGTCATGGAGAACAACCCGAACATCTTGCCGTGCTCATCCATGATGCCCGGGACATAGTCGAGCAGGTACACGCCGAGGAACAGCGCGGCGAAGCCCCATGCGCACTTCTGGATAGTCGCTAACTTGGTCCGCGATCGCGGCGTCCTTGGTCGTGACCGTACGAAAGCTGGTGCAGTACGCCGCCGCACCCGCCGGAGAGAAGGAGTCGGACTTCGTCTTCCCGCCTTCCATGGATCAGGCCCGGCCGACGAGCATCACGACGCGTCCGGCGTACCCCGCCCTGCCGTTCGAGCAGCGCGGCGGCTTCATCAACGACGCCAGCCATCTCAACCGTACCGCGGTTTACGGCATCGTCAAGGTCACAAGCGAAGGGGACATCGCGAACGCCTTGCAGTTTGCCCGGGACAACGGCCTCAAGGTGACCGCCGCCGGCCAGCGGCACAGCATGGGTGGGCAGACGTTCGTCAAGGACGGTCTGGTGCTCGACATGCGGGGGTTGAACAGGATCACGCTCGACAAGACCAGGAAGATCGTGAACGTGCAGGGCGGCACGGTGTGGGCGGACGTGCAGCGGCTGCTCGATGGGGAGGGGTTGTCGGTCAAGGCGATGCAGTCGATCAACATCTTCAGCGTCGGCGGCACGCTGAGCGTGAATGCCCACGGCATCGCGCACCGGCCCGGTCCCATCGCGCCGACCGTCAAAGCGCTGCGCGTCATGCTGAGCGACGGACAGGTGAAGACCGCCACCCCCACGCGGAATGTCGAGCTGTTCCGCCACGTGCTCGGCGGCTATGGGTTGTTCGGCGTGATCCTCGACGTCGATCTCGAGGTGGTCGACAACGAGATGTACGATCTCCGCACGAGTTACCTGGACTACCGTGAGTTCGCGGACCACTACAAGCAGTATGTCGACGGCAATGATGCCGTCGGCCTGGTGTACGGGCGCCTCTCGGTCTCTCCCTCGACGTACTTGCGGGAAGCGGCGATTCACGTCTACGAACGCACCGGATATAGCGGCCGGATTCCGCCGCTCACGCCCGACACCCACGACGCGCTGCAGCGCCTGGTGATCAACTTCTCGAAGACCGGAGGTCTGGGCCGGCGCATCCGCTGGGCGTTGGAGAAGGGCCTCGAGCCGCGGCTGCACACCTGTGTCCCGCGCAACCAGGCGTTGACCCCCAAGGACGGCTGTCTCGTGTCACGCAATCAGGAGATGTACGACTCGATGCATTATCTCGAGAACCGGCTGCGGGACACCGATATCCTGCAGGAGTATTTCGTCCCCTACGACCGCATGGGCGAATTCGTGGATGGCTTAAGGACGGTCGTGCTGCGCAGCGGCGCCAACCTCCTCAATGTCACCATCCGCGTCGTCCACAAGGACGACGTCACGGCGTTGCCCTACGCGAAGCAGGACATGTTCGGTCTGGTCCTGTATTTCAACCAAGGATTCAACGCCGCAGAGAGTCTCGTGTTGCAGCGGACGACGCGGGACTTGATCGACGTCGCGCTGGGCGCCAACGGCACGTATTACCTGCCGTATCAGCTGTTCTATTCACCCGACCAACTGCGGCGCGCCTACCCCGAGATCGACGGCTGCTTCGCAGCGAAGCGGAAATACGATCCGTTCCGCCTGCTCACGAACAAGTTCTACGAAACCTACGGCGCGTGACCTGTCTAGCGCTTCTCTTCCATAAGCGCTCGAAAACACAAACTCATTGCCGTCGGGGTCTCGGAAAACCGCCCGCGTTCCCCAGACCTCCTTCTTCGGCTCCTCGGCCAGCGTGACACCCTTTCGCTTGAGCGCATCCGCAGTAGCGAACACGTCCTCGCACCGGAAGGTCACGGGCTGAAAGCCACCGATGCGGTTTTCGTGCCCTGGGGGCGTGAACAGAGCCAGCCGAGTCTCGGCGCCTGGGATCATCAATTCGATCCAACGCTGACGGCCTTCGCCGAAAAACTGGTTGGTCGCGACCTTGAATCCCAACTTCTCGGTGAAAAACTCCAGCGCCGCCGTCTGATTCTTTACCGGAATACTCACGACCTCGATTCCACGTAACATCGCGAACCTCCATTTAGGAGATGTTTCACACAAATAGCGGTGTGGCGTCAGAATTGCGCAATCAGCCACTCAATGCTATATCGTTCTCTGATACAGCATGATTCAGCTCGATGATTACGTCCTCGACGACCTCATGCGTGATCTCGTCGGGCACGACCGCCGGCCGGCCACGTATTTGGTGTATGTCTGGCTCGCGGCCGAGCAGCAGCGTCGCAAGAAGCCGGTCGTCATCAGCTACAGCGAATTGGCTGAATCCACCGGCTTATCGAAGACCTCGGCCCAAGCGGCAGTCGGTTGGTTGGTTCGCCGCCGGATGCTTTCAGTTACCAAGCAGAACGTCACCGCGACTCCCAGCTACATGATTCAGACCCCATGGAAGGTTGACTACCGGCACCGTACCAAATCCTAAGGCACGAAACTGTCTTGAACATCTGAGAATCATGCTGTAGCAACGAACGATATAGCAACGCTTGGCTGATTGCGCAATTCCGACGCCGCTGTTTTCGTGAATCGTCTCGGTGCTGATCTGCAGGTCAGTAGTACGAACCTGGCCCGTCACTTAAGAGCGTCGTGGACGTAACACAGCTCCTTGCCCGGGTGCGGGTCGTCACCCAGGAAACCTTCATCCGGGCATTCGAACGACTCGGTGCGTTTCGAGGCGACGCGGCATTTGCGACGTGGCTGCACACAATCACGACGACGGTCGTGTTGAGCGGGCTGCGCAAGGTAAAGCGATTCCGGCAACGTGTGGCGGACATCGACGATGCGGGCGAGATCGGGACGCCACATCCTCAGACGGAGCCGGATTTGAAGGCGCGACTCAAACAGGCGATCGATGAGCTCCCGGAGCGTTGCCGCACCGTGTTCGTGATGCACGACGTCGAGGGCTACACGCATGAGGAGATCGGCGTGGCATTAGGCGTCGAGACCGGAACGTCAAAGTCGCAACTGTCCAAGGCGCGCGCCAAACTGCGCATCGCGCTGGCGAACTTTGCTGGGGAGTAGGTGACATGATGGACCAGGAGCGGTCGGTGCACGTGAAGTCCTGTATGCCGGTTATCCCAAGCGCGGATCTCGAGAAGAGTCTGCGTTTTTGGGTAGAGGGTCTCGGACTTACCATCGACCGACCGATGCGGCAGGACGGTCGCCTGATCGGCTGTATGGTTCACAATGAGCACTTGTACTTTTGGCTCAATCAACGAGCGGGCACACCGATCAAGCCAGAGAACTACGAGGGCGTTCGGCTCTACTGGGCGCCCCGTGATATCCACGGACTGAGAGCTCGCCTGGAAAGGCTAGGCTACGCCGTGTCAGAGATCACTGAGCGCGACTATGGTCAAACTGAGTTCTTTGTCACGGACGATGACGGATATTCGCACTGCTTTGGAGTAGCCACCACTAAGGGCGGTGCTCTTGATAACCCGCGGTAACAGCGAGGCGTGCGGCACGCCCGCTCGCTTTGCGCCCGCACCTTGAGCGCGATCCGTGGATGGTAACCGGCTTCCGAGCACCCGCGACGAGGTGGCAATGCGCAAGGTCATGATATTCGCTCTCGCTCTACTGTGCGCCCCGGCAGGTTTGTTCGGCCAGGCATTGCATCCTGACTCGCTCTTCCCACGCCTCATTGGGCATTGGGTGCTGCGCGGCACCATTGCCCGCCAACAAACCGTCCACGATGTGACCTTCGAGTGGTTGCTGGGCCGCGAGTACGTGCAGATGCACGAAGTATCTCGCGAGCGAGCGCCGAATGGCAGCCCGACCTATGAAGCGGTGGTGCCAGGGCATCGGCCGCGGCTCCGTAGCTGGCGACTCCGTTCCCTTCCTGTTTCCACTACACCGCGACCGACAGCTTCCACACGACCTTCGTGTATGATCGCGCGACGGACTCGTGGCAGTGGCACATGGACAACGACAGTTCCGGAGTGCGCAGACCGTTTGCACGGGTCACCCTGACGCGGCGGTAGAAACATGAAGAACGTTGCGAACTCCCGATTCACCATCAAGAGCTGGGACGAGAAGCCTTATAGCGAGGGCCAGGACCTGCCGAAACTGACTCGGGCCGCCGTCACGAAAACCTTTACCGGCGATATCGCGGGCGAGGGGCATGTGGAATACTTGATGATGTACCGCAGCGACGGCTCGGCCACATTCGTCGGCCTCGAGCGGATCGTCGGACACGTTGCAGGGAAAGCGGGCAGCTTCGTGCTGCAACGCACTGGCGTGTTCGAGAACGGCGTGGCGAAGGAGTCTTATCACGTCATTTCTGGCTCCGGCACCGGAGCGCTTCGAGGCCTGCGGGGCGAGGGCACGTCGGCGGTTGGGCACGGGACTGAGCATCCTCTAACGCTGAATTATGAGTTGGACTAGCCTCGCGCCAACCTCGCTTGAAGCTGTCTGACGGGCGCTGGCGTCGTTCTCGCGGTCGTAGATCCATAGACCCAGTGCGGCCGAAGCGCGACCCGCTTATCACACGATCGCGCTTCGAGTTTAACCAACTTGCAAGCATCAACGCGAGCTCGTGTCACCCGCTGCTGGAGATCAGTTCAGTTGGTGCGAAGAATTGCCGGGGTTTGAACGCAACCTTGCTGGCTCTCGTCAAGCCTGCTGCCGCCTGTCGCGCTTCAATCCCGTTCCAAATGTTTCTCCGCGCCGCCGCGCTCCTGCTATACTTCGGGGTCCGCCGGAGGCGGTCTATGACCAGAGAAGAACTCCTCGCCAGGATCTCAATCGATCCCAAGGTCTGCTTCGGCAAGCCCTGCATTAAGGGGCACCGGATTTGGGTGTCCCTGATCCTGGACCTTTTGGCCGGCGGCATGACAATCCAGCAGGTTCGCGCGGAGTATCCGCAGCTCACCGAAGAAGACGTGCTCGCCTGTATTGCCTACGGGGCCGAGATGGCGCGGGAGCGCTACGTTGATCTCCCGGCGACCGCCGGCGGTTGAGGTTCAAGCTTGACGAGAACATCGGTACCCGCGGTGCGGAGCGACTCCGTGCTGCGGGTCATGACGTTGCGACCGTAGGGGAGCAGTCGCTTGCCGGAGCAGATGATCGGACGCTCATCGCCGCCATCCAGCGTGAAGCACGTTGCCTCGTCACGTTCGATCTCGACTTTGGCAACCCTGTCCTCTTTGACCCGACAGAGTACAGCGGCATCGTGGTGATTCGCCTCTCCAAACCAGCGACGCTCGCCGAAATTGGGCTCGGCATCGAGACGTTGATCCGCGGGATCCGGTTGGGTCCAGTGGACGGAAAGCTCTGGATTGTGGACCGGGGAATGATCCGAGAGTACCAGCCGCCGGAGCGATAGACGCCTCGGCTCCCGCGTCCATTACCACCAGTCGTCGTCATCCTCCCAGGGCGGTCGATCCGCCTTCTCCTCCCGCCGCCGGGCTCGCCAAAACTCGCGGCCCCTCAGCGGCGCTGCTCGCGCCTGCCGTTACGCCCTCCTGTTTCTCCCCAGCGTGTGAGAAACGCAGTGACGAACCCGTGCGCGTCTGCCGGTTCCACGGCGAGGGGCGCGAGCGCCATCGCGACGGTGAGGGCCACGTGGTAGGCGTCGGCGCGTACCGCCGTCGCGCGCCGGTAGGCGGGGTGCGCCGTATTCACCCACACGGTGGACTCGACCAGACGACCAAGCTGGTCGTCGTCCGGCCGGCTCTCGAACTGGATGCGCAGGCCGTGATGGGCCGGGCGCTTGGGAGCATGCAGGTCCCCGGGCACCACGGTACCGGCAGCCTGGGGCTCCCGCTCGGACTCACCTTGCTCCGCAACCCCCGCAGGAGGAAGCACTTCGGCCTCGGGCTGCACTGGTTCCTCACGCGGAGCCGTCGTTAGCACGACGCCTCCAGCGGCTGGAGCGGTGCCACCCGCGGCGCCGAATGCTAGGAGGCGCTGGCCGCCCGCGCGCCGCTCCACGAGTGTCGCCAGCAACGGGAAGTCGCCCGCCAGCTCGTCCAGCACGCTCTGGAGATCGCGCTCGAGCCGCCGCGGAGCACCCCGCCGCGCCTCGGATGCCGGCGTCTCGCCCCACTCGGCGAGCTGTGCCGTGACGGCCTCCTGGATCGCCTTGCGGTAAGCGAGGTAGGTGGCACCGCGCGGACCCGTCTTGATGAAGTCTGCCTTGTTGAGCGTGAGGCACTCGGCGAGCGCTGGGACCTCGATCAGTCCGGACACGGCGCCGGGGTCGGCGGGTCCTACGCCGAGCCAGTCCCAGCCCCGCGTGATAACCTTGCCCCGGGTGCTCACGGCTACCCCGTGCTCGTCGGTCGCGAGCGGTACAGGTCCGCGTTCCACATACCCCACCGCCGACGGCGTGCGCTGGCGGCCCACGCGCACGGCGAGGGACGCCGCGTCCGGGCCGAGGTCGCCTCGGGCGAGTGCGCGGCCGTTCACGACGAACGTCACCCCGCTCGGATACACGTGCGTCAGGATGCGGTCGAAGGCAGTCTCGAGCAGCGGCTGGAAGTGGCGCCGCAGCGTGCTCTCGAGAAAGCCCGCATCGAGGAGCGGCGAGAGCGCATTCTGGAGTCGCAGCCGGACCGCGGTGCCGCGGACATCGACTAGCCCCGGTGGGGGCGTCCAGCTCCAGGGCGCCCGATGCCGGGACGCGAGCCGCCACGTCGTGGCCACGTGCGTCTTGCCTCGCCGGGCCTCGGTCACGACCTCCTGGCAGGCGAGGAGGCCGAGCTTGATGCCGACGCCTGCGAAGCCGATGCCACGCCCGCGGATCTTGGTGCTCGCGCCGAGATCGTGATAGCAGCGCAGCTCCCCGCGACTCATGCCCCGGCCGTCGTCCACGACATCGAGCGTGGCCGCACCGGGGTCACTGGTCAAGCGGAGTTCGGCCACTCCGGAATCGAGGGCATTCGCGACGATCTCGGTCAGGATAGTTTCCTCGAGCGAACCCGCGTATGCGTCGCGCAGGTCCTCGAGCAAGTGGAGCAGGTCAACGCGGGTTTCGCCCATGGGAAGCTCCCGGCGAAGCTTACGCCTGCCGGCGGCCGGGAGCTAGACTTTCGTGCGTGCTCCAGACGAGCCTCGGCCGGTGACGAGCTACGGGCTGCTCAGGGACGCGGTCGTCAAGCGGCGGCAGGTCCGCGCAGTCTACGACGGACTGCCGCGTGAGTTCTGTCCTCACGTGCTCGGGACGAAGGACGGCGAAGCGCACTGTCTGGGATACCAGTTCGGCGGTCAGAGCTCGGCCGGGCCGATCACCCCTGGATCGACGGGCAACTGGCGTTGTTTCGTCGTGGCGAAGCTAACCCACGTCTCACTCCAGGAAGGCCCATGGTACACCGCGCCCAACTGGGATCGGCGGCAGACGTGCGTGGACCGAGTGGATGTCGAGGCGGAGGGGGCGGAACCAGAGGTCTCCTGATCCAGAGGGGCCCGGCCCCAAGTGGATCTTCCGACAACGCGTTACCACTCCGCGAGTTCGCGACGTTCGTTGTCGGGAAGAAAAACGGAAATGTCGGGCTTCGTCGGACCTTACGGGGACAGAAACGATGACACCGAAGGTCTGCTGATTTTGGGTCAGGAGAGTTCTGGGGGTCTTCATTCAGTGAAATCAAGCACTCCTGACGGTCAAACAGCGCTCTCCTGATCTTGCATCAGGGAAGCGTTGCTCGCACCGTGAAGAACCACGAGAGAACCCGCGGGATTGTTGAACTCCCGCGGGTTCGGTTTCTTTACAGGCTTCGGGTGTCATCATTCTGTACCTGTTACGGACCTGCATCCAGCCGTCTCCGAATTGGCTGTCACCGTTGTGTGTACGTTTGGACGTCCGCACTGGCGGGAGATGATTCTCCGGCTAACTAATCGTAGGTTACGATCTTTGTGTCGCCGGACTTTGGGCACTATCCCAACGGCGTGAGTTCGAGTCCGTGTATCACAATCATTTTCTGAAACCCGGGAAGACTTACGTCGGCCGAGACTTCGTCGTCGAAGTAGTCGACCAGTAGAGGCGGTCGATCGCCGAGATACGAGCTTGGCGGCAACAGACCCGGTCCGAGCCCGAGCTCCTCGTATCGCGCGTACTCACGCACGAAGACCGGCACCCAATGGGCCCCGCGCTTCAGGAAACCGAACGCCCGATGGTAGCCGTCCCGCAGCACATAGCGATTGTCCACACGCGCGACCTGCACGAAGGACGGAAGCACGGTGACGATAAATCCGAATCCCGTTGCCCCGGGCTGAACTTGCCCTGCCCAATTTCCGACTACTCGAAGATTTGGATTTGGACTCGAAATGATCCACGCCTGCCGATGCTCATCAAACTGAGCCGGGATCTCGACTTGGGTGGGGAGAGGCAGCGCAACTCCAGCCAGCGACTCGAGATTCTCAGAGTCAACGTTGGCCGTCCTGTCCTCCGCGTGGTCCGTAAAGATGTGTGGTTGTAGTGCGCAAACCTTGCTCAGGTCTGCCAACGCTACTCGCCAACCTTCATCGAAATAGACCTTCGCCGCGGGCGATTGCCGAAGCGACGCGACATAGCCGTCGAGCGTTGACGGTACCTCGCGGATGATGTCGCCTTGGTCACCTGCCTTCTTGCGCCGCGCTACAGAATCTCTCGCTTGGCGCGCCCGTTTGAGCATATCCTCCGAGGCGGGCACATCTCGTCTTTGGCCGGCCAACGTTTGTAATGCGTGCTCCTCCGTTAGCCAGCCTATGAGAGCTCGCGCCCGGCGAGGGATCTGCAGGAGCGCTCTGTCCACCTGCTTGTGACCTGGATCTGGCATTCAGCTCCTCGGCATGCCGTGGCGTTGTTGCGTCATAGGCCTAGGGTTTGAGCGCCTCGTCTGTTGCCTTCGCTGCTTCTGGGCTACGGGAACCTCTGCCGCAAGTTCCCATGCGGATCCATCACCTCCACGTAGCTTGGCGGACAATTCGGTAAGCGATCTGGAAACAAGACATAGTTGATTCCGCCCGGCTGGTTCTTTGCGGATGGATACTTCATGCCCAGGAGAGCCATGGAAGCATAAGCCGCTTCCCCTAGAATCTGAGTCGGAGGAAGTGCACCTCGCCCTTGAAGATGCATGTCTTGCATAACCGCCCAGTTCCCAGTCAGCTCTTGAAGATTCGTACCAAGGTGAGTCTGCGTAGCAGCATCTGTGAGATCCAGAATGTCTGTCAAAACGCCGTTGACCCCGAACACCGTCCACGGGTAGAGGAGTGGAGCGCCAAACGTCGCGAAGACAGCATTGACCTCCTGTAGAGCCGTTACCGGATCCGACGATACGTAGAGACTATCGAACGTGCCTTGCGGCGTGAATCGAGCACCGTTAGCCGCAGGTCCACCAGGCCAGAGCGGCTGCGGCGGACCGGAAAGCACACCGGGTGGAGGCGCGAGCAGCAAATGAAAGGCGACAGCCCGGCTCCAGGGTCCCGTTGAAGTGACGCGGGGTAGCCCTGGCAGCTTCCGAAGAAGCTCTCTCCGGGAGAGCACTAGGTTGGTGTTCCCGCAATCGCGTTCTCCAGAATGGTCCGCACAGCCCCTACCTGACCATCCAGAATAACTTGCATCGGCGTGCGGGTCCCGAGATCTGGATGGGGGCTATTGAGCCACCGTAGGATCGCCTTTCGGTCTCCCAATACGATGGCCAGAATCTCCAGGCTCCGCTTCACGGGGATGAGTTTGTCTTGAAGCGAATCCGCGGCGGGTGTCTTATGGACGGCAGCGTAGTTTGCGCCGAGACCCGCGACAAGCTTCGACAGTGGGACGTCTAGAAACTCCGCGATTCTCTCTGCATTGAGCCTGCCGGTGCTGGTGTCGTGCAGTTCAGGCAGAGCAACGTGCAGACCGCCGGACCGCTCCTCGGCGGGGCGAATTGTCGCACCATACCCGTGGGCACGCACGCCAAGATCAAGCAGTCGAGAGACCCGAGTCGCTAGGAACGGCCCCTCACTGAGCTTCAGAATGCAATCTTGGGCACCGTCACGGATCACCTTGTTAGCCTGCGTAGAATTGATACTGCTAGTCACAACTAGAACAGGCACGTCGGGCACGTGGCTCTTGATTTCCCGGAGGAGACTTAGACCACTTGTGCTTGGCGTCTTCACCTCAAGGATGACCAAGTCAGGTCGTGCCTGAGTCACTCGATGGACTGGATCTGCGGAAACGTCCAGTAGCTCCGGCCCTTGCTCACCTTTCTCCAATACCTGGCTCAGCCAGGTCCGGGTCGAAGACCGAAGAGTAGCCGTCGCAATGCGAGCTCTGGGTTTGCCAAACTTGACGCGTTCCATCTACAATTCTCCCCGGGTGGACGGACTCTTGTCCGCAGTCGGTGGACTACCATCCTCATTGCTTAGCAATCTACCAATAATAGAAACAGAATCAACTTGCCGTAGAAAGCCGTAAATACTTGTCGCAATGGGCGTTATGATTGACCTCATTTCAGAATGTCCCGGAGTTGTGTGTTCGACCCTAGGGTCTATGTCGTAGTTAGCACTCGATAAGCGGCAATTTCTCTCAAGTCGAATCGGATGCCGATATCGAGGTCGTACCGAAAAGCACAGCCGACAGCTACTTCTCTGCTTGCCTTCGGATGAGCGCCCCCTCTCCTGATTCCGCATCACGAGGCTCCCGAGCTCTCCTGATCATCTCGCATCAGTTCCGTTCGGATCGGCGTTGACAGTGACAATTAGCTCGTGGAACCATTAGCCCCCTCCGAACGCCGTACTGTAGGTCTGGCCTTAGCGTGTTGACCTCCATCTGGGTGCGGAGCCGATACGGTCGAAACAGAGGAAGGGCGGACTTAATGACCTCAGACGCCTGTAGCAACCCAGCAATCGCGGACGTGGGCGCCAAGGTTGCTATGGGCTCATCAGCTGCGCGTACGGCTTCCTCTGCATACTCATTGAAACACTCGAGGCATGGCGAACCAGACTCGTCGAGCGAATGGCGCGATACGTAGGCCATCCGTCCCTCGGTGGCGGCGTTGACGATGAGTCGAGGATTGTCTCGCTGAACAGCGACGCGCGACGGCGGATGATCCACTCCGACGAGCGTAAGATCTACGCTACTAACTCCCGATCGGCTCGCAGATTCCTGATACGACGTGCTTGCGGCCCTGAGTCGCGGGCTTGGTAACGCCCGCTCAGCCAGTACTGGCCCCTTCGGTCTTCCAAGATCCGTTGCGAGCATCAGCACGTAACGGTTAAGGTCTGGCCCGTCGAGTAGCTTTGGCTCGACAACGTCTCCTGATGCGAACACACGACCTAGGACTCGGAGCCCATAGATCGCGCAGTTAGCCATAGCACCAGCGCTGATCAGCAATAGACGACCTAAATCAATCCTGGCGGGCAGGTCCGGACCATCGCAGCCAGTTATGTCCCTGTCATAGTCGAGAAGGGAGAGGCTGAACGTAGCCACCGGCTCGAGGTCTATCGCCAAGTTGGGCGGAAGGCGCTTTCCGTAACGCCGCGACGCCACGTGGCGCAGAAACGCTTTGTAGATCTCCATCGCGGCGAAAGCAGCGGACACGAGACCACTAAGCGAGTTGCAGGATGCTTGAACGTTACGAAAAGGAAGGCTGGCCCCTACGAGAGCGCGCCATCCCTTACCTGCCGCATGCACGCGGAAATGCTTCACACTCGCTCGCATCTCTCGACCATGGCCTATGACGAGGTCGGCTAGCGAGTCTGTTCCCCTGGTGGACGCCACAAAGCGAAAATCACCGAAGGGATAGATTGAGCGCGCCAGGTCTGCGATGTACCCGGATAGGGACGGAGATGCAATGCTGCTGAACGGCCGGACCGCGACTAGCGCCACTTCTGGTATGTCAAACAGAACGATGGGAAACATCCGCGCGAGCAGATTCGCGGCAAGGAGCAGAGTATCCTGCCCTACCGCGGACTCAACGTTGTCCGAGGTAGCACTAAGGAGTACGGGGAACCTGAACAACTCCGCCAGCAGGTCGTCCGCTGTTGGGGCTTCTCCCGCCGGCCAGCGGGGGACCGTTCGGGCGTAGCGCAGCGAACGGTCATGAAACGCGCGGACAAACGCTGACTCCGACAGGTCAGGCAGTGCGAGATCAGCACTCATCGACCCGAATCCGGGCCGCAATGTCCGGCTGAGGAATCTTCTCCCAGCATCCGCCGCCCACATACCACGTGGCGTAGCAGCCGCGAAAGCTGCTAAGACCTGCCTCGGCGAAACGCGGGACCACTATTGACAGGTAGCCCGGAACGGGCAGGAACAGACCTTCGTTGTCAGCATTCGAATGAAACGCGACGCCCGGGTGAGTATGAAACTGCCCTGCGATTTGCTGACGATCGCGATACAGAGCGTCCGACATTCGCCACATTTCCCCTAGGGGTACGTTATAGTGCGTCGCCGAAGCCTCGTGGGTAGGGTGGTACGACGCGACAACCTCGCGTGGTCCTGAGGCAGGCACATCCAGGGAGGCGGCGATGTACACAACGCACTCTCGTACGCCGGCGCCGCACGATCGCAGGCGCTCCGCGATGGACATCAACAACCCTCGCGGGATCGTCAAGAACGGGCCGGATAGCGGGAGGGGTGCGCCTCGCGGAAGCGCACCCCCTTTGTCCTTCGCGCGCACAGTTAAGAGCTCCGTCGGGGAGTAAGACCTCCACGCGGCGGGGTACGACGTTCTAGGAACAACTCGGCGTCCTGGGGGAGCCCCAAGTCGGCCAGCCTTGTCTCAGGGTCGAGCTGGCTGGTCCCGAACCGCAAGACCAGGTTCTGCGCTTCGGCAGCCACGCCGAATTCCGCTGCAGCCCGGTGCAGTAGGGCCTTGGTCGGCTCCTGCGCGTTCACCTCGAAAACGCGCCCTTCGCTGTTGAATACCACTTTCAGCCGCAGGAACGTGACTTGCGCCTGCCGCTGATCGGTACCATCCGCATGCACATCCATAGGCGTACCCTCCACCCATTGGTCGACACGGCGACGGCCGACCATCTGATTTGCCGTCGGACGGCCGCTTCCTTCGCAGCCTGTCGGGAGCACAATAGGAGCTGGTGAGCACGAAGTCAATATTCCGAAGTGGCATGGGCTTGACGCTGTTCGTTAAGTGCTGTAAGATCCGTTACATCAATGCTATGCGAATATGGGAAGGGGTCAGTGTGACGGCGCCAACTTGGGCTGCTGACTTGTCTCGCCTATACTCTGCGATTGGTCAGAACGCGCGCGCCGCGAGAGAGCAGGTCGGGTTTTCGCAAGACCAATTAGCCAGCCTCGTGGGGATTTCCAGGACATCAATGGCCCAGTTCGAAGCTGGGCACCAACACCTCCCTCTCGAGACCATCTACCAAATCGCCCAAGCCCTGGGCGCCGATATCTATGCTTTTCTCCCGTCCCTTCGCGACTTGGCACCGATGAGCCCCGACATCCTTGGCAAGGTTGCGCGCGATGCATCCCTTGAGCCGGTTGAGCGAGAGGCATTGCTAACGTTTTTCCGTCGATACATACCCGCGCCCAAGTAAGGCCTAATCATGGCACGTACTCGATTGGCGGCCGGCGCTGCACGTCGACTACTCTCCAGCCTTGGCATAAGGGAACCACCAATAAAAGTACGTCAAGTCGCCGAGAGGCTCGACATTCGTGTCACGGACGAAGACTTCCCGGATAAGATCTCTGGGGCTCTGATTAGGTCCGACAACGGGATTCACATCGCGGTGAATAAGAACCATCCAAGCACCCGACAGCGGTTCTCCATTGCCCATGAACTAGGCCACTACCTAATGCACCCGAACTCGGCAGCCTACTACGACCAGAAACACGAGATCGGAGTGCTGTTCCGAGCAAAGCCTGACGCACCTGTGTGGGATTCGAGAGAAGTCGAGGCCAACCGATTTGCAGCCGAGCTTCTAATGCCGCGCCGGATGGTCATTGCTGCTATCCAGCGAGCTGGTGCCGCTGAGGCATCTCGTCTCGCCATTCAGTTCGAAGTGAGTGAAGAAGCCATGACGTACCGACTGGCCGACATCCGTATCTGAGCGCCAAATGGCTGCTTCCAGACCATACCCAAAGATAGGGCCTGGTGAGGAGGTCGAGGTCGACTCGGCAGCGTGTGCCCGTGTGGCTTCTCTCCTGAAGACTCAATCCATACCGGCCGACAAAGAAGACGTTTTACCAGTAGATCTTGCCCGCCCAGAAAGTGGGAACTTCTACCTTCTTCTCGTGGCCATCTGCCACCAGACATCGCCGCGAGGAAGACCCCCTCTCGAAGGCACCGTCGGAGGGAAGCGCCTACGTGGCTGGGATTATTTGTCAGCGAAGCTTGCAGCCGCAGTCCGTGATGACCCGCGATTGCTGAAGCCCACGACCTGGGTCCAGTTTACACCACAGGACGTCGCAGACCTCTTTACCGATCCCAAGTTCGGGAAACGCCTCACCGATCCCGAGGGTCGTGCTCGGCTAGTTAGGAACCTCGGCGCTGTAATGCACGAACACGGGTGGCTGTTTCTGGAAGATCTGTATCGCGCAAGCAAAGGTCGGATCGGTTCTGGTTACCCGAATCTGCTTGCGTTGCTCGCCACGTTTGACGCATATAAGGACCCAGTTCAGAAGAAAGCGCTGTTGCTTCTGGCAATCATGCGCAACTCTGGGCTCTGGTCCTACAAGGATGAGGAGAACCTCGGTCCGCCAGTCGACTACCACGAGATTCGGGGTCATCTGCGCATAGGCACCGTAACGATCAAAGACCAGCGTCTAAAGAGAAAGCTTCTCATCAACGAGCCCGTCACTGAGGCTGAAGATCTCGCCATTCGAGGAGCGGTCCGCAATGCTATCGAGCTGATCGCACAACACCTCGGAGCTCGAGCAAATCCCAGTGTGCTGCACTACTTGTTTTGGAACGTATTCCGGTCATGTTGCACCCACCAATCTCCACACTGCGTAGCTTGCCCTCCGACGTGTCACTTACCTGAACGATACGTCTCGCTCGCAGTTAGGGACGATGGCTCAAGGCGCTGTCCATTTTCGGATGTTTGCGAGAGTGCCAACTCAGCGGTCCGCCTCCAGGAGCACGTATTGGAGACCGATTACTACTGAGTGAAGGCGGTTGGCGGGGTTTGAAAACCCATGGGAGGGTGCTCATGACTCTTGAGGCACGAGACGAACTGCGCTTTGGTTTCGTCGAAATGCTGTTCGCCCTGACCGCCGCCGAGATTGCACTCCAAGCAGCGGATGTTGTGAAGAACTTCGAGACCGACCTCGTAGCACTGCCAGCCTACACTCATCTCATGTTCGCCACGATTCTCGTAGCCACAAGCTGGGTGGGTTGGCTTAAGTCCAAAGCTCCCGGTAACCGAGCGCCGCTCGACAGCGTATTCAGTGCTGCCTTCATCGTCTTGCTCGTAGATGTGTTTCTCGTGATCTGCTACTTCATCGTTGTAAAGGGTGTCGACATCCAACGAGTCGGCGACACTATCATCCGCATCGTACCATCATCGGCAAACGAGACTTTTTGGTCGATGATTATTTTCTGCGTCTACTTCCTTTGGGACATTCTCACCAAAGCCGTCATCGTGCCCGCCGACGAGCGGAATAAGAGGATTTGGCGACGCCTTATCGGCAAGAACCTTTGGGATCGCGCGTGGATAACAACGGTCTGTCTCCTTATTGCATTCGCCCTGTGGCTCACAACAAGGACGTTCACAAACGCATTTAGCGTCGTCGCAGTAGATGTAGCGCTTGTCGCGTTGGTACTCCTGTTCCGAGCACTCAAAGAAAACAGCCGGAAGTGGGCAAGCGCAATGGCCGTACTGCTCATCGCAATGACCATCGCTGGACTGAAACTGCAGCCGTAAGTGAGAGATAGCCTGTGATTAGACGTCCAGCGCCGACCGAGTGTGATCTTCTAGGAAACCCTGAGCTTCTAGCGACGCCACAAGGGCGTCAATTGCAGAGGCCTGGCTTCCGGACAGGGACAAGCCCAATTCGAAGTTCTCATCCAAACCACTCCAAGAGAGATTTGCAGACCCCATGTAACCCTTCTCCCCGTCCGAAATGACGATCTTGGCGTGGAGGAGCACTTGAAATCCTCTCGACCCAGATAATACCCTTATCCTTCCTCGCACCAACCCTCCCTCTTCGCCAGCGACAAGCTCCCGCAACGCTCGCCTATTCCAGCTATCGGCGTTTGCCAGATCGCCAGTCACAAGTCTGATCCACGCACCGCGCTGCGCCGAGGCAGCGATCGGTCCTCGTAAGGACGCGAGGCCCGCCGGACTTAGATAGGGAGCGACTATTACCAATCGCGATTGCGCCGAGCCAAGTAGTTCCCGGAGGAAGTGATCCAGATCCCGAAACTCTTTCCTCAGAGTGGGAGGAAGGAGATCGCGATGGGTCCACGTGCAATAAACGGGTTGTGTCAAGTGAAATCGCCTTCCCGTTTAGACGGCCACACGTTCTCGCAATGCCCTGGTGGCACTCGTCACAGCCGCTGACCAAAATCCAACCACCGGGCGTTCGAGTCCCGCAACATGGCCACCAAAAAGAAAGGATCTGCTCAAGGTGCGATTGAAGTACGAACACCCGAACTTGGGGTACAGACAGGCCAGGCATGCCCCGCCAGCACGGGAACAAACCGGATCGAATGAACAACGGCCAGCGTAATCGCGCGCCGATGCGAGCCACTGCCCCAAATTGGATCTGAATACGGAATCGATGCCGCCCAATGTGAACTGTACGTGCGAAGAGACATATAGGAGCCCAGCTGAGGTAGCCGGAAACAGGTACTCGGACAAGGAGTCCGTGTCGATGCCCACGTACCGGTGAGCCGTGGCCTTCAGTACGTGTGAAACCGTGTGCAGAACGCCAAAGGCCAGCGCCGCCGTCTCGTCAACACTCATGCCATTGTCCGCCTCATTTTGACGGAGAACAAGGTGGGCCTCGCCCCCCTCGACCAGGCGACCGAGCTTCCCCAGGAGCAAACTACGCAGGGCTTGATCGGACTGAAGCGTCTTGTCGAACGGACTCAAAGCACGGTTCATCAGCAGGAATACCGCGAGTCTCCAGGGGTCCAGTTCGTACAATAGCGCCTCTGTCGTGTTACGTGCGAGATAGATGGGGATCTTCCCATCCTCCGCGGGATACGGACGCAGAGCGACGACGTTTTTCGCAGCTCCATCCCCGTCCGCTGCGTCCGCCGGGCTCGCCAGGTAACGAGTAAATCCAATTCCGCCAAGGAGGATCGGTAGCGCTTCTACGATCTTGAGGTTGACCAGCCCCAGCTCGCTTGCGAGATCGCGTTCGCGCTCGAGGCGTACGGCGTTGCCAGCATCACCGAGTTGACGCGCCTCCTGAATCAGACCGTCAAGGGAAATGGCGGCTGCGGACGGCTCGTCCCGAACGAAGACGTACTCCACAAGTCGACGGCATTCCCGCCATGCCTGATTCCCCGCCACTTCCCGATGAGCGGCGAGATCCCGATCATAAGCGGTCCACGGGTCCGCACCGGCCTTCTGGGCGCCCTGAGCGACTAGAGCCTCCGCCTGAGTTGGCGTCATACCCTTCTCGATCAGCAGGTCTCTCATCGCCTTCAGCTCGGGCGAAAGCTCACCGGCGGCTGAGGCCTTTCGGGCGAGATCGAGTAAGTGTGAGGGGTCATAGGCGGGAGCCCGCAGGACAGCACCCAATAGCAGGTCACTGAAGCGAGTGTTGTCTTTCCAGCGGTCCAGAACTTGTGGTTCGATCTCCACGAGGTCGATGGTGTGTGAATAGAAGACCCTGCTGTCCTCCAACAATACGCCCCGCTTCGCCTTGCCAGGAGCACACTCGCATCTTCTGAAACCGAGACCTTCGCGCGCATTGCGATACAATGGCATCCGGCAATCCCGACAATACCAGTAGGACTCCTGAAAACTGCGCCTATCAACCAACTGGATGTTGTGAGTCCGGTCGTGCTTCGCAATGAAGACCGTATCCAATCGCCCGCATTCATGCACATAGGCGTAGGGAACTTGCCGAAGCAGGTCCGAGGAGCGGCACGCTCGGCACCCAAGGCGATCGTTAACTTCTCTCAGCTTTGGAAGGTCCTGGTAGAACTGCACCCGGCCACACTTGCGGCAAGTGAAGACGAGCGGCCAAGCGGTATAAAAGACCTGGAAGGGTTCCCCGACGGCGTACTTGTGCGGTTGGGTCAACGGATCAGGATATCCAGTTGGTCCGATCGCGCTCCAGCGGCGAAGTGCCGCTTCCAACGCGCGTGCCAGTGGCGCGCTCAAGGAATCGGCGTGCCTTAGGGTGACCCTTGTCGTTGAGCACCACGCGCCGCTCTCGTTATAGCGAAACATTGCGCCAGGCGCGTAGCGCCAGATGACCTGCGAACGTCCCCGCTTCATTTCATTTTTCACGCAGAGCTCCTCACCGCGCCCGCAGCCGCGTAACCAGGCCAGCAGAGTCGAGACTACCGAAATCCACACCCTCGTCCACGTCCCGAAATGACGTGAGGGGATCTAACACTTCAGAGAGGTTGGTCTCCGTCGTCCGCCCAATCCTGCCCATCAGATCCTCAAAGACGTCGTGAATCCGTTTGCGAGCATTCGCAACGAGAGCTTGGGAAGCGGGAGGTCGAACATGATCGACGCCGATAATCTCCTCGATCGCCTTCAAGATCTCGGTCTTGTCTAGGCAATTTGCCTGGGTCCCGGTCGCAGATCCTGGCCGAAAGCCGAGGGCTGTTTGCAGCGTCGGCAGGTGATTTAGCGGCTTCGTAATCTGTGAACCAAAGAGTGAGGGACCCAGATCGCAAAGCAGCACGCCCGCCAGAAGACCGGGCACGGTCTTCAGCGGTGCGTAAGATGCGAATCGATTGACGGCGACCGCTTCGATCAACCTGTCCAGGTGTTCGTGCATTGGATAGAAGAACTCGAACTGCGAGATTTCGCGCGGATCACGCGCTTTGAAGCAAACGAAGACTGCGCCAGGGTGACTGCGCGTCGCACGACTGGTGGTCTGCACGTATTCAGCATAGTGAGACGGCATGCCGCACACGGCCATCATATTGATCCGTTCGAGATCGATTCCATGACTGATCAGGCTCGTGGCCGCGACCAAGTCAAGGCGTGGCTCACCCGTCTCTGCCCGCTCCCTTTCTATACGCTCTATCGTTGCCCCAATCTCTTCGATTGTTTGATCCCCGGTGAGCAGTGACGATGTTAGGGTGCCTAGGTTCTCTCGTGCCAGCAGCTTCTCGATTTGCTGAGCCTTGTCGATGATACTGCCGCCAGTCGCTTTTCGGTTGACGTATACGAGAGACAGATCGTAGAGCCGGAGTGTGTCCAATACCGTTTCAGGTGACACGTCCTGGCGGTTCATCACGACAGCAGCCCTGTTCGGATCGGACTTCAGCCTCCTGACCTCCGTTAGGTAGAGCGCCAAGAGGCGCAGGACCGGGTCCTCGATTGCTCGAGTATGGCATAGGATCCCCACATAGTGTCGGCGGTATGCGAGGGGTTTGCACGTCGCGTAAAATGATTCGCCTAGTTCCCAAGCTGGCTGAGGGTAGCGCCGAGCCCGTGAGAGGTAGATGTGGAAAGCCTGTGTGTCATACGCCTCAATGGTCGCCGTCGCAGCGAGCACCTTAGGCGGCAGGAATGCCTTCTTGCCGAGATATCTAAGAAGGCCCTCATAGTGCCCATTGAAGACGCCGAGTTCCTCCCTGAGCAGATGTAATTCGTCTTGAATCAACAGGGCCGGGCCGGGGTCGTTCACAGGCTCGAGCCGAATCAGGTCGCGCTTTGCCGCCTTGCAGCCAGACCACCGTTCGATGCACTCGTCATATGATGTGTACCCGTGCGTTGGGCACTGCTGCCTGACGCCCCGCACGAGGTGCACGAAAGATCGATTCCGACCAATGATGGCCAATTTGTCTATCGTCCCCACTATTACGGCAGGTAAGTACCGGTAGATTTCGTTGTCCACAACGCATACGGGGAGGGAGCCCCTATACAGACCCAGCCCGTCAGAGGTGTTCGAGAAGCAATCAGGATTCGAACAGACATGAGCGAGGCGCCACGTAGTTCTCCTTGGCTCGATCCGGACCGCACCACCACAGAACGGGCACTTGCGAAGTAGGCGGATCTCTTCGCGGAGAGTCGCATTCTTCTCGTACGCTTTCATGTCGTCTTCGGATATGCTGTTCGGCGTAACGTCATTGCCGACGAAGTATCCGATGGCGAACGGGTCACCCGCTCCTAGGGAGGGCTCTTCCGCCCGAAGTTGGTTAAGGGCGGCGATTACCCTCGCCAGTCTCTCGAGTTGCTGGAGCGACAGCATCCTTAGCGGGAAGCGCATCCAGGCAGTGACACCGCGAAGCTTCCCCCGAAGTCTGTCATAGAGCAGGGCGGCGCTTATCAGACCCAGATACGCCTCGGTCTTGCCACCACCCGTCGGGAACCACAAGACCGCGACTTCGTTAAGGCCGTCGGAGAGCTGCTCTGCGTATTCTCCATGCGCCTCGGCGGCAAGTTCGCGAACGGCTAATGCAGGCAGCTGCGACACAATGAATCCGAGCTGGAAAAGGCGCCAAGCCCGCACCTTGCCACCCGACGCCCGGGCCAGGCGCGCGAATGTCCGGTTCATTAGTCGGAACGCGGCCGCGAGCTTATGGTCTCGACGCAGGCATTCGATCCCTAGGCGATATGCGTCGATCTCTTTTGCGAACAGGTCCCGGTCAGCGCGACATGCGGCGAGACCATCCTCAGTCAGGCGTTTCCCAGCATCGTTTGCTAGGAATCCGTCCCACAGAGCAAGGTATCCGTCCATACTATCTGCCAAGCGTGCGAGGACGTCCTCTGCCTTAGCGACGTCGAGATCTTCGAATCGGACTTCCAGCTCTTCTCGGGTCCTGTATACAGGCTGCGAGAAGACGGGGAGTGTCTCCGTCTCGAGTCGAGTGGGGTTCTCTGGGTGCCAGCGCACAGAGCAGTTCACTCCCTTCGCCGGCATCGTCGGAGTACTCCGATAATCTTTCGGTGCGAGGTGGAATTCGAGTGGGAGCAAGGTACCGCCTTCGATGTTCGTCTCGATCGTCGCATCGAAGAGTGATCGTTCTTCCAGGGCGGGGTCGGGTACCGACTCATCGCGGTCAGGCGTGGTGTTTGCGAGGAGAACACGAACCCGTATGGCACCCAAAGCGTGTACGTCAGCACCTGAGTCAACCTGGAGGACCGCCGACCATGGAGGAAAGGGAACCCTGGCGCCTTTAACCGCAGTCAATGCCTTCGCATAGGATTCGGAACTCGTCAACTGTTCAGCGTTCCCAAGCCGCCGCTCCCGTTTCTTCGGCTCTGCGAGGAATTTCCACCTGTCAGGATCGGCGTTCACCTTGGCCCGCGCAGCGGTCAGCACACCAGCGATTTCTTCTCCACCGATACTGACCACTTCGGATTTCTCAAGGGTGACAACCAGCGAAACCGTGGGGCACACAACCTCGAACCTTCGGAAGACTCGTGGCAGAACGACACCCGCACCACCCGCGGCTGCGGTCTCGCCGGCCCCTTCCGGTGCTTCCTCATCATCGTCCAGGCCTGATGTAGCGCCGGGGAGCTCTAGAGACGCGAGAGGCCCGGGAGGATCTGCATCCTTATTTGGCGCGTCGCTCGCCAGAGAAGCTACCGTGATCTGATCCTGGTTCGATCGGAGCACTTCTTCCCAGCTTGGGAACACGGGATAGTAGACGCTGAAGCGCGGAGTGATACGTAGCGTCACCGTCTTGCTTCCGCTCGCTGGACTTACGCGAAAGTCTAGCCCGACGGCGGTGCCTGCCGGAGCCTCACGACCAATCGCCCCTCTCTGCGCTGCGTGGATCTCTCTTTCGGAAGATGGCTGTAACACACCTGCGAATAGCGTACGGCTCGGAGTCGCATCAACAATGTCCGCGCCATCTCGCCCGCTGATCCCCTCAAGCACTCTGTCGATCAGATATCGCGTGAGCCGGCGCTTGTCGTCCTCGGTGATCGGGTTGATCGGCTCCTGGGCCATCAGGTGTCCTCCCTACTCGCGAGAAACCTGCCGACGAACTGCGGTGGCACCCGGTCGACAGCCGCTGGGACGGAAACCACCTCTGCCAAATCGATCGTCTCTATCAGTTCGTCGACCGCAATTCCCAAACGTTCATCGAGCTCGCCTCGAATCTGGTCCGGCTCACCTTCGGCAAAGTGCTTGAACGACCGACGAATAGCTGCACTCAGTCGCCTGCCAATCCCTCGGCGAATGCTTCGAATCGTTTCGAACGCCGCGTCGAACTCCTTTGCCTTCCGGACCAGCACGTCCACCCCACTCACCCGCCCCACTGCTGTGATTGATTCCTTCGTCTCGGGACCAATCACCTGATTCTCGACCCAGAAGCGCACGGCGAGCTCGCTCTTGATAGTTGCCCCGGCATCCCGAAGAGCCTTCAACATCGCTCCGTAGTCCGTCGATCGGGCCGCCATCTGCTCGACAGCCTGGCGCCATATCTTGCGGTGCGTCTGCAGGTATTGCAGGCCGGGTTGATCCTCGGCGAGGGCTACGATGCGATCAAAGAGACGAGATCTCCCTCCCTCCTCCACAATGAGGACGACATCGCCCGAGGCCAGATCGTTTGGCGTCGACAACTCAATGTCTTCCGGATCAGACGAGCGGACACACTCAACCAAGTCGTCGACGGGCAACCAAAGTACTCCCCTCCCGCGCAGTCGCGAGTTCACTACAACCGCGAGGCACGGCACGTCGTCCGGATGGGATTCTTGTCGAACGAGTTCAAGACTCTCCTCCGGCGGGCTCTCATCTGCGGAATCCTCCTTCCAGGTCGGCAGCTCAAGGTCGCGCTCGGCAGCCTCCCGCTCCTTGGCCTGCTCTGCCGCCCGTCGAGCGGCGTCCATGGCGTCACGCAGGCCCGACAGGTCCTTCAGGACTACCTTCGCTGCTCGCCTCGCAGTCACGAGATCGGTGGGCTTCTTGGGAGGAACTTCAAGAACCAATTCCGGGCCTTCCAGATCGGAGCCGCTAGCGTGGGCCTTCATGGGCGGAGTGAATTGGGCTACCGCGGTCAGGCGTCGCGTGGCGCGGTCTTGCCTGCCCTCTTTGCTGTAGACCTGCTCCAGTTGCCGCACAATCGTCTCTGTTTCATGGTCATAGACAAGAAATGTCACGCTATCTGCGAGAGAGGCTCCTGCAATCCATCGATACCTGCGGGGGAAGGCACCATTTATGAGCGCGGATTGGTAGCGCACACTCGACAGATCAGAGTACGTCGGGCAGTCGACGATATCCACCTGCGACAGCCATTCTGCACCGGGAAACACGTCGATTTCCAACCAGCTGGACAGCGCTCGAGCCACGACGCGGTCGCGAACCAGGAGCAGGACCCTTTCGCCCCTGCCGGATTCCCGAGCGATACCACTAACAAGGTCCTTAAGTGCGTCCGCCCGTGGGTTGGCTCGCTCAAGCTGGTCGTAGATCATGCCGAACAACATCCTCATTGACTGAATTACTGGTCCTAGACCCGTATCAAAACGACTTTCGGTGCCGAGTCGGTCGATGAGACGGCGCAGGGTAGAGCGACCGAGAGATCGCGCGGCCTCTTCATACCAAACCAGAGGAACCGGAACCTGCGTCAGGATGGCTAGCAACCAGCGTGCACGGTTGAGGGAAAGGGACGTCACCTTTCTGTGTTCGTCCAACAGAGTACCGGCATCTAGAAAGAGCTTCTCCACTTCGTGAGAGCCATGTATTTCACAAATTCGGTGCTTGCGGGACAGGAACGAACCACCGGCGACTATCCACCAGTCGACGGTCAGATCCTGCTCAAGGGCTATTCGCTGTCGGATCCGCTCCGCGAGTGTAGCTAAAGCAACGTGGTCGAATGGCAGGTCTATGAAGCCGCCTTCCCTCAGAATCGTCGCAGTGTCTGTGTCACCCAAGGAATAAAGGGCTAGCAGGCCAGCTCCATGCGCAGCCCGGCCGACCCAAGCCGCTAGATCCGCCGTGCGCTTCGACCACTTCGCGTATCGAAGGTCCAATAGCACTAGCGCAGGAGCAAAGTCGATCTTCTCCGGCAGGACCAGTGGCGGGAGGAAGAAACACACCCCGTCCGCCTCCACACTCTCCCTGCGGTTCTTCAGCAGAATTCGCTCACCAGACCGACGCAGTCTACTCCCTGGGTGCACTTCGTCTAGCTGTACGTCGCTGACAAACAGGTCGCAGTAACGACTACGCGCATCGAGGTCCGGACTGATAACCAGAACGCCGCTGCCTCGCTTCGTTGACTGGCCAAGAGCCGCTTCAACCGTCCTTCCCAATACCGCCGTAGCCGCGAGCAGAAGCGGCAAGTGCCGACCGCCCGGCGGAACACCAACAGAAATCTTCTTCGGCATCCCGCGCAGATGATTTGCCAATGCGGATAGGTACAGAGCCGCAGGGTCAAAGATCGCTCGAGCGCGCGGGCCATCTTTGGTGGGAACACTGAGACCAGCAGGTCCAAGCAGTGCAAGAACGCCCATATCCCCATCCGCCATCTTGCCGAGCCGGGTCACCCACTCAGGTGCGTTCGCGGCTGGCTCGTACGGCCTAAAGCCGATGAGGGCCCTCAGTAGACCGAACTCATCGAGCGACCCTGGCATCCTAGGCCAAACTCTGCATCTGATCTGCCCCCAGTCTCGCGGTCCCCTGCGACAGAGGTATCCGCGTGGCAGCTGGCAAGACCGTTGCTGCCTAATGATTGAGGTTGATTGACGTTTGAAATCGACCGCGAGCGCCTGCGGCGTAATCCGGGCGCGGCTCGATGGCAAGCCATCGCCTCTTCAGTCGCTCCGCGACCGCCCCCGTCGTGTTGCTCCCGGCGAAGGGATCGAGCACCAGATTCCCAGGCACAGTCAGGAACTTGATGAAGAATTCCGGCAAGCCGTTCGGCATCCGGGCCGGGTGAATCGGCAGGTGCTTCTTGCGGCAGTATCTCTGATAGTCATCGGTGGACTTGGTGTTCGTGAGAACAAGAACGTTGGGGGGGATCGCCCCGTTGTTATTCCGAAGAAAGGACTTCTTCCCGATGTGGTGTCCCGACGGCCGTTTGCCGGAGTTGTAATTTTTGGAAGTCAACAGCTTCTGCATCGACGGACTGTAGTCCCTCAGGACGCGGCGATTGTCCGCCAAAGGCTCCTCGCTCGGAGCCATCCACCAAACGTGCGTGTAGCTGTCCTTAACCCGAATCCGATCGACATTGACCCATTGGGCTGGGCTTGGCAATCTCGCGGGGTTATAGCAGATGAACTGCTGGCACAAGTGGAATCCACCCCTCTCCAAAAACGCGAGTAGCGCCTTTAGTGCCAGGGTGGACATGACCGGCTTGCCTGGTTCCCATGCATTGCCTAACTCCAACACGATCGAACCGTTCGGCTTCAGTAGTTCACGAAAGCGAGGTGCGAAGGCAGCCAGCCACTGCACGTACTCTTCGCCACTGAGGTTTCCATACTTCTTCTTGCGATTCAGTGGGAACGGCGGCGACGTAAAGATCAGTTGGACCTTGCCACGGAGCTTTTTCGCGACGCCTGAAGCGAACACCTGCTCCGCGCCGCCGACGATCATCTGGCCCCGTTCCGTCGAGAAACCGAGTCGCGGTAACTTTGGAAGCGAGTTGCTGGAAGTCAGTGTTCTTAAGTCGGTCCGCGAGATGCGCAAATTCACTCTCCATTTCGCCAAGTCGCAAAGAGACCGAAAGTTCACTCTTCCCGCATCAGGGGCAACCCGCACCCCAGGCCTCCGTGCTGCGACCCGGATGCGCCTGCACCTGCCCGGGATGCCGTACTGCACGCGAGCGCGTACGACGGCACCGATTCGGTTCGGTCGGGCAATGTTCTTCAGTACTATGTGCTCCGATCCGGTCAGCACATAGGGCGTTTTTGCGGCAGCCAGGGGTGGATTTGCGGCAACCCCCGTCCTTTTGGCCTTCTTACCGAGATCTCGGACAATCTGCGAACGAACCGGCCGCGCGCCCAGCCTAACGGTGCTCAGCCACGGCGCCGGGTCTTGACTTTCTCCAGCCGTGAAGCGCATAATCCCCCACGCGCAAAAACACCCCCCGAAGAGCATGACTCTTTGGGGGGTGTGTCCGTTTGGGCCCGCAACGCAGCTCGCTTCACCAAGCAGTCGCCGAAATCCTCGCCAAGGCCAAGGAATTCCGAGAGGCCTTCGGCGATGAGCCCCGGGCCCGCACGCTCGAGTGGGCGGCGAGTAAGGTCGAGCAGGCGCTCCGGGACGAGAGCGACCAGCTGCTCAGACTCCCCGATGCCGCCGAACTCTCCGGCTACCACCCCGATTCCCTCGCACGAATGGTCCGGGAAGGCCAGATCCCCGACCCCCGACCACCGAAATCCAAGGGCATGATCCGCATCCGGCGGGGCGACCTTCCGATCAAGCCGGGGCGGCCGCATACTCCCGATGCGGACGTACGCGAACTCGCCAGCCGCCTCCCAAAACGAGGCAAGGAGGGCCGTTATGGCCACCCGTAAACGCTGGTCGAGAACCGTAGGTACCCGGCGTGGCAACCGCATTCGGATCTATCAGCGTGCGGCCAGCGGCAATCTGCAGATGGCCGTCTGGGATCCGGAGAAGAAACAGTACCGGCAGGTCAGCTACGCGCGAAGCGGCCGAGATGGTGCGGCTCCGGGACGCCGGTGAATGGATCGACTCGCGGTCGCTCACGTTCGGCATCCTCAGCGCGCGCTACCTCGCGGAGAATACACACGCGCGCGATGGCTCTTTGAAAACCGAACACTACAGGAGAGGATGCGAGCGGTACATCAAATACCTAATCGGATGGTTCGGGGCCGACACGCCGGTCATCGAGCTCACGCCTGAGCGCATGACAGGATACGCGACGGCTCGGCGCAGCGGGCAGATTAATGGCCGTCCGGTCGGCGCAACGGCCGTCCATCAGGACATCAAGCTCCTCAAGTCCATGATGAAGTGGGCAACGGGAGTGTACAACAACGGCCGGCCGCTGCTCGATCGGAATCCGTTGACCGGTTTCGCGGTCCCCAAGACGCGGAACCCGATTCGGCCCATGATCGAAGCGGAGACGGTCGAGAAACTCATGGCGGTGGCGGACCGGGTGACCCAGCTGCTACCGCTGTTGATCACGCTGATGGATTCGACCGGCCGCAGGCTCTCGAGCGTGCTGGGGCTCAGGTGGGACGACTTCGATTTCGAGAAGCAGACCATCACCTGGCGTGCCGAGCTCGACAAAAAGCGCCGAACGTGGTTGGTGCCGATGCCCGAGGAGGCCGAGCAAGCCCTCCTGAAGTTCCGGGCCGAGCACCCGGCGATCGGTAGTGCGTTGGTCTTCCCAATGAAGAACGACCCGAAGAGGCCTGTCAGCCGGCAACTTGCGGCGGACTGGCTCAAGCGGGCCTATCGGTACGCGGGGATCGTCCGGCCGAAGGGTGGGCTGTGGCATCCCTTCCGCCGGAAGTGGGCGACGGAGCGCAAAGACTATCCGTTGCGTGACCTCGCCGCGGCTGGCGGGTGGGAAGATCTCCCGACGGCGCTGATGTACCAGCAGCCGGACGAGGACACGCTCCGGCACGTGATCGACCACCCGAAACCGCTCAAGAAACGATCGCAGAACGGCTGAGCTGATGGGGCGCGGCGGGACCCAACATCCTGTCGCGCCTCGAGTTCGGTCGGTGGCGCCAGGCAGGACTCTCCTGACCGGCGCGCAGGAGAGTGCTGTTCAGCCTGCCGTTCAACCTGCCGTTCAATACGCCGTTCAGTACGCCGTTCAGTACGGCCTTTAGTACGGCGTTCAGTATGGAATTGTGTACGGCGTTTGTAGAGTCCGAGCGGGCTGCCGAGCGGAGCGCCGAGCATTACGCCGAACGATCACCGAGCAGTCCACCGAGCTAGATCGGCGTGTTTACCGGGACGTCCACCGGCGCGTCTACCGGCGTGTCCACCGGGACGTCTACCGGGCTTCTACCGGCACCTCTACCGGGATTCGACCAGGTTCATGGGGCGCTAACGGGGCTTTGCGGACGTGAAAGGCGAAACGCTTGTACGCGACGCGAGTCAAATCCGCGTCACGGTTCATGATGTCGAGAAGGTGTCGGGAGAAACGATGACAGAAACGATGACAATCGGAGGGAAGAACGAGAAGCGCGACACGACTCATCGTCGCATCGCGCTTCGAGTTGCCCCTCCTGGGCTCGAACCAGGACTCTCCTGATCCAGAGTCAGGCGTGTTGCCAGTTACACCAAGGGGCAGTGATTGCTCACCGCCCAAGATAGTCGCCTCATCGAACCTTTGGTAGCAGCCCTTCCGAGG
>WNGH01003846.1_pt1 | contig 39437 bp, 34 predicted proteins | sample 5400631 | NCBI WGS metagenome assembly WNGH01 (sample SAMN13153373, study PRJNA577476) | soil metagenome | isolation source: 115 cm soil or saprolite under Garry oak tree replicate 1 | place: USA:California | collected 2016-06-15 | reverse complement strand
GACCGCCGGGACAGCGTGCGCCTGGTGCTGTCGCACCGGGCCGGGCTGCTGACCGCGATCCGGGTCCCCAGCGAGCAGGAGGAGGCGGTGCGGGACCTGGTCCGGACCCGGGCTGACCTGGTCGATGACCGCAAGCGGATGATGCAGCGCATCAGTGCGCTGCTGCAGCGGCACGGCCGTATCTGGCGGGCTCCCCGGTGGACCTATCAGCACCGCGCGTGGCTGGGCCGGCAGTCCTTCACCGAGCCGGCGCTGCAGGCCGCGCTGTGCACCTACCTGGCGGCGCTAGATGCCCGCGACGCCGAGCTGGCGGTGCTGGAAAGCCAGCTGCGCGGCTGCTGGGCCAGCGTGGACCCGCTGGCCCCGATGGTGCGGCGGCTGGGCTGCTACCGCGGGATCGCCGAGCTGACCGGCCTGACCCTGGCCGCCGAGGTCGCCGACTTCCGCCGGTTCGCCTCGGCCCCGGCGTTCATGGGCTTCACCGGCCTGACGCCCTCGGAGTACTCCAGCGGCGCACGCACCCGCCGGGGCGCCATCACCAAGGCCGGCCCGCAGCTGGTCCGCGGCGCGCTGATCGAGGCGGCCTGGGCGTACCGGCACCGGCCCGCGATCGGGGCCACGCTCAGGCGCCGGCAGGCCGGGTGCCCAGAGCAGACGCTGGCCCGCTCGTGGAAGGCCCAGCAGCGGCTGCACGCCACCTACACCAAGCTGACCCGGCGCGGGAAGATCCCCTCGGTGGCGGTGACCGCGACCGCCCGCGAGCTGGCCGGGTTCGTGTGGGCCGAGATGACCAGCTGACCCGATGACCGTGATGGCCCCCCAGGCCGGGCGGTGCGCCGGGACGCACGCCGTGGCAGGGCCGATCCCCGCGGACTCCTTGGGCTACCCAACGCCCGATGTCAGTGCGGGGCCCCGCCCTGCCGAACACAGACCTGCGATCCCGACACGCGTATATGAGGCTGGCAGTGGCGCACGCCACCATCCCGCCCCGGCGCACCGCCCCCACCCGCCGCGGCCGCCACCGTCCCGCGGTGGGCCGCTGGCCGGGCCGGAAGCGTAACGGGGCCGCCCCCTCCGGCGTCAAGGCTGCTGCGCATCGCCCGCGGCGACGGCCCTGCGGGCCGGCCTGGACGCCGGAGCCTCTGCGGCCCCCCGGGCCAGGAAAAGGCGGGCAGGCCCAGGCCTGCCCCTGCCGACCCGGCCCGGCCAGCGGCGGCCGCATGCACCCATCCCGCCGGAACCGCCAGCCCCGGGCGGGCAAGCCGGCCACGCGCAAAAACACCCACGGGAAACGGACATTAAGTGATCAATCACCCGGCGACCTGCAAAGGCTTGACAGGGCCGTTTCATATGAGGAGTTCTGAATGGCCAGGCCGGGACCGGTCGCGCCAAGGATGGGACCTGCTTCATCACGGCTTCGGGGTCAGGCTCGGCCGGGACGAGGCGAGCACGAGATCAGCCTAAGCGGAAGATCCGCAACGGCTCGGGGCCGGGGCGTCTCGCAGCCGCCGGTCGGCGTTGAACAAGAAACGCTCAATGGCCGGGTGCACGAACGCGTTGAGCAGGCTCGACCAGGTGCGCGGATATCGTAAGAGGTCGGCGACCAGTTCCCAGAAGAACAGCAGCGGGACCGCGCCGAGCAGATGACGAGGGTACAGCCCTTCGCCCGCGCCTCCCCGTCCGCGCTGTCCGAGCCGCTCACCGCGATGACCAGGCGCCTGGCCCCGCGCGCGGACAGATCGTTGACCCGCGCGGTCAGCTCGCGGCTCAGCGCCTCGTCGCCGGCGTCCAGGCTGACCGAGCCCCACCGATCACCGACCAGCGCGGCCAGCAGGTCCTCCTGCGCCTGGGCGGTAGTGGCGGCCAGGCCCTCGACCAGCGCCAGGGCGGTGACCAGCAGGCCCAGCTGCGGCCCGGCCCGCTGCACCAGGGCGTTGGTGCCCTGGGTGGTGGAATATCGGATGCAGTCCGTGGACTGGAGCAGCGCCGCGAGCCGCGGCCGCCCATAGGCCAGCTCGGAGACCTTGGCCAGGCCGTCGAACAGGCACCGGCTCAGGTCATAGGGCGTGGTCAGGGTCTTGGTGTAGCGCACCTCGCCGCCGTCGACGTGGCCGAAGCCGGTCGTCGTGCCGCCGTTGTCGACGTTGATCAGCCATGTCATGCGTGCTTAGCCCCTCCCATCTACCCGGCCGACGGAATCACCGATCCCCCTGGCAGGCGTCCTATCGCTGGTTGTAACGACAGCGTAAAGAGATCCTTAACGGCCGACATCATGGCGCGGGCACGGGAAATAGTCCTCATGATGGGTCGCGAGGACAATAGCCCCGTGCGCGTAAGATGTGGCGAACGCCCGACCGTGCGCCGGGAACCACGGTGGGGCGATGCTTCGTGACGCGCGCCCAGATCTCCGAAAGATCGCTACCTGGCAGCAGCCCGGCGGGCGCCGTCGGCCTGGCGGGCGTCCCAGGCGATCAGGATGCGCTGATTGCGGACGGCCAGCAGGCAGGTGGGTGGGGCGGGTGGGGCTCGAACCCACGACCGGCGGATTATGAGTCCGCTGCTCTGACCGGCTGAGCTACCGCCCCGGCACCGGGTGCACACTACCCTAGCCGGGGCCGGCAGGCCACCCGAGGCCGACAGGACACCCGGGCCGACCATCGGGACGGGCTTGCGGTCAGGCGGGGACGGCGATCGCGGTCAGCAGCAGCCCGCGGCCGACCAGCCAGCGGCCATACAGCACAGACAGCGGGCCGCCAGCCACCAGCGGGCCGGGGACGAGCAGCCGGGCGGTGAAGGTCCCGGCGCGCGCGTCGATGTCGATGTCGGCTTCTTCGAAGTCGAGCCAGCGCTGAGCGACGGGAAACCATGTCTTGTACACGGACTCCTTGGCGCAGAACAGCAGCCGGTCCCAGCGGACAGCCGGCTCGGCCGCGGCGAGTTCGGCGATCCGGGCCCGCTCGCCGTCCAGGGCGATCACGCCGAGGACGCCATCGGGGAGCGGGTCGTTCGGCTCGGCGTCCAGCCCCATGGTGACGATGCCTGTCGTCCGCGCCACCCCCGCGGCACGGTAACCCTCGCAGTGGGTGATGCTGCCTGCCACTCCCTGCGGCCACTGCGGCGCGCCCCGGGCGCCGGGCAGGATCGGTACGGCCGGCTCACCGAGCCGGGCCAGCGCGGCCCGGGCGCAGGCCCGCGCGGTGGCGAATTCCGTCCGCCGCCTGGCCACCGCCGTCGCGATGACCGCCTCCTCCTCGGGAAGCAGCTTGGCGTCGGGTACATCACCGAACACCTCCTCGACCGCGACCCCGGCCGGCAGGATCTGCTCGAGCACCTCAGCTCTCCCCGGTCGGCCCGGGCGGGAATGGCCTGGACCCGGCCGGCCCGGGCGGGAGCGGCCGGGACCCGGCCGGCTCGGGCGGGAGCCGCTTGGGCGGGAGGATCTGCTTCACGCGACGCGGCCGGTCGGCGCGCAGCTTGAGCTCGCTCGGATAGCCCAGCGATACTTCCTCGAAGAGCACTCCGTCCTGCCAGATCGCGCGCGGGATGTGCAGGTGGCCGTAGACCACCGTCAGGGCGCGGAACCGTAGGTGCCAGTCCGCCGTCCGCTCGGTCCCGCACCACTGGGCGAACAGGGGATAGCGGAGCACCTTGGTGGGCTCGCGGATGAGGGGGAAATGACTGACCAGGATGGTCGGCAGGCCCTCGTCGGCGGCCTCGAGCCGCTGCAGGGTGGTCTCGATCCTGGCCTGGCACCAGGCCTCGCGGCTCGGATACGGGTCAGGGTGGAGCAAGAACTCGTCCGTGCCGACGACACCGGTCTCGTAGGCCTCGGCGAGCGCCTCGGCCTTGGTGCGGACCCCGGGCGGGAGGAATGTGTAGTCATAGAGCAGGAACAGCGGCGCTATCACGGCCGGGCCGCCGGCGCCCTGCCACACCGGGTACGGATCCTCGGGGGTGATCACACCCAGTTGGCGGCACAGGGCCACAAGCTGCAGATACCGTTCCGCGCCGCGGAACTGGACCGGGTCCGAGGGCACAGTCCACAGCTCGTGGTTGCCCGGCGACCACACCACCGTGCTGAACCGCTGGCTGAGCTGGCTCAGCCCCCACTCGATGTCAGCCCACCTGTCGCCTATGTCGCCGGGCACGAGCAGCCAGTCCTGGTCAGATTCCGGCCGCAGGTCCTCGACGAACTTCCGGTTCTCCGGGTAGCGGACGTGCAGGTCGCTGACGGCGAGCAGCTTGCCGGGTGAAGCGGACATAGCCAGTAGCTTCGCACACGAGCCTGATTCCCGCCCTTACCGTCACGCTTCCAGGGTGATGATGCCGCCCAGCGAGAAGCCCACTACCCGGCACAGGCCGATGCCCAGGGCGCCGATCAGGCCGACGGCGTACTCCGCCATGTCGTCGAGGGTGAACCCCTCGGGGTCCACGTCCGAGGGCGGGACACCCCGGTTGCCGATCGTGATCGCCCGGTAGCCGGCCGAGCTCAGCGCGGGCACCTGATGTGCCGTCCATTCGCTGCCCCGGGCCCGGTACCGGTGATGAGGAGAACCGGTTCCCCCGAGCCGTACTCATCGAAGCTGATGTTTACTCCGTGCACTGCTTTCACCGGCATCGGCCGTCCCTACTGATCGGCAGTGGCTGGGTTATCCGGTTCTTCGCGGTCCGCTCCTCCGGCGCGGCCTGTTCCTGCAGCGTGATCGGTTCCTGCAGCTGGGTCTGTTCCTGCAGCGTGATCTGTTCCTGCGGCTGGGTCTGTTGCTGCGGACAGGGCCACCAGCAGGTCATTCAGCCGGGTGACGAAGCCCGCCGGATCCTCGATCCGCGCGCCGAGGGTCAGCACCGCCTGGTTGAACAGGACATGAGCCCATTCGGCCAGGCGCGGATCGGCGGGTTCCCGGTTGAGCCGTTGCACCAGCGGATGGCGCGGGTTGATTTCCAGCACCGGCTGGCTCGGCAGGCCCGAGCCCCTGAGCCGGCGAGCCAGGTTGATGTCGATATCAGGCTCGTTGGCCACGATGCAGGCCGGCGAGGTCGTCAGGCGGCTGCTCACCCGGACGTCCCAGGCCTGCCCGGCCAGGATCGCCTTCAGCTGGCCGAGCAGGTCGGCGAATTCGGCGGTGGCCTGCTCCTTGGCCGCCGTCTCGGCTTCGTCCTCCAGCCCGGCCAGGTCGCCCGGGCCCTGGGCGACCGACTGCAGCCGCTTGCCCTCGAAGTCCCGCAGGCTGCTCACCACCCAGTTGTCCACGCCGTCGCCCAGGAGCAGGACTTCGACGCCCTTCTGCCGGAACGCCTCAAGGTGCGGGCTGCTCGCCGCGGCGGCCGCGCTCGGCGCGAGCAGGTAGTAGATGTGCTCCTGGCCGTCCTTCATCCGGCTGATGTAGTCGCTGAGCGAGACGTCCGCCTCGTCGCCGCCTGACTTGGTGGACCTGAACCGCAGCAGCCGGGCGATCTCCTCCCGGTTGCCGAAGTCGTCGGCTACGCCTTCCTTCAGGACGGCGCCGAACTCCTTCCAGAAGGCGGCGTACTTCTCCGGTTCGTTCCCGGCCATCTCGGCCAGGAGCTTCAGCACCGTCTTCACCGCGTTCGAGCGGATGTTGTCGACGGCGCGGCTGCCCTGCAGCAGTTCGCGGGAGACGTTGAGCGGCAGGTCGCTGGAGTCGATCACCCCGCGGACGAACCGCAGGTACTGCGGCATCAGCTGACCGGTGTCCTCCAGTACGAAGACCCGCTGGATGTGCAGTTTGACGCCGCGGCCGGCCTGCGGGACCCACAGGTCATAGGGCGCGCGGGCCGGGATAAAAAGCAGCAGCGTGTACTCGTAGGTTCCCTCGATCTTGCGGTGCACCCAGGCCAGCGGGTCGGTGAAGTCGCCAGCCACGTGCCGGTAGAAGTCGCGGTAGTCCTGCTCGGTTAGCTCGCTCTTGGGCCGCGCCCACAGCGCCGACCCCTCGTTGACGGCCGCCTCGCCCGGCGCCTCGTCGCCGGCGTTTTCGCTCGGCATGATGATCGGCAGGCTGATGTGGTCCGAGTATTTCTGGATGATGGAGCGCAGCCGGTATCCGTGCAGCAAGTCATCCTCTCCGGCCCGGAGCTTGAGCACGATCGTGGTGCCCCGCGCCGGGCACTCCACGGTTTCCAGGGTGTACTCGCCCTTGCCGTCGGACTCCCAGCGGACGCCCTCGCTCGCGGGCAGGCCGGCCCGGCGGGTGGTCAGGATGACCCGCTCCGCCACGATGAAGGAGGAGTAGAAACCCACGCCGAACTGCCCGATGAGGGTGGCGTCCTTGCGCTGATCGCCGGTTAGGGCCTGCAGGAACTCGCGGGTCCCCGACTTGGCGATGGTCCCGATATTCTCGATCACCTCCGCCCGGCTCATGCCTATCCCGTTGTCGGCGATGGTGATCGTGCCCGCGCCGGAGTCGTAGCTGACGTGGATGTGCAGCGGGCCGTCTTCTCCGGGCAGCTCAGAACGGGACATCAGTTCCAGCCGCAGCCGGTCGATGGCATCCGAGGCGTTCGATATGAGCTCGCGCAGGAAAATCTCTTTGTTGCTGTACAGCGAATGCACCATAAGGTCCAGGATCTGGACCACCTCGGCCTGGAAAGCGTAGCTTTCCTGCTCGGCTTGCACGCTCATGTACGTCTCCGCGATTGGATGGGATGACGGGACCCGCCCTGATCGGGCTTCAGCGTAAATATAGGCGAGCCGGCCCGGTCAAACTCCAGGTCGCGAGGCCCGGCACCGTGGTCATCCGGCTTGCACCGCCTGCCCGGCGAACTGGGTGCGGTACAGCTCGGCGTACGCTCCGCCCTCGGTGCTCGACGCGCACGCGCTGACCGGCGCGTGGGCACCGGCCCGGGCGCCGAGCTCGATGCTGATCCAGCGAGGCCACGTCGCCGCCCAGCGGCGTGAAGGCGCCCAGGCCGGTCACGACCACCTGGATCCGGTCAGCGCTCACGATGACTCCCCTTTCCCGCAGGCACCCTCGGCCGGAACGGCCCGGCTCAGCTCTCGCATACGATGTCCGGCCAGCGCAGCACCGTCGAGCCCCAGGTGAGGCCGCCGCCGAAGCCGGTGAGCAGGAGGCGGTCGCCGGGACGCAGCGCGCCGCTCCGCGCGCCATGGGCCAGCGCCAGCGGGATCGACGCAGCCGCGGTGTTCCCGACCTGATCGATGTTGACCAGGCACTGGCCGGCCGGTATGCCCAGGCGCCCGGCGACGGCGGTCAGGATCCGCCGGTTGGCCTGGTGGCACACGAGCCAGTCCACCGCGGAAACCGGCCAGCCGGCCAGCTCGAGGACCTGCGCGCTGGACCGGGTCATCTGCTCCACGGCCCGCCGGTAGACCGGCTGGCCCTGCATGACGAAGTACCGGCCCGCCTCGTCCTGGCCGTCGCCCAGGTACGGCTGCCGGGATCCGCCCGCGGGGACCATGATCAGGTCGGCACCGCCGCCGTCGCTGCCCAGCGTGAACGGCCCGACGGCGCCGACGTCGCCGGCCGCGCCGGCCCGGAGCACCACGGCGCCCGCGCCGTCGCCGAAGATGGCCCGGGTGCCCCGGTCACGGGGGTTCAGGATGGCCGTGAACTTCTCCGCCCCGATGACCAGGACCCGCCCGGCGATGCCCGCGGCGATCAGCCCGGCGGCGTTGGCCAGGGCGTAGATGAAACCCGAGCAGACCGCCGCGATGTCGAAGGCGGCGATCGGTCCGAGCCCGAGGCGGCTGGCCACCTCGGGCGCGGTCGCCGGGCACGGCCGGTCCGGGGTCGTGGTCGCGAGGATGAGGGCGTCGACGGCGTCGAGCCCGGCGGACTTGAGCGCTCGCTGGCCCGCCTCGGCGGCCAGCTCGGAGGTGGCCACTCCCGGGGCCGCGACATGCCGCCGCACCACCCCGGTCCGGCTCTGAATCCACTCGTCCGAGGTGTCAAGGACCGCTGCGAGCTGGTCATTCGTGATGACGTCCGGCGGCGTCCAGGATCCTAGGCCGCAAAGCACCGGCGCCGGCCCCCGAAAGGTCATCCCGGCGTACCATTGTGAAAAGAATATCGAAAAGGCATTTGACTCCCGCTAACGTCTGGTCGTGATCAGGATGGCACCATGCCATCCTGCGTTCAACTGCCGCACGGCATCGCTAGATGGAACAGCAGCTGCCAACATATGTCGGACCGTTGGAGCCATTCGAGTTCACCATCAGCGATCAGGTCCAAGGCCAGTACCTGGAGGCACTCGAGGATTATCACCTGCGCTACGTGCTGAGCCGCCAGGGGATACGGCCGGTTATCCATCCCGGTATTCTGCTGAGCCACAGCAACGCGGCGCCCGGTGCACGGTGGACGTGCACCTCGTCAACCAGCATGGCACCACCGTGACGAAGGGCACCGCGACCGGCCACATCCAGCTCGCCTGATCCTGGGCAGCCGCGCCCACCACTGCCGGGCGAGTCGCGGCGGGGCTGCTCGCGCCCGCCTCGTTAGGTCTCGGTCAGCGGCGGGCCGCGACCCAGCGGAACGTGTTCCGCAGGGTGACGGTGCCGGCTCGCGGGTCATGGAACGGCGCGAGGGCATCGTGCAGGACGGCGCGGACGGCGGGTTCGCCCGCCGCCTGGACGGCCCGGGCGCCGCCCGCGGAGCACAGCAGGGCCAGTACCGCGTCGTCCGTCGAGGCGTACCGCCAGTGGCACACGGCCTCGCCGCTCTCTGCTACCCGCAGGCCCGCGCCGGCCAGCGCCGCCTCCAGGTTGCCGGGCGCCGACAGGGCGTAGGGGGCGTGGTCGTCCGCGTGCTCGGCCGGGATGAGCGCGCTCATGGCCTCGTGGACGACCGTGCCCTGGGACCGTTCGGGGGCCGCGAACAGGCTGGCCACCACATAACCATCAGGCCGAACGACGCGGGCGGCTTCCCCCAGCGCCCGCCGGGGGTCCCCGGCAAACTGGAACGCGTTGACGCCGGTCACGGCGTCGAAGGCGGCGTCGCCGAACGGCAGCGACTCCATGTCGCCCTCGCGCAGGTCGGCCTGCGGGAGCCGGTCGCGGGCCAGGCCGAGCAGGCCCGGGCTGATGTCCAGGCCGCTGGATACCGCGCCGCGTCCGGCGGCCAGGACGAGCGTGAGCCCGGATCCGCAGCCCACGTCGAGCACGCGGGTGCCCGGGCCGGCGCCCGCGGCGTCGAGCACCGCCTCGAACAGCGGGCGGTTGTGCGCCTCGGCCAGGTCCGCCCAGGCGCGCGGGTCGGTGCCCCACAGGCGGCGCTGGACCTGGGCGGCGGCGCTGATGCCGTTCATGCCGCCCTCCCCGCGGGCTCGATGTTCTGGTTGAGCCGGAAGACGTTATCCGGGTCGTAGGCCTTCTTGATGCGCGCCAGGCGCTCAAGCGTCCGCCCGTACGCGCCAGCGGCCCCCTCGTCCTCGTCGTCGCCCATGAAGTTGACGTAGGTGCCATCGCTCAGGTACGGCCTGACGGCGGCGTAGGTCGCGCGCGCCCAGGCGATCTCGCGCTCGTCGTCGGCGGCGTCCCGCCAGGTGGCCGGGATGTTGACCAGCCAGCGCGCCTGGCGGAACGGGAACGCGGTCGCGTGCTGGTCAACCCGGGCGATCGCCCCGCCCAGCGCCAGCAGCTCCACCTGCGAGATGGGCGACCGGATGGACGCGGCCCGGTCGAGCAGCACGTCGATCAGCCCGCCGGGCAGGTCGTCGGCGAAGCCGGCCTTGATGTACGTGCGCAGGCCGTGGGCGAACAGGTCGTCGGTGATCGTCTGCATGACCAGGAAGGGCACCACGGACAGGTCGCTCGCGGCCGGCTGCAACTCCGCCCGGATCCTGGCCAGCACGGCCCGGCCCTCGCCAGGATCGCCTGACCACTCGACGAGCGACATGATGCCGTGGCGGCCCACGAGTTCGGGCGTCATCCACGGCACGTCTCCGGCGCGCCGCAGGAAGCTCGTCCACAGCAGCTCGTCGCGGGCGGCGGGGCCGGCCATCTCGCGCCGGCCGAGCCCGATCACCCTTTGCGCCTCGCCGAGCGGGTGGAAGGTGGCCAGGATGACGAGGTCGGACAGCTCGTGCAGCGCGAACTCGAACTCGGTGACGACGCCGAAGTTGCCGCCGCCGCCGCGCAGCGCCCAGAACAGCTCGGGGTGCTGGTCCGCCGACGCCCGCCCGCGCCGGTGTGGCTTACCACGCCGGCCGGGAGCACCAGGCCGTGCTGCTGGGTGGCGCGGTCGACCTCGCCGAGCAACGCCCCGCCGCCGACCGTGGCCCGCCGTTGCCGCGGGTCCACGCGGACGTGGCTGAGGGCGCGCAGGTCGATCACGATGCCGTCATCGCAGACGCTGTGCCCGGGTATCGAGTGGCCGCCCCCGCGGACGGCGATCAGCAGGCCCTCGGCGCGCGCGTAGCGGACGGCGGCGGCCACGTCTGGCCCGGACCGCGGCCGGGCGATCAGCGCCGGACGGCGGTCGTGCATGGCGTTCCATATCGCGCGGGCGGCGTCGTATCCGGCCTCGCCCGGGCGGATCACCGTGCCGCCGAAACCCGGGATGGTCGCGGATCTCACTGGCCGCCGCCCTGGCCGGCGTCGGTCGCCCGCAGGGCGACGAGGTGGCCGTGCATGCCCGCGATGACGTCGTTGTGCTGGTGCAGCTCGATCGGGTGGGGAAACAGCGGCCCCCCGTCGTGCCAGGCGACCGAGATCGGGCCCGACCGGGCGGTGTTGATCAGCCGGCAACCCAGCCGCGCCAGCCGCGTGCTCTCCTGCGTGAGGTCCGGCACCACCCAGGAGACGTGGCTGACCGAGCCCGGCGCGACGCGGTAGGCGGCCGCGAGGCGGTCGTCGATCGCGTGGACCTGGCCGAGTTCCACGACGACCGGCCCCCAGGCGGCGAAGGCCGCCGAATGGTCGAACACCACGTCGTCGTGCCGTTCATCGCCGGCGGCCAGGACGAACTCCTCGAACGGCACGTGCTCGATGACCTGGAACGGCCCGACGCCCAGGTCCTCACCCCACCGCCGCTGCGCGGAGCCCAGGTCGTCGACCCAGTAGCCGACGTGGTGCAGGCCGGGCATCATCGGCGGTCAGCCGGCCGGCGCGTCGTGGCGCTGCTCGCGGCCCTCGAGCGCGTCGTGGCGCTGCTCGCGGCCCTCGAGCGCCCCGCCGCCGAACTGCCGGTCGTGGTCCATGGTCATGCGCATGAACGGGTACACGTAGTCGCGCATCTGCTGCTCGTAGATCCCGATGGCCGGGACGAGGCCGACCTCGCCCCGGCCGGCGGCGGAGAACCGGCCGAGCAGGCTCGCCGCGTCGCGCAGCGCGAGGTTCGCGCCGAGGCCGAGGGTGGGAAGCATCGCATGGGCGGCGTCGCCCACCAGCGTGACCCGGGAGGGCTCCCAGGGCGGGGCCGGCTCGAGGAACCCGAACGGGATCACGAACACCGAGCTGAGGTCGACCCCTGCGACCAGCGCTCGCGCGGCGGGATGCCAGCCCTCGATCGCGTCCAGCATCGCCTGGCGGAGCATGGCCGGCGTGCCGGGCGTCCACTGCGCCGCGGGCGGGATCACCGTCCCTGGCGCCACGCTGCAGCTGATCATGACGTAATCGCCGACCGGCTCGAGCGTCACGTCGGGCGCGATCGCGGCCGCCGCCTCCTCCGGGCGCTGCCGGGGCCGGTAGACCGAGATCAGCAGCCGCGAGCCCGCGCGGTCCGCGGCGATGATCACGCCCTCGAACAGGTGCGGCGGCAGCTGCCCGGCCAGCTCGGCGGTCAGCGGGGTGCGGCCGAAGACACCCAGGCCGCGGACGCCTGTGTCGATGACCGTGGTGCCGGGAAGGCGCTGCCCGCGGACCGCGGAGCGGATCCCGTCGGCACCGACCAGGACGTCGCCCTCGGCGGTGGTGCCGTCGGCGAGCTTGACCGACACTTTGCCCGGCGTCTCGGAGTATCCGGTGACGGCTCGGCCGGGGTGGAAGGAATCGCCAAGCCGGGCGCGCAGGATCGCGCGCAGCGTGCGCCGGTGGACGCCGGTGTGCGGGCGCGTCCCCTCGTTCGGCGGGCCCAGGTGCGGCTGCGAGCTCAGCTCGCTGAGCTGGTCGTCCAGGACGACCGACTCGCGCCGGTCGTACGTCCGGCGCGAGGTCTGCACGTACAGCTCGAACAGGTCGGCCGGCAGGCAGCGCCGGAGCGCCTCGCCGCCGTCGGCGTTCATGTGGAGGTAGTAGCCGATCTTGCGGCTGTCGTCGGCGTCGCGCTCGAAGACCTCGCAGGTGTGCCCGTCCTTGATCAGCCCCTGGGCCAGGGCCAGGCCGCTGAGGCCGCCGCCGGCGATGAGGACGTGCAGTGGTCCGGTGATGGTCACCACGATCTCCGGGTCAGCCGGTAGGCGACCAGGTGCGGGATGGAGATGAGCATCTGGGCGGTGTTGCCGCGCTGCCGGACCCGGCCGTTGACCCGCAGCTCCATGGCCAGCGCCTGGGCGTCCGGCACCTCGTCCTTGGTCACGATCCAGGGGCCGACCGGGCAGAAGGTGTCGATCGCCTTGGAGAACGAGAACACGCCGGACTGCATCTCCCGGCGCTGGATGTCACGCGCCGTGATGTCGTTGAAGACCGTGTACCCGGCGATGTAGTCCGCGGCCTCGTCGGGCCCGAAGAACTTGCCGCTGCGGCCGATGACGATCGCGAGCTCGAGCTCGTAGTCGAGCTCCTTGGTCAGCCCCTCGGGATACACGATGGCGTCGTCCGGCCCGATGATCGCGTCGATGTTCTGGAAGAACACGATGCCCTTGTGCACCGGGTGCGACCAGTCGACGGCCTGGAGTTCCTCGTGATGGTCGGCGAAGTTGCCCGCGGTGTGGAAGAACTTCTTCGGCACGATCGGCGCCCGCAGCCGCACGTCCGCCAGCGGGAGGCGCTCGCCCGTCTCGCCGGCCCGGCCGCCTCGCTCGAACCACTCGCGCGTCGAGGCGCAGTCGAGCTCGACCACCACCTCGTCCTCCAGGCGACCCACTCGACCGGCGTCGAACGTGACCAGCTTCATGGCGGAGACTCGCTCTCATTGTGTGAAAGTAGCTTTCGGATATCATCGAGCGGCGGCGGGCGCGGTGTCAAGGGGGCGGTGCTAGGCGGCGCTAGGCGGTGCCCGCGGGGGCCGGGACCCGGAACACGCGGAGCTGGAGCGCGAGCGTGGCGTAGTAGCCGACCAGCGTGAGCAGCTCGAACAGCCCGGCCGCGCCCAGGCGCTCGGCCGCCTCGCGGTACTCGGCGTCGTCGAGGTCGCCCCGTGCTGCCAGCGCTGCAGCCGCGCCCGCGACCGCGGCTTCCCGTCCGGCCAGGGCGGCGTGCCGGCCGTCGCGCACCGCGGCCAGCTCGGCATCGCCCAGCCCGGCCGCGCGGCCGACCGCCTCGTGGGCGTACCACTCGAAGTCGGACCGCCAGTGCGCCGCGACGACCAGGATCGCGATCTCCCGGCAGCGGTCGTCGAGGCCGGTCTCGTAGCGGACCGCGGCGCCCAGCGCCTGCAGCGCCGACCCCAGCCGCGGCTGCAGCAGGAAGGCGTTGAACGGCCCCTCCAGGCACCCCCCCTCATCGGCCAGCCGGAACAGCTGCGGGCCCTGGGCGCGGCGGCCGCCGGCGATCGCGTCGTAGAGCGAGCGCTGCTCGTCATCGAGCGACGAAGGCTCGAGCTTCGGGAGGCGCGCGCCGGACGTCACAGCGTGCCGGCGTTGGTGTCGGACAGCAGCGCGGAGATCTCCGCGCTGGTCGCGATCACGGCGGGCCGCAGCTCGCGGATGATCCGCTGGGTAGACCAGTCCTGGGCCTGGACGGCCAGGTTGACGCCCGCGAGCACGCGCCCGTCCGGGGCCATGATCGGGGCGGCCACCGACCTGAGCCCGTGGGCCAGTTCCTCGTCCTGCATGGCCCAGCCCTGGTCGCGTACGGTGCGCAGCTCCTCGCGCAGTTCGGCGAGCGAGACTTTCGCGTTGGGCCCGGAGTTGGCGGAGAACGAGGCGTCCGTGATGCGCGCGGCGAGGTCGGCGTCGCCGAGGTAGGCGAGCAGCAGCTTGCCGATCGAGGTGTGCACGGCGGGCAGCGTGGAGCCCACCTGGATGTTCGCGGTCACCAGGTCGGCGTTGCGCAGCCGGACGAGGTAGAGCACGCGGTCGCCGGTGAGCACGGCCAGGTTCACAGTCTCCCCCGTGCGCTCGCCCAAGGCCTGCAGTTTCGGTGTCGCGATGGCCACGAAGTCCAGGCTCCGCAGCGCGGCCGTGCCGAGCGTCAGCGTGCGCACGCCCGGCCGGTAGTCACCGTTGGGCAGGTGGTCGAGGTAGCCCTCGGACGCCAGCGTCATCACGACCCGGTAGACCGTCGGCATCGGCAGGCCCGCGGCGGCAGCGAGGTCGCTGACGCGCCAGGACGGGCGCTGCTCGTCGAACAGCGACAGGATCCGCAGGCCCTTGGCGAGGGCCTCCACGCGGTACTCGGGGCGTTCCGGCGGCTCAGGGCGTTCTTGCGGCTCAGGGCGGGCCTGCGGCTCCGGGCCCGCGGAGGCGGAGCGGAGCGCTGCGGATGAGGAGCTGGGGGTGCGGCGGGGCATGGGCGGCCCTCCTCCTCGTGACGGGAACCGCCATCAGCCTACGGCGGCGCCGGCGGACCCTGGACAGCCGTGCAGCAGGTCCGCTACGGTACTTAGAAAGTGACTTTCATGGTACGAGAATTATGGCGGGAAAGGTAGACCCCATGCAGGACTGGCTCAGGCTCGACCGGCGGCCGACCCTGGTCTTCGGCGCCGGCGGGCTCGGCGGAGCCAGCGCGCTGAGCCTAGCCGCCCAGGGCGCCCGGGTCACGCTCGCCGACGTGAACCAGGAGAACCTCGACGCGGTCGTGCGAGCCGCGAAGGAGGCCGGCGACGAGATCAAGCCGCTGGTCGCCGACCTGCGCACGGCGGAGGCCTGCCGCGCGGCCGTCCACGAGGCCGTCGGGCTGGTGGGCACGCCGCAGATCTTCCTGCACGCGGTCGGCCGCAACGTGCGCAAGCCGGTCCTGGACCTGGGGGACGACGACTGGCAGGAGACCATGAGCCTGAACCTGTCGTCGGCGTACTGGCTCGGCCAGGCCGTCGGCCGCCTGATGGTGCAGGAGCGGTACGGCCGGATGGTCTTCGTCTCGTCGGTCTCCGGGCTGCTCGCCCACCCGCACCACGCGCCGTACGCGGCGGCCAAGGGCGGGATGAACCAGATGCTCCGGGTCATGGCGCGCGAGTGGGCCCGGCACGGTGTCACCGTCAACGCCGTGGCGCCCGGCTACATCGAGACCGACCTGACCAAGGCCTACCTGGATAAGGACGACAACAGGGAGAGCCTGGAGTCGCTCGTCCCGGCGGAGCGGCTCGGGCGGCCCGAGGAGGTGGCCGACGCGGTCACGTTCCTGGCGTCGGATCGCGCCCGCTTCATCACCGGTCAGGTCCTGTACGTCGACGGCGGCCGCGTCCTGGTCTGACCGCCAATTCGAACCACCACCGGAGGAAGGACACCCCGTGCCTCTCGCACCCGTTCCCGTACCGCGCCGCTTCGAGGGCCGGTCGGTTGTCGTCACCGGCGCCGGCACCGGCTTCGGTGCCGAGATCGCGGTACGCGCCGCCCGGGAGGGAGCCCGCGCCGTCGGCGTGCACTACCGCAGCTCCGTGGAAGGGGCCAAGCGGACGGCCGACCGGGTCGCGGCGGAGGGCAGCACTCCGGTGCTGCTCCAGGCCGACATCGTCGACTGGGCGCAGATCAAGGCCATGGCCGGTGCCGCCTTCGAACGGCTGGACGGCGTCGACGTCCTGGTGAACAACGTCGGCGACGTCGCCCGCGAGCAGATGTCATGGCGCGACATCACCGAGGAGTCGATCGACCACGTCCTCGCCGTCGACATCAAGGGCACGATGCTCTGCGTGCACGAGTTCGGCGCGCGGATGCTGGATCAGGGTCACGGCAGCATCGTGAACATCGGGTCGACGGTCATCGTCCGGGGCAGCGCGCGGGCCCCGCAGTACGCCGCGGCGAAGTACGGCATCCTGGGCCTGACCAAGTCTTACGCGCACGCGTTCGCGCCGGCGGTCCGGGTCAACGTCTTCGCCCCGGGTTTCATCGAGACCGAGGCGACCCTGGGCCGCAAGGACTGGCAGTCCGGCCGGGGTGACCAGCTGCGGTCGCTCACCCCGATGGGCCGGATCCCCGGGCCGACCGAGCTCGCGGGCACGGCCCTGTTCCTCGGCACCGACGACGCCGCCCACATGACCGGCGGCTACATGGTCGCGGACGGCGGCTACAACATGGTCGGAGCATGAGCGAGCCGAAGGGGCGCGGCGCCGCCTGGACTGTGTTTGTCCCCCCGGACCCACCCCAGGGGCGACGCAGGAGCGACGAGGGCCCGCCGCCGCAGGCGGCCAGGCAAGCATCGCGGCGCCTTGAAGCGCCCCGGAGGCGAGCGGGGGGGAGAGCCTGATCATGGCCTGGGAGTATCCGAGGGACCTCGGCCTGGCCGAGGCTCGCGCGCTGGTGCGGCGCGCGGTGGACAAGGCCGAGCAGCTCGGGCTGCGCGGGGGGGTCGCCGTGGTGGGGGCGACCGGGACGCTGCTCACGGCGTCGCGGATGGACGCCGGGGGTCCGGGCGGGATGACGCGGGCCCGGTCGAAGGCCTGGATCTCCGCGACCCAGCAGATCCCGAGCGCCGAGCACCTGCACCGGATGACGACGATCGCCGCGCCGGTGGCCGCCGGGTTCGCCCAGGCCTCCCCGGAGGCGCTGTTCCCCGGCGCGGGCGGGATGCCGGTCAGCGTCGACGGCGTGGTCGTGGCCGGCATCGCGGCCTCGGGCGCGACGGTGAGCCCGTTCTTCCCGGCCGACGCCGACCCCCGCGTGCTGAGCGCGGACGGCAGGCCCGCCAACCCCGAGGACCTGCTGATCGCCTACGCCCTCGGCATTTCGTACGCCGGGCAGCACGGCGACGACCAGAAGCGATGGGAACAGCGCTTCGGCGACCTGACCGTCGACCCGGCCGAGAGCCTCGGCATGGCCCCCGCGCCGCCGGCCAGCCGCCAGGCCCAGCTGGAATGGGCGAAGGCGCTCTGCGACGCCGCCATGGACGCGGCGGCGCGGGGCGGCATCCGGGTCGCGGTCGCCGTCGTGGACCGCGGCGGTGACCCCGTCCAGCAGGACCTGATGGACGGCGCCCCGGCCGGCGGGGTGGCCGTCGCGCAGGCCGTGGCGGGCGCGGCGGCGCTGTTCAACTGCGACAGCGGCGAGGTCGGGTCCCGGTTCGGCTCGGCCGGGGCCGTGGCCGCGCTGGTGGTGCCGCCGGTGCTCGGCGTCCCCGGCGGCCTGCCGGTCCGCGACGCCGGCTGCGTGGTGGCCGGCCTCGGCGTCGGCGGCGGCGGCCCGGCTCTCTGCGCGGACATCGCCCGGGCCGCCCTGGCCGCGACATGACCGGCGAGGCCGGCCCGGTCCGCGTCGCCGTCATCGGCTGCGGTGCGATCGGGAGCCTGTACGCGGCGCACCTCGCCCGCGTTCCCGGCGTCGAGGTGTGGGCCGTGGACCGGTGGGCCGAGCACGTGGACGCGATCGAGTCGCACGGACTGCGGGTCACCGGGCTGGCGGACTTCACGGTCAGGGTCCACGCGCGAACCGACGGCCGCGACCTGCCCCCGTGTGACTTCGGCCTGGTCGCCACCAAGGCGCTGCACACGCGGGAGGCGGTCGGGGGCGCCCGGGCGGCCCTGGCGGACGCGGCCGCCGTGAGCGTGCAGAACGGGCTCGGGAACGAGGAGATCATCGCCGGGATCGTGCCGCGCGTCATGCGCGGCAGCATCGTCACGGCCGGCGCGGTCATGGCGCCCGGCGTGGTGCGGTACGACGCCCCCGGGGACTCGTGGTTCGGGCCGTTCGAGCCGCGGCCGGCGGCGATGAGTGAGGTCACGCAGCTGGCCGGGCTGCTCTCCGCGGGCGGACTGCGCACCCATGCGCTGCCGGACGCCCGGGGCCCGCAGTGGACGAAAGTCATTTTCAACTCAGCGACGAGCCCGCTGGCCGCGCTGACCGGGCTGCCGATGGGCCGCCTGTGCACCGACGCGGGGTTGCGCCGTCAGGTCGACGCGCTGGTCACAGAGGCGCTGACGGTATGCGAACGGGCCGGGATCGTGCTTATGCGTCCGCCGTCGGAGGCAGTGGACGAGGCGATCGCGGAGGCGTATGACCACAAGCCGAGCATGCTGCAGGACGTCCTCGCGCGCCGGGCGACCGAGATCGACGTCCTCAACGGCGGCATCGCCGCCGAGGGGCGGCGCGCAGGCGTCCCGACGCCCCGGCACGACTGCATGGTGGCCCTGGTCAAGGGCCTGGAAAAGTCCTGGTCCGGCTAGCGGGCAGGACGCGTCGCGCAGCCGGGCAGGACGTAATGCGCAGCCGGGCAGGACGCGGCGAGCACCCTGGGCGCGACGCCAATTCGTGACCCCGCGGGGGTGGACAACCGCTACCGCATCCCGTAACGTGTTCGAAATGAAAATAACTTTCACTAGGTGAAAGTGAGGAGGGTCATGGGCGCACCGACTACACGGCAGCCGCTGCTCGACGTCGCCGGCCTGCGCGTGACCTACGGGGGGGTCGTGGCCGTCTCCGACGTCGACCTGCAGATCGCCGGGGGCACCATCTACGGGCTGATCGGCCCCAACGGCGCCGGCAAGACCTCGATGGTCGACGCGCTGACCGGCTACACCAGGCCTGCTGCCGGGCGGATCAGCTTCCACGGCCGCGACATCGGCGGCCTGCGTCCCTACCGGCGAGCGCGCCTCGGCCTGGCGCGGACGTTCCAGTCGGTCGAGCTGTTCGACGACCTCACCGTCGAGGAGAACCTGCTCGTGGCGAGCGAGCACGTGACCGTCGCCTCGGCGCTTTCAGACCTCTTCCTGCCGCACCGCCCGCCGGACCGCACCGGTGTCGACTGGGCCATCTCGGTCTGCGGCCTGGAGGATGTGGCCGGCCGCTACCCGTCCGAGATCTCACTGGGCCAGCGCAAGCTGGTGGGCATCGGCCGGGCGCTCGCCCGGCAGCCCCGGCTGGTCCTGCTCGACGAGCCCGCGGCGGGGCTCGACACCGACGAAAGCCTTGAGCTGGGGCGCCGGCTGCGGACCCTGCCGGAAGAGCACGGTGTCACGGTGTTCCTCATCGACCATGACATGGGGCTGGTGCTCAGCACGTGCGATCACGTCATGGTCCTCGACTTCGGACGGCAGATCGCCGCCGGGACCCCGGCCGAGATCCGCGACAACCCGAAGGTGATCGAGGCTTACCTGGGAGGGCACCATGCGGGCACCAGATAGCGCGAGCGCGTCCGGCCACGCCCTCGTGCTGAGGGACCTGTTCGCGGGCTACCGCGGAGTCCCGGTCGTCCGTGAGCTCAACCTGGAGGTCCGCCCGGGTGAGGTGGTGGCGCTGCTCGGCCCGAACGGCGCCGGGAAGACCACCACCCTGGAGGCGATCGCCGGGCTGAACCGCCCGATCTCGGGCGCGGTCGACCTGTCCGGCGAGAGCGTCAGCGGCACGCCGGCCCACCTGCTCGCCCGCAAGGGCCTCGCGCTCGTGCCCGAGGGCCGGGCCCTTTTTCCCGGGCTCACCGTCCGCGAGCACCTGCGGCTGGCGGGCGGCCGGGGACGAAGGGTCGACAGCCGCCAGGATGAGCTGCTTGAGATGCTTCCCGAGCTGCGCAAGTGCCTGGGCCGCAAGGCCGGGCTGCTGTCCGGCGGCGAGCAGCAGATGCTGGCCGTCGGCCGGGCGCTGGTGACCAGGCCCCGGCTGCTCCTGGTCGACGAGATGAGCCTGGGACTCGCCCCGGTCATCGTCGAGCGCCTGATCCCGATCCTGCGCCGGGCGGCCGACGAGCTGGGCACGAGCGTGCTGTTCGTCGAGCAGCACGTCGCGCTGGCGCTGGAGATCGCCGATCGCGCCTACGTCCTGACGCACGGCCGGATCGGGCTCGAGGGTCCCGCCGCCGAACTCCGCGGGCGGCGTGAGCTCCTCGCCGCCAGCTACCTCGGGGAGACGGCCGCCTGACCCGGCCGCCTCCCGCCAGCCCTTACTAAGGCACTCGACCATCAGGAAAGAAGCTACAGATGAGACGTCCCATATGGCACAGCGCGGTGGCCCTCGCCGTGACCGGGCTGGTCGCGGCGGGTTGCAGCAGTGCGGGCGGCTCGAGCGGCTCAGGCGGCTCGGGCACGCCCACGTCCGGCAGCAGCACGGCCGCGGCCAGCGGTTCGGTGTTCGGCACCCCCAAGAAGGCGACCGGTACCCCGTACGTCTTCGGGATGATCAATGACGAGACCGGCGCGGTCACCTTCCCCGAGGCGCGCCAGGGAGCGATCGCCGCCGTCAACTACGTCAACAACTACCTCAACGGCATCAACGGGCATCCGATCGTGATCGACAACTGCACCGGCGACGGCACGCCGGCCACCGCCGCGCGGTGCGCCAACCAGCTCGTGGCCAAGCACCCGATCGCGATCCTCGGCGCGGCCGACGTCGGCGCGCCCGCCTCGATCCCGATCTACCAGCACGCCAACCTGGCGTACCTGGGCGGCATCCCGTTCACGCCGGTCCCCGAGACCGCGCCGAACTCGGTCCAGTTCTGGTCGGTCAGCGTCGGCGACAACGCCGCAGCCGCCGTGTACGCGGGCAAGACGCTGGGCATCAAGAGCGTCGCGATCATCTACTTCAGCAACCCCCAGGGCGCCTCGCTGCTGCCCCAGATCACGCCGGTGTTCAAGGCCGCCGGGGTGACGACGATCAAGGACATCCCGCTGTCGCCGACGTCGCCGGACCCGAGCCCGCAGGCGGCCCTGGTCGAGAGCAGCGGCGCCCAGCTCGTCTACGTCGACGTCCCGAACGGCTGCGGCAACGTGCTCAAGGCGCTGAAGTCCGTCGGGTACTCCGGCAAGGTGATGGGCATCGACCCGTGCGGCGCGCCGCCGGTCATCCAGGCCGCCGCTGGCGGCGCCAACGGCATGTATATCGCCTCGCCGTTCACGCTGCAGAGCGGGAGCAGCCAGCAGGCGCAGCTGTTCCAGGCCGCGATGAAGAAGTGGGCCGCGCCGGGCACGCTGGTCGACTCGATCTCCACCGCCGGATTCGCCACCGTGATCAACGTCCAGCAGGTGCTGAGCACGATCTCGGGCACGCCGACCACGCAGAACATCCTGGCCGCGTTCAAGTCGGGCACCCACCCGAACTTCCTGTCGCACGACTACACGTGCGACGGGCAGGCCCTGAAGGGCGCGGCCGCGATCTGCAACGACTATTACCTCATGAACCAGATCCAGAACGCCGCCATCACCCAGCCGAATGCCAGCGGCTGGGTGACCTCGAAGGGCTACTTCCAGGGCATCAGCGGCTGATGACCGCGCCCGGGTCCGCCCGCCCTGGGCGGGCGGACCCCAGCACCGCGTGCACCAACGAGCCATGAACGAGACACCATGTCCAGCTACTTCCTCTTCCTGATCCTCGGCCTCGGCTCGGGCGCCACCTACGCCATCCTCGGCCAGGGGCTCGTCCTCAAGTACCGCAGCGCTGGCGTGGTCGACTTCGCACACGGCGCCGTGGCGATGTTCATCGCCTACGTCTTCATCAACCTCCGCAGCTTCGGGCAACTCGAGCTGCCCGTGGTCCTGATCCCGCACCAGATCTCACTGAACGGAGGGGCCGGGCTCAACACGGGACTGGCGATCGTCATCTCGCTCGCCTACGCGGCGATCCTCGGGCTCGTGCTCTACGTCCTGATCTACCGGCCGATCCGGAGCGCCTCGCCGCTCACCCGCGTCTGCGCCTCGGTCGGTGTCATGCTCGGCCTGGAAGCGATCGCGGTCCTCAACTACAGCACCGAGCCCGTCGCCACCAACCCGATCTTCCCCAGTTCCCCGCTGTCGCTGTCCGGGGTCACGTTCCCTGAGGACCGCCTGTACTTCACCGGCGTGGTGGTGGTCATCGCGGTCGCGCTCGCGCTCGCCTACCGTTTCTCCCGGTTCGGCCTGGCCACGCGGGCCGGTGCGGAGAACGACCGGGGGGCCGCGCTGACCGGCATCTCCGCCAACCGCATCGCGGGCCAGAACTGGGTGATCGCCACCGTCCTGGCGGGCGCGGCCGGCATCATGATCGCCCCGGTCGCCAACCTCGACCCGAACTCCTACACCCTGTTCGTCGTGCCGGCCCTGGCCGCCGCGCTGATCGGCCGGTTCCAGTCGTTCTGGCTCACCGCGCTGGCCGGCCTGCTGATCGGCTGCGCCCAGTCCGAGATCGCCAAGCTGATCACCGTCTGGACGTGGCTGCCCCAGCAGGGCCTGCCCGATGCGATCCCGTTCGTCGTCATCATCGCGGTGATGGCGCTCCGGTCGCGCACGGTGCTCGCCCGGGGCGGGGAGACGGCCGACCGCAACCCGTCGATCGGCCGCCCGCACGCGCCGCTGCGCACGGCGGCCGTGTGCTTCGCCGCCGGCCTGGTCCTGCTGCTGGTGCTCGACGGCGTCCTGCGCTTCGCGTTCATATCGTCGCTGACCATCACGTGCATCGCCCTGTCGGTCGTGGTGCTGACGGGCTACGTCGGCCAGGTGTCGCTCGCCCAGATGTCGCTGGCGGGAATCGGCGGCTTCATGCTCGGGCACATCTCCACCAGGCTGGGCATCGGCTTCCCGTTCTCGCTGATCCTGGCCGGCCTGTGCGCGGTTCCCGTCGGGCTGATCATCGGCCTGCCGGCCCTGCGGCTCCGCGGGGTGAACCTGGCGGTGGTGACCCTCGGGTTCGCCGCGGCGATGGATGCCGTCATCTTCACCAGCCACGGATTCACCGGGGGGACGGCCGGCCTGCCGATCCCGGCGCCGCGGCTGCCCGGGCTGAACCTGGGGATCACCCAGGGCAAGGCCTATCCCACGGTGATCTTCGGCGTGCTCGTGCTCGTCATCGTGATCCTGCTCGGGCTGCTCGTCGCCCGGCTCAGGCGGGGTCCCGCCGGGCGCATGCTGCTGGCGATCCGCTCCAACGAGCGCGCGGCCGGCTCGGTCGGGATCAACGTCGCCCAGGGCAAGCTGATGGCGTTCGGGCTCGCCGCGTTCATCGCCGGCATCGGCGGCGCCCTGACCGGCTACATGCAGGGCGAGCTGACGTCGGACAGCTTCGCGGCGTTCACCTCGATCAGCCTGCTGGCGATCGTGTTCGTCGCCGGGGTCGGGCGCATCGCCGGCGCGGTCGTCGCGGGCGTCATGTTCTCCGCCGCGGGCCTGTTCGTGACCTTCCTCAACATCCACCTCAACGTCGGCAAGTACCAGGCGATCGTGGCCGGCATCGCGCTAGTGCTGACCGCCGTCCAGAATCCGGACGGCCTGACCAGCACATCGACCGGCAAGGGCCCGGCGGTGGCGCTCGCCAGGCTCCGGGATCGCGCCGTCGGGGAGTATCACAAGCGGCTGCCGGCGCGTGGCGCGGACGACTCCGGGCGCACGGCCGAGGGGGACGAGAGCGACGTCCACCACCCGGTTGCCTGAGGCTCGCGGCCCGTCCCGCGTGTGGGCGGAGATAACCGGGCCGACAAGTCCGAGACGGCGACGGCCTACCTTTACCGGTCGGCGGCGACCGTCGTGCGGGTGGCCGGGGTACTCGGGCGGCCCGAGGACCAGTGGCGCCCGTACCAGGTCATCGCGGAGGGCGCGCTCGACGTCTGGCGGCGGGAGTTCGTCCGCCCCGACGGGACCCTGGCCCTGCAGACCCAGGCGTCGCACGTGCGGGCGCTGGCGTTCGGGCTGGTGCCCGGGGAACTCCGGCCGGCGGTCGCCGGGCGGCTCGCGGAGCTGATCGGCCGGGCCGGAGGCCACCTGGAGACCGGCTTCCTGTCCACGCCCTACCTGCTGCCCGTGCTCGCCGACAGCGGGCACCTGCGCACCGCGTACGAGCTGCTGCGCCAGGACACGCCGCCGTCCTGGCTCACCATGGTGGACCGGGGCGCCACGACCATGTGGGAGCACTGGGACGGGGTTGACGAGCACGGCGTCCCGCGCGGGTCGCTCAACCACTACAGCAAGGGCGCGGTGGCCGCCTTCCTGCACCGCTACGTCGCAGGGCTGCGCCCCGCCGAACCGGGATACCGTCGCTTCGAGGTGCGCCCGCAGCCGGGCGGAGGCATCACCGGCGCCAGCACACGCCACGTCGGCCCGTTCGGGCCCATCGAGGTGTCCTGGCGCCGCGGCGACTCCTCGATGGAGCTTGTCGTGCTGGTGCCGCCGGGGACCACGGCGACCGTGGTCCTGCCCGGCGAGGCGCCGCGCCCAGCGCGGCCCGGGCGGCACCACTGGACCGGCCCCGCGGTGCTTGTTTCATGATCGTGAACAGTTTCGGGCGGCCGGCGCCTTACCGGTCGGCGGCGACCGTCGTGCGGGTGGCCGGGGTACTCGGGCGGCCCGAGGACCAGTGGCGCCCGTACCAGGTCATCGCGGAGGGCGCGCTCGTCGATCTCGGCGCGCAGCTCGCGGTGGCGCTCGGCCGTTTGCTGGATCTCCGCGGCGTGAGCCTGTTTCTCGTCCATGGAGATGACCGAGGTGGCCAGGTTCGTCCAGGTCACCTGCAGGTCCGGGGTGAGCCGACCGCGCGCGCCGCAGGTGGCGCACTCGACATCCGGGCCGCGCAGGACGACGACGTCGAGGTGGCACATCGGGCACAGCCCCGGCGGGCCCAGGTAGCGCGCCTGGTCGAACGGCACCCCGAGCTGGCCGGCGACGTTGCGCCCGAGCACCGCAGCCCGGTCGAGCGCCGCCTGGTCCAGGACCACCGAGCGCGGCGTGCCGGCGCCCTCGAACTGCACCTGGTCGACGACCGCGATGTGCATCGAGAACGTGGTCGCGTGCATCAGCGGCAGCGTCAGCGTCTTCCACTGCGAGGTCAGCGAGCCGCCGACCGCGAGGAAGCCGGCTACCCGCGGCTTCAGCACCCGCTCGTCCACGCGGAAGGGGACGGCGGGCTCCTGCCCGGCCCGGCGCAGCTCAAGCAGCGCGGCGATGATGGCGGCGTCGGCGTTCGGCCCGAGCAGCCGGTCGCCGAACAGCTTGAGCCGGGCCGCCACCGTCCGGCTGATGATCGGGGTGCTGACGATGAGCCCGTCGCACCGGACTAGCCGCTCCCACAGCCACCACGCGTCGTCCGGCTCGGCCTCCTCCGCGGCGCCGCTGGGCAGCCGGAGCTCGTCGAGCCGGACCAGCTCGACCTCGGCGCCCTCGCCCTCCGCCGCCCGCAGGGCCGCCTTCAGCAGGATCTCCGCGCTGCCGTAGGGCTGACCGCACCCGAGGCCGAGCACTCTGCCGGTCATCGACATCTATCCTCCCAGCTACAGCGTCACGGGCTCGTCAGCCTCATCGTGGTGCTCCCTCGCTCTCCCCGGCAGTCTCCGGGACACGCTTGTTGGATATACTCTCACTGTGAGATAGTAACTTCCATAGAATGAAGATACTAACCGGAAACGAGAGCCGATCGGAGGTGCCGCCCATGGGCCGGCTGGACGGCAAGCGGGCGCTCATTTCCGGCACCGGCGGCGGGATCGGCCGGGCGGCGGCACTGCTCTGCGCGCGCGAGGGCGCGCACGTCGTGGGCTGCGACCTGCACCCGGAGACCTCCGCGGAGACGGTCGGGCTGGTCCGGGCCAGCGGCGGGCGGATGGACGCGGTCGCGCCGGTCGACCTGGCCGCGGAGGAGGGCGCCCGGCGCTGGGTGGATACCGCCGTGGAGCTGGCCGGCGGGATCGACATCCTCGTCAACAACGCGTCGGCGATCCGGTTCGGCCAACGTCGCGTCCATCACGGCCTCGCGCGGCGCCTTCTTCATGCCGCAGAACGCGCACGGCGCGGCCAAGGGTGGCGTCCTCGCGCTGACATACCAGCTGGTCGTCGAAGGCGGCCCGCACGGCATCCGGGTCAACGCGGTCAGCCCGGCGATGACCGAGACGCCGCACACCGCGCCGCTGCTGCGGGACCCGGAGGGCCCGGCCGCGAGCATCGCCGCCCGCGTGCCGCTGGGCCGCTGGGGCCAGCCGGAGGACGTCGCCCAGGCCATCCTCTTCCTGGCCTCGGACGAGTCGTCCCACGTGAGCGGGGCGAACATTCCCGTCGACGGCGGCGCGGCGGTCGTAGGTTGACGGCGGCGGCACGATGACGGCGGCGGCACGATGACGGCACCGGGACGCGACCAGCTCCCGGGACGCGACCAGCTCCCGGGACGCGACCGGCTCCCGGGACGCGACCAGCTCCCGGGGCGCCTGCTGCGGCGCGGCGACCCCGGGTACGAGCAGGCCCGCGTCGGCCGCATCTTCAACGCGCGGCGGTCGGACCGGTTCCCCGCGGCGGTGCTGCTCGCGGCGGACGACGACGACGTGATCGAGGGCGTCCGGCTGGCGGCCGAGCACGGGTGGACGGTCACCGTGCGCTCCGGCGGGCACTCCTGGGCGGCGTGGAGCCTGCGCGACGACGCCCTGCTGATCGACCTGGGCGCCATGCGGGACATCGGCTACGACCCGGCCACCGGGGTCGTCTCGGCGCGGCCCGCGGTGCAGGGCGGCCGGGAGCTCGCGCCCTACCTGGCCGAACGCGGCCGGGCGTTCCCCGGCGGCCACTGCGCCTCGGTCGGCCTCGGCGGGTTCCTGCTGCAGGGCGGCCAGGGCTGGGACAGCCGGGCCCGCGGGTGGGCCTGCCAGAGCGTGGTCGGACTGGACGTCGTGACCGCGGACGGCGAGCTCGTCCAGGCGGACGCCGAACACCATCCCGACCTGCTGTGGGCGGCACGCGGAGCCGGCCCGGGCTTCCCCGGGGTCGTCACCCGGTTCCGCCTGCAGACCTACCCGGCGCCGCGCGCGATGTGGCACGACACCTGGACGTTCCGCCTGGACGACACGGTGGAGCTGCTCACCTGGCTGCACGACGTGCTGCCGGGCCTGGACCGGCGGGTCGAGCCGGTGGTCGCGGCCACCCGCCTGCCGGACGTGCCGCTGCACCACGGCACGCCGCGCCCGGACGGGACGGTCCTGCTCCTGCACACCACGGTCATGGCCGACTCCGACGCCCAGGCGCTCGCGCTGCTCGCAGCCTTCCAGGACGGCCCGCTGGCCGGCCGGGCGCTCGGGCACGTCCAGGCCCGCACGAGCGTGCTCGAGGAGAACGAGGCCCAGACGGCCCAGAACCCCGAGGGCCACCGGTACGCCGTCGACTGCACCTGGACCGACGCGCCGGCCCGCGTCCTGGCTCCGCTGCTGCACGCCCTGTGGAGCGAGCTGGACACCGAGCACTCGTTCTCGATCTGGTACGGGTGGGCGCCGCCGCCCGGCCGGCCCGACATGGCGTTCTCGGTGGAGGCGAACGTGTACGTCGCGACGTACGCGATCTACGCCGACCCGGCTGACGACGCACGCTACCGGGACTGGGTCCACCGCCGGACGGCCGCGCTGGCCGTCCACGGCGCCGGCGTCTACCTGGGCGACACCGATTTCACCCGGCGGCAGGACCGGTTCCTGTCCGACGACGCGTACCGCCGCCTGGCCGCGATCCGGGCCGCGCGCGATCCGGCCGGCCGCTTCGCGTCCTACCTGACGTCCGACCGGGCCGGGCTGAACGCCCATGGCTGAGGCGGACGCCATCGCCGCCCGGCTGGATCACGTCGGGCTCGCGGTCGCCGACCTCGACGCGGCCGCGGCGTGGTTCTGCGACGTGTTCGGGCTGACGCGCGAGCTCACGCTCGCGGTCGGCGCGCTCGACCTGAGCATCGAGATGCTCATCCACCCGGCGTTCGGCTACCGCCTGGAACTGCTGCACCGGCCCGGCTCCGCCGCGGGCGGCAAGCCGGCCACCCCCGGCGAGGCGGCGCTGCGCGAGGGGTACGGGCACGTGGCCTTCGACGTCACCGACCTCGACGGCGCCTTCGACCGGGCCGTCGCGCGCGGGGCGCGCCCGGTCATGCCACCATGCCCGTCGCCGGAACCCGGGGTGCGGATGGCGTTCGTCGCCGACCCCGAGGGCAACCTCATCGAGCTTCTGCACCGGCCCGGCACCAGACCGGGAATAGCACTACCAGGGAGACAGCAATGAACCGGATCCTGTTCGTCAACGGGCGGGTCTTCGACGGCACCGGCACCCCGGCGGTACCCGCCGACGTCGTGGTGCGGGGCGACCGCATCGAGAGCGTGCGGCCCGGCGGCGGCAGTGTGATCGAGGCCGCCGGCAGCCGGGCCGCCGAGGCCGGCGACCAGGTGATCGACTGCGCCGGCACGACCGTCATGCCGGGCCTGGTGGAGTCCCACGCGCACCTGACGTTCCCGTCCGCGGTCGGGCACATCGACCCGTCGTTCAACCCGCCGCTCGACGTCAGCTTCTTCCGCCACATGCCGACGCCGGAGGAGCACCTCGCGATCGCCAGGCGCAACGCGGCGATACTGCTCGATCACGGCTTCACCAGTGCCTACTCGGCCGGCTCGCTCACGCCGGTGCCGACGGAAGTGTGGCTGCGCGATCAGATCGCCGCGGGCGCGACGCCGGGCCCGCGGGTGCGGGCCGCGTCGTTCGAGCGCGACAACAACCCGGTGCAGATGGGCCCGGACGGCCCGAAGCCGAAGAAGACCGGCCCGGACGCGGTGCGCGAGTTCATCCGCGAGCAGGCGGCGATCGGCTTCGACGCCGTCAAGCTGCTGATGAGCAACGACGACGTGTTCGTCGCGGGCGGCTCGATGATGACCCAGTACAGCGCCGGGGAAGCCCAGGCCGCCGGCGAGCAGGCCCGCGCGTCCGGGGTCTGGCTGAACTGCCACGCGCAGGCGCCGGAGTCGATCAAGCTGGCGGTCCGCAGCGGATTCCGGTCGGTCTACCACTGCACCTACGCCGACGCCGAGGCGATCGACCTGCTGGAGGAGCACCGGGAGTCGGTCTTCCTCTCCCCCGCCGCCGGCATCATGTGGGCCAACGTGCACGAGGGTGCCGAGTACGGCATCGACACCGCGATGGCGGAGAAGATGGGATCGGTCCGGGCGCTCAAGGCGATGACCGAGCTGTACCCCGAGCTGCGCAAGCGCGGGCTGCGGGTGCTGCCGGGCGGTGACTACGGCTTCCCGAACAACCCGATCGGGCGCAACGCCCGCGACCTGGAGCTGTTCGTCCGGCTGTTCGGCTACTCCACGGCCGAGACGCTGCGCGCGGCCACCCAGTACGGCGGCCAGCTGATGGACCTGCCGGTCGGGCTGCTGACGCCGGGGTACCTCGCCGACGTGCTGGTGGTGCGCGGCGAGCCCACGGAGGATGTCAGCGTGCTGCAGGACGCCGGTAACCTGCTCGCGATCATGCAGGGCGGGACGTTCCGCAAGCTGTCCGGCCAGCTGCCAAGCCAGCTGCCGGCCGCATGAGCGCGCCCGTCCGGCGGGTGCCCGGCCTGGTGTACGGCGAGGTCCCCGGCTACCGTCCGCTCGAGCTTGACCTGTACCTGCCCGCCGCCGGCGGCCCGGCGCCGGTGATCGTGCATGTGCACGGCGGCGGATGGCGGCGCGGCTCGCGCCGCGCGCCGCTGCCCGTGCTGGGAGCGGACTTCTACGACGCGCTGGCCGCCGCCGGCTTCGCGGTGGCGGCGATCGACTACCGGCTCAGCGGCGAGGCGATCTTCCCGGCGCCGCTGGAGGACGTCCGCGCCGCGTTCGGCTGGGTCCGGGACCACGCTGCCGCGTACGGGCTTGGCGCCGGCCGCGTATTCGGCTGGGGCGACTCGGCCGGCGGCCACCTCGCGCTGCTGGCCGCCCTCACCGGCACCGCAATGCGCGGCGTGGTGGCCTGGTTCCCCGTCACCGACCTGGTCGGCCTGCTGTCCGACGTGGCGGACGCCGGCGGCGTGCCGGACCGCGGGCCTGACTCCCGCGAGGCGCTGCTCCTCGGCGGGCCGGCCTCGTCGCTACCCGAGCTGGCCCGGGAGGCCAGCCCGGTGACCCACGCCAGCGCCGGCGCGCCGCCGGTCCTGCTGATGCACGGGGCCGCGGACGACATGGTCCCGCCGGCGCAGAGCGTCCGCCTCGCGAAGGCGCTCAGCGCGGCCGGGGCGAGCGTGGAGCTGGAGCTGGTGCCGGGCGCGACGCACTTCTGGCACGGCGCGCGCGACGTACCCGGCATCGTCCGCCGCTCGGTCGAGTTCCTGCGCACGCGCAGCTGAGGCGTCCCTCGCGACGGTCAGACCGGGGGCAGCTGCACGCTGACCACGGCGGAACGGCCGCCGTGCACGACAGCCAGGGCGTCTTTCAGCACCTGAGGCAGCTCTGCGGGGTCGGACACCGTCACCCCGTACGCGCCGCCCGCCGCCCGGGCCACGCCGGCCAGGTCGGCCTCGGGCTCGAAGCTGACGTGAAAGTCGTCGGCCCGGGCCGCGGCGCCGTCCGGGTGGACCTGCAGCGCGGAGAACTTCGGCGCGGCCCAGCCGCGGTTGTCGTAGATGACGGTCAGCGCGGGGGTACCGTACCGGCGGGCGACCCACTGGGCCGAGGACGGCACGCCGAACAGGAACGAGCCGTCTCCGGTGAGGCATACCACGGTCCGTTCGGGAGCAGCGAGCTTAGCCCCGACGGCGCCGCCGCCAGCCCAGCCCAGGGAACCGCCGCCGGACCCGATCAGCGACCCCGGCCGGCTGGCCCGCAGGTGCTCGGCCACCACCTGGTAGTTGGTGATCGCCTCGGTCAGGACCAGCGCGTCGGTGCCGACCAGCAGCTCGCGCACGCACGCGGTCAGGTACCGGGGCGTGATCACGCCCGGCCCCGGCTGCTCGAGGGCGTCAAGCGCGGCCCGGCGGGCCCGGCTGGCGTCCGCGGCCACGGCCGACCGGACCTCGACCAGGCCGGCGTCGACCAGGACATTATCCCGAACGAACCGGGTGATCTGCTCCACCGCCACCTTGGAGTCCGCGGCGGCCAGGCGCCGCGCGGGCACGTGCCACATCGGCATGCTCGCCTTGACCGGGTCGACGTCCACGACGTAGATCGCGGCGTCCGGCGCGGGCCGGCTGGTGGCGGGGATCCACGGCACGTCGCTGTCCAGCACCAGGATCACGTCGGCGGCGGCCAGCACCGGGTTCTGCGCCGAGGTGGTGAACTGGTAGCCGGCGTGCAGCCGGTGGTCGCCGGGGAAGTTGACGCAGAAGGCGGCCGACTCCAGCACCGGGATCTCGAGCAGCTCGGCCAGCTCGACAAGCGCGGGGACCGCATCCGGGTTGCGGCCCAGGTAGGACGTGACGATCAGCGGGTTGCTCGCGCCGGCCAGCGCGGTCGCGATGTCGCGGGCCGCCTCCTCGCGAAGCGCGGCGGCGCCCGCAGGCGGGTATTGCACGGGGTCGGCGGCGTACGGCTCGACCTGCTCTTCCATCACCTCGCGGGGACCGACGAGGTAAACCGGGCCCGCGGGCTCGCTGCGGGCGATCTGCAGGGCGCGGTGGACCAGCTGCTTGACGTTGCGGCCGGTCCGTATCTCGTTGTCGTACTTGACGTAGCCGCGCAGGATGCCGCGCTGGTCGGGCACGTCCTGGATCCAGTGGATGAACTCGTTCCGCCCGCCGGGCAGCTCGCCGGCGATCGTGAACGGGGCGGCGCCGGCGAAGATGAGCACCGGGACGCGACCGCGCATCGCGTTGCTGACCGCGCCGCCGAGGTTCTGCGTGCCCGCGTCGACGTGCACGAAAACGGCCTGCGGCTGCCGGGTCACGCTGGCGTAGGCGTGCGCGGCGGACAGCGCTACCATCTCGTGCGGGCACACGATGATCTGCGGGACTCTGCTACCCCGGGGGGACACTCTGCCCCCTGGGGACACCCCAGACCCCGATGGCCCGGAACCCCCCGCAAGCGCCGCGCGGCCCTCGGCATTAGCCTGTGCGAGCGCCTCGATCAGGCCCGGATGGTCGCTGCCGAGGTTCGCGAAGATGTACCTGACCCCGGCCTCGGCCAGGGCTTCGAGGAATGCCGTGCTGGTCGTGTAGGAACCAGCGGTCACGTATCAGAACCGTCCGGCGGTCTGCATGGACATGGCGTGCTCGACCAGGGTGACCAGGGTCGCCTTGGTGGACTCCCGGTTCCGCGCGTCACACGGGATGACCGGCACGTCCGGCGAGATAGCCAGCGCCTCGCTCACATCCCGTGACCGGTGCGGGAACTGACCGTGGAACCCGTTGATGCCGATCACGAACGGCAGCCCGGACGCCTCGAAGTAGTCCACCGCGGGGAACGAGTCGGCCAGGCGGCGGGTATCCACCAGCACGACCGCGCCGATCGCGCCCTGGATCAGGTCGTCCCACATGAACCAGAACCGGTGCTGGCCCGGCGTCCCGAACATGTAGAGCACGAGGTCCTTGTCGAGCGTGATCCGGCCGAAGTCCATCGCCACCGTCGTCGTCGACTTGTCCGGCACGTGCGACAGGTCGTCAACATCGGTGCTGGCCACCGTCATGACGGCCTCGGTCGTTAGCGGGGTGATCTCCGACACCGAGCCCACGAATGTCGTCTTGCCTACGCCAAAACCACCAGCCACCACGATCTTGACCGACGTCATGGCGGGCGCGTCGGACCTGGGCTGGGCGACGCTAGATCTTACGGAGTCCACTAAGCACCCTTTCGAGCAAATTGAGGTCCGGACGGCCCTCAGAATCATCGCGCTGGTGGATGCGCACAAGCCCATCCGCACCCATGTCGGCGATGAGAATCCTGGCCACGCCGAGCGGTAGCCGGAGCACCGCCGACACCTCGGCCACTGACCTCCAGTCCCGGCAGAACTGCAGGATAGCCTGACATTCTGGCGCCAGCACCGACAGGTCACGAGGCTCTAGCACGGTCGCCGTGACCAGTGCCTCGATGGCGAGCTGATACCTAGGCTGGGTCCGGCCGCCGGTAACCGTGTACGGCCGGACGAGCCTAGTGGAACCATCGTCCTCAGTCCCAAAGCCGAAACCAGAACGTCCTGGTCCCGGCCCCTCATCCCACAGACCGGCCCGTCCCTGCCAGGAACCGGGCAAGCCCACGAATGGCGACTGACTGTCACCTCGCCCTTGGCCCGCCACTGATACCTCCGGTCACCGTCGTCCATCACCCGGGATGGCTGCTTGCATAACGCTGCGGGTGGCGGGGGTGAGAACCCGTCCGGCCCGCTCAACCAGCAGGGTCATCTCGTAGGCCACCAGCCCGAGATCACAGGTGGACGCGGCGAGGACCGCAAGGCTCGAGCCATTGCTGATCGCCATGATCACCAGGACGCCCCGCTGCATCTCCACCACAGTCTGCACCACCGCGCCGCCCTCGAACACCCGCGACGCACCCTGGGTCAGGCTGGTCAGCCCCGACGTCACCGCCGCAAGCTGATCCGCCCGCTCCTGCGGGAAGCCGGCGCTGAACGCCAGCGGCAGGCCGTCCGATGACACCACCACCGCGTGCGCCACGTCGGGCACGCGTTCCACGAAGTTGGTGATCAGCCAGTTAAGGTCCTGCGCAGGGCGCCCTGGCGTGCTCATGGGCACTCCTCTCGTCGCCCGTTCATACAGGTTCCTCCTCGCCTCGCTGTGCCTGGGCCTTGAGCTTTCATCGGGTCCTACGGCTCCTCGATCTGGGGTGCGGCGGCGCGACCCTCGCGCACACCTCGCTGGAAGCTGGCCATGCGGGAACGAGCCGCATCCGGCGACCTGACCGGTGCTTCGGCTTCTGCTTCTTGACTTCCTTGACGTCCCTGGGCCCCGGCGTTGCCGACAGAGCCTGGCACGAGATTAGCCCTCGGAACGCGCCTCGGCAGCCCCGCCGTGGTAGTTTCTCCGGCCGCGGGTGACGCTACCACCTGAGCCGCGCGCCAGCCTTCGTCGGCGGGCGACGTCCACGAGTTCGGCCCGGCCGCCGCCTGCGTGGCCTGCGGCCCCTGGGCCCGCTGGTTGGGGGTCAGGGTCTGCCCGCTCCGCCGGAACCAGTCGGACTCCAGCGAGTCGAAGATCGGCAGCCGCTGCTCCTGGCCGGCCGGCGGGACCGTCACCTGGCCGTCAGCCGCGTCCGGGTGGCCCGCGCCGTTCGCCACGCTGCCCGTGGCGTCCGCGCTCGGCCCGTCACTGCCGTGGACGTTCTGGCTGCCGATCGGGGCCTGCGGCCCCATCCCGGTGAACGCGGGCAGCCTGCTCGGGCCGCCGGAGGCCGGACCGCGTGGCTCGGCGCCGTCCCGCTGGTCGCCCAGTGCGTTGCCGTTCGACGGCGCGGCCGTATTGCCGCGGCTGGCGCCGTTGCTGTTGCGGACAGGGAGCGCCTGGGTCGGCGGCCCGTCCTGGCCGGCCCGGCCGTGGCCCAGGTCCCAGCCGTTGCCGGCCGGCTCCCAGTTGTTGCCGGCCGGGGTGCCGCCCTCGGCGGGCGCACCCTGACCCGGCTGGCCGGGGAGGCCGGCCCCCGGGCCGGGCGGCCCGGCCGGAGAGCCCGGCGACCCGGCCGGAGAGCCCGGCGACCCGGCACCGGCGGCCGGGGTGAAGGACGGCGCGGGACCGGCGGGCGCCGCGGGCGCGGTGGGCGAGAACCTGGGGATCCGCGCGGCCGCCGTAGCCTGGGAGGCCGCCGTCGGCGGGGCGGTGGCGGTGGGCGCGGACAGCGACGGAGCGGGCCCGTAGTCGTCCGCGTCGAACCGGCGGAGCCGGCCGAGCGGCGGGGCGACCTCGGGCGCCGCCACCGTGTCCGGCAGCCAGATGAGCGCGGTCAGGCCGCCAGCCTGAGCGTGCCGCAGCCGGACCCGGACGCCGTGCCTGGCAGCCAGGCGGCCGACCACGAACAGGCCCATGCGCCGGGACACCGCGACATCCACCACTGGCGGGTTGTCAAGACGCCAGTTGGCGTGCGACATTTCCTGGTCCGAGATGCCCACGCCGTTGTCGGTGATGTCGAGCAGCACGCCGCCGCTGCTCAGCGGCTGGCCGGACACGTACACCTGGGTGTCTTCCGGGGAGAACGTGGTCGCGTTCTCCACGATCTCCGCGACGAGGTGCACCACGTCGTTGACGGCCTGGCCGACCACCACGATCCCGGGCTGCACGTTGAGGACGACCCGCTCGTACTGCTCGATCTCGGAGATGGCCGCGCGCAGCACGTCGACGAGCGGCACCGGCTGGCTCCACCGCCTGGTCACCTCGTGACCGGCCAGGACCAGCAGGTTCTCGGAGTTGCGGCGCATGCGGGTGGCCAGGTGGTCCAGCCGGAACAGGCTGGACAGACGGCCGGAGTCCTGCTCGCTCTGCTCCAGCGAGTCGATCAGCGACAGCTGCCGCTCGATCAGCGACTGGCTGCGCCGGGACAGGTTGATGAACATGGCGTTCAGGTTGCCGCGGAGCATGGCTTCGTCGGCCGCCAGCCGGACCGCCTCGCGGTGGACCTGGTCGAAGGCCCGCGCGACTTCACCGATCTCGTCGGTGGAGGTGACCCCGATCGGCTCGATCTCGACACCTTCGTCGGCGCCCTCGCTCTGGCTGAGCCTGCGCACCATCTCGGGCAGCCGGTGGCCGGCCACGTCGAGCGCGTCGGTGCGGAGCTTGCGCAGCGGGCGGATCAGCGAGCGGGCCACGATCGTCGAGACCAGCACCACCAGGAACAGCAGCAGCAGCGTCACCAGGCTGGTGAAAAGCAGGTTCGTGGTGGCCGTGGACCTGAGCGAGTTGGCCCGGCCGGTGATGGCCGTGGTCAGCTCGTCGGCCACCTTCCGGGTGTCCGTGAGGGTGGTCGTCATGTCCGCGTTCCAGTTGTCGGGCCTCAACTGGGGGGTGCGCAGTGAGGCCGCTGGCTGGCTGGTCGCCATCTGCTCGGCCAGGATCTCGTTCGAGGACGCGACGTCCACCGAGGCACCGCTGACGGTGTTGCTGTAGTTCTGCTGCTCGGCCGTGTCGGTGGAGGCGTTGAAGTCGGCTATGTCCGCGACCGCCTGCTCGTGCGCCTGCTGGAGGGTGGTGAGGTCCTCCGAGCGCAGCGTGCCCTGCGGGGAGACGAGCGCGGCGTACAGCAGCGCCCGCTGCACCGACACCTGGTTCTCGTTCCGCAGCAGGGCGCCCTGCGTGGTGACGTTGCCCTGCAGGCCGGCGTCGTTGGCGCCGGTGCCGATGGCGGCGCTGAACGTGTTCGCGGGCACGATGAGGTTGCCGCTGTAGACCCGGACGATCTGCGACGCGGGGAACAGGGAGTCGGTGACGCCCTTGCGGACGTTCGTCAGGTCGTTGATGCTCGCCAGCACCGCGTTGAGGTCCTGCACGGTGCCCGGCTGGTACCCGGCGCCCGTGGTGACGCCCGGAGAGTCGTTGACGACCGCGCTGGCGGCCCTGTTCGTGACGTCCTGCGCCTTCTTCAGGTCAGCCGCGAAGTTCCCGTTGTTCGGGCGGGTCGCCGCGTAGGCGGCGGACACGTTGAGCTCGTCCTCCAGCGCCTGGCTGAGTCCGACCACGTCGGCGTTGAGCTGCGCGAGATGCTGGACCCGGCCGGTCGCCTGCCAGTTGTCGACGTCCCCGTTGATCGTCAGCGCGCCGAGCACGGCCGCGGTCAGGCTGGGAACCGCGATGATGGCGGCAAGCCGCCAGCGGACGCGCCAGTTGACCAGGGCGAACCGTGACCGGGACGAGCCGGGCCGCTTCGGGTGCGGGTGCGTGGCCCGGACCATGCTGGCCGGCGGCGGCGCACCGGGCGGGCTCTGGGGCGCGACGCCCTGCTGCCCCCCGGGCGGTCCCCCGGCCGCGGCCGGGGCGACGGCGGCTTGCGGGCCCGTGAGTCCCGCGTCCCGTCTGCCGGACGCGCCCGGGCCGTCGCCCGCAGCGCCTCCACCCGCTAGAAGCCCTGTACCTCCCCCGTCGGCTTGCCCTCCGTTGACGGCCCCGGTCGCACCAGTCGCTTCCCCGGGATTCGTCACCGATCGTCTACGCACTACGTTCGCACCTCGCATTGGCAAGCCTGGCCAGCACGCATGCAGGGCTGAGACGGCACAAGCCACTCAACATACGCACCCCTCTTTCCCTCCGCAGCGATCACCGCTGCTCGGGCCACAGGGCGGCCGAAGCCACACTCTCGCGTTACAAAACGGGTAAGGACATATAATCATCTTCTGGGTGGCTGCCACGGGGCATTCGCCACTAAACCGACGAGATCTTCCCGGAGCAGGTTACCGTGATGCTGCACCGGATCATGCCCGAGTGGATCATGTCGGTATTGGGTGACTGAGTAGTAACTCCTCGTATGGTAACGCACCCCACCCGCCCCGGCCGGGCGAATAGTGCAGCAGACCAGGCAAACGGCCGGTACGCAAGGGACGCGGCGGCTGCGGCGGGCCCGGGCGGCCCCCCGCCGGACCCGAGGGCACGTGGCTCCCGGGCCCGGCGAGGAACCGCCGGCTAGCCGGCCGCTAATCAACCCATAATGAGGATAATTACGCGCCGATTATTAACTCATTAGGATTACCCTCAATAGCGTTCCGGCTACCCAGAATGACTATCCGCCGGGCTAGCCGGGGCCGAGACCGAGTTCCCTGGCAATGAGCATCCGCTGCACCTCCGAGGTCCCCTCGCCGATCTCGAGCACCTTGGCGTCGCGGTAGAAGCGGCCGACCGGGGATTCGTTCATGAAGCCGTAGCCGCCGAACACCTGGGTGGCCGCCCGCGCGTTGTCCATCGCCGCGTTCGAGGCGGTCAGCTTGGCGATCGCGGACTCCTTCTTGACCGGCTGCCCGGCCACCAGCCGGGCCGCGGCGTCGTACCAGGCCAGCCGGGCCACGTGGACCCGCGCCTCCATGTCGGCGACGGTGAACTGGATCGCCTGGTGCTGCCCGATACGGCGGCCGAACGCCTCGCGCTGCCCGGCGTACCTGACGCACTCGTCCACGCAGCCCTGGGCCAGGCCGGTCGCCAGCGCCGCGATCGCCACCCGGCCCTCGTCCAGGATCTGCAGGAACTGGGCGTAGCCCCGGCCGCGCTCGCCGAGCAGGTTCCCGGCCGGCACCCGGCAGCCGGTGAAAGAGAGCTCGCGGGTATCCGAGGCGCACCACCCGACTTTGGAGTACTCCGGACCGGGGACGAATCCGGCCGTCCCGTTAGGAATGATGATCGACGAGATCTCCTTACGGCCGTTCTCGTCGCGACCGGTGATGGCCAGCACGGTCACCAGCGAGGTGATCGAGGTGCCCGCGTTGGTGATGAAGGCCTTGCTGCCGTCCACCACCCACTCCCCGCCCGCCTCCCCTTCCCCCTTCACTAGCCGGGCGGTGGTGCGCATGCCGCCGGGGATATCGGAGCCGCCGCCGGGTTCGGTCAGGCCGAACGCGGCCAGCCGCTCCCCCGCGCACAGCTCTGGCAGCCAACGGCGGCGCTGCGCCTCGGTGCCGAACCGGTAGAGAGGCATCGCGCCGAGCGACACCCCGGCCTCCAGGGTGATCGCGACCGAGGAATCCACCCGGGCCAGTTCCTCCAGGGCCAGGCAGAGGGCGAAATAGTCGCCGCCCATGCCGCCGTATTCCTCGGCGAACGGCAGCCCGAACAGGCCGAGCTTGCCCATCTTGGCGACGATGTCGTAAGGGAACTCGCCGCGCTCGTAATAGCCGCCGATGACCGGCGCCACGACGTCGCGGGCGAACTGGGCGACGGAGTCCCGCAGGTCCTGCTGCTCCGGCGCGAGCTGATAACTGACCATGGCAACACCTTCGCACAGCCCGGGGGTCCCAGGGGGGTCTGGGCCAAGGGGTCCCAGGGGGGTCTGGGGGGATGGAATCCCCCCAGGATCGGGGGGGTCTGGGGGGGTCGTCCCCCCGAGATAAACTGCGAATCCGCCGCGCGCGGCGGTAGTCTAACGGGGGTTGACTACCCAAACATGAGAGCGAGAACATGGCCAGCCTGAGCTGCCCCGATTGCGGCGTCAAGGTCCAGCCGGAGGATCTGATCTGCTTCCGGTGCGGCGCGAACCTCCCGCACCGCCCCGGACCTGACGACGACGTGCTGACGCCGACCATCTCGCAGCGCTTCATCGCCGCCGGCTCCGACCCCGCCGCCTTCTGCCCGAACTGCGGCACGGCCGTCACCGACGCGGCCGATGTGGTCTGCTCCACCTGCGGTGATCCGCTGCCGACCGGCCGGCGCCGCCGCATCTCGCCGGTCGTGATGAGGATCACCTTCCCCACCGGCAACGTGGACATCCCGGCCGGCACGTCGGTGCTGCTCGGACGGGATCCGGCCGAATCGCTGGTGGCCGCGGCCTTCGCCCGGTTCGACAACGTTTCCCGCCGCCACGCCACGGTCCAGGTGGATGACGCCGGGCACGCCACCATCAGGGACGAGGGCTCGACCAACGGCACCTACGTCAACGACGACCGGGTGCTGCCCGGCGCGGAGGTCCGGCTGGTCGACGGGGACCGGGTGCGGCT